>Ga0209199_1003656_pt1 | contig 14963 bp, 16 predicted proteins | sample COGITO_mtgs_1105_7_FD_184805 | JGI IMG/M metagenome (GOLD analysis project Ga0209199, IMG submission 184805) | Pelagic marine microbial communities from North Sea - COGITO_mtgs_110523 (SPAdes) (version 2) | ecosystem: Environmental > Aquatic > Marine > Epipelagic ...
TTCCCAAGCACTTTCAATAAGTGTTCTTAAGTTAGTCATTGTTTATTTTTTTACAAATATAACCCTAATAAGAAAATAATATAAATTAATTAGGATTTAATACCTCTCAAGGTACTCACTTTTATGGGTAGGCAAATCCGTTTTAAATTCTTATTTTTGACCCCTATGGGACGTCTTTTGGCAATTGATTATGGAAGTAAACGCACGGGGATAGCCGTTACTGATGAAATGCAAATTATAGCATCGGGGTTAACGACTGTAGACACCAAAACTCTAATGGATTTTTTAAAATCGTATACTGCTAAAGAAACGGTGGATCTAATTCTTATTGGATTGCCAAAACAAATGAATAATGAACTTTCAGAAAGTGAACCGCTGATTTTGAAATTTATTAAAATATTAGCGAAAGAATTTCCAGATATGCCCATACAAAGAGTCGATGAGCGCTTTACTTCAAAAATGGCTTTTCAAACAATGATTGACAGCGGTCTTAATAAGAAACAACGAAAAAATAAGGCTCTCGTTGATGAAATTAGTGCGACACTTATCCTCCAATCCTATCTTCATAATAAATAATTCTAGAAGTATTATTTTATAAAACCAAAGAATTGTATTTTTGACCCCTTATAACTAAAATATGATTTTACCAATTGTAGCCTATGGAGATCCTGTTCTTAAAAAAAGAGCTTCTGAGATCTCTAATGACACTCCAAAGTTAGAAGAAACCATAGCCAATATGTATGAGTCTATGTATGGTGCTCATGGCGTAGGGTTAGCAGCTCCTCAAGTTGGACTTTCAATTCGTTTGTTTCTTGTAGATACATCGCCTTTTGCAGACGACGAGGAGTATTCTGTAGAAGAGCAAGAGAAGTTAAAAGGCTTTAAAAGAACATTTATCAACGCCAAAATTATTGAAGAAATAGGCGAGGAGTGGTCCTTCAATGAAGGCTGTTTAAGCATTCCAAATGTTCGTGAAGAAGTATTGCGAAAGCCCGTTATAAAAGTAGAATATCAAGACGAAAATTTTAAAAATCATACTGAAACATTTGATGGCTTAATTGCTAGAGTGATTCAGCATGAATACGATCATATTGAAGGTGTTTTGTTTACGGATAAAGTATCCTCTCTTAAAAAGCGCCTTCTTAAAGGTAAATTGAGTAATATTTCCAAAGGAAAAACAAGTGTCGATTACCGAATGCGTTTTCCAAATATGTCAAAAAAAAGATCTTAAATCAATAATATAATTTAATCGATGGAATTAGATAAAATTTTAGCCATTTCAAAAAAACCTGGCTTATTCAAATTAATTACACAATCCCGTGGCGGCTTTATCGCAGAATCTTTATTAGGTCAAAAACGTATTTCAGTAAGTATTAGCAGCAATGTAAGTCTCTTGAGTGAAATTGCGATATACACCCTTAGTGAAGAAGTCCCTTTAAAGACTGTTTTCTCTAAGATATTTGAGAAGGAAAATGGGGCGCAAACAAGCACAAGCCCAAAAGCCTCCAAAGACGATTTGGAAGCCTATTTCTTTTCTGTATTACCCGATTACGACGAGGATCGGGTGTATGCCAGTGATATTAAAAAAATATTGAATTGGTATAATTTATTAAATCAACACAAGCTCCTTGATTTTAAAACCGAAACACCAGTTTCGGAAGAAGAAGAATAGATAAAAGCAGCTGTTAGCTGCTTTTTTTAACACTGTATTTTAAAAATGCTTGCACACCTAACAAAAGAATTTCGCTACAATTGGAAGTTATCTGCTCCTGTGATCATGGGGATGTTGGGCCATACTTTCGTGGGCTTAGTGGACAATATTATGGTGGGGCAATTAGGGTCTGCAGAATTAGCGGCCGTATCTCTTGGTAATAGTTTTTTCTTTGTAGCCATGTCCTTAGGGATTGGGTTTTCCACAGCCATCACTCCGTTGGTTGCGGAAGCAGATTCTGAAAATAACTTCAAAAAAGGAAAATCTGCTTTCAAACATGGCTTGTTTTTGTGTATCGTCTTAAGTCTTTTGCTTTATGGAATGATCCTATTGGCCAAGCCGCTTATGTATTTGATGGAACAACCGGAAGAAGTGGTGCTTTTAACAATGCCTTATTTAGATATTATTGCAATTTCTTTAATCCCTCTCATTATATTTCAAGGGTTTAAGCAATTTAGTGATGGGCTTTCATTGACCAAACATGCGATGTATGCGACGATCATAGGTAATCTGATTAATGTAGGATTTAATTACGTTTTGATTTTTGGAAAATTTGGTTTCCCAAAAATGGGAATTGTTGGCGCTGGAGTTGGTACCTTGGTATCGCGGCTTGCTATGATTTTGATTATCTGGGTTCTGCTTAAAAATGATAAAAAAGCAATGGCATTTGTCACGCATATAAAGCTATTTGTTTTAGAGAGTACCATGCTGAAAAAAATAATTAATTTGGGATTACCTAGTGCTATGCAAATGTTTTTTGAAGTGGCTATTTTCACCTCGGCTATATGGTTAAGCGGACTTTTGGGCAAAAATGCACAAGCAGCAAACCAAATTGCACTTAATCTATCTTCAATGACCTTTATGATTGCAATGGGACTAAGTGTCACAGCCATGATCCGTGTTGGCAACCAAAAAGGATTGAAAAATTATGTAGAGCTACAGCGCATTGCTAAGTCTATATTTCTGATGGGAATTATGTTTGCCTCTGTTTTTGCGCTTCTTTTCTTGATTTTTCATGATATTTTCCCATTGCTTTACCTCGATTTAGAAGATGTGAATAACTATATAGACAATCAAGAAGTAGTGGCAATTGCTTCAAAGTTACTGCTGATAGCCGCCTTATTTCAAATTAGTGACAGCGCTCAGGTTGTTTTCTTAGGAGCCCTTAGAGGGCTGCAAGATGTTAAGATACCAACACTGTTAACCTTTATAGCTTACTGGATGATTGGATTTCCTACGAGTTATTTTCTTGGTAAAGAAACGGCTTATGGCAGTACAGGGATTTGGATGGGGCTTTTAGTAGGATTAGCATCGGCCTCTATTTTTTTATATCTTAGATTTATTTATTTAACGAATCGTTTGATTCAAGCTCATAACACCAATTAACTATGGAATTACCAAAATTCATACTCGGAGATAACACAGACTTACCTAATGCTATCTTTGTGGTTCATACAGATTTCCCTCGTTTTATTATCAATCTAGAAACAGACGAGGTGGAGTGGCTAGAGGATTTTGATACTCAAGATGAAGAAGAGCTACTTTCAGAAACAGAGACAGCAATTAAAGAGGCTACGGCGTTTTACGATAAAGAAGTTTCTACTTACGATAATTAACTATGTTAGATCAACTCATAGAACTTGATAAGGCCTTTCTAGTATTTCTAAATAATTTGGGATCTCCATCATGGGATGGCTTTTGGTTGGTCGTTACAAATAAGCGCACCTTTATTCCAATGTATCTGGTTTTGCTTTATTTTATGTGTAAGCCGTTAAGTAAAAAAGGCGTGGTTCTTTTGGTGTTTACAATTGCGCTAATGATCTTGTTTACAGACCAAGTTACCAACCTATTTAAATTCACATTTGAACGCTTTCGTCCCTGTGCACAAGACGGCGTCTTGGAGTTTATTAGACAAGGGGAGTGTTGGGGTTACGGTTTCTTTTCGGGCCATTCCTCGAATTCAATGGCAACGGCTATTTTTGTCGGGTTAATGCTTCGTCCATTACACAAAAACTTAATCTATTTATTAATCGCGTGGAGTGTTGTGGTGGCCTATAGCCGCATCTATTTAGGCTTGCATTATCCTTTGGATATTTTATGTGGCCTTAGCTTTGGTGCATTCGCTGGGTATGGGTCCTATAGAGTTTTTGAAGCGTTAAGAGCGCGTTTTGTGTAAATTAAGTAGGTACTCGGCAGCCGCAAACGGGGAGCGCTTATTTGAGTTAATGAGTGCTATTTGACACTCCATCTCTTTTGTGATTTTTGGATCTTTAAAAAACTCATCTTTCAGTTGATTTTCAATAGACTGAATTAGCCAAAATATGTTTTGTTCTTGTCGTTTTGTGTTGAAATACCCTTCTGATTTTGTGAGACTCACGTAGTCTTTAATCAATGTCCAGCTTTCATCGATTCCTTCGGATTCGAGTGCGCTGCACATCATCACTTTTGGCATCCAGCTAGAGGCTTTAGCGGGGTGGAGGTGAAGGGCTCGGTTAAATTCTAACATCGCTAATTTGGCGGCGTTTTTATTAGCGCCATCTGCTTTATTAATAATAATAGCATCGGCCATCTCTATGATTCCTCGTTTAATACCTTGTAGTTCATCGCCTGCGCCAGCAAGTTTAAGGAGTAAGAAAAAGTCAACCATACTGTGTACTGATGTTTCGCTTTGTCCAACTCCAACAGTTTCAATTAAAATAACATCATAACCTGCAGCTTCGCAAAGCGTAATCGCTTCTCGAGTGTGTCGCGCTACGCCCCCTAGAGATTCTCTTGCTGCTGAGGGTCTAATGAAAGCATTTGGGTTTCTTACCAAGGTGTCCATTCGAGTTTTGTCGCCTAAAATACTACCCTTACTTAGGCTGCTACTAGGGTCTACAGCCAAGACTGCTACTTTGCTACCTAGATTGGTTAAGTGGTTACCCAAGGCCTCGATGTAAGTACTTTTTCCAACGCCTGGCACCCCAGTAATGCCAATTCGTATTGAAGGCTTTGTGTGTTCTAGGCACTTTTCAATTAAGGCATTTGCTTTAGCTTTATGCGAAAGATTCTGACTTTCAATCAATGTGATGCCACGACTTAATGCGGTGGCGTTACTTTTTAAAATTCCGTTTAGTAATTTTTCGACAGAGGGTTGCTCTTGTCGTTTTCTTTTTAAGTTAGAAATCGCATTCTTATTGGTGGATTCTTGTTCAGAAACCCCTTCGTTTTCACGAAGTGCTGCTTTACTTGATTGGTTTTTATTCACATTTAAAAGATTGGCACTAATTTAATCTAATTTTTTATACCAAGATTGTTTTTTTGAATGTACGTATCTTTAGGTCAAATTTATTTCAATGGATTTCAATACTTTTTTAATGGAGTTGTCAGAAGCGCCAACCAGGGTGATCGCCCCTAATTTGGATTTCACTGCTTATATTTCAATTGACTTGTCCGCAGGAAATAAAGAGTTGGAAAAATTCGATATAAAAAGTTCTGATTTATGGATTAAATACATGGACTCTTACCTAAAAAGTCGTCATAAATTAATAGCTTTTGGCGGCTATTTGGAGCGTCGTGCTCTGTATGATAGAAGTGATTATTTTCACCACACGAGTTCTTTAAATTCACGTAATATTCATTTAGGGATTGATTTATGGTGTGCAGAAAGAACTCCAGTAATGGCCGCTTTTGATGGGGTGATTCATAGTGTTGCGAACAACACAAATTATGGTGACTACGGACCTACTATTGTTATGAAACATTGCATCAATAATGTTGCTTTTTTTACGCTTTACGGGCATTTGTCTAAGTCATCTATTAAAGATTTAAATAAAGAAACCCAAATACTTAAAGGTCAAGTAATTGGGTTTTTAGGTGGGAGTGAAGAAAATGGTGATTACGCACCGCATTTACACTTTCAAATTATAAAAGACATTGAGCATTATAAAGGCGATTATCCAGGTGTTTCATCTCAGAGTGATTTGGTATTTTACAGTGCTAATTGTCCGGATCCTAATTTAGTTTTGAAGCTATAATTAATAGTCAATACTTAGCGCATATTTTAATTATCATTTCCCTTATTCTAAATTCATTATATGATTAATTGCATTCATTTAGTCCATTATTAGCTTAAATCCTGCTGTAATGATGTTAGAAGTAAAAGAGGTGTCTCTGTCATATTGATAGAATTTCAGATCGATACTTTTTAGGCCAAACTTCCAAATATGGCTGCTAGTAAAAATATCTGTATATGAAACTCCAAAGACAAATTGTGCTTGTTTAAATTCAGGCTCGATATTCTCATAGAGAAAGGCGGCTCCAAAGCGCCAACCACCTGCGCCGCACCATTTGGATAATCCGGTAGTCGTTATTGTTCTTTCAGGATAATAATTTACAAAAGATTTATGCTCATGATCGTGGTTGAGTAATCCATAGATTTCATCTGAAATAACTAAAAGATTTAATTCCTTTGCGACCCGTGCAAGATCCTTAAGTTCCTCTTCATTATAGGTTAAACCATGAGGATTTCCAGGGTAGTTTATTATCATTATTGAAACTCTGTTTTTTTTATTTTTCGCAGCATCTCTAATAACTCTTGGGCATATTCTCCATCTTTCTTCAAAGGAAGTTTTTAGTTTAATAATATTATGACCGGCTAATTTTGCTTGAGGTGCATAAGAAACCCATGACGGAGTAGCGATAAAAACATCCGCTTTTTTAAATGACATGAGGATATTGAAAATCAATATTTTTGAGCCAGAAGCAATTAATATGTTAACAGGTAAAACTTTTAACCCGTTATGTGCATTATGAAATTGGGAAATATATTTTCTAAGGTCCAAATCTCCTTGAACGGAAGTATATTCTTTATGATTCACAGAATTTTTTAAGGACTCTAAAACCAACTTTGGAGGCATAAAAGGGGATTGTCCAAAACCTAATTTAATAATTTTCTTATTTTGTAATTCTAAATCTTTAGATTGAGTATTTATTAAAAGGGTTTGAGATTCTTCTATTTGTCTATACATAATTCATCAGAAATATTTTTGGTTTAATTCCCTGTAACGGTCTCGCACAATAACAAGTGCGATTTTGCTGCCTTTGTTTTAGCACTAGGGTTTGGAAATAATAGAATGCTGTTCTCTAATTCAATTCCATTACTGCTCAACGATTGGTCAGTTGATCGTTCATGTGCAATATCGTCTCGGCTATGATTAGTTCGGGGTTAAAAGGAACTGACCTTTCGATTAAGTACGTAGCCAAAACTTTTTATTTTGTTTTATCTTTTTTGATTTAAAGCCAAATCAAAATATTTGGCGATTATGTAAAGACACACAAGCTTTGGAGTTATATCCTAACTCATAATCTCCGCTGTCCTGAGCATTAGAAGTTAATATTCCGAAAATTGCAAGTGCAGTGATACATAATTGTTTTTTCATAACAAATAATTTTAGTTTGTTTTTTCTTGTTATTGATTTTTTAATATTATTTAATCTACGTTTCGTTAAAAATTATCGGTTAGGTAGGCTATGATTTGTTGTGTGGTTTAGTACTTAACTTTGCAAGTACACACCAAACTGAAAATCCACTAGGATTTTCAGAAGTAGGGGAGAACAAGCAATTACTTATTGCCATTGTTAGCTGTTGTTTTTATTTTCGTTTTCAATTATTGTCTCGTAATGTTCAACTGTCGGAAATGGGTCGTAATAATGATGCAAAATCTTTTTCCATTCCAAATATTGTTCTGATTGCCTAAACCTAATTGTATGGTCTTCCAAATTTTCCCATTCCACAAGTAGAATGTATTTATTATTCTGCTCCAAACATTTTCGTAATGAGTGTTTTATATAACCTTTTATAGAAATGATAAATTGTCCCGCGGTCTCAAAGTCGATTTCAAATTGTTTTTCTTTTCCACTCTTGACATTTAATATCACTACTTCTAAGATCATATTTCTTCAATTATAGACTGTCCTTTTGATTTGTCACCTGAAGTCCATTCCCAACTTTCGTGAAGACGAATTTTAGTAAAGTGACTTCTTAATAATAACCAGTCTAAGGCAGGGCTCCGCCGTGCCACTCCCATAAGCATCGTAAACTAACTAAAGGTTAGTTAGTCACTATTCCTTTTACAGCTCCTAAAAAGCATTTAAAATCTAAAAAATGAAAAATTGGTTTGTGAAGATTATGACTTGGGGTCTAAATCTGTTGTAAGAGTATAAAAAAAGTTACATTCATACTAAGATTAGTGTAACTTTAACAGTTTGTATTACAGGTTTTTGTGATGAATTTTATTAATTAACCAATACCCATTCGCCTTTGGAAATAAGGGGCTCTGCTTGCTTATATTTAACGGTTTTATTTTCACCGCTCATCACATGCTTAATTGTGACACGATCGTTACGTCCAATTTTGGGTTGGTCTCTTACAACCGTTTCAACCGTTTGTTGGGAGCCTTGTGTGTTGCCAGCCGCTCTCGACTGTGCCGAACGCTCATCTAAATTCGGAATAGTTTCTTTTGACGTTTGTGTCTTTTCACGACGACGCGATTTTGCTTCCTGAATGGTATTGGCAGTTTCCTGTGGGATCTCTCCTTTAAATAGAAATGAGATCACTTCTTTGTTCACTTGGTCAATCATGGCTTTAAACAACTCAAACGATTCAAACTTATAAATCAGTAAGGGGTCTTTTTGCTCATGCACCGCCAGCTGTACCGATTGCTTTAGTTCGTCCATTTTTCTTAAATGGGTTTTCCACGCATCATCAATAATTGCTAAGGATATGTTTTTTTCGAAATCGGTTACCAATTGCTTCCCATTTGTTTGGTAGGCTTTTTCAAGGTCAGTTACTACTTGTAATGACTTTACGCCATCAGTAAAAGGAACCACAATACGCTTGAATTTGTCGCGCTGGGTTTCATAGACATTTTGAATTACTGGAAAAGCCAATTCGGCATTACGCTCCATTTTTGAGAGGTAGTGTTGAAAGGCGGTTTTGTATACCTTGCCAGCGATGTCTAAAGAGGTCATTTCAGAAAACTCATCTGAAGAAATAGGGGCACTCATTGAAAAATATCGAATCAATTCAAATTCAAAGTTTTTAAAGTCATTATTAGCCTTGTTGTCCTCCGTAATAATCTCAGACGTGTCATAGATCATATTAGCCAAATCCACGCGCAGACGTTCTCCAAAGAGGGCATTATAGCGACGTTTATAAACCACTTCACGTTGTGAGTTCATGACATCGTCATATTCTAGCAAGCGCTTACGCACTCCAAATTGATTTTCTTCTACCTTTTTCTGGGCGCGTTCAATGGATTTTGAGATCATAGAGTGCTGAATCACTTCACCTTCTTCAAGACCCATTCGGTCCATCATTTTGGCAATTCGTTCACTTCCAAACAAACGCATCAAATTGTCTTCTAAAGAGACATAAAACTGTGAGCTTCCTGGATCTCCTTGACGTCCTGCACGTCCACGTAATTGTCTATCTACACGACGAGAGTCATGACGCTCCGTTCCTACAATGGCCAAACCACCTGCTGCTTTCACGGCTTCAGATAATTTAATATCCGTTCCACGTCCCGCCATGTTGGTGGCGATAGTCACTTGTCCGGGTTGTCCAGCTTCTGCAACAATATCAGCTTCCTTTTTGTGAAGTTTTGCATTCAGGACATTGTGAGGGATTTTTCGGATGCTCAACATTTTCCCTAACAGTTCACTAATTTCTACATTGGTGGTTCCGATAAGTACTGGACGCCCTGCCTTAGACAAATTTGTCACTTCGTCAATAACGGCATTGTATTTTTCACGCTTGGTTTTATACACCAAATCTTCGCGATCATCTCTTGCAATTGGGCGGTTGGTAGGAATTTCTACAACGTCCAATTTATAAATCTCCCAAAATTCACCTGCTTCTGTCACGGCCGTTCCTGTCATTCCAGAAAGCTTGCGGTACATTCTAAAGTAATTCTGTAAAGTAACGGTCGCAAAGGTTTGGGTCGCCGCTTCAATTTTTACATTTTCTTTGGCTTCAATCGCTTGGTGAAGTCCATCACTGTATCGACGGCCATCCATGATACGTCCTGTTTGTTCATCTACAATCATGACTTTATTTTCCATCACCACATATTGAATGTCTTTTTCAAATAGGGCATAGGCCTTTAAGAGTTGATTTAGGGTATGGATACGTTCCGACTTAACCCCAAATTCTCTAAACAATTCTTCTTTAAGTTCGGCTTCTTTTTCGGTTGTAAGGTTTTTACTTTCGATCTTAGAAATTTCCATGCCTATTTCTGGCATTACAAAAAAGTCGGGATTGTCTTTTCCAGACAAGTGTTCGACCCCTTTATCAGACAGTTCAATCTGATTGTTTTTTTCATCAATTACATAATAGAGTTCTTCATCCACCTTGGGCATTTCTCTATTGTTGTCCTGCATGTAAAAATTTTCGGTTTTCTGAAGGAGTTGTTTGATTCCTTCTTCACTTAAAAATTTAATCAGTGCTTTGTTTTTTGGAATCCCTCGAAAAACGCGTAGTAATTGAAACCCACCTTCTTTGGTGTCTCCAGAAGCAATCATTTTTTTAGCCTCTGCCAATATCCCGGTGAGGTATTTTCGTTGAATGCCAACAATGTCTTCCACTTTTGGCTTTAATTCCATGAATTCATGACGGTCGCCCTGCGGAATGGGTCCAGAGATAATTAATGGCGTTCGAGCATCATCAATTAATACCGAATCAATTTCATCTACAATTGCATAGTGATGCGGACGTTGTACCAAGTCTGCTGGCGTATGTGCCATGTTATCCCTTAGGTAATCAAATCCAAATTCGTTATTGGTTCCATAAGTAATATCAGCATTGTAAGCGTTTTTTCGTTCTTGTGAGTTGGGCTGGTGGTAGTCAATACAATCGATACTCAGTCCGTGAAATTGAAAAATAGGCGCCATCCAAGCACTGTCTCTTTTTGCTAAGTAATCATTCACTGTTACTAAGTGAACCCCTTTTCCAGTTAAGGCATTTAAGTACACAGGCAGTGTCGCCACCAATGTCTTTCCTTCTCCCGTATGCATCTCTGCAATTTTTCCTTGGTGCATAGCAACCCCCCCAATAAGCTGAACGTCATAGTGTACCATATCCCAAGTAATTGGTTTTCCGGCAGCATCCCATGAGTTGGACCAAAAGGCTTTTTCTCCGTCTAAGGAGATGTAATCTTTAGTCCCAGAAAGTTCTCTGTCATAGGTACTAGCAGTGACCTCAATACTTGTATTATTTACAAAACGTCGGGCTGTTTCCTTTATAACCGAAAACGCTTCGGGTAAAATAGTTTCTAAGACTTCCTGCGTTTTAGCGTACACAGCATCCTTAAGGCTATCAATTTCTTGATAGATTTCCTCTTTTCTGTCAATATCCTCGGAAGTGTCTGCTTCTGTATATAATCCAGCAATGGAGTTTTCAAGAGATAGACAAGCATCTTTAATGGTGTCTTTAAAGGCGAGCGTTTTGGCTCTTAATGCATCATTGCTAAGGGCTTGCGTCGCGGCTTCAAATGTTTTTATTTTATTAACGATAGGCATGAGCGCCTTTACGTCTTGTTTGGATTTATCTCCAACGAATACTTTTAGTACCGAATTCAGTAAACTCATTATGTTTATATATTTTAATCGTCTTTAACTGTAGACAGTCAAAGATACAGTTTGTTGTTATTTTCTTTGTAAAATAAAGCAAAAAAAAAGTCTCAAAATGAGACTTTTTTAAATAATTTTTGAGTTTTTAGTATTCATCTTCATTCCAAAGATAATCTTCGTCTGAAGGATAGTCAGGCCAAATTTCCTGAATAGAGTCGTATGAGTCGCCTTCATCTTCAATTGCTTGAAGGTTTTCTACCACTTCTAGTGGAGCTCCTGTTCTTATAGAGTAATCTATTAATTCGTCTTTAGTGGCTGGCCAAGGGGCATCACTAAGGTAAGATGCGAGTTCTAACGTCCAATACATTTTTTGAAGTGTTTAATTTCTGCAAAAATAATTTTTTAGTTGAAAAAGTCAAGTAAAAAAGCATTTATTTCGTCAATAAAGTTATGAACGTTGTTAATTACCTTGTAAACTAAATTTTTGTTTCTCAGTAATTTGTAAAATTTCTACCCTTAATTAGGGAGTTTTATTAGAGTTCCATTTGATCTCTTCCGCCATTAACTCTTTTGACAATTTCCGTGCCAATACAAACAAAAAGTCAGATAGGCGGTTCAAATAGATGAGTATTTCTGTTGGAACCGGCTGTTCAGCATGAAGTTTTGTGGTGTTTCTCTCTGCACGACGGCAAATACTTCTTGCAATATGACAGTATGACACCGTCGTGTGACCACCAGGCAATATGAAGTGGGTCAGTGGTGGTAAGGCCGCATTCATAGCGTCGATGGTAGTTTCTAAAAAAGTAGTTGCCTCTGGTTTTAGTCCTGGGGTTTGAAAACGCTTTCCTTTAGAGCTTTGCTGCAACTCAGGGTCTGTCGCTAAGATTGCTCCTATTGTAAAGAGCTGTTCTTGGATGTTAATCAGACCCGCTTTAGAGTCACTTGAAATTTCTTGATCTCGAACAAGTCCAAGGTAGGAGTTGAGTTCATCAACGGTTCCATAACATTCAATTCTTAAATCGTGTTTTGGCAATCGGGCACCGCCAATAAGTCCTGTAGTACCACTGTCTCCTGTTTTTGTGTAAATTTTCATTTGCTATTTTCTGCCTTAAAGTTAAAAGTAATATTATAAAACAGCAAAAGATTAGAGCCTTATTGTGAAATGTTCTTTGGGCTGTTCGGTTCTAAAAAATAATAAACCCCAGTAAAAGGTGTCTATAGAGACCGATACGTTAGTGGATGATTTGAGCTCATTCCAGTTTTTATAATGGGCTTTGCTTTTTCGTATGGAAGGAATTAAAACCAATGAATCGCGATGGCACGCTTTAAACAAGCCTAGAACGGCGTCGGTATTCATTGAATCCGTATCTAAGTAAATAAGGCTAGGAGTTTTCGAAATTAAATTTGAGGGGTCCTTTAGGTTCTCAATCGTATTGAATTTTTCAACACTGCCATGCAGACTTAAAGCGCGTTCAAAAACAGGGGGGATAGACATCGCTAGGTAGCTTTGGTTATATTTGAAGTATAGCCCTAAGCGGGCTAAGAAATGACTCTTTGAATCGTTTTTTGGAAATTGCTGTAAGGCCGCTTGTCTACTGCGGTCGTAAAAGCAGTTGGTAATTAAATCAAACACAAAAGGGGAGTGGACTCCATGTTCATTTTTGGAATGCCACAAAAACCTTAAATATAAAAGCAGTTGATTCAATTCAGTTTTTCATTTAATTCTAACCACCTTAGTTCTTTGTCTTCAATGACTTGAAGGAGTTTTTTTAAATCCGCAGAAAGCGTTTCTATAGTGTCCATACTAATGTCTTCCACCAAAAACTGAGACTCGAGTTCTTTCTTATCAAACTCAAGCGACTTCAACTTACTCTCTAAATTTTTTAGCTCCTTTTGCTCATTAAAACTTAGTTTGGTTTGCGATTGTTTTGGAGTTACTTCTTTTGTAATAGTGGCTAGTTTTTTTGGTTCTGAAGCTACAGATGCACTGTCTTCATAGGTTCTGAAATCTGAGTAATTTCCTGGGAAATCCTCCACCATGCCTTCCCCTCGAAATACAAATAAATGATCCACAATCTTATCCATAAAATAACGGTCATGCGATACAACAAGTAAGCAACCAGGAAAATCAAGTAAAAAGTTCTCCAAAACGTTAAGCGTCACAATGTCTAGATCATTTGTGGGCTCATCAAGTATTAAGAAATTAGGGTTTTGTATTAAAACCGTACATAAGTATAAACGTTTACGCTCCCCACCACTTAGTTTTTCAACAAAATCATATTGCTTTTTACGACTAAATAAGAAACGCTCCAATAATTGCTGGGCGCTAATCTGTTTCCCTTTCATGAGGGGAATGTAATCGCCATAGTCCCGTACCACATCAATCACTTTTTGCATCGGTTTTGCTTTGATGCCATCTTGTGTGTAATAGCCAAACTTAATGGTTTCGCCTTGAATAATTTTACCGCTATCGGGTTGGAGCCCACCAGTAATCATATTAAGAAAAGTTGATTTTCCAGTTCCATTCTTACCTATGATTCCAATGCGTTCTCCTCTTTGAAATACGTATTCGAATTTGTCTAAAATCAACTTTTCGTCAAAGGCCTTTGAAACTTTATATATTTCTAGAATTTTACTCCCCAAACGCTCCATATTAATCTCTAATTGGATCTCATGGTCGTTTCGACGTTTGCTTGCCCGTTCTTTTATTTCATAAAAGTCGTCAATTCTTGACTTCGATTTGGTCGTTCTTGCTTTTGGCTGTCGACGCATCCATCCAAGTTCTTTTTTAAATAACTGCTTGGACTTGTTTGTTTCGATCGCTTCGCGCTCAATGCGTTCTTCCTTTTTCTCCAAATAATAAGAGTAATTGCCCTTGTAATTATAAATACAGCCTTCGTCTAATTCGATAATTTCAGAGCAAACTCGCTCCAAGAAATACCGGTCATGCGTCACCATAAAAAGAGTGATATTTTCTTTGGCAAAAAAGGCTTCTAACCATTCGATCATTTCTAAATCTAAGTGGTTGGTAGGCTCATCTAAAATTAATAAGTCTGGCTTACTTAATAGGGTGTTTGCCAGCGCCAAACGCTTTTGTTGCCCTCCAGAGAGTTCGCTTACCTTTTGATCTAAATCAACAAGCTTTAACTTAAAAAGTATTTGAGTGTATTGGGTTTCGTAGTCCCAAGCTTGGTAGCGTTCCATGTCGTCAAAAGCGGTTTGATACAGCTTGCTGTCTTCGGGGTTTTCGAGCGCTTGGTGATAGGTCTTAATAACGTTTAAAATCGGGTTGTCGGACTTTAAAATCGTTTCCTCTACGGTCAGAGTTTGATCTAAAACAGGTTCTTGTGATAGAAACGTGGTTCTTAGGTCTTTTCGATAAATAATTTGTCCTGAGTCGGGTGTGTCTTTTCCAGAAAGAATATTTAAAATGGTTGTTTTTCCAGTTCCGTTTTTAGCGACAAATGCTATTTTTTGGTCTTTATGAATACTAAAAGAAAGGTTTTCAAAAAGGCTCAGTTCGCCGTATGACTTCGATATATTTTCTACGTTGAGGTAATTCAAAATTTTGTTTTTGCAAATAAAGGTTAATTATACACGAATTGCCTTGTTGAAATGACGAATTAAAAATAAATATCGTACTC
>Ga0209199_1003662_pt1 | contig 14947 bp, 14 predicted proteins | sample COGITO_mtgs_1105_7_FD_184805 | JGI IMG/M metagenome (GOLD analysis project Ga0209199, IMG submission 184805) | Pelagic marine microbial communities from North Sea - COGITO_mtgs_110523 (SPAdes) (version 2) | ecosystem: Environmental > Aquatic > Marine > Epipelagic ...
CAAAACCAAGGTTTGAAGGCATTGAGGCGGGTTGGTAGAGTGGTTATGCAGCGGATTGCAAATCCGTGTACACCGGTTCGATTCCGGTACCCGCCTCCACAATATCTTGTAGATATTAATCAAAAATCACTCTCCAAAACAATATATAGTCACCAAATTTCTGTACACAATTCGTACACAAAATATCGATGTAGATTTGACGAATCCAATGCTATCGTTTGTGTGAACAAATGGGAGCAGTTTGCAGATGAGCTATGGAGTTAATTCCATACAAATTCACAAGAAGCTGAGGCTGGATAAACGTGCTGGCAGCGACAACTGGTATGCTCGCCTAACATACGAATAAGTTCATCACTAAAAACTATATTTAATTGGGTTTGACGCACCTTTCTTTCGATAATGTTCGGGTAATTTTTTCCCTAAATAAATCATTTCTATATCTTTGCTTGCTCGCTCCCCGACAAATCCATAGCGTCCAGGAACCGGTTCACGCAAAGGAAAATTTTCTCTGGTAGCAGGTAACCAGTTCTCAGCAACAAACACGCCTATTATTATACCATGGCGAACAGATAAAACTACTTCCGCTTTCTGTGCTTTGTGGACACTTAGCCGCCAGGCGAATCTTGTTGCCTCATATAAAGTGTCAGCTGTTGCTGTCCGATTAACATTGATCATGAGAGCCGTATGCTGGAACAATACTTCCTCAGCTGAATATTTTTGTATAATTTCTGAGGCATGCATCACACCAAATTCTGAATTTCCATGACCTTCCATAATGTTGGTAATGCCCGGATAGGCATCAATTAGTGCCGCTTCAACTTCATAGGCGGTATCTTCATCCAGGCCATGCCTATGAATAATATGTATGACCTTTAAACCAGCGATCTGAATGTCACGGATACGTTCAATTTTTTCACTGAATCTATCCGACCCCAAAATACCTTGTGCGTGTTGAAAAACTCTATTTCCCACGCCTTTGCCAACGTAAAATGTTTCTCCATTTCTGGGATCAACCAAGCGATAAACATAAAACTTAAGTTGCTCAATTATTTCCGCACTAAATTCTTGCGTCATTATGATATCGCACTCCTACTCGGGCCAGAATACTTCAAAAGTTGAGCCTCTTACTGTCATGGATTTCGTTGATTTGGTCACCTTAAAATGCTCTTTTAAGTTCGGTTTTTTTTCAGAAATAAAAGTAACTGTCCAGTTTGAACCAAAACCACCATGTTTCAATCCAACTACTTGAAATCCTTCAGGAGCAATTACAGTCGGACGATTAGTTCTCGCAAAGAGCTTTGCGGCCGCAGCACCCAACAAGACATTTTTAAACAATCCCATTGGCTTACCGGTTATTGTTCTGGACGGTTAAAAATCATTAGGGTTATAATATCTTTAGATAGATCAATTGCAAGAACGTTGGAGACACTGATGCCCGCATGCCCACACTGTAATAAGAATTATTCAACACACCCTCTTAAATATAAATGTGACACTTGCGCTTCTACTTGGTGCGCAAATGGTAATTGCAAAGGTTCAAGTGGAAAGCCACAACGTAGTAGAAGCCCCAACGCAATTTGCCAATCCTGTGGTAAACGCTCTGTTAACAAAATTAAGTGAGATCATAATCTCCTATCTATTGTGTCGGACTACGTTCTGATAAACTGTTAGACTTAGTGAAAGAGTGTTTTGTAGCGGTCAATGATGTTTATGACCTCAACAACATCGTTTTTCTCAATTCTCTGAAATGGTACAGAAAAACTCATATGATAAATTTGGCTGTCATTATTCGCAGCTCTGGATTTCAGCATCGGATTAAAACTCTCAGGCAATATTGCGCAGAGCTCTTCAAAATCCTGTTTTTTGTCTAATTGTCCCGCTATACCGCACTTGATATCATTAGTACCTACTGCATTAATGTAGAGAATATTTGAACCACCCGATATTTTAAGTTCATTTTTAAATGAAATTTGGGTCTTTGCGTATTTCTCTTCGAAATTATCAATAGCGTTCTTCAATAGCTCAATATATTTCTCAACATAGCTCTTCTTTACAGAATCGTATTTTTTACCTTCACACCATTGTATAAGCCCGCCCTCTAACGCTGCTCTAACATTTGTTTGCGTGGCTTGCTTCGTGTCTGGGTCATCATCAACATTGGTGATGGAAGCAAACTGAAGAGCAGATTCTACTTCTACCTGGAGACTTTCCGCAGCTACTTCTCTTAGCAAATTCAGTAGTGATAGAACCTGAAAGGCCCGAGACTTCAAATACGGGTCTTCTTGACACATGGCCCAGACAATTTTTTCCCAATTCTCGTCTAGTAATTCATTTTCTTCAAAGACTGCTAATTTATCTTCAATTTCCTGCCACTCTAAATTTAATTTTCCTGCAAATGGTTTATCCCAAGATATAAAATTAGGTTCCCTGGCGATTAATCTGAAAATTCGAGGATAACTAATTTGAATTCCAAGAAGTGCGAACAACATAAAGTCACTGCTGTCAGATTTGTTGTCCTCTAAAGCTCGAACATTATTGATTAGACTAAAAGAGTTCAGGTAACGCTTCAAACTTCTGGGGTTTGATCCAACGGTTTTGTCTACAACTTTTCCAAAGTTAGCAAGATCGTTATCGTCCAAAGCAATTCCCATTTCAGATAACTTATTCTCTAGGAAGTTATTAATATTGTAGGTTCCGGTAGGCATTGAAAATGGAACTTGGATAATTTTATCAAAAAACGATCTAAACTCTCGTTCGTTTTGGTTCGTCTTTTTACCAAATTTTGACTCCAAACCTTTAACGACGACATCGTAGTCTATGGCCAGGATATAAATACAATGAGGTATATCGAAAATGTTCTTAAGTGCTTCTAATACTTCAACAGCATCCGCTGGATTAATTCGATCCAAGTCATCGACAAAAAATACTACTTTTTTGTAAGGGTTTCCTGGGCTATCCATTAATTGTTTAATAACGCTGTATATTTCCTTTTTTATTAGTGCGACCTCTGACTGTAGGCCATACCCGTTGTCGCTCTCGTAAGCCTCTTTTACATTAACACCCGTTTGCTTTTTAACCATTTGATTGGCGACATTACCGAGGAATTTACCAACCGTCTTTATCGCTTGAGTGCCTTTTTCACCAATGTCCCAGTTTCCATTTTTTGCACAATTTTCTTCCAGTTTTTCGAGCATGCCTTGGAGAACTTTTGGAGTGGTTTCGTGAGATCCAACAAACATGCTGTATTCCCAGGTGTTAACCCAACTCGTTGCTATATCCTCTCTATCAAGAATCTCACGCATTAACCCCATTAAAGAAGTTTTTCCTGTTCCCCATTCTCCTTGAAGGCCAATAGTAATTGGTGTGTCGCTAGACTTAATGAAATTCGACAATGCTTTTGAGTACCTTTCCACCTTAAGCAAATCATCTTCTAATTTATCTATCGGTTTATCAGTTATTGACTTCATAAAAAAATCCTTTCACCTCAAGATGAGCTTAGCTTACTATCGTTTCGAGACGCAAGGCTCAGATAGATCAGATCAGTGTATGACGGATTGAAAGCACTCAGAACTAAACTTGAGCTAGCGATCAGAAGCCTTTTCATATCTTGAGCCTAGGATCCTAACCGGATTTTAATTTGAAAACTCCTAGATCATAAAACAAGAAACCCAAGGCATTTTCGATTTCCTTTAATTTACACCTTCAACGAGTGTACACAAAAATGTACACAGATAAAATATTTATAACTATATAATTGTTTATATTTAAAATAATTTGATGCAATTATATTGAAAATCCGTGTACACCGGTTCGATTCCGGTACCCGCCTCCACAATATCCTGTAGATATTAATCAAAAAAGACTCTCCAAAACAATATATAGTCACCAAATTTCTGTACACAATTCGTACACAAAATATCGGTGTAGATTTGACGATTCCAATGCTATCGTTTGTGTGAACGAGCAGGAGCAGTTTAAAGATGAGCTATGGAGTTAATTCCATACAAATTCATAAAAAGCTAAGGCTGGATAAACGTGCAGGCAGTGACAACTGGTATGCTCGTTTAACACTGCCAAATGGCAAACGCCTGGTTAAGACAACTAAGACTGAAGATGTAGAAACCGCCAAAGAAGTGGCACTGAGACTTTATTATGAAGTTGATGCTCGCATTCAAAACAAACTGCCAGCCACTACCCGTAAGTTTGGGGATGTTGCCAAGCACGCCATTGCCAGAATGGAAACAGAAATACGTGAGGGTGTGGGCAAGCAAGCATACAGAGACTACGTACAGGCGCTCAACAAGTGGCTGATACCCTACTTTGGGGGTACTGACATAGCAAAGCTGGATTTGGCTGCTGTAACGGCGTTTGATGCGTGGCGTACGGCACAGAGTGGTAAAGTGCCTGCACAAAGCACTATCAACAATCACAATGCTGCACTGAATAGGGTGTTAGATGAAGCTGAGCTCAATGGGTGGATTGTAAAGTCACTGCGTCCAACGCTGTTGAACAAGGGTGTGAAAACAGAGAGCAGAGGCAGCTTTACTGTTGATGAATACCGCACGATTTACACCGCACTGCGCAGTTACCACAAACAGACACTCAATGAGAAATCCGCAGCGACACGAGAAACACTGCGGAACTATGTGCTGTTCTTAGCCAATACAGGTGTGCGGCATGGCACTGAAGCACTAGGATTATGCTGGCGAAATGTAGAATGGTATGAGCGTGATGGTGAACGCTACTTGGCTATCAATGTGGACGGTAAAACTAACAAGAGAACAGCCATTGCACGAGATAGAGTAGTAGACTTTCTTTGGCGGCAAGCTCAGTTGAACAGCAGGATTTCAGTGGAGGATTTTGATGCACTTATAGCTGCCAAGCTGGACGAACCTGTATTCACAACACGGCTTGGCGCAGTTGCTACGGTACCAAACCTAAACCGTGCATTTAATGCATTGTTGGATGAGTTGGATTTGAAGACAGGTGCTGATGGAAGAACACGGACGCTGTACAGTTGGCGACATTTTTATGCGACGCAAGACTTGGAGCGTGGTGTCAGTACACACGCATTAAGCAGACAGCTTGGCAACAGCACTGAGATGATTGACAGGCATTACAGTAAGTACAGTCCGCTACTGAATGCTGAGGTGCATAGTGGGAGGATCAAAGTCAAATAATGATCTGCGATATTTTACTATTTAGGACACAACTTTGAACAGGGCCGCCGCCCAGTTCGCTGAACATGGAGTTGCGATTAAAAGTGGCAGATCTGCTCGAACAAGAACGTCAGCATCACTGTTTCGATCTCGCAACGTCTCATGTGATCCGCACTGAACGATCAGAGAAGACATCGCCCCAAGCCATAGTGAACATGTTTGCAGCTTGGTTCGAAGATATGAGGTTGAACGGATGTTCATCGCATAGTGGTCGACGCACGTTCATCACCAACACTGCTCGAAAGATCAGTTCAGTTGGCGGATCTTTGCGTGATGTGCAGATGCTGGCGGGACATTCGTCACTAGCTGTCACCCAAAGGTATATTGACGGCGATGGTGAGGCGAGGGTCAAAGTGGTGAAAATTATCTGATTTTAGTATCATCGTGAGCCATGAATTTTTCACGGCTACGATGTGCAATGGATTATGAAACCAAGAGATCGAAAAGTTCACAAGGATGAGCCAAAGGTTCGTTTGGCGGGCGAAAAAGGCAGTGAGCAAAACAAGCTACGAGCTGAGTTGTATCGATTTACTTATGAGCGGTTAGAAGACGCTAGCGAGCAGGGGATGCTGTTCGAAGTCATTGTTCTCTGTGACATGCTCATCACAGATCGCATCGAAGCCTGTTATTAGTATCTATTGCACGGTTGTTCCAATACACTTTGTAAGCTCTATTGCCGTCTACGCAGAGGCCCACCTAGAGAGAACTACACTAGTCGATACGATTGTTTTTGTCGCAAAAAGCCCCATCCCCTATACATCATGAATGGCTATCCCTGCAGAAGTTACAAAATGCACCTTTCGAGGCTGGTGTTTTATCCTCTACTAAAATCAACACTATGTTACTTGATTAAATTCAGGATAGCCCTGCTGGAATTTACGATAACAAATTTAAGTAATCTGATAAAATTCCACGCATCATTGACGTAGTTAAATACTTGAAACCCAGCACAATCACGGCACTTCCAGACGGATTTCAGTTTTACTGTGGATTTAGATCTACGGTTTGACGTCGAAAAAAGCCAGCTTCCAATAGCGCCTTGTGACTTTTTATGGCCGACAGCAGCACCAAAAAATGTCATTGCGTTAACAGATTTCCTACTACGGCCATCAATTTGGGCTCCATCCACCTCGCACTTGTACATACTATCCGCTGAGGCAATAGCACCACAGTCATAACAAGTTTTGTTGGCATATTTCTTACCATTGTTTGAGACTGCTTTCTAAGACTCTAGGCGTTCAACTAGGATCTTATTACTGATTGGTCTGAAAATGCGGCCGAGAGGGAATAGAGCAATGAATATAAGAAATGCGATTGGGAACCAACTAATGGTTTGGTTGCTACCGCTAGGTGACTGCGCTAGTAAAGCTGAGGCAGACACAGCATTAATAATAAAAGATACGCCCAAAATGTGAGTGTTGCGAATCATTTAAATAAGCCTTAACTTGCTGAAAATAATTCGCATTGTGCTTCTAAATTTTTTGATGTCGCAACATGCTTTTAAGATCAACGCATTTTTTGACCTAAACAAATGCTTTGTCATTTCTAGACCCGCACCTAATAAAATACTTTGCGTTCAACGAACAACAAGACGTTAATCCTATTAAGAAAATCTGCTCTGTAGCTAGCTTCTCTTTTTGGTAAGACACGATTTTTACTGTGTTTCGCAAATATAAACACCAGTTAACGGGTTGGGTTTATTAAGTGTAACGGGAACTTCGGCACCAACAACAGGGTCAACTGAGACATTAGAAACATCAACTTTAATTTTTTCTCCAACTTCCCACATTCCACACTCGCTGCCAACACTTATGATTGCCAACCAGTAATCGACACTGGACGCTTTAAGCTTTATCGTCACCTTTTCACTCATTTCGCTTATCTCTCTCCAGTCGACCTCGACCATCGTATTAATTCGCAATATCGTATGTCAAGAAAAAAATTCCCCAGCCGATCCACTTATAACCAAGGCACTAAAAGTGAATTTAGAGCGACTGTTTGCGCAAGCTCCACTACTGGAGGACCTTTTTGAAGCAGAGATGCACTCATTGAGTTCGGCACCTACAGGCTTTGGTGGGTGCAACGCCTTTATTGATTTAAATACATCAGGCGAATTCCGATTAACAATAAAGCTAGGTGTTGAAGATGAAGATAAAGCATCCAATTTTGATAAAAACGACTTCATCGATGAAATTTTAGACGGTGAATTGGAAGAAAAAATGGATGCTTTGTTCTCTGATTTTGGCTTGTGTGCACTAGAATTTGAATATCTTGTTGAGATTTACGGCATTGATTAATTCTCCGATATTTCTGCCAAAATTTTGCGGCCCACAACATGTTCAATACGATTGCTACGGGGCAAGGAAGGCATAAAAAAGTGTTAAAGGCTTTCTGGCCTGTTGACATCAAGAGGGCGATACTTGTCACATAAAAAACTTAATGAAATTGACCGTCTGCGGTTGATCGCAGAAGCTATAAGATACTGCAAAACGGTTAAAGAAATGGGCATGCCGGCATCTTGTTATTCCAAAGCATTAAGAGAGCCCATTCACTTTCTGTGGGAAAGAAGATCTTCTTCTAAGTTTGAAGCAGCTAGTTACGCTTCAAGGGCCGCACTTGATGCAAAGGAGTCTGGCGAAAAAATCATATATGACCACGCAATTCCTTTTATTTATTTGCAAAATATACTATTAGATTTTAACTCTCCCAGCCTCCAAACTATCAAAGGAATTTTATTGGATTATTCAGTAATAACGCTGATCACAAAGTCTGAAGATAATAAACTGAATAGGGTTGGGCTCCGCAGCAAAATGCCCCAAGATTGGGACGGAAAAAATCCACTAGCAAGATACGCTTCTGTTGAAATTGAGATTTTAAAAATCGAACGTTCTTTTTAAATGAAACGTAAAATAATCTAAATGCACTGTTTTTAACTCAATCAATTACGTTATCCAAAATCCTTTTAGTATAAGAAATGCGAGTCAAACTCGTCAGGGCGCTCGTACGAATGAAAAATGTATTTTAATCACAAAACCTTTTTTGATAAAAACAAAAAAATTTGGTCCTTGTTGTATCAGTGATGATGCCTCGGGCTCATCGAGCGTCTTTTAACTTCGCCTCAGAGGCCGAGAGTAGCAGGTCAAAGTCGTCAAGATACGCAAACTCTTTTTGAAACTCTAGGATGAGCCGTTCGACTTGGCGCAGTTGCTACAGTGCCAAATCTTAACCGTGCATTTAATGCATTGCTCGATGAGTTGGATTTGAAAACAGGTGCGGATGGCAGAACACGGACGCTATACAGTTGGCGGCATTTTTATGCGACGCAGGATTTAGAGCGTGGTGTCAGTACGCATGCTCTCAGCAGGCAGCTTGGGAATAGTACGGAAATGATAGACAGGCATTACAGTAAGTATAGTCCGTTGCTGAATGCTGAAGTGCATAGTGGGAGGAAGCGGTAAGCACTACTAATTCCTGGTTGAAAACAGAATTAGCTCGCTGGAACGTGTTTTTGTGATTTCAAAATTAAGGCTGCTAGCTTGGACTGCAACAAGGCTACCACAGAGACTGAAATAGCTATTTGCAGCGATCCTGAGCTGAGTGCTTTGGATGATCGATTGAGTGGGGTTTATGTAACAGGCAGGCAGGTTACGAAAAATGTCTCTGGCAATAATCTTAAAATCCAATAACAGCATAAAAATAAATGAAAGGCCTCACTGAAAATATGCACCGTTTAATAGTCTATAGAGACTAATCAAGTGTGCAGTCGGCTTGACCACTAGTTCATATAAAATCAATATCTTATGGCTCTGCGGTTTTTAAAGGCCTATGCATTTCCTCAACATAGCGCCTCCAATTTGTCGCTTGAAAATATTCCTGATCATTCAAAAACGCCCGTGTCTTTTTTTTATCAGTTGTAAATGAGAATATGTATTCTTCCGCTTTTGATGGGCTGATATCCTGATCAAGTTTTGATGATAATCTATTGGCAATTAGCGAAACAGCCAAAAGGTAATCTTCATAAACTTTGTAGTTATTCTCTTTTTTTACATAATAATAATGATCTCCGCTTTTCTTTTTTGCCCCCCGATTAAGTTGGATATATTCTTCATTGAAGAGCAAATTTACTGAGCGACTCGTCCACTGATCCATTATTAGACCATCGCCACTTCCTAAAAAGAATATAAGTTTTGTGTAAAAGGCGGGGCCTACGGCAGGCATTAAGCCGCAATTATGTAAGTGATGGAAATCTTTATATGCGTTTACAGCGCTGATCTTGTCGTCCAAAAGGTTAAAGCATGTAAACTTCCAGTTATCCCAATGCTCTTTTTTCTGTGACTTTCTAGCCCATCTAGTTCCTTGGCCACCCCAGGCAAAAATATTTGCCACGCATGACCTGACAAACTTTTCTTGGCAACTTGCTGAGTTGAGTTTTGTTAAATGTATCAAACTTCTCAATTCGTATCTATCGTAAGACTTATCTTCAAATTCCATTGGGTCTAAATCGATTTCCTTGTCCCAGTCTCCTTCATATTTCTCATAATTTCTTTTTGCTGTTTGGAGCCATTTTTTAGTTGATTTGCCAAGCCAGACACCTTTTTTAACTTTTTCAGAAGCGGTGCTAACTTCTTTCACACATCGAAGTAAGTTTTGAAAATGTTTTTCGTTGATTTGCAAGTACTTACTCCAAATGATTGACGCTAGGTATCAAAGCTCATCTTCGCCTAAACGTTTTGAACGTTTCCATCATGCTCCAGATGTTAGCAACGTGGTAAGCTCCATGAAAGTAACTTTTCATTAAAAAAAACTGACATCGGGCTCTCCAGTCTAGATCATTCTTTTATGCCCAAGAACCAGACATTATCCCCGTCACTGCCTGCGTATCCCCATCCAGGAGAAGCACTTGCACTGGCCCATGCCCCACTGTCTGGTAGATATTCTGCAAGTTCTGCAGTAGAAATCCCGCCGTTCAGAGGAATTTCAAATTGCACCGATATAGTTACAATCAGACAATCATCGTATCCAATTTTGACGGATGTATTTTCACTTGAACACTCAAATTCAATATACTCCGTACTCGCAAAAAACACCTCTGGATCATCATCGAGATCGCCAGGCCCAAATTCAAATGAAAGGTTAGAAAGCAGCAATTTTGTAGCTTCTTCGTAGTTTTCATCGTCACAAAGCTGCTTCAGTTCATCAACCAGGTTTTGAACATCTTCGTCTTCTATTTGATCTTCGTCGACTAACCCTCGTTTAATTTGAAATTCAAAAAGACCAATGTCACCTTCATTAGTTTCAACATCGTCGATCCCCGACGCATCTGACACATCCGATCCATCGACGTGAATTTTTACAGCACTTTCCGATCCAAATTCAGTAACTGGCTGATAAGCCGTTGGGAAAATGCCAGAATCTTCATCATTAACAGCACTTGGACGATCCATCTCATCATGCTTTTTTAAGGCAGCTTCAACGGCTTCATCTTCGTCATCCGTTAATACCCAATAGTAATATTGTTCATTGTCTTCGTCATCGATCACAACTTCTGTGTAATCTGAGTGTTTGTCTTCATCAAAATCATTAGTTTCGTCGCCATCATCATAGGAAATCGGCTCCTCGATCTGCGCTTCGCCAGTGAACTCACAGGAAAGCTTACTATCGAGCTTTTCAAAGGCACACAAAACTACGAATACGGTATCATCCTTTTTAGCGTCGAAAAGAAACTCATACATTTCTGCAGAATTTTCATCATCTGATGTTTTGTTTGCTGAGGGCACATATCCTTCCACAGGTTGTTCAGTTAAGACTTCAGCAGCGTAGATAAATCCATTTGGCCCCTTGATAGTTCCCTCTGCACGAAAATCATCGTCTTCAAACAAGAATTTAAGTTCAGAAAGTTCAATTTGACCCGCTTTTATCGGACATTCAGACACTTTTCCTTTTTTTAATTTAATTGGTACTATCACAGTGTCTGTAGAGCCATAAACATCACAATTCAGATTATATGAGAACTGTGTGTTGTCGCTGCCAACACCCTTTAAAAAATCACTTCTCAACCAATTCGTTTCATTGGTTGTAAGCTGATCAGTAATTGCCGATGTTTCATTTTTACCGCCAGCTGCCAACTCTTCCGTACCAGAAATAAATAATTTAATTGGCTCATCTGTAATTGTTTCCGAGGTTGTTTCGGTAGACACATAAAGATCGCCATCACTGTCAATAGTTCCCACTACCGTAGACTTTTGTAACCAGCTTTGTATGAGCTCAACGGATATTCCTATCTTTTTCTCCTTGGACATGTCTGGCATTTCAATCTCCTCTGAAAACTTAATTTTCCAATTACGAACAAGTGTAGGGTTTACGCCAAATTGCTCACCTACCGATGCGAGTGTAGCTCCAGGTTTTTGTGCTGCTTCTGCGACCTCCTTTTTGAAATCATCAGAGTAAGTATTCTTTTTGTTTGATGTATTGTTAGACATTGTCTCTGTAGCCTCCTGCGGAGCTTGAACCGTAAAATTTTCAGTAGGTATGGCAACCACCTGTTTGATAACCTTGTAACAACTGACTTTAGTATGATGTTGATAGAAACATAATCTTTATGAAAGTAATCTAGCAAGTGTCTTTCAAAAATTAACCGCCTTGTAGTCTGTTCAGTTTTATATTTAATTTATAATTCTTGTAGACCCGTGATAATCAAAACTTAACCAAGGGTTAAATCGAGGCAGGGGCACTCTATGAAAAATAAATTGTACGTTATCGCAATATTTGTGGTCGTGATATTCTACTTTGGCTGTTTTTGGGTTCTTTTCGAATGGAACCTCGCTGGTGACGATACGTCGTTCATTTTTCAAGTTGTAGTTGCGCTCATGAGTACTGGTTTACTCGCCATCATTACGGCCGTGATGTTTACCTTCCAATCACAAATTGAGAATAAAAAAGAAAACAAAGCCAAAATATTTGAAAAGAAAATTTCCTTTTACACAGAAGTTCTGAGTGAACTTGATGGTATTTTTGCTAATGGAAGAGACGAAAAATCCTCACATAAATTCGTGTTCCTCGTGTCTAAAGCAATGCTCGTAGCGAGCCCCACCGCCGCTCAAAGTTTTTCTGACCTCTTCGAATCCTTTGAAAAACAGGAAGGGACTGAAAAGTATTTCATCGAATTCTTAAAGGCAGCACGAGCAGATCTAGATTTAATTGATGATCTCAGTGCGGGTGGCATTGACAAATTTGAACCAGTTTTAGCCTCAATAAAAGGCGAGATTATTCAAGAAACCAAAAACTTAAGATTTTGGTCTTCTGAACAAAAAAGTGAAATTATTGAACAATATGATTTGCAAAAAAATAACAAAGTCAAATGGCTAAGAGAAACCCATCAATTATATCCTTCTCAAATCGCTACATGGCGTCGTCAACTTAAATAAAGAAGCATTGAAAGCCATTGGCCCCGCACGAAATTGCAAGTGAAGGAAGAAAGGTCCGAATTGAAACAATTTGTTTTCTACGACTTCGAAACTACCGGCATTAGTCCAGCGTTCGATCATCCGTTGCAATTTGCAGCAATCGTTACTGACGAACATCTAAACGAGCTAGAGCGTGTGGATATAAGATGCCAGGCGGCTCCTCACATACTTCCCTCACCGATTGCTTTACACGTCACCAATATAAAGCCTGAGCAAGCCATCAATAAAAACCTTCCAACTCCGTTTGAGTTTGCTCAAACCTTACAGAAATTTACGAAAGATTGGGCGCCAGCTTGCTGGCTGGGTTATAACACTATCGCCTTTGACGAGCCCATGATGCGTCAAATGTTTTACCAGAACCTACAGCCAGAAATATTTGCTACCCAGATGAATGGGAATAGTCGGCTGGATGTCATGAAAATGGTTTTTGCGACGCATGCAGAAGAAGCTGCCGCTCTTATTTGGCCAGTTGCTGACAATGGAAACACTAGCTTTAAACTTGATCGCTTAGCTCCAGCTAATGGCTTTGCCCATAAGAATGCACATGATGCTTTAGCCGATGTAGAAGCAACCATCTTTATATTTAAAAAAATACGAGATGGTGCACCCGAACTCTTTAAAAAGCTTGTTGACGCAGGCGATAAAACTATCACCTCCAGTTTACTGAAAAGTTTTATTCCAATGGAAGTTACGCTTCGGTTTGGAGGAAATGTACCGAAGACTTATCAAGGGTGTTATTGTGGTAGTAATAAAGATAACCCAAACTCAATAGGGTTTGCAGATTTCGAACTTAACAAAGCTGAAGAACTCTCTCAGGCATCCAAACTTTCTGTTTCTGAAGCAATTGAAGGAACACCCAAGAAAATCCGAACTTTAGCTGTAAACAGATCTGAAACTTTTCGAGTGATAGAGAACCCTTCAGAAGAGATGCTTGAGTTTTGTGAAACCATCAAAGAGGCCAACAAATTACAAAGCCTTGTTTCTGAAGTTTTAAGCAAACGGTATGCCGATACTGAGCAAACTAACTTAGAAGTGGAAGAAAGAATTTACTCAGGGTTCTATGGTAACTCTGACAAAGAATTACTCGAACAGTTTCAAACTGCATCTTGGCCAGAACGAGTTTCAATCATAAACGATTTCACTGATGAACGCCTAAAACAGTTGGGTAAGAGGTTGATCGCTTTTTACGCACCAGAACTTTTGACTGATGAGCAAAGATCTGCATTTAAAGCATTTGTTCAGAGGCGATGGAATACCTCCATGGATGAAGCCCCATGGACAACTGCAGAACATATCTGGGCCAGCCTAGATGAATTAAAATCAGAAATTGATGAAAGTAATTGGCGAGAGTTTTATCAGGCTAGGATTAACTCACTAGCCCCCTGAGCATTAGCTATAGGCTAGGAATAGACTAAGCAAAATAATACCACCTATGATCCACCAAACGGCACCTGTTTTGAACAGCCAGTAGATGCCCATTAGTATAAGACCGGCTATCACTAGTTCAAAAATCAAACGCCATTATCCTTTTAAGCTCCTGACCTATCACGCCTCTAATTAAGCAATTCTACAGCATTGCGCAAAGCATTCTCATTCACATCAATATAGCGTTGCGTAGTGCTGAGGTGCTTGTGTCTGGCTAACACCTGAACCAGGCGAGCATTAATGCCTTGATCAGCCAGTTGTGTAACAAACTGTCTACGGCCACTGTGACTGCTGGCGCCATCTATGCCTGCCATCTTATAAATGCGCTTGAACAGATTTACGATTGTTTGCGCAGTAAAACCACCACCCTTAGCGCTGAACAGCAATGGAGCTGATCTCGTACTAACGTGCACTGGGTATTGCTTAGCAAATGCTACTAGCTGTCGCTTGAGTTTTGCATTGACCAAAACAGTGGCACTGTCTGAGCCTTTGGTTTGATCTGCGCTCAAGTAAATGGTGTCTTTAACACCGCCAGCTTCATCAAACACGTCACCAATACGCAGTGCTGCAATCTCACATGCTCGTAACCCCGCATAAAAGCTCAGTGCTATTATTGTGTGATTGCGAGATTGATATCTAAGCGAGTTGATGACAGCTGTTAATCGTTTAAATTCTGCGTCAGTTAGTAGCTTTGCTTGTTTCATCTTGGGACCCTTAAATGTTTGGTTTTGTTATCAAACATTATAAAGTCACACATTTTAAAAGCCGACCGAAAAAGGCAGATTTTTATCTCCATGAAATCATTAGGAGAATGCAAAGATGTTATAGATTGTAGTTTCT
>Ga0209199_1003663_pt1 | contig 14944 bp, 22 predicted proteins | sample COGITO_mtgs_1105_7_FD_184805 | JGI IMG/M metagenome (GOLD analysis project Ga0209199, IMG submission 184805) | Pelagic marine microbial communities from North Sea - COGITO_mtgs_110523 (SPAdes) (version 2) | ecosystem: Environmental > Aquatic > Marine > Epipelagic ...
CAGACGATGCTCTTAAGCGTCAACAGGTTGCAGAACACATCCAAGTTAAAATGTCTTACGACATGAAAGTCACTGGTGCTGACTTAGGTGTATTCTTTAACACAGCTATAGCGTAAAACTATACATAACATTTGGTGAGGGCTTAAGTGTCCTCACCTCTTTTATTAAGGAGAACCCGATATGATACCCTTTCAGTTTGATAGACCCGTGTTTATAAAACAAGAATTTAATGGTGGAGGAAGAGATTGGAAGAGATCCGAACATTACCCTTGGAAAGAGTTATCTCTCTCTAGTGACGTTGTTCAGACCTTATACAACAATAACTTTCTACATCATAACTCTGACCTAGAGATTAAAGCTAAGGTCGGTGACGGACTAGAAGTACTTGATGTCGCATCACTAGGTGTACTGGTAGATACGATCAATGCTAAGGTAAAAGCTAAGACTAATTCCCACGCAGAGTTTACCCGTAAGAAGTGTAAGAAGTCTAAGATACTAGAGAAGCAACGCGGTTTACTCCGTAGTTGGCGTAGAAATTATGGAGAGTTGGAGAACGACTAATGGCTTGGAGCTACGACGAAGGAAATCTAAATATAACTAATGCAATAGGTAGATTAAATGCTACTAGGTTGTTGATAGGTGATACAGACTTAAATGATAAACAAGTACAAGATGAAGAAGTTTCATTTGCTGTAGCTCAAGCTAATAATAACGTATACAAAGCTGGCTCTATGTTATGTAGGTCTATAGCGGCTAAGTACTCTAGGAAGGTTAACACAGAGTTAAGTGGAGCTTTAAAAGCTGATTACTCTGATCTATCTAGACACTACTTAAGTCTAGCAGATACACTAGAATACCAAGGTAAGATCTTAGGTGCTTCTGTAGGAGTAGTAGCTGGGGGTATCACTAAGAGTAAAGTGGATGCTGTCAGAGAAAATACTGATCGAATACAAGGGTCTTTTAGAAGAGATAGATTTAATAATCCACCAAGCTACCAATCATCTGAATACGAATAGAAGGAGTAACATATGTCTTTTAGAGCATTTGATTTACTCAGGCTAGTTGAGGACTTTGGTGAGACACTTACCTTACGTAAAGTTACTACGGGAGGTAACTACAACCCATCTACAGGTTCTGTAGTAGGTTCAGCTACAACTGACTATCTTTTCACTGGATACTTCTATGATTACTCTAGTCAGAACCCTAATGAAGTTGTTCGTGGTACACGTAAATGTGTAGTACCTTCTCTTGGTTTAGAAGTAGACCCTTTCCCTGATGATTTAATCTTGGGTAATGGTGATTCAGTAAGGATAACTAGAGCAGTTTCTATATTCTCTAATGGTGTAGCTATGTGTTACCTATGTGACGTACAGGAGTAGGATATGAAGCAGGTAGTAAACCTAGAAAAAACTATATCTAAGTTAAAAAGTAAAGTTGATATGGCAGTAGAATTAGCTGTAAAAGATAAACTAGAAAAAATAGCTGTCTATACTATAGATATATCTACTCCCACAGTAGATACTGGTGCTTATATAACATCCTTTTCTTACGGTGTTGGTGCAGGTAGACCTAGAGGTAAGTCTTCTGAAGGTAGACCTAAAGAACAAGACAAAGTATCTATGGCAACAAAAGGTCTTAGTAACCTACTAAACGATATAAATAGTATACAAGACTTTAACTACACAGATACTATTGTTCTTAGGAACGGATCACCTCACGCTATGGATGTAGAAAAGGGTGGGCCTAATTGGAGACTTACACAACCTTATAATATATTTTCACGGGTAAGGAATAAATATGGCTAGTATACACAATAATATAAGAGCCGCGCTTGAGACGCACATCTCTACAACGGCTAACCTACCTACTATTGCTTACGAGAATGTAGTATTTGAGCCTACAACTGGCACTAGCTTCATTAGAGTACAATACCTACCTACAGTAACTAGACCTGCTGTACGAGGCTTAAATCCTCAACTCAGGTATCAAGGTGTATTTGCTGTTACAGTATTTACTCCAGAAGGCAATGGCCCTTCTACCGCAGACGACTACGTTAACAAAGTTATAAACGCATTTCAAGCTACTACTGATATATCGTTTACTAACTCACAATCACAAACAATTAAAGTATCAATCGACTACGCTGAAAGGCAACAAGGTTTGATTGACAGCCCTTGGTACTATGTTCCGATTAATATCGGATGGTACATTTATAAATAACTAGGAGAATACACTATGGCCTTTGCACAAGGATCACGCTCCAGCCTGTCTTATAAGAACGAAACTACTTTCGGTACGACACCTGCTGGTTCATTTACTAACCTTCCATTCAGCACTCACTCTTTAAACTTAACTAAAGACCGTGTAGCTGGTAACGACATCCAAGCTGACCGTATGCCTCGTGTAGATCGACACGGTAACAGACAAGTAGCTGGAGATATTGTAGTAGACTTAAGAGATGCTGACTACGACGACTTCTTAGAATCAGCTATGCTAAATACTTTTGCAACTAATGTTCTTAAAGTAGGCACAACACCTCAGTTCTTTTCTATAGAAGACTACGCCGCAGACATTGATCAAGCTAGAGTATTTACAGGTTGTTCAGTTTCTACTCTGGGTGTCTCACTTGCACCTAACCAAATGGTAACAACTACCTTTGGGATGGTTGGTAAGGATATGACTATAAGTGCTACTGAGAAGACACAGACAGCCGCTTCGGGAGCCGCACCATTTGATGCTTACTCAGGTAACATTGGTATTGGTAACGTAGGTGGAGCCGCTAACGTAGCTATCGTAACTGCGCTAGACTTCACACTCACTAATTCCTTCGCACCCACTTTCGTAATTGGAGATGATAGCGCACCATCATTAGAGTATGGTAGAGCAGAAGTTGAAGGTACACTAACAGCTTACTTTGAGGATGCAACTCTAATTAACCGTTTCCTTAACGAGACAGAAACAGAAATTGAAGTGTCAGTTGATGATCCTACAGGTAACAACTCTTACACATTCCAATTCCCTAAAGTCAAAATAAACAGTGCTGATGTTGGGGTCGATGGACCTACAAGCCGAATGATTAGTTTATCTTTCGTCGCTTTATACGACTCAACTGAATTAACTAATTTGAAGATCACACGACCTTCATAACGTAATACCTTAGCTAAGGTTAGTGGGGACTCTTGAGTCGGGTCGGGAGTTCCCACATTTATATACATCCCGACATTAAAGGAACTCGACATGGATTTAATGGATCTAAAACCTACAAGTAACACTGTAGAAGTAAAGCTAAAACACCCTAACACTGGTGTTGTACTTAAGAATGAAGACAATACAGATATGACTATTGTTGTATTTGCTAGTCACTCTAAAGAGTACAAAGAGTTAATGCACGAACAAACTAATAAACGTCTTAAAGATATGCAGTCTAATAAGAGTACGAACTTAACAGCTCAAGATATGGAAAAAGCTACACTAGATATGTTGTCTAAGATAACTTCTGAGTGGAACATAACTTACAACAAAGAGCAACCTAAGTTGTCCGCTAGTAAAGCTAGGATTCTTTACGACGAAGTATTTTGGATTAAGGATCAGATTGAGGAGGCACTTGCGGACTCTCTGGATTTTACGAAAGCCTAACTAATCAGTTATGTGAGTGGGCTGAACATCAGTTTAAGCTCAATCAGCCTGATAAGGATGGCACTACAGAACGAGAACACTTAGAACAAGTAGAAAGGCAGACTGGACGTAGACCTGAAGCACTGGAACCACCGACATATTTTCCATCGCTACTATCTCATGTCTGGTCTGCCTTTATTGCATTAAGCAATAGTAGATCTATGGGATTCTCTGGACCTAACCCGATAACTTATATTGAAATTAAAGCATGGAAGGAACTGACTGAGACACATATTTCCTCTAGGGATATAGGGGCTATAAAACGTGTTGATACAGTTTATATGGGGACAGTGAATGGATGATATAGGAGCAATACAATTAGCCCTTAAGGTAGATTACAGAGAACTTACGGGTTTAGTTAAGACTGCTGATCAGACTAAAAGAGTTTTAACTTTAGTAGCTAAAGACTTCGCTAAGACTGGCAATCAAAAGAATTATATGAAGAGTATAAATCAGATTGTAAAAGCACAAAAAGATTTAGATGTAGCTTCTAGAATGACCCGTTCCCAAATAATGAAGTTGGGAGTAAAAGTACAACAAGAGACTAAGTTTACAGACTCTTTAACTCTTGCCACAAAAAAACTAACTGCCGCACAAATGGTTTCTGGAAAAGCTATTGGTAATACTAGAAACAAGATGAATGGTTCTAATATGGCTATTCAACAGCTTGGTTATCAGTTTGGTGACTTTGCAGTTCAGGTTCAGGGTGGCACAAGTGCTTTTGTCGCATTTAGTCAACAGGGTTCACAGTTAGCAGGTATCCTACCTATGATAGCTGGTCCTCTTGGGTTAAGTATGGGAGCCGCTGTAGGTCTATCAGCCGCACTTGGTATCCTTATACCTATTGGTTCTGCTGTAGGTAGAATGTTTATGGAAACCGCAGAAGCTGGTAAGAAGAGTGCTGATGAACTAAAAGGGGCATTTGCAGAAGTGCCAACATTCTTCGAATCACTTGGCGTATCTATGTCAGCCTCATTCGAGACAGCTTTTAAAAAGATAGAGTTAGACTATGGTAAACTTACAGGTAGATTAGCAAGGCTAAGAGTCTTAGATATGCAGGAATCTGGCCTAGCTATGATACCTTCTTTATTTGAATCTGTCGATACAAGTGGATTTATGAATGCTCTTAAGAGGACTCTTACTTTTGGTGTAGAAGCTAACAAATTATCTAAAGAAGATAAGAAACTCAAGGATGAGCAATCTGAAGCTATAAAAGGTATAATACAAAACTACGAACACCTTATAAGAACATCCCACAATTTAGACGATATAGGTAGTGCTGTTGAGTCTACTTCAACAGAGCTTCACGGTGTTAGTGAAGAGCTAGGTAATATTTTTGATAGAGCTGTTCGAGAGCAAGGTATTAGTGCTACACTTTTAAAGAAGCAGTTAGCAGAGGAAACTAACGACTTAAAAAAGAAAAAAGACGCACTTAAAGTATTCTACGATTTTCAAGAGGCCGAAGAGAAGAAAGCCCTAGAGAGTAAGATAAGAGTAGCTGAGATTGTCAAGAAACTTAAGGCTGAAGAATACGCAGGTATGCAAGGCCGTAGGGGTGCTATAGCTCCTAGCAAAACAGATGTAGCTCTTATGGGAATGGGCGGTCAAGTAACAGACGCAGGTGAAGCTGAAGCAAGACAGGCAAAAAACCGACTTGAGGCTATAAAACACTTCTACAAAGAGAAAGCTAAGACTGAAGCCGCAGATCTTGCTATGGCTATAAGAATAGCTCAAATAAAAGAAGAAATACGACAAAAAGAACTTGCTTCTATGGCGGCTGGTGGTGGAGGTCGTGGAATTGCATCTCCTAGCAGTATAGACGTTGCTCTTATGAGTATGGGTGGAGTTTTTGAGGAAACTGAAGATAAAGATGCCGAAAAAATAAAAGCTAAGACTGAAAAACTAGCAGACTATATAGATGAACTAAAACATCAGAAGATGGTAGAGGGAGAGCTTGTAGGACTCTTTGGTAGTGAAAGAGACATTAAACAAAAGACACTAGATATACAAAATGAGTACAAAAATGTAATTACTGTAGCACAGGAAGAAGAAATAGAAAGAATTCTTAGACTTACAGATGCTGAAACTAAAAGACATGAGGCTCTACAGAAAGCTAAAGAAGAGCAAGAGGCTTTAGGTGCTTCTATAGAGGCTTCTATGGAAAACGCATTTATGTCTATAGTTGATGGCACAGCTTCTGTTAAGGATGCTTTCAAAGCTATGGCGGCAGATATTATTAAAGAGCTTTTCAGAGTTCTTGTAGTTAAGAAGATGGTAGCCGCTGTCTCTGGAGGATTACCTTTCGCTGACGGAGGTGTAATATCTAATGGCTCTCAAGTGCAAGCCTACGCTAATGGTGGTGTAGTTGGAGGTCCTACTACATTCGCTATGTCTGGTGGTAAAACTGGACTAATGGGAGAGGCTGGCCCTGAAGCTATCATGCCACTTAAACGTGGAGCTAATGGTAAGTTAGGAGTACAGATGGAAGGCGGTGGTGGTGGAACTACTATCGTACAAAACATAAATGTATCTACAGGAGTACAACAAACTGTACGTGCTGAGATACGACAAATGATGCCACAGATTGCGGACAGTGCTAAAGGTGCAGTACTAGATGCTAAAAGACGTGGTGGTAGCTATGGAAGGGCGATGGCATAATGGCTATTTCTTACCCCCTCGCTTTACCTACTAACATTGGTATAGCTAACATTGAACTAAGAGCTAAGAATACAGTTGCTGTATCTATGTCTCCTTTTACTTATAAGCAACAGACACAATCTTATGATGGTCAGATGTGGGAAGCTGATATTAGTTTACCACCTATGAATAGAGATGATGCAGAGACTTGGATTAGCTTCCTGATGAGCTTAAAGGGTATGACAGGTACATTCCTACTTAACGACCCATCAGCTAAGACTGTGAGAGGTACTGCAACGTCTGCTGTTATAACAGGTGCTGTAGGTGCTAGTTCTGTAGGTGTAGTTATGACTGGCACACTTAAAGCTGGTGACTACATACAACTAGGTACTGCCGCAGATGCTACTCTACATAAAGTACTACAAGATCAATCTGGAGATGGTACACTAGAGATATGGCCTAAGTTAAGAAAAGCTAGATCAAGTGTATCTGCTGACTTAACTAATTCCTCTGGAGTATTTAGGTTATCAGCTAACCAAACTTCTTGGTCAGTTAATGACGCAAGTTTCTTTGGTATATCCTTTGGAGCAATGGAGGTAGTAGGATGAGTAGAGCAATACCTTCATCACTACTGTCTGCTCTTATTGGAGATAGCATACAACCTTACTATGCTGTAGAGCTTATGTTTGATACTAGAACTACTACAGATATAAATGGAGACACTATAGAGATTGGTCCTTTACGTATGTGGACTGGCTTAGGCGACAGAACTATTAACGTGCAAGGTAGTGATCAAGTATTTACTGGTACAGGCAGTTTACTTACTATTGGTGACTTAGAAGAAGTAGGAGATCTATCTGCTAAGTCTGTAGATCTAACTTTATCAGGAATACCTGTCTCTATAGTTTCTTTAGCTTTACAAGAACCTTACCAGAGAAGAGTAATGAGGTTGTACTTAGGTGAACAAAGTGACTCATCTGTTGTAGAAATATTCTCAGGTAAAATGGATAAGATGACTATAGTTGATGAAGCAGAGTCAAGTACAATCAACTTAACGGTAGAGAGTAAATTAATAGAACTAGAACGACCTAGTGGCTGGAGATACACAAATGAAAATCATCAATCCCGATATGATGGAGATACTTTCTTTTCCTACGTACAATCAATGCAAGATCAAACAGTAGTATGGGGAAAATAGAATTAAACTCTTACTTAGATAAAATGATAGGTATACCCTTTGAGTGGGGTGTACATGACTGTTTTACTTTTACTAACGGTGCATTTAGAGCTATGTATGGTGTAGGTTATGCTGATGATTGGGAAGGCTTGTACATGCAAAGTAATGGTGTACATCCTAAAGGACCAAGAAGCGTGAGAGATGACTTTGGTTTTAACTCTTTAGATGAAGGGTTAGCTACTAAACTAACTAGAATTGAGCGACCTGTATTTGGTAGCCTTGTTACAACTAAGAAAGGGTGTCGCTGGATAACTGGTGTCGCACTCGGTATTTCCATCGGCTCTAGGGCTGTCTTCCTTAATAGGGAAGGTCTAATTAGATTAAACATTGAAGATGTAGAAAGTGCTTGGGTATGTCAATAAATAAACACAACACTCCTTTTAACGTATTACGGCATAGAAATATAAATGAAGTAGCACCTAAAGATCCTGTATCAGCTATTACAACTTTTATAGTGGGTGCAACAGCGTCTGCCACTACTTACTGGACAGTTTATGCTTTAACTTACGTTGCCCTAACTATGGTAACGACAGCCTTAATAACTGCTTTAACCCCAAAGCCTGACCAAAACCCTAACAACTCTAATGGTCTACAGGTTAATAATAAAAGCGCACTAGCTCCTATGCAATTTGTTTATGGTAAAGCTAGAAAAGGTGGTACAATTACCTTCCAAGAAGTTACTGGTGGTAATAATAAGATTCTACATCAGATAATATCTTTAGCTGGACACGAAATAGATAGTGTAGAGGATGTCTATCTTAATGATGGCATAATTCAAATGTCTAACGGTGATGTTACTTCAGCTATTTGGGGTAACAAGATTAAGGTTTATATACACGATGGAAGTCAGACAAGTGCTACAGATGCTTTTTCTAATTCCACAGAAACCTTAGCTACAACCCTACACGCAGAAACAACTACTACAACTGATTTTATAGGTAAAGGTATAGCTTATATATATTGTAGGTTTGAGTACGACAAAGATATTTTCTCTAATGGTCTGCCTCAAGTAACTGCTGTCGTAAAAGGTAAGAAGGTAGTAACTACAATTAACGGTGTAGCTCAAGCTCCTACGTGGACTGACAATGCCGCTTGGATAATAAGAGACTTTATATCTTCAGATTATGGCTTAGAAGATAGTAGTATTGACTATGCTACCTTTGAGGAAGCCGCGTCTGTATGTGAAGATACTACAGTGCTATCTGATAGCTCAAAACAATATACTATTAATGGCATAGTACAAGCAAGTCAAAACTCTGGTTCTGTACTACGGGAAATGATGACTTCTCTAGGAGGTACTTTATTCTGGGGTGCTGGATCTTGGAGATTATTTGCTGGTGCTTTTGTTGCTCCTACTAAAATACTTACACTAGATGATCTTAGAAGCGGTATCTCACTTGATACTAAGATGTCTATAGCAAATAACTTTAATGCAGTAAGAGGTACATTTGTAGATCGTGATGAAGGTTATATTAGTACTGATTATCCTCAAATTAATTCTAGTGCTTTTCTGGCTGAAGATAATGGTATTGAATCTATATTAGATCTAGCATTACCTTACACTACTAATTCTATAGCGGCTCAGAGACTTGCAAAGCAGATGTTGTTTAGAAACCGTGAACAACTTACCCTTAGTGCAGAGTTTGGATTAAATGCTCTAGACATTGAGGTTGGTGACTTTATTAAGTTTAGGAACGACAGATATGGTTGGACTACAGGTAATGAGAAGACGTTTGAAGTTACTGATTGGAGACTTTCTCCTAATGTAGAAAGTGGAGACTTAAGAGTTTCTATGACATTAAGAGAGAGTAGCTCTTCGGCATACGGATTTAATGAATCAGACGAACAAGATATTATTAATAACAACACTAACTTATTGCCTTACTACGATGTACCTAGTATTGGTGTTACTGTAAGTAAAGAGTATAGAGAAGTTAACGAAAGTGTTGTTAACGTCCTTGTTATAGAAGCAACGTCAAGTGAGATAGAGCGTGTAGAATCAGTTATAGTTAAATATAAGAAGACAAGTGACACAGTATTTAAATCTGTAGGTCAAGCTATTCTTGTTAATGAAGGTACTACAGCAGGTAGGTTTGAAGTAGTAGGTATAGATGCTCCTCAAGTAGATGAGCCAGCTATAAACTATACTATATCAGTTACACCTGTTAATGCTCTTGGCTACAAAGGTACTACAGTTACAACTACCTTTAACGTAACACACGATACTACACCGCCTTCTGCACCTACTAACCTAACCCATTTACTATCGGGGGGTACTGCCTTCTTTAACTGGTCGCCAGTTACTGCTTTAGATTTATCACACTATAAACTATATTACTCATCAAACTCTTCATCTAACTTTGGAGATGCTTCTACTTTAGTAAAGGTAGAGAAGATTGCTAGACCAGCTACGTCTGTTTCATTCCCTGCCCTTGCTGGCAAGTTCTTTGTGTCGTCTGTAGATAAAACAGGAAACGAAAGTACTACAGCAACTTCTGTTGTTATTGCAGGTAGTGAGTTACCAGAATTAGGTGCATCTGATACAGATACAGAAAGCACAAGTTTTAGTGGGTCTAAGACTAACCTTACTGTCTCTGGTGGTAAATTGTTTATGACTAGCTTTGCTAATGCAAATTCCACTGGGGTCTACGAGTTTGATCACGGAGGAAGTAGTTACTTTGATGTAGGCACACCTCGTACAGTTAGATTATCCTATGCTATTACTGTAGCTCGTAAACACTCAGATGCTGTTAACGGAGAAGTTAACTGGGACGATATACCTAACAACTGGGATACTTGGCCTAACAACTTTGATACTTGGACTAATGAAGACGCAGAGTTCTCAGACTACAGTGTTATAGTAGAAGCTAGAGCCGCAGATACAGTGAATAACTTAGCTAGTGCATCTTTTGTGGATGCTTCTGGAGAGGTTGTAGGTAGGTTTGTAGAGTTTAGAGCTACCCTTTCTAATACTGGCCCGAAAATAACCCCTAATATATCGGCACTAAGTGCCACAGTGGAGTACTAATATATGTCACAACATGACTTTGAAATAGCTAACCAGACCTCTCTCAGTGCAAGGACTGATATAAACAATGGACTGCAAGCCCTTGCTAGTAACAATAGTGGGGCTTCAGCACCCTCAACAACTTATGCTAATATGTTTTGGTACGATACAACTAACAACATACTTAAGATGAGAAACGAGACTGACAGCACTTGGATTGATGTCGTTTATATAAACCAGTCAACAGGTGTAACTGCTATACTAGAGAATACTAACCTAGTTACATCAGGTGGGGCAACTGCTGGTCTTCTTGGAGATCAATTATCTAGTGTCTGGAATACAGGTACAGGAACAACTGAGAGTTTAATATCTCCAGCTAAACTTAAAGGTGCTGTAGATAACCTAGTTGTTAGTAGTCCCATAAGAGCATTTGCTAACTTTTCTGGTTCTGGTACTGGATCAGGTACACCTGCCATTGGACATTCAGAAGGTATATCTAGTATCGTAAGAAATAATACTGGTGACTACACTGTTACTTTTAATTCTGGGTTAATGCCCGATGCAAATTATGTTCTTCTTGGATCAGCTACCGCCACAAGAACAGATAATCGTGGTTCTCTTGAGGGTTATCAACTGACTCAAACTACTTGTAGATTTACTGTGACTAATCATGGTAACCTTGCAAGATCACAAATGGATCAAGTTACTGTAGCTTTTGTAAGGTAGGTACAACATATGGAAATGACTGACCTATGGAGTAGTATACTAACTTTAGGTATTGGTTTTATTGGATTCGTTCTAAGAGGCTATGTAATAGAGTTGAGTAGACTACGAATACTACTAAACAGAACTAGAGAAGAGTATGTCACTAAGGTTGACTCAAATCAAGTCCTTGGTCAAATAATGAGTAAGTTTGATAGGATAGAGGAAAAGCTAGATAGACTCGTGGAGAGAAAATGAAACACTTACTTATACTACTTACCCTACTAATTGGTAGTATTGTATATGCTGACGATACGATTTACACCGACAGTAATAGTACAATAACTTCTGATGGCAATATGGAGACTACCATTAACAGTCCACCACCTTCAGCTATATCACCACAGATAAGTGCAAGTAACTCTGACTTATGTACTGTAGGTGTAGCTGGTGCTGTGCAAACACAGATACTTGGTATTTCTGCTGGTCGTACAGTGAGAGACATGAACTGTGAGAAGTTAAAGAACGCTAAGACTATGTATGATATGGGTATGAAAGTTGCGGCTGTATCTGTAATGTGTCAGGATTCTCGCGTGTTTGAAGCCATGCTCAACGCTGGGACTCCCTGCCCCAAGGATGGATTGGTGGGGGATAAAGCTAGGTTAGCTTGGGAAATGGAAGCAGTCGAGGAAGCTATAGAACGCGACCAGAACAATGTGATCGAAAGGATGTTCGATGAAAATGGTGAGACGAAGATTGGCTTGGGTGTTATTTTTAGTAGCCTTGCCTTCTTATTGTTACTCTGAGCCTTATACATACGGGACAACAGGTAATGCCGCTAGTGTTTCTCTAGGTTGGGGTATGGATAGTATCTTACCTAGCATTGCTGGTGTAGACATAAACGGACTTCTATATAGATACACTACAATAAAAGATCCAGATGCAGACATGAAGGTACACGTTGGTAATCTTAATGCTAATGGTGATGGATATATCTTCAGAGAAACAGATGACTGGTCGGGGGTAGCTGGTAATACCATTGTAAAGTCGTTTCCAGTTTCAAACATTCCAGCTTCATCTTGGGGTACGGGTTCGATTGAAGTGGAGGGAGAGGGCAGAGTGGAAGATGCAGTTGTTATATATACCTACAGGGTAGACAAATGCTATGACCCACAGTCTGATCCATCATGTGCTGGTTATGTAAAACCTATGCCAGAGTTACCAGAAGTAGTTGTATATGATGCACTAGAAGATGACTCTGTAGTTGATACACTAGAGGCTGATGAGTTCCAGTACGACGAAGACGGTAAGCTAATACTCTCTGAAGAAGAGGAAGAAGAAGATACACGTATAGAGATGGGTCTAACAGCATCTTCTAATGCTCTAACTCTATTTAAGGCACAAGGTCAAGATGACATTATCATGGCTATTAACCAACAAACTAATATCGCTATGTACTACAATGCCAATATAAACGGCGGTACATTAAATGACGCGGCTGGACTACAAGATGGTACAATACCTGACAACAAGAAAGCCCTAAGAAATAATTTAGCACAACAGATACTGCACGAACAAATGGTTGATATGCAGTATGATAAATGAGGTTTAATATGAAGTATCTAGTAACAGCACTATCCCTATTCGCTTTACCTGCACTAGCAAACGTACCAATAACAGGTACTGTAGAAGCTAAGTGTGTAATACAAACAACTAAAGATGGGGTTTATGGAAACCCTATAGCTAGTAAGTTAAGCACTACACCTGCTGATGGTGGAGTACTACCTGTAATCAGGTTCGATGTATCTCTAGCAGACAGCTACACAGCTAACATAACACACCCAACATCTTTTAGTACTTCTCCTACTTTGAATGATACAGTTGCATGGACAGGTAGCACAAGTGTAACACAAACATCTGTTGCTGGTATGTCAGGCTATGAAGCCGCTAAGGTAGTGGTGGAAAACACAACAATCTTTGATCTAACACTCGCAGGTTCAACATGGTTTTCTACTGCATCAAGTGCTACTTACGGTTCATCTAAACCTTTCGTCGGAGGGGTCTATACTGCATTAGTACAGGCTAGTTGTATTGCTAAATAGGCTTATACTACTCTTTCTGTTATGGTCATTTTCCACCTCAGCACACGAGATGACACCAGCTTATCCCGAAGTTAAACCTTCTCATGTATCTGGTGTAGTTAAAGTAGAGATGTCTATATTTAACTCTAGGGAAGAAATAGAATGGTATCAGATAGAGTTATTTGATTTAAACTGGACGAACATACCTTTTGCATCCTCATACCGAATTATAAACATAGGATACAAAGAAAGAAAGTCTTTTGATGTATATATACGTAAGTCTGATATGGACGAAGCTGTATACTTATGTACTACATCAAAAGTAAGAAAGACTAGCAAGTCTAGAACTCTTGTTTCTTCTAGGATATGTTCGAGATTAGATGGTGAACCCGCATGAGATTATTATTTACCCTTTGTTTTGTAGCTAGTTCTGCTGTAGCAGATAGTAGTTCTCTTTCATTAGCATTACCTAACCCACCTATGAACTATCAGTCGGACTCATTTTCCACTGGTAACATGAGGTGCAGTAATGCTGTTGGTGGGGGTGTAAACCTTGAGTACGGTGTAACGGGTGTACTATCAGGTTTAGATACAAATAGCAGGGGTAAAGATATTGGCGTGTATGCTAGAATTGTTATACCACTAGATAAACCAAAGGCTCGTATAAACTGTGACGACCTGTATCAAATAGAGTTAGCACAACGTAGGTTAGAGATACAGAAGCTACGAGATGAACTAGAGCAACTAAAGAGTCTACAAAGTTCTGGTGGTGATATGGAGTTTGAGAACTAATGGATACTACCAAGATAGCAGATAACATTGATGGTCTAGCAGACCGTGAGTTCAAGACAGGTGGAATGAAGTTATCATTTGGATCTATCATGGCTATATTTGCTTTCCTATCTACTGTTGTAGGTGGATTGTATGGTGGCTTTGTTTTATATCAAAAGATAGAATCAGTCGCTGGGCTTGACTTAGAAGAATATCAACTACAGATGGATGTAATGGATGCAAAGGTGACAGGTATATCTGAGAAGGTAGAAGAGTCAGTAGAATATAGTCGTGACATTAAGAATGGATTACGTTCTGATATATTGAGCATTGAGAAGCAGACTGACAGAGTTGAGGACATGGTACGTGAGTCGGAAGACAAAGTACGAAAGATGATAGATGACGCTGAGGTAAGGTTTGAGAACCAAAGAGAACGTGTCAGAGTATCACAAAGTGGCTCGATGAAGGAACTCGAAGATAAGTTAATGGATAAATTACAAAGGGCGTTAGATAACCCTTTAGCAGATTAGGAGACTAATATGAATTGGATTAAAGATAGATTAAAAGAGAGAACTACATGGGACGGAGTTGCTCTACTTGGACTTGGAGTAGTTGTAATATTGCTACCTAACTCAATCGACAACATTGCCGCTGGTGTAGCTATCGCTTGGGGTGCATGGACTACTCTTAAGAATGAGTGAATTTGATAAAGTAGATAAAGATGGAAGTGGCACTATAGATAGATCAGAGTGGGAAGCTCTTGAACTAGAAGATAGACGCAGACGACTAGATGATGAAGACGCGCAAAGAGATGCACAAAGACGTATGGCATGG
>Ga0209199_1003670_pt1 | contig 14928 bp, 16 predicted proteins | sample COGITO_mtgs_1105_7_FD_184805 | JGI IMG/M metagenome (GOLD analysis project Ga0209199, IMG submission 184805) | Pelagic marine microbial communities from North Sea - COGITO_mtgs_110523 (SPAdes) (version 2) | ecosystem: Environmental > Aquatic > Marine > Epipelagic ...
AGGCGATGGCCTACTTTCCGGGCACTGTCGAACACGTGCTTAACGAATACGCGCTGGTCGACTCGGAAGAGCGCCGCCTCAACGAACTAATAACTGGCTACCTAGACGTTAGCGACGAAGAGATCCCCGTTGGCGCACCAGCCAGCGCCAAAGACGACCTCAACGACGATGATGAAGAAGCGACGGTTGGCCCAGACCCAGAGGAAGCCAAGCTACGCTTCACCGCATTGCGCAAGCAATTCACCCGCACCAGCAATTCGGTCGCTAAACACGGCCGCGATGACGATAAAGCACAGAAAGAGCTCGAGAAGCTCGGCGAGTTATTCAAGTCGTTCAAGCTCACGCCGCGTCAGTTTGAGCCTCTACTTAGCCACATACGCGCAGTGCTCACACGTGTGCGCCGCCACGAGCGCCACATCATGAGCCTGTGTGTTCGCGGCACAAAAATGCCACGCAAAGATTTCATCGAAAGCTTCCCTGGCAACGAGACGAATGAGCGCTGGGTTGCGAACATGGTTCGCCGCAAAAAACCTTACTCTGAGCTTATGGGCAATGTGAAGGTCGAAATTTTACGTGCTCAGAAGAAGCTACGCTTGCTCGAGGAAGAAGCCGGGCTAGACATCGCGACGATCAAAGACATCAATCGACAGATGTCGATTGGCGAGGCGAAATCACGCCGAGCGAAGAAAGAGATGGTCGAGGCAAACCTGCGTCTCGTCATCTCGATCGCCAAAAAATACACCAACCGCGGCCTGCAATTCCTCGACCTCATTCAAGAAGGCAACATCGGCCTCATGAAGGCCGTAGATAAATTCGAATACCGCCGCGGCTATAAATTCTCGACCTATGCCACCTGGTGGATCCGTCAGGCCATCACTCGTTCGATCGCCGACCAAGCGCGCACGATCCGTATTCCGGTGCACATGATCGAGACGATTAACAAGCTCAACCGCATCTCGCGCCAAATGGTTCACGAGAAAGGCCGCGAGCCAACGCCAGAAGAATTAGGCGAGCGCATGGACATGAGCGAAGAAAAAGTCCGCCGCGTTCTCAAAATCGCCAAAGAGCCTATCTCGATGGAAACCCCAATTGGTGACGACGAAGACTCGCATCTGGGCGATTTCATAGAAGACTCGACAGTCGATTCACCGGTAGATTCGTCAATCGAAGAAGGTCTACGCGAAGCGACCAAGGATGTCCTTGGCAGCCTCACACAGCGCGAAGCCAAGGTGCTCCGCATGCGTTTCGGCATCGACATGAATACCGACCACACGCTAGAAGAAGTAGGCAAGCAGTTCGACGTAACCCGCGAACGCATCCGCCAGATCGAAGCCAAGGCTCTGCGCAAGCTGCGTCACCCTACTCGCTCCGACCACCTACGTAGCTTCCTAGACGAGTAGTTAACCGCAGCTAGCTATAGCACGAAATCAAGGGGCGCATTATAATGCGCCTCTTCGCGTTAAACGCCGCAAGGGTGTTTTAGTGAAGCAACAAACGTAGTTATTTCGTGATAATCGAGGGGCAGGGTTTTTCGAAAGAGAATAAAGCCTGCAACGAAGAGTAGAACAATACTACGAAGCACGAGTAGACGAAGTCAGTTAGTGATAATCGAGGCGCAGGGTTTTTCGAAAGAGGGAGCGTACTATAGGTACGTGACCGAAAGAGAATAAAGCCTAAAACGAAGAGTAGCGCAAACTGACGATGTATACGGGCCTATAACTCAGTTGGTTAGAGTAGCGGACTCATAATCCGTTTGTCCTAGGTTCGAGTCCTAGTAGGCCCACCATTTAATTCAATGACTTAGGGAGAATGACTCGCTCCCTAGATCACCCCAAACAGATCTAGACTACGCACAGACTACAATTGTTCGCGCTTCGACATCTCCAGAAGCCACACGCACCTCTGTAAGCCACTTATCTGCACTCACTCTTTGCCATCACTCGATTAGGTGAATACAACCAAGGCCGGCCCTTCAAACACCCCCGGGGTCTGTTTTGGACTCTGCTAATTGTTACCGTACCTGCGCAGACATTTAATAGGCTGATTTCAACTGACTGCTGTCGAATTGATCCAGTCAATTGCGGGCTACTCATTGCTGTTTACTTAGAACTACGAGTAGAGTTAACTTTTAGTCTGAGCAAACCGCCTGAATGGGAAGATGCTATGACTACACATACCGGAGGCTGCCTGTGTGGCGCTATATCCTACGAACTAGAGCAGGATGCTGTAGTCACTGCAATGCATTGCCATTGCTTAGACTGTCAGAAGTCGACAGGCTCAGGCAAGGCGACAATTATAGCCATTCCTGAATCTAGCCTGACGGTCAAAGGAACGCTTAAATACTATTCAGTTGTGGGCACTGATGGGGCAACAGTGAATAGAGGGTTCTGCGAAAACTGCGGTTCGCCGGTCATTAGCGCTGTAGTTGGTGTTGAAGGATGGGAAGCTATCAAGCTGATTAAAGCAGGGAGTCTTGATGACTCATCATGGGTGACGGTAAACGCTAATATTTGGAAATCTTCGGCAAGGCACTGGGATGCTGTGAGAGAAGAGCTACCAACTTTTGAACACAACTATCAAAATTAGCAGTTAGCAGATTGAGTAAACAATAGAATCTCGGGAGAAGCAGTCAATGAAAAAAAGCATAAGAAAAGTGTTAATACTCGTTAGTGGATTTTGCATGATTCTAACGGAGGCTGTTAACGCTGCTGAAGTATCTTACATAAGTGATGTCATCTATGGGCGTAAAGATGGTATGGCGCTAACTTACGATGTTTTACAGCCAGAGAATGCTAACGGAGCAGCAATAGTCTTTATGATGAGTGGCGGATGGTATTCCTCATGGGGCGCGCCAGAAACTAGAGCAACCCAATTTGCCGATATGTTGGAAGCAGGTTTTACAATGATTCCTGTCTATCACGGAAGTGCCCCGCTGTATAAAGTGCCCGACGCATATTCAGATGTCGATATGGCCGTAAGGCACATCAAGGCAAATGCCGAAACCTATCAAATAGATAGCAATCGAATCGGTTTAACCGGAGGAAGTGCTGGCGGTCATCTGTCTCTCATGGTTGGTCTAAATTCAGACAGCGGAAAGGCTGACGCGCGCAATCCGATAATGCAGCAAGATAATAAGGTAGCTACGATAGTGGCGTATTTCCCGCCAGTAGATTTCAGATCGGACCAAGCAGAGGCACAGGGAATAATTAATGAAGTCGAGCAAGACGAATTAATGCAACGATTTCCGGCTCTGGATTATGACGAAGCGATGATTCCGATGATGTCGCCAATCACGCATGTTGATAGCAACGATCCACCGGTATTGCTGATCCACGGAGATGCTGATCCATTAGTGCATGTGACACATTCGCATGCAATGTTGGCAACGCTCAAGAAGTTTGACGTGCCGTCGGAGCTGATTGTTATAAGTGGCGGGAAACACGGTTTCGGTGGTGAGAACGCTAAGATTGCGAACGCAGCGCGACTCGCGTGGTTTGAAAGGCATCTAAACCAATAGGCTTAGTGATGCACTGACTTGAAACAGTGGGATAAAGATTCTCTAGTTCCCTCAGCGTTGTCTCGCGTGACTGCTACGGCGCTGAGTGTTCATGCTAATGCTAAAGCACCCGCGGAGTCTGTTAAGCCTTTAACGTCTTCTTACTTTCGCGGTAACGTCAATTTTAACTTCGAAGAAGCTATTTCTCTTCACGGTCATGTAAACGGTTTAACCAAGTGCGGTCTTCATGACACTCCCACGGTCTGTTTTGGACTCTGCAGATTGTTGTTGCAGGGGTGCAGACATTTAATAGGCTGATTTAAGAATAGCCTCTGAAATCTTTCGCGGTTTCTGTGCTTAACAATTACTTTACTAAAATCTAACTTGTGAAAAACACGTTATATTTGCTATTAAAGTTTGTAGTAACAAACGGAGGCTCATTCCATGAACTACATAGATCTAATTTCTATTATTTTCATCTTTGTACCGATTATCGCAGCAATGGCATCTTTGGGAATCAGCTTCAACGGTGTAAATCTGGTAAGGCACATTATTGCCCAAGTAAGCGTTATAGGCATGTTGATAGGACTTGTCATTATGCTCGGAAATGCTAGTGACCCTGACTCATTAGGTCCGGCTTTCGCTGTAATGCTGTTAGTCCTGTTATACGGAGCTATCGTTTATGGTCTAGCTACGGCATTACTGAATACTAAACCCGATTCCCCTGTCAGCAGCCAGCCTCCATATAGAAGGGCCATAGCTTGCGCAGTATTTATGCTTGGTTTAGCAGCCGCTATGGGAAATCTGCCGGTGTTCGTTGACATTCCGAGCATTATTTTCCTAACGCTTAGTCTGATAATTATTTATGCAATTCTGAAAGCGACTAAGAGCGAAACCATCTCCGAGGCACTCGCGCACCAACTGCCCTACGTGGGTTTAATCGGCTTTCTCATGGGCGTGATTGGTATGTTAGGTAATATGTCTGATCCAAGAGCGATAGGGCCTGCAATGGCGTTCGCTTGTATCACACTGCTCTATTCGAACATTGCCTCAGTCTTAATTAAACTCGCAAAACCAAGTGTCATAGGGAATAAGGATCCGCTGAATCTCGGTTATTTAACAAGTGTAATTGTGGGAATATCGATCACAACAGCTGTTTTGCTCCTTTCATTCGCATAGTTTTAACAGATACGGTTTAACCAAGGGTGGCTTCATAACTGGGGCGGGGGTCTGTTTAGGACTCTGCAGATTGTTATAGTTACCCTGCAGATACCCAATATCCCAATTTCGTTGCGCTAGACAGAGTCTCTTAAAACAATATGCTAGCTGCCGCCGATTATAGTCATAAAACTAATAAGCAAAATCGCAATAGGAGCGAAGTATCTCATAGTAATTTGCCAAAGACGGTATCGCATGCCCGTCCCAATGCCTAGCTCGTCAACTGTAGATGGAGTCGACATCACCCATCCGGTAAAGATAGTGATAAAAAAAGCACTTACGAGTATTAGGTTATTGACGACAAAATAGTCAACAATTCTAAATATAGTAGCCCCTTCAAATACTGATATAAAACTTAATGGAGTAAAATCAGACCAAATATTATTTGAAAAAACGGATCCAAGACCGATTACCCAAATTGCTCCACCCGCAATCAGAGCCATTTTCTTCCGTGACGCACCTTCTCTCTCAATGAGGCGAGAAACTACTGACTCAAGCATCGATATAGAAGTGCTTAGCGCCGCGAATAAAACAAGAAACAAGAAAAGCGTACCGACAAAAATCCCACCAGGCATCTGACCAAATGCGACAGGAAGCGCCTCAAAAAGTAGACCTGGACCTGACGAAGGCTCTAAAGAATAAGCAAAAACAAGTGGGAATATCGCCATGCCCGCCAACATATCGACTGATACGTTCGCCGCTGCTATCGCCAAAGCAGCGCGAGGAATAGACGCGCTTTTATTAAGATAAGCTCCATAAGCAATTATCCCGCCGCCGCCTACACTCAAAGAGAAAAAGGCTTGCCCTAGTGCGAGCAAAACGACATCGTCATTCATTTTTTCGAAATTAGGAATAAACATAAAATTCAAAGAAGCCGAAAAATCTCCGACAATGACTGAATAGATTACGAGGGCAACCAAAATCATAAAAAGAGCAGGCATCATGATTTTAACTGCTATTTCTACGCCTCTTTCCACACCCCGACCCACAATAAATATCGTCAAACCCATAAATATCGCGTGCCAGAACACCATACCAAAAACATTGTCTTGAACGGTTTTAAATAATTGAACAGAGCCGTCTGAAGATATACCTACAAACTCGCCCATTAAAGATTTAGGTATGTACGCTAATATCCATCCGGCCACTACGCTAAAAAAACTCAATGCTAAAAAGGCTATTAATATGGCAAGCCAACCTAGCGCTTTCCAATTTCGACTTTTACCTTCAGCAAGTGCAAGAGACTCAGTGCTTCCTGCAGGGCTTTTCCCACCCCTTCTCCCTATAACTATCATTGCCATAACACAGGGAATACCGAAGCAAGCTATGAAGAACGCATAGAGTAATATAAAAGCCCCTCCACCATTCTCACCGGCCATGAATGTAAAACGCCATATATTACCCAGCCCAACGGCGCTTCCCATCGCCGCTAAAACAAATCCCCACTTAGATGAAAATTTGACGTCCTTCAAATTAATTTCCTTATTCAATTATTAACGACAGGGTGTAAATTAAATTTAAAATCCAAAAACCTTTTCTGCATTCTGATGTCGTATTGATTGACATTGATCCTTTGGCAAAATTTCGGTATTCCGCTTTGACGCGTCCGTATCAAAAACCTGGTGCGGCCAGTCAGTTCCGAACATGACTCTATCACTACCAACTATACTTATAAGGTATTGCAATGCGCGCGGATCATAGGTGATGCTATCGTAATAAATATGACGCAAGTAATCTGTAGGTTTCTGTTTCATCTTGCGCCTAGAGGGTAATTCAACTTCATCTCCTTTTTCGAAACGCCCAACTAGGTATGGCAAAGCAGCTCCTCCATGCGAGGCGATGAGCTTTAAATTTGGATAAGAATCAAAGAAGCCATCGAAAATCATCCGAGTAATAGCTAGCGTTGTGTCAAACATGAAACCAACCGACCAGCTTAGATCAAACTCTCCCATGTCCATAAAATCAGCACCAGGAGGGTCTGTCGGATGCAGGAGCACTGGCAAACCTCTCTTATCAATTTCTTGCCAAATTGGTTTAAAGAAAGGATCGGTAAGACTTTTACCTGCAACGTTCGCGAGCACCATGACACCGCTTGCTCCTAGATCACAAGTGCGCTTCAACTCCTCAACAGCCCGTTCCGGGTACTCCCACGGCAATGATGTATACCAACGGATTCGATCGGGATATATCGACTGCGCCTCTGCCATATTGTCATTCGACTCGCGTGCTGCAAGACAACTAATTTCTTCTGTTCCCCAATAAACGTTCGGGCAGGTTAATGAAACTATCGAAATATCAATTCCTGTCTCGTTCATTTGCTTAATTCGCAGGTCGTAATCAAAGTGACCAGGTTGAGGAAAAGCGACAGGTGTATCGCCTCGAAATATTTCTTCATGCCCATCAGGGCGTAATTTAAGTCCGTAAAGCCCGCCTTTAGTCCGCAATATTTCTAACCATTTTAAGGTGTAAGCGTGAGTATGGACATCTATGATAGGCATGATCTTGTCTCTTTAGTTGAGTAGGAATTGCTTATAGGAATAATTGGAAAGTTACAGTTATTACCATTATATTTTTATATTCAGTTAGCGACAGTTTTATGATTTTAATTTCCTCTTTAGCGCGTCAATCAGAAGGTTAAGACGCAATCAAAGGATAGTCCACCTTAACCCTAGACTGAGCTAGACCACCACCAGTGTTAGCATGCTCTGCCCATGCTCGCAGCATAGCTTCCTTAGCCCAGTCTGCGTTGTCTTGTGTGACTGCTACAGTGCTGAGTGTACATGCTAGTGCTAAAGCACCTGCAGAGTCTCTTAGGCCTGCAGAGTCTCTTAGGCCTTCAGCGCCTTAAGAGCCTTCTTACGCTCTTGAACTATAGCAACTGTATACTGTGTAGCCTCTAAGAAACGACCATTCTTAGCCTTTTCTACTACTTCTTTCCACACCTCTAGCATCCTTGTATTGGTGTTAGAGCCATCAATGTCTCTAACGGCAAAAGCATCATGTACTGCAAGTAATGGTATTTGTTCCTCTGTTGCCCACGTCAGCATCTTCAGCGCTATTTCTCCTTCGAGCCACTGCATGCGTGTTCCAATGTCATTGAAGAAGAGCTTTTCTTTAGTAACCCAAGGGTAGTTATGCTCTACAGAGGATAGTATTTCCTTGAAGTCGGCAGCACTCATTGGCTGCTTTCTATCTGTATGGGCTTTTTGGATAAGATTACCTTTAGCACCTTGCGAGGATGCTGCACCGAAGCATTTGGTAATAACTGTTTTAATCTTGTCTCTGGACAACCCTGTTTCTTTAGCAACGTCACTATAAGGATCAGCAGGAAGCTCTTCGCCAACAAGATAAGAAGCCATACGAAGATGATTACAAGAGAAGTCAGGTTCTACTATTGCTTCTCCATCAATAAGCGTACTAGTCCGTAACGGAATACGTCTATTAACAAGGTTTTGATAATAGTTGTTAATACGCCCGCTTCTCCCTGCAAAGTCCTTCAGGCTGCGACTACTAGGGCTCTTCATAGCCCATGTATGGTTGCTCATGAACTCGTTATAACTCGTTAATATTTGTTGCCATTCTTTCTGTGTCGTTGCTGAGGGCATGTCTGCAGCCTCAAAGCGGTCAAACTTAAGAGGCTCATAGTCACTGAAGTCACCATAGGTGGAATAAAGCGATGAGCTAAATAGCTTTATGAACTTTCTTGTTGGGTAGTACTGAGACGCTTTAGATGTTTCGTTAGGCCGCACGTCTCTATAGCCTTTGCGGCCGAGGTACATAATCTCCGCCTCGCAAAGAGCATCCACGATCCGTTGCATGCGCCGTCGACTAAAGCCAAGTTGGTTTAGGTATTCACCGTCAGCAAAGTTTGATGCGTTAGTTGGTAATGCAAGCCATTCAAACCTAAACATGCATTGTATAAGCGAATTAAGCACATGCTTGATACAGCGCCTATGAGCGTCTTGTTCTTCTTTCTTGTTGTACTGTGTAGCCTTGCTTGTAAGGTCGTCCAAAAGACCCAAAAATGCGTCTGATGAGACTCCAAGGCTTGAGCCTTTGTAGACCATCACTGCAGTTGATGAGTCCTTGTCTGGCTCACCTGCCTTGATAAGCAGATCTGCTATTACATCTGTATTGGCCATCTTAGAACCTGTTTGTTGCAACAGCGACACCACTTCCTTCAATTAAAAGCTGTCTTCTTTCCCGAAATCTATCTCTGGATTGCGCGTCAGTATTATTACGCGTTGACTGCCATACTTCATAACTCGGATACCAAACTATTCGGTTCAACTTAGCTACACCCTGCTCATCATCCACCTGACGGAATAATCCAACGACCTTTACTTGCCAGTAATCTTCCCAAGTCGTCCATGCTCTCTGACTTAGTGAAACAGCTGTGTTCATAGCGTCAACAGGATAGTGCTCATCGCGATGCACATAGAATCCCTTAGGCGTTGATACTGGACCCGAAACACGAAGGTCCACTGCGTGGTATAGCTTAGTGACAGGCCCAACAATTCGGGTGCTTTCTCTAAATAAGGAGTCGACTCTATCGGCAGTTGACGTTGAACCGCTGTCAAATGACAACATAGCAATAAAGTCATTTTCTTCTAAGCCATTAAAGGGCGCGTCCTCCGCAAGACCGAACGAGTTCCAAATCGCATAGACCGAACCACCTGCTTCTGCAGCAACTAAGTCGATAGCCGCTTGAATATCGTCAGCTGACATGCTTTCGGAAGTTTCAATAGAGAAGTTGGTATATGTGTAAAATTGAGTATCTGGTCCTGAATTGGAGTCTTGAGAATTTGCGTGCGAACTCAACAGCCATGTAATGATCGCAATAACTTTAAAGTGATTTGTAATCATGATGTATCCCCTGTTAACGGTGCTAATGAATCATCGAGAAGTTTCGCTGATAGAGTACTTAGACCAAGAATAAATTATGTTTATGCCAGTGTGCGGCGAAATCATTAGTAACACTTAGTTACTTGTTTTTATTGACTTTTATTGCAAATTGTGCTATATTAACTGTACAGTTTAGCGCATAAGCACTACTGCCCTGCCTCCGTTACTCGCACACCCTTAATCAATCTAACGCGTCAGCACTTTTATCACACGGAATAACTCTGTGGGCTTTGCGCTGTCTGCGTTTTAGCCACTGGAGAAGAAATTGAAGGAATACATCCTAGTTAAGGACTACATCAAAAACAAACCTGTCGCACTGGTCAGGTCTGAATACGGTAGAGCTACAGTCATTGCAGGCGACAAGTCTGCTGAGAAGGTCTTCATAGACGGTGACCCACATAACATAAACAGGAAGTATGGCTTTACCTTGCTAGGTCACAGCAGCTGTCACCCAGACATTGGCAACTACATAGACTCGCTAGGGCCAGTGTTAGACAAGGACGAGAAGTGGAAGCGAGCTGTGCAGAGAACTGCTAAAGCCAAGAAAGCCAAAGAGCTAAGCGAAGACGATCTAGCTAGGATTGATGAGATGCTAAATAACGGGGTTAGCCAACATAAGATTGCGGAGGCTATGGGCGTTAGTCAGGCCTTTATTTCACGCTATAAAACCGCAGAATCACCACCCCAGTAGGTAAGCCTTAGTTACTGATTCGCGCATAGCTGCAGCCCAGTGAATACGGGGGCTTTGGTGGGCTGTGTTGGGCGAGGGAGGGACAGGTTTGGTTGGGGTGATAAATAGGGTTAATTGTTAGCCTAGAGCAGAAAGCCCAACGCTAACATGGTCAGCATTGGGCTTTGTTAATTTAAAACATGGGTACTAGTGTTGGTTTCTTACCAACGAGCCACATGACTCATAAACAAATTGCTGTCGCTACAATTGTCCATTACGCCGTCAGGTGTGCCAACTCTACGCGGGCCAGAAAGGTCTAGTCTTTTTGCCAAATCGACCAGATCTTTCCCCACGAGTCGTATCGTAATTCGTGTGCCCATTTCTACATTTGGCATACTTCCATGCTTCAACTGCGAGAGTTGCATCATGGTCTCATGTTCGCCATCATATTGAGCGTTATTATTCGAGAGTGCTTGATAAGCCTCCTCTATAGTCACACCAGATTTCAAAGTGCAGAATCTTGCAGCCACCCCTGACATTTGATTACTACCACCATCGTAAGGATTACCCGCTCCAATATTATAATTATCAAAAAATTTGCGATTGGCATCGTCACAAGTTATTAATTCATTCAAATGATTTCGCGGTCCTGATTGCTGCCTTTCTCCACTGTTGGCGGCAGCCCAATGCGCCAAATCGTCCCAATAAATTGTCCTAAGAACCCAATCATTGCTAAAGTTTGAACCCGAAATTGGGGTTCTATAAAAAATACGATTAGGACCTCCCTCCGTTCTAGGTATTGCGCGCTACAGCCATAACATCTTCGATTGTGTGGCCATGACTGATTTTGCATTGCGTATTTACGATGAGACTACTGTTCGGCAAATCTTGTGCAAAAGAATATTTTGATACTAAGGGTATAGTGATCAATATCATTGCAAGATAAATATTTTTATACATTTGCTTGCCCTCTTTTTTGTTTTAACAGCATAAACCTTATTCAAACCAATAACTAAACCGCTTAGTCTTTAAGTGCATACGCATCTACTGTCATTGTTCGATTTAGCGGATCGACAACAATGAGATCTAGGTTTTGAGAGCCATCCGATATTGATACAACGCCAGTTAGCCTTACTAAGTGACCGTCTCTCACCCAGACTCCAGAAAAAGATCCAGACGCCATGGTATTCTCATCGATGTAGCCTCGTCCTTGACCTGAATAGAATCCACCAGATCCGTCTCTGTTGTAGGTTAAATGATAACTAACATAAACCTTGCCATACCCATCCATGTCTCCCTCGGCAGTGATAACACTAAGGTCTTCACCAAGATTGATAGATGTAATATTCATTTGAGCTCGCGGTTGCCTCGCCTCTAAGTTAAGGGCGTGATGATCTGCAATTGCGAAGTTTGAAAATGCTAGAAACATGATACTAAGTAGTAGATTTTTCATTTTATCTGTCCTTTTTAGACTGAATAATTTGTGCCAGTAAACTTCAAAGTAGAAAGCTCGATTTTTCCAATAGAATGGATTTTTGTACCGTCAGATATGTCAAGGATATAATCCGTATGCCAAACGTGCCCGTTCGGATCTTTTCTCCACGTACCAGCGCCAGTGCCTGCAACTGAAGTACCATCTTCCAAAAAGCCTTGCCCTGTCCATCGCACCTCACCGCCTTCTAGTTTTTCTGTCATCGAGGCTAAAGGTGTCGGTGCAAAGGTCAGTGTCCCCCAAATCGATCCATACCCGTCTGCACTGCCTTTCCAGTTAGTGTGATTCGTTATATTGTTTTCAGAGTCAGTCGTAAAAGTATTGCAGATATGCTCCAACTCAAAAGTTCCAAGTACTTCGCTCATTTTTTTCTCCTTTATTTAGGGACGCCATTCTGCAATGACGGTAGTAATCATCCTGCCTTCAACAGTTCGAATACCGCTAACCCGCTGCAAAAACACATCAAATCCCTCCATTAATTGTGGTTGGTTCGATAATGCTTCGCCCGGGGATTGATAAACATTGTTTACAACATGCGTAGCCGGATTAGCGCCATATGCGAGGACTGATGATAGATATGAAACAGTCCCCTCTTGGAGGTTTGCTCCAGAGAAGTCAGACCATGCCGCAGCATAAGTCGCGGGATCGTCAACAGACAGCTGATAAATAACGTTGGTTCGCCCCATGGCTGTTGCGACTGGATCATTTGGATTCCCAGCCATAGCTAAGATTTGGCCGATGCCCTCCGCCTCAACTGAAGCTGAGTCTTGCATATCATTCAAGAACTCCGCCCAATCGGCTGAGGTTGCATTACGCATGAGGTTTAGATCCATCTCTTGGTTAGATGGATAGACGACTAAAATCTGATGTGTAGCAAGACTTTCCCCGTTTGCAACATATTGGCTTAGGATTACCGTTGAGGTGCTTTGCTGCCCAGTGGGGCTTTCTTGATACTTGTTTAGTGCAGCAACCACCCCGGCTGGGTCGCTGACTATCATGTCAAAAGTTTGAAATGGCTGTTGTGCATAGATCAACGGCGTAAAGACTAAGCCTAGCGTTACAAGAAAATATTTAATTAGCGCACTAATTTTGTGCATTTTTATACCCCTCTGTAGGTTAGTTTAGTAATATAGAGTTAACGAAATCATATTTTGAGTCTGCAATTTCGTTATACATCAACTAAGTTCCCTTAGGGAAGTAAAATTCGCGATTTTTATGCCTAGAACCTCTTTCAAAAATATTGATTGCCCCGTCGCTCAAGGTGCAGAGTTAATCGGCGACAAATGGAAAATAATGATTCTCAGAAACGCTTTTTTTGGAATGACGAGATTCGATGATTTCCTACAATCCCTTAACATTTCTTCAAAGGTGCTGTCAGCGAGGCTGGCCGAGATGGTCGATGATGGGATTCTTGCTAGAAAAACCTCCGAGACTGATAAGCGAGCGAAGCTGTATACGCTCACAGAAAAAGGAAAAGATCTACTTACTTTTACAGTGAGTCTTGCTCAATGGAGTGAGCGATGGGATCAGAAAGAGTCAATTGAGTTTATTACAAAGAGCAGTGGTAAGCCTGTCGAGAGGGTTACTCTGCGCTCTGCTTCAGGAGAGAAGGTGCGACATGATGACGTTGTCGTCGCCCAAGGGCGCGCCAAGAGCTCTGAACTTAGTGCAATTCGTAAGATCTTAGCAAACCGAGTTCCTGTCTAGACGCCATGTAAGTCACATCAGAGCAATTTTAGCCACATCGGTCCAATGTAGTCATTACGAGCCATGAAAGCCCTTCAGCGGCATCTGTAGGGCTTGGCAGCGCAGTATATTGGCGATAAAAACCCTGAATCAGTCCCCCTGTAGGGTAGCCTAAGTAGCTGATTCAGGCATAGCTGCAGCCCAGTAAATACGCGGGCTTTGGTGGGCGGTGTTGGGCTATCGAGGGGTGGGTTAGTTGAGGGCGCTAAATAGGTTTATTAGGCTGCTGTATGGACACACACTTTTGGTCTTCGGAAAACTATTAAGTTGCCAAAGCTAACCCCATTCAACACCACTAGGCGCATCAACACTCTGCAACAAATAACGCTGCTTAATTTTAATATCAGCAGGCGAGCCATATCTGTCTGACACACTGCTTGCCTATGAACTGATCTAAAAATGAGGGACTATGTCATAGTATTTTGGAAAATTTTCTCCCACATTTTGTAGTCGCGCTTGAATATGAACTCGTACATCTTCGCCCCACGTGTCTCTGACTAAAGGCCACATTTTTTGGCCACCTTCGGTAAGGAGGATGGAAAGGCATAAGTTTTCAATTCCGATATAGGAGGCTTCGTTGATATATCTATCACGCCGCATATACCATGCTTGCTCCGCTATTAACATAAAATCCACAGCCCACATATAGAATATATGCTTGCTGCGCGCGTCAGCTCCCTCGTACTCTTTTAAGCACCTTGCAACGGCACCAAATTGTTCAGGGTCGGATCGTGTTAGAGCAAAAAAATCACGTATGGCATTTAAAATTTCTCTCTGATTACTTGCTTTAGTCATTTCATGATTTTGTTTCATTTGTTGCTTAACAAATAAAAAAGACACCAAGATTGCCAATGCAGCAAGAGCCTCAGCGACTGCTCCTAACGCGATCCAATTCATTTCTATTCCCTTACTTCGCTTATTTGTTTTTTAAACTACGCCTACTTGCACGTAGAGATTAATAACTAACCCCAATCAACACCACTAGGTGCGTCAATACTCGGCAACAAATAACGCTGCTTAATTTTAATATCAGCAGGCGAGCCATATCTGTCTGACACGCTGCTAGTTTTTAATCCCATCGCCGGTCCTGAGCGAAAGCAACAAGCCGACTAGTGAAGCGCCCAAAATGACTAAACTGCCTGTAGCGCCCGGAGGCGTCTGGAGCGTTTCTAATGGTTTGAAAATTCCTATATAAATCCTGCCAACGTACTCGACAATCAAAAATAAATACAACAAAGGAATCATGCTGCGATAACGTAATACTGCGATTAACATTACTAGTGCTATCAGCAATTGGGATAAACCCCATAGTGCAAAAACACTTATTACTGAGCTTTCTGCGCCACTGGAGTATTGGCTCAGTGGCACGGTTGCTATAGATTGAGCGCCTCCATCAGGCAA
>Ga0209199_1003675_pt1 | contig 14906 bp, 14 predicted proteins | sample COGITO_mtgs_1105_7_FD_184805 | JGI IMG/M metagenome (GOLD analysis project Ga0209199, IMG submission 184805) | Pelagic marine microbial communities from North Sea - COGITO_mtgs_110523 (SPAdes) (version 2) | ecosystem: Environmental > Aquatic > Marine > Epipelagic ...
CGCTGAATAGTCAGGGGCCTTGTTCATCGCATCTGATCCATCCAGAGAGTGGCTGGTTGGAAAACGAATATCATGGACTGAATAACGGGCTACATGCGCGGGCATTTTGTCCTCAATTTTAGCGTGGATGTCCACTCCTAACCATACTAGCATGTTAATTTAACTTGAGCGCATAATCAAGTAAATCATAGGGCAAGTTTTCGCCAGCTACTGGCCGATAGGCGGATGGAGCCAATAATAAGCGCGACTGACCTCTTCCAAGTGGGAACTGAGACTTCACTAGAAATTTCAGCTTTAGAGTCTGCTATCAGGCGAAGGAGAACCCGCGTCAGATTGCTAGTGCCCCTTGAATATGTGCACTAAACAATTGGCGCCACTCATCAAGAGCAGCGGCTCGGTTCAGCTTGAATTTGGTGCTTGAGCAGAGGCGGCGTTACCAGACAAAATTACCGACGAATGAATTTACAAGGCTAATAATAAAGCACCGAGGTCTGAGACGCGTGGCCCATGGATCGAGGGCCCGAGCCCGCATTGCTGTGGCTTAGCGGTAGCGATTGGGCGCAGTAACCCTGCGGTTGATCCACCGACCACGGTCCGAGCAAAACCGTCTTGCTCCAACTTAGCCCAGGCAACGTTGAAAATAGGTCGAAGGTGCATGGTTCAATGCCCACGGCCCTTGGCTTAGTCTCTCAGCTTCAGGTCTTGGACTAAACAGTCAGACGTCGTTGAATGTAGTCGTATTTTGCCTTTTTGGTCGAAAACGTGACAGCGCTTTACAGGAATCCTGTCGAAGCTACCCAAGACAACGGCAAATGGTGGCCAAAATGATGGGCGTTCACTCTATCGAAGGCGGGTTCACACCCGAAGAATGTGATGAGATTGTCATCGCAAAGACTGTGGCCCCTGCGCGAGAAGCGTTGCTTGTCGGTCAAAACCGCGATCACAATCTACGCCGCTCTGACTTGGTGTGGCTGGATGAAGTCGACGGCATGGGATGGGTCATGGACCGGCTTATCGACGTCGTCCGAAAATCGAATAGGGATCGGTTTGATTTTGATCTGCAAGAATTTGCAGAAAGCCCGCAAATCGCAACTTATGAAACGACGGAAGGCGGGCATTTCAAATGGCATTCGGACATTGGTGATGGGCCAGTTGCGCGCAAACGCAAGCTAACTTTGGTCGCCCAACTCAGCAAACCCGGAACCTATGACGGGAGTGATCTGGAAGTGATGCCCGGTGCGCATATCGTTGGGGCCAGTCGTGCACAGGGTTGCGTCACCATCTTTCCAAGCTTTCATTTGCATCAAGTGACGCCCGTGACCAAGGGCACTCGCCATTCATTGACTGTCTGGGCCCACGGTCCGGCATTTCGATAATCACAAGAGGGGGCTTGGTCACATACTCGATGCAAACCTACGGGTTAAAAAAGGTCCTTTGCGCCGGTGACACAAATGTTGGGTTTTGACCGGGGCTATTTTGAAGATAGCGGCTCCAAACGTTCTTTGGGGCAATAACTCATTCTAGAGGAGTGTAGGATGGATGAATTGGATGTGGACGCGCTTCGGATTTTGAAAGCTGTTGCAGAGGAATATGGGAAGGTTTTGACCCTTGACGCTGTCGATGAAGTTGATGTTTGGTCGATCGATGAGCTCGTGAGATACGGGTTAATCAGCGTCCGACAGCTTCACAACGCTGATGAGTTGACGCTGACGAACGAGGGTGAATGGTATCTGGAAAACCGACTGGGTGAGTAAAAAAGTAAGTTTTCTGTCTTTTCAGAAGTGGCAGCGAATTTTCGGACCAGTCGTTAAGGTGGATCACATGACTAAGGAACTGATCTAGAATGAAAATCCGAAAACCCATTCGCCTGAATTCAAAGCCTAGGTAGCGTTTGAAGCAAGTCGCGAGGAGAGCTAAAAGCACACCCTTTTTAGTATTCAGCCTCAGTCAATAAAACAGCGGCCAAGCCCGACAAGACCTTCTGCATTATGACGAAATTCGGCTTTTTGGACAGGGTCTCTTCGTCCATGTACAAACCACGGTTGACCTCAATTTGAAGGCTATGGCGTCCTTCGGCAGGCCGACCATGGCGGCGGACCAATTCAAAGCCTTTGTAAGGATCATTGATCGAAACCGTGAACCCGCAATTGCGCAAATAATTCACCACACATTTCAGTATTCTAGGGGCACAAGTCGTGCCCTCTCTGTCACTAACGACAAAATCCGGACGTGGCACCGCACCGTCCTCGGTTGTGCGGTCCCCCATGCTGGCCATTGAGTGGCAATCTATGTGAAGCACGCACCCGTGACTTGCATGCGCGGCGTCGATCAGATCAGCCAAGGCCGCATGATAGGGACGCCAGTACTCCACGATCCGCTGCGAAACCTCTGCCACGGACAATTTGCGATCATAGATCGGCCCAAGCGCCTTCATGTCCTTCCAGATCAACCCAACCCCGCGTTCCAGAGTCTTGGATGTTGGGTTGATTGCATGCGGCCATTCGGCATCTAACATCGTCACGTCTATGTCGTCTTCGTTGCGGTTGGGATCAATGTAGCTGCGCGGGAACAACGCATGCAGCAACGTCGCACCGTGATCGGTGACCCCAGAAAATAGCTCTTCTACATGGGCGTCCTCAGAGCGCCTGAGGATCATGCGGTCAATCGAATGGCCAAAATCATCGGGGTAGATCGAGCCGGAGTGCGGACTGTCAAAAACCAAGGACTTTGGCGTTCCTTGCGGGCGGTGAATGCGAAATGCGTCGGTCATGTCTGGTCCCAGAAGTGGCAGGAGGCATGCCGGCCTTCAGAAATTTTTTGAAGCTTAGGAGCCTCAGTGCGGCAAATTTCCTGTGCCAGAGGGCAGCGGGGGTTGAAGTGGCAGCCGGGGGGCGGGTCAAGGGGCGATGGTATCTCGCCTATGATAGGTTCAAAGACCCTTTGGCGTTGATCCAGTCGCGGGGCCTCGGCCAGCAGTGCTTTGGTGTAAGGGTGGCGGGGATTTGCGAAAATTTCTTCCGTTGGCGCGCTCTCGACGATACGGCCCAAATACATGATAGCGACGCGGTCTGCGATATGCTCCACGACGCTCAGATCGTGACTGATAAACAAATACGTCAACCCAAGCTCTGTCCGCAAATCCATGAAAAGGTTAATAACCTGCGCTTGGATCGACACATCTAGGGCGGCGATTGCTTCGTCACAGACCAGGAATTTCGGTTTCACGGAAAGCGCACGCGCGATGCCAATCCTTTGCCGCTGCCCGCCAGAGAACTGATGCGCGTAGCGTTTCTTGAGCGATGGATCGAGACCCACCTTTTTCATGACATCATCAACATAATCCGATGTCTCCGCAGCACTCACCAGCCCGTGAATGCGCGGGGCCTCACCGATGATATCCTCAACGCGCATGCGTGGATTAAGGCTGGCAAAAGGGTCTTGAAAGATCATCTGAATGGCGAGCGTCGCTGCCCGTTTATCGGCGGCGTTCATGTCAGACAGGTCGCGCCCCTCGAACAGAATGCTGCCGTCGCTGGCCTCGTGAATACCCGCAACAACGCGGCCAAGCGTGGATTTGCCACAGCCGCTCTCGCCCACCAGACCCAACACCTCGCCCGGCGCGATTGCCAAATCGACATTATCAACGGCGTGAACGGTTTCCTCGCGGATGTTCGCACCAAGTTTTTGCGCCAATTTGCCCGCTATATCGAGGCGTTTGGTAAAGCGTTTCGAGACGCCAGAAATTTCAAGAATGGGGTTTGTCATACGCGCCCTCCGCCCGAATGTGGGTTAAAGCAGCGCAAACTGCGGCCGTCATGATCCTCAACGGAGGGTTCCATTGCACAAGCATCGGTCACGTTCTGGCAGCGCGGCGCAAAGGCGCATCCTTGCGGGAGTGCAAGCATATTGGGGGCCATACCTTCGATTTGAAACAGGCGCTGTCCGCGTTTATTGGCCGAAGGAACCGATCCTAACAGCCCAACGGTGTAGGGATGCAGCGGGCGGTCAATGATGTCATCCGTGCCACCTTGTTCCACGATCCGACCTGCGTACATCACGGATATTCGGTCGGCGAGGCCTGCAACCACAGCCAGATCGTGGGTGATCCAGATCATCGCAGTTCCCGTGCGCCGTGTCAGGCTTTGCGCCTCATGAATGATTTGCGCTTGGATGGTCACATCAAGGGCCGTCGTGGGTTCATCGGCAATAATCAGGTCGGGCTTGTTGAGAAAGGCAGTTGCAATGGCGACCCGCTGGCGCATGCCCCCTGACAATTGGTGCGGATAGGCACGCAAGCGTTCTTCGGGCGACGGGATACCAACCAGCCCCAGTGCGTCACGGCAGCGTTCCCAAGCGGTTTGATGGTCGACGGGTTCATGTGCCGTTATCGCTTCAATCAGCTGGGTGTCGATCCGTAAAACGGGATTAAGCGTCATCATCGGGTCTTGGAAAATCATCGCAATACGGTTGCCACGCAGCTTTTGCAGACTGCTCTCCGAGGCATTTGCAATCTCGGTTCCGTTGAACTTGATCGAGCCTTCGATGATGCGACCAGGCGGATCAATCAGGCCAAGAATCGAAAAACCGGTGATTGATTTACCAGAGCCACTTTCCCCGACAAGTCCCATAATTTCGCCTTTGCCGACCGAGAAATCGACACCGTCTACTGCTTTCACAGCGCCTGCGCGGGTTAAGAAGTGCGTGCGCAGGCCTTTGACTTCCAGCGTCGCGCTCATTTCTTCATCCTCGGGTTCAAGACATCGCGCAGATGGTCGCCGACAAGGTTGATCGAAACGACCGTCAACAGCAGCGCAAGGCCGGGGAAGAAGGAAATCCAGTATCGTCCTGACATCATGTATTCAAAGCCATTGGCAATGAGCACACCTAGGCTTGGTTCGGTTTGTGGCAGGCCGACACCAAGGAACGACAGCGTGGCCTCAAGCGAGATCGCGCTTGCCGTTTGAACGGTGCCCACAACAATCAGGGGGGCCATGCAATTTGGCAGGATATGGCGGAAGACAATGCGGGTTTGTGACAGGCCCAGACATTGCGCCGCCTCGACGTATTCCTTGCGCCGCTCGACAAGGGCCGTTCCACGCACTGTTCTGGCGAAATAGGCCCATTGCGCGATCACAAGTGCCAGAATGATGTTCTCAATACCCTTCCCAAGGATCGCGATGAGCATCAAGGCTACCAGTGAGGCTGGAAAGGACAGCTGCAAGTCGACGATGCGCATGATAATGTTCTCTATACGCCCGCCTGCATAAGCCGCGACAAGGCCGACCACGGTACCGATGATCAAAGCGATAACGCCGGATGCGACACCAACAGACAGCGATATCCGAAGCCCGTAGAGAATGGCCGAATACAAATCACGCCCCGATCCGTCCGATCCCAGCCACATCGTATAGCCCGTATAGGCCACTGAGCCCGGTGGCAGGCGGCCATCAAGTACGTCAACTTGGCCCAGATCATAAGGGTTCTGTGGCGTTATCCACGGTGCTAAAATGGCCAGCAGGATGATGGTCACAAGTGCCACAAACGCAACACCTGCAATCCTGCTTTCAAAGAACTCCGAGACGAAGCGGCCGAATGGTGTCTCTACCTTGGGCGGGGTGGTGAGGTTTATGTCCGTCATTTGTTTTGATCCTGTAGCCGGACCCGAGGATCAAGAATGGAATATAGAATATCAACCAGCAGGTTGATCACGACAAAGAACAGCACCATCACCATCAGGTAGGCAACGACAACTGGGCGGTCGAGTTGTAGGATGGCATTGATCAGCAATTTGCCCATACCGGGCCAAGCAAAGATCGTTTCTGTCACGACGGAAAAACCGATCAAGCTGCCAAATTCGAGGCCCATAACTGTGACAACGGGGATCATGATGTTCTTCATGACATGCACGAAGATGATGCGTTTGGTGCTTAGACCCTTGGCGCGGGCGAACTTGACGTAATCCTGACCCATTGCCTCGCGCACACCGGCGCGGGTCAACCGCACTGCGAGCGAGATTTTCAGAAGTGCGAGGTTCAGCGCGGGCAGGAATATGTGGCTTAGCCCGTCTAAAGTTAGAAGGCTGGTCTCAAATCCCAACACCGAAACCGTATCGCCGCGACCTGTTGCGGGTAGCCAGCCCAATTCAACAGCGAAGAGGATGATCAGCATCAGGCCGACCCAGAAGGTGGGCAAGGAAAAGCCTAGGATCGAGCCTGCCATAATACCTTTGGAGACCGCCTTGTCAGGATAAAGACCCGCATACAGCCCCAAGGGGATACCGATCGCGATCGCAAGGAACAGCGCGGAAAAAGCCAACTCTAACGTGGCTGGCATATGATATAGGATCAGGCGTAATGCCGGTTCACCAAAGATAAAGGAATTTCCCAGATCGCCAGTTGCGGCACCTTTGAGGAATATCCAATACTGCTCCCAGATAGGGCGATCCAGACCGAGGCGTGCAATAGCTGCGGCGATGTCGTCTTGGTCTGCGTCAGGGCTTACCAGCATGTAGACCGGATCACCAATGACATTGACGCCAAAGAATACAATAATCGACATCAACATCACGACGATTGAGGCTTGCAGCAAGCGCCTGATGATGAAAACGGTCATGGTGATTTGGCCTTAGGTTGAGGCTGTCTGGGCGAGAACAATTTCCCGCCCAGATCCATTAGCTCACTCTTTTACGACGCCAATGGCGAGCGTGTACTCATCTGTGCGCGGGATATAGCGCAGACCTTTTTTGGCACCCCAAGTGTTCACCTGAAAATGCGTCGGGATGATCGCGACGTTTTCCATTGCCATCTCAGTCGCTTTGGCCAGAAGGTCTTGACGCTTGGCATCATCAACAGTTGCCAATGCCTCTTGGATCACCGCATCAATCTCGGGCGAGGAATGGCGACCTCGATTTGTAGCGCCGTATCCTTTGTCGGGGTCGTTGGTATGGATAAGCGCTTTGAGTGGTGAAGACGCCTCGCCAGAACCGGCACCCCAGCCAACAAGAATAAAGCTGAACTCAGGAAGACCGTCTGGGCTGCCTTTCGATGCGCGGCCGAAATAAACGGAACGCGGCATCGTTTCGACTGCCGTTTCAATGCCCACACGTGTCAACATCTGCGCAATCGCCTCGGCGATTTTCGCGTCGTTGATGTAGCGGTCATTCGGGCCATGAATCGTCATCTTGAAACCATCCGCATAGCCTGCCTCAGCCATAAGCGCCTTGGCACCATCTGGATCATAAGCAAGTGGGGACAGCTTGTCGGACACACCAAAGAACCCGTCCGGCAGCAACTGACCCGCAGAAACAGCTATGCCTTCCATCACACGCTCGACAATCACATCGCGGTTGATCGCCATGCTGATCGCTTTACGAACACGCACATCCAAAAGTGGGTTCTTGATTTCACTGCCATCTTTCGCCGTGATAAACGGAGAGTTCTCGCGGAACTGGTCCATGTGCAGGTAGATCACGCGGTTCGATGGACCTTGGCTTAGCGTAATTTCGCTTTTACCCTTTAGTGTTTCGATGTCCGTTGTCGGAACGCCAGAAATCACATCCACATCGCCAGCGAGCAAAGCTGCAACACGAGACGGGGCAGAACTGATTGGGCGAAACTCAACTTCGGTCCAGACAGGTTTTTCGCCCCAGTAGTCTTCATTGCGCACGAAAGTCGCGGACTGGCCAGGGGTGTAGCTTTGGAATTTATAAGGCCCGGTGCCGATGGCGGCCGTGCCTGCGTTAAACTCTTCAGTCGTGCCACCGCAGCCCACGCTGTCAGAGATAATTGCGACGGTGGACACGTCATTACCCATCAGTGGATACGGCGCTTCGGTTTTGAAATGCACTGTGTAGTCGTCGATTTTCACAAGAGTTTTTCCCTTGGTATATGTCGCGAAACTGGCTGGAGAGTTTGGAACATTTGGAGCGCGTTCGAAGGTGCAAAGAACGTCGTCTGCCGTGAAATCCGTTCCGTCGTGGAACTTCACGCCTTGGCGCAGCTTGAATTCCCATGTCAAATCATCAACAGGTGCCCAGGATTCTGCCAGCCCCGGATACAGACCTTGCGTTTTGTTTTGCAGGATCAACCGGTCAAACACATGCAGTGACAATGCGTTGTTCGGACCTGTGTTGTGAAACTGAGGATCAATCGAGGTTGTTTCCGACGCGAGGCCGATAACAAGTTTCTCGGCAGAGGCGAGGCTGACACTTGAAATAAGTATTCCAGCTGCGACTGCCAATGTGGTCGTCGTTTTCATTTCTTAACTCCCTATGGGTTCAATTCATTGCCGGCAGCTCTTGCATCAGGCTTTGCTCCGAAACTGTACGAATGCTAGCTAAGCGTTTTTTCATTGGCAATATTTATATCTATGCAAAAATGCATAGAGTAATTCATCTCTAGGGCTGGATTTTATTCTGGTTAAGCGCAAGGTCTGTAATTATGTCTGTAAACCGCCATCGATTACGCGAACTTGAAGCGCTGCGCGCCTTCGCCACGACCGGAACTACCGTCGGGGCGGCGCAGCGTTTGGGAATTTCGCAATCTGCGGTCAGCCGGTCTCTGTCGCAGTTAGAAGAGCGGTTGGGCCGGTCTTTGTTTGTCAGAGCTTCTGGTCGTATTTATCCAACGCCCGAGGCGCTGCGGCTGAACGAAAAGCTCGACGCCTTGTTCGAGACATTGGCCGAAATTGACGGGGCCGATTGGGCCGCACGCGAGGACGACCCGTTGCGTTTGGTTGTTCCACCCACTCTTGCCCATCATTTTATTATCCGCCGTGTTGCGGAGTTCCTGAAACGCAATCCTCAGCGGCGTATCCAATTGGACATTCAGTCCACTGACACCCTTATTGCCGGTATTTTGAACTCTCAATACGATTTGGGGCTAACTAGTGGGATGATCCAACGCAGTGGCGTGACCCTAAGGCCGTGGCGTCGCTCGCACATCGTATGCGCGATGCCAGAAGGCCATGACCTTTCTGCCAAAGATCAAATCACGCCTCAAGATCTCGAGGGTGTTGCGCTGATTGGATTTCTGGGCAGGCTTGGCACCCGCGGGTTAACCGATCAAATCTTTGGCCGCGCCGGAGTGCGACCGCTAACAATTGTTGAGACGGCGACCAATATGGCCTCGCTTGAACTGGTTCGCGAAGGTCTCGGCGTCACGTTAGTAAATCCATTCCCGCTTTTATCCGATGGCGTAGCAGGCATTGTCGTGCGCCCGTTTCTGGCAGAAATCGTGTATCAGACCAGCTTTGTTCTGCCCACGGGCCGCCCGCCTACGGAAGCTGCGCGTCAGTTCATGCGGTTTGTCAAACTGACCACCGGCAAAGACCAGTACTCCGAAGAAATCACCTAAACCTCCGATCACCTACGCAACAGGATACAATATCATGGCCCAACTCAACATTCCTAACGATTACCCAGTCGATCTAAGCCCGCCTGATATCTCGGCATATGAAAACGGTAATACAGGCGTGCCATACATCTGGACTTTTGACAGTGGCGTTGCAGGCCCGAATGTCATGATCAGTGCAGTCGTGCATGGCAACGAGCCGTGCGGTGCCATCGCACTGGACTGGCTTTTTCAGAACGACGTGCGCCCCGTTATGGGCCGCCTAACGCTCGCATTTATGAATGTGGCCGCCTATCAAGCCTTTAATCCCGCCGACCCAAATGCGACGCGCTGGATGGAGGAGGATTTCAACCGTGTTTGGAGCCGCGATGTTTTGGAGGGAGACCGTGACAGCATCGAGTTGCGCCGCGCCCGCGAGGTGCGCCCCGTCTTGGATGATGTTGACCTGATGTTGGATCTGCACACGATGCAGCACCTTGCGCCACCTTTGATGATGAGCGGCAGACATGCCAAAGGCAAAGACCTCGCCGGTAAAGTTGGTGTGCCAGAGCGTGTCGTCGGGGACGCAGGACATGCGGCGGGTCGGCGCATGCGCGACTATGGTGGCTTTGACGAGCCGTCGTCGCCAAAGGCAGCACTGCTGATAGAATGTGGCCAACATTGGGAGGCTTCATCTGGAGTCCTCGCTAAACAATCCACCGCCCGGTTCCTTGAAGCCCTTGGTACGGTGGACAACGGATTTTCCGATGAATTTGGCGCACCCTCCGCTCCGCAAGATTTCTTTACTGTGCGTGAAGCTGTCACGATCACCCAAGAAACCTTCGCCTTTACTGAGGCATTCACCGGTGGTGAAGTTATCGCCAAAGCAGGCACATTGATCGGGCTTGACGGCGAAATCGAAGTGCGCACACCACTGGATGATATGATGCTGGTCATGCCATCAAAACGGCTCTGGAAAGGTCAAACTGCCGTGCGTCTCGCGCAGCGCGACACCTAAATATCCCGAGTCATGTAACGAAGACGGGCCTGTTCAGGTTTGGCAGGCCCAAAAACGACATTCGGTGAAAGCAGACTTTGTCAAATTGCCTCCGAACGACGGCTTCGTCCGCCCTCTGTTAGTTCGTGCAAGATGCGGCGAAGGGTCGGTCTGAAATCCACTGACATCGGTATCATTGAATGGCCGCTTCCGTGACTTGGGCTGCATCGCAGCATGGAATCTACTGCAACTGCAAGAAAATGCTGCGTGAGCAATAGCCGCGCGTGCATAAGGCCGCTTTGTCCGCATAGCAGTCGTTGGCGCTTAGCCTAAGCAATGTCTGCTTCCTCAGTTGGTGCTGGCAAACAAAACCCCCGTCCATTGAATCTACGCCCCAACACTAAAGGCCCGTGGTCCGAGACGCGGGGCCTTAAAATAGAGGGGGCCGGTCCGTGGTCCTGCGACTCAACTGTAGCGATTAGGCACAGTAACCCCTGCTTTTCAGCAATCAAATATCCGCTCATCAGGCGTGGCGTCTTGAAGAACGGCAGAGCTTGTTCCACCTTACCAACACCAACAGCCAGCACCCCCATATTATGGTTCGCATCAGGATGCTTAGGCTGCACTTTCAGAATAGCTGTATAAAGGCGATCCGCTTCCTGTACCTGCCCGGCTTTATGCGCCTCAATGCCCTGCTGTAGTGCTTGATCGATTGTAAGTTCTGTCACTGCTATTCCAGCCTCTTGTTAATCTCACTTTGAGATCATTACGTGTTGGTACTTCTCCGTTTCCATGTTTAGGTTCTTTGACCTAGCTTGGAAAGGGATGCAAATGGGCTTCACGACATCGCTTGTGGTCGTACTGAGCAGCCCCACTTGAGCTGTGGCTCTTGATCCCCAGTCCACAGACCTAAGCAAGATGGATTAGTAACCCCGGGCCAGGTTTTATGTAGCGAAATGGGGAGTGTTTTGTTATACGGCGAGGCTACGAAACCGCCCTGCCCGCTTCAAGCAAGTTTACTCTGACAAAGCCATTGTAATACATCACTGCCAATCGGATGATTTCAGGTGAAGTCTTGAAGTATTTGAAGGGAGAACATGTTGTCATTTACCAAAAATAGGGATCAACCGCGAAACCGTCAAGTTTGTCTGACAACACCGTTTCAATAGACTTCGTCTGAAAATTCTTTGAACAGCCAATCCTCAAACAGCAGCACCTCGGGTCGTTTGGAACGTTTTGAGCGTGGTCGCATCAGGTAGTAGCCATTCGGGATTGAGACTTCTCCACCCACCACGGAAACCCTTTCGTTGGTTGCGTTCGCCATTTCGACCAACCGAGTCATAACCACAGCGTATCCACCGCCTGTTGCAGCCAGTTCAATTGCTGCTGTCATCGTATCGACGAAGTACCCTGAAATCCCCGGCGGCATAGCAATGTCCTGCGCAGCAAAATACCGACCCCAATCGGCTTCCTGCCCCAGAACGTGAATCAGCGGCCCTGTCAGGATTCCCTGGATTTTGCTGGCTCCACTGTTCAAACCAACGCCACATATCGGCACAATGGTTTCATCCGATAGCTTCTCTGAAGCGGCATCTTTCCAATCTCCGCGTCCAACACGCAACTCAACATCAACGTCATCAAACCCTGTAGTATCCGTCCAGATATAGGACACCAAGCGCAGCTCAATATCGGGATGCACTGCTCTGAATTTGGGGAGCCGCGGGGCCAGCCAGAGGGCGCATGTCGATATGGGCGCTTTCAGAGTGACCATGCGGCTAGTCGTCGTGCCAAAAAGACTGGCTGTGGTGAGGCTGATGTCTGACAAAGATTGCCTAACCGTCGGCACATAGGCCTGACCAATTTCTGTAAGGGAAAGATGCCGCGCACGTCTATGAAACAAGCGATTGCCCAACCGACTCTCCAGCGACCTTATATGAAGGCTAACCGCCGTTTGAGTCAGTCCAAGTTCCGCCGCTGTTTCGGTAAAATTCAAATGCCGGGCTGCGGCTTCAAACGTGCGAAGCCATGTGAGGTTGATGTGTTTTCCCAGCACGATCTATCACCAAATTTATTTGCCTATAGATTACATATTTAGTCGTTTTTATTTTCTACGCAAGTGATGAATATCGAAGTTAACAAGGTCAACATCTATCTTCGGGAAAACCCTCATGCCCCTATCCTCATTGAATGATATTCTTGACGATACACCATTCGTACCAGAAGCTGCCAACGATACCCCGACTGCATTTGTCGCAGCATTGAACGATCAACCGATTGAGGGGGGGTTTGATCCCGCTTTCGGGAATGTAACATGGCAAACGCTCATCTCGGGCGACAAGACTCCGTCAAACGGTTTGGTTCTGGGCGTCGCGACGTTTCCCGCAAATGGCATTTTGCATCTGCACCGTCATGCCCCCCCAGAATTCTATTTCTGTCTCTCGGGATCTGGCGTCGTCACGATGGATGGACAACCCCACCAAATTGCACCGGGGGCGGCAGTCTTCATCCCGGCAAACGTCGAACATGCCGTTCGCGCGGGTGCTGACGGTCTAAAGTTCGCCTATGGCTTTGGTGAAAATGCCTTTTCCGAAATTGTGTATCAGTTTTCTGCTTGACCGCAGGAGATGCCCCAACAAAAGAGATCTAAAAAATGTCTTCAAATAGCCCTCGCCGCTCAGGCGGTCGTTCTGCGCGCCAAGCGCTTCGTGCCGCACCGCTTGCAGAAGATATGCGCCCTATACGGGCTGGCATGGAAGGTGGGACTTACAAACCGCTTTCAGATATTGACGTCCAGAAAATCCACAATGCGGCACTTGTTGCGCTTGAGCGCATAGGGCTTGCCGATGCGCCGCCGTCAGGTGTCGAAATACTGACAAAAGCGGGCGCAATTCAGGGTGACGATGGGCGTATCCGTTTCCCGCGGGCATTGGTCGAAGACATGTTAGCCAAAGCCGGCAGCGAAGTAACGCTATATAGCCGGGATGGCAAAAACGATCTCTTGCTTTCGGGTCACCGCGTTCACTATGGGACTGCCGGCGCAGCCGTGCATATTGTAGATGTACATGGCAATGACTACCGTGAGTGTACAGTTCAGGATTTGCACGACGCTGCGCGAATCGTCGACAAACTCGACAATGTGCATTTTTTACAACGCCCGATGATTTGCCGCGACATTCCTGACAATTACGAAATGGATCTGAATTCGATTTACGCATGTACGTCAGGCACGACCAAGCACGTGGGTGTTTCATTCACAGAACCAGCATTCGTCGCAGGCGCGTTCGAAATGCTCTATGAAATCGCAGGTGGTGAGGCGAATTACCGCGAACGCCCCTTTGTATCAAATTCCAACTGCTTCGTCGTGCCACCAATGAAATTCGCGACCGAAAGCTGTGAGGTCATGGAGGCTTGCATTCACGGCGGCATGCCTGTGCTGCTTCTGTCTGCAGGCATGGCAGGGGCGACGGCCCCGTCAACCATTGCCGGTGCAATCACGCAGGCGACAGCTGAATGTCTTGCTGGCCTCGTCTATGTTAATGCCATCGCGCCGGGGCATCCTACTATCTTTGGCACTTGGCCTTTTGGCCTTGACCTGCGCACGGGTGCAATGTCGGTCGGATCCGGAGAGCAAGCTTTGTTGACCGCAGGCTGCGCCCAGATGCACAAATTCTATGGGCTGCCCGGTGGCGCCCCTGCTGGTGCATCAGATTCCAAAATGCCCGACATGCAGGCGGGTTGGGAACAGATGTGTTCCAATGTGATGGCAGGCCTTTCTGGCTTGAACATGGTCTATGAAGCTGCCGGCATGCATGCGTCGCTATTGGGGTTCTGTCACGAAAGCCTCATTCTGAGCGATGATATTATTGGTCAAGCCCTGCGTTGCGTTCGTGGTATTGAAGTCAATGACGACACACTCGCCTTGGATCAAATCGAACAGGTTTGTGTCGGTGGCCCCGGCCATTATCTCGGGACGGATCAAACGCTCAGCCGGATGCAATCAGACTTCGTCTATCCCGCATTGGGCGACCGGACGTCACCAAAGGAATGGGCCGAATTGGACAAGCCAAATCTGCTGATCAAGGCAACACAGCGCAAAGAGGCAATCTTGAGCAAACGATCTGATGCGCGTTTTGATCCTACGCTCGACGCAAAGTTGCGTGCAGCGCATAATATCCACCTGCCAGCCTAAGGAAGGAGCTGTCAAACCAATCAGAACTCGCATCAGATTGCCGGCACCACCTAAATCTATCCGCTCAATACTTGACGCCACTCGGCGAGAGCCGCGGCACGGTTCAGCTTGAAATTGATGCTTGAATAGAGATGCGGTTACCAAACAAAACTACCCCTGAATTAATTTACAAGGCTAATACTAAAGGCCCGTGGTCCGAGACGCGGGGCCTTATGATTGGGGGGCCCACTGGCGCCGATTTCAGCTGAACTGTAGCAATTAGGTACAGTAACCCCTGATTAACTCTGTTTTGATCTGATGTTTCATTGTGGGTAGGGTTGTGGGTAGAGATTTTGTTTTAATATTAATAGTAATTAAATCATCCACTTAATTTGGGTATGTGGCGGAGGAA
>Ga0209199_1003680_pt1 | contig 14888 bp, 21 predicted proteins | sample COGITO_mtgs_1105_7_FD_184805 | JGI IMG/M metagenome (GOLD analysis project Ga0209199, IMG submission 184805) | Pelagic marine microbial communities from North Sea - COGITO_mtgs_110523 (SPAdes) (version 2) | ecosystem: Environmental > Aquatic > Marine > Epipelagic ...
GAGCTGCTGCTGTGCGATCTCGTTGGCGTCTTTTTGTGCCTGCACGCCAGTCTCGGCCATTTTTAGCGCGGCCTGACCGATGCGCGGATCCGGCTTTGGTGGTTTATTCCCCATGTTCGCTATCCTTTTCGAGCCAGCGGCATTCGTCTCTTGTCATGCCAAAGCATACACCATCTGTGCCGTCGTGGGCACCACATTTTGTGGCCCCCTCAATTCTCCACCCAATATGTAGACATGCGGTCAGTGCGCGGATGTTCCAGTGGGGGACAATCGTTTTGATCTTGTTCACGCCAAGAAAGTCAAAAGCGTAGGTCGATAGCGTCCGCAGAACCCCGCGCGATGCCCACTTGCGCCCCCCATTGCTGGCGATGTGGAAGTCGCAGGAGTTTTCCGAGCGGTTGTCGATCGTGATGACCGCATGAAGCTGTCCCTCAGCGTCAATCACACCCAGGGCGATGCTATCAGCGCGCATGGCGTCTTGTCCGTGCCAGATAGCGGCTTGGCGCAACAGCGCCGGTTGATTGTCCATTGTGACGCGCATGGCGTTATTCGCTCCATCCTGCGTAGGCTGATAGCTGCACAAGCAACGCTAAGCCGGTCTTGCGTGCCTCGACCATATCCTCACCGGCCAAGGCATCAGCGTGCGCGCCTGCCGTGGGCTTCAAGCGATCAATCGCGGAGTTGGCCCGCCATGTCTCGCAGCCGCTTAATGCGTTCAGCATCAGTGGCACCGCCACCAGTGTCAGCACCCGTGATACGATCATGTGCGTCCACCTCGTCCTTGAGCTGGCGATAGCGTGCGTTGATACGCGCGTCTGATCTGCCCTTCGAGTAGACCAAGACGATACCGGCCAAAAAAAGCCCAAGCGCGGCGACGTATGATTTGATGCGCAACCACACTACCGCGTCCGCTTCCAAAGCAAGAAGCCAATGAGCAAAGCACCGGCGCCGACCGCGATCAGCTGGGCCGTTGGGGCCAGTCGGCCAAGGATACCTTCCGCTGCTGGCAAATACTCTACGCCGGTCGCGACAAGCCCCGCCGCGCCTGCGCCCGCCGCTGCTTGCGCCTCGGTGTCGCTCTTAATGGTTTCGGGCTGAATGCGCGGCTCGGTCGGCAGGTCAGTCGCCGTGATTGGCCATGGCGTCCCCCAGCTGCGTGCAGGGCCGGTGTCGATGTGCATAAAGCCCGACTTGGGGTAGTAGCCAAAGCCCGTGAAGCCCGCCCGACGTGCAGCGGCCTCAAACTCGTGGGGATCGTGGTTTTCCATCCGCACATCAAAGGCAATCGCCTCAAGGTGCTTGGACCGCGTTGCACCACCAACACGCTTGTTGTGCGATGGTGAACGGTAGGCGCTGGTGATCAGCATGGGCTTGCCAAGGGCGCCACGCAGGGCTTGCAGCTTGTTCATAGCCTCTTGGTCTACGACAAGCGCGCCTGTGCCTTTGCAGGCCATTTCGCGCGGGCTGAATGACGACCATGGCCATTCGGACGCGGGAACGTGAGAGTAGTGATCGTAGTGCTGTTTCATGGCTTGCGGCTCCTAAGCAGGTCTTTGACGTCTTCCCTGATTTCGGAAAGCATCTTGTTGGTTTCGTCGCGGGCCTCTTTGGCCGACTTCAAGTCTTCACTTCGCTGTTCCCACAGGCGTTTAATCTCTTGTCGGTTTGCTATCGCCATGGCTTCCAGACGGACTAACCAGACAATCGCGGCAACAACCGCACCGATAAGCCAGCCAAATTTCGAGAGAATTATTTCCATAGTTATCAGGCCCTCTGAAGCCATTTGTATCCAGCTGCGACACCGTTGCCTTGGACAGCAATAATTCTGCTCCCATCTGGAGTTGTCGTGGAAAACGCCTGACCTTTGGAATCATCGAAGGAACCGTCCGACGGCACGTCTTCCAAAGCGATAGCTTCCGACGGCTCAAAAAGGCTGCTGTCTTGTTTAACGATTCCGGTTTCTGCTGGAATGATCCAAAACTTGTTTCTGTTATTGTCTTCAGGGTGCCGACCAGACGTTAAAAAGAAACGTACACCGTTGTATGTGAAGATGTTCAAACTGGTGCACTTTCCGGGGAAAATCGCACTGCTGACCGAGGAAACTATTGTGACACCTGTGAAGGTGTATGGTGTTGTGACCGTACAAATAGTGACGTCATTACCATAAATAGCATACGCTATCAGGGTGTATCCATTGTCAGTCCACTTAATTCCTATGGAATCATATGTAGGAAATCCAAGAGCTGTGGTCAGAACCTGCTCAGAGTTGCCTAGCCGGTAGACGTAAGGGGTGGCTGTTGAAGACCTGTAAACTGCCCCCGGACTACGGTTTGCGTCCACATAATACACGTTGCTACCGTCTGCGTCGAAAGAACTAACCGAAGGAAAATCGCCACTACCGGCAATTTGGCTCACTTCGCTAAGCGTCGTAACGTCGTAAGGTGTGCTCATTGTCCAGTTCTCAAGGTCACCATTACTTGGGTCCAGACCGAGAACCATCTTTGTGCCCTCGGGATTCATGACGCAGCCAAGTACGTCATTGTTTGACCCGCTAATGTTCTTGCGCGCATCAAATACAAGATTGCGAAAGCCCGGCCACGGCCTAATGATATTGGGTGCTGCAAACATCATAGATACTGTAGCGCCTCGACATGAAGGGCTGTGAAACCGTTGATTTTGACGATGTGCAGCAGATAGTCATCACCATCTGTCGTGGTAAAAATCGCCCCTGTTTCTTTGGTAAACCCGCTTGTCGTGATCGCGCCGGCCGATGCGTTGTTGGTCATCTGGATGATCATCGTATAGTCACCTGTCGCGGTTGGCGCTGCCAGTGTGAAAGCCCCACCATTTACAATCCGCTTGAGGTTGCCGCCCGCCGGTGAAGGCGTGTAGGTTTCCGCGCTTTTTGTGCCGTCATTGCCTGCGGTTGACGTGTAACCTGCGGTAAGGTTGTCATCGGTGTCAGCTTTGAGGATTTCCGGGTCAGCGTTTTCCTTTTCCCCCAAGAGGCTTGTGATGCTTTCCACAGTCCCGTCAATTTCAGGCAAACTGCTGAGCGCATTAAGCTGGTCCACGCTTGCCGTGATGCCATCAAGCACGTTCAATTCTTCTGCTGTTGCATCAACCCCCAAATTGACCAATGCCTGCGGCTTGTCAGTGAGGTCAGACAGGTTTGACGCTTTGGCCGCAGCTGCGTTGGCCTTGGCTTCAATCGCCGCAATCTCCTGATCAAGTGAGTATTCCGGCAAAGCTGTCCATGCAGTTTCGCCATCGCCAATTTTGAGCTTTCCGGTGTCAGTTTCCCATCCTGGCTCCCCATCGAGCAAGACAGGGTTTGCAGCGGTCCACTCTGCCGCTGTGCCGCGCCGCAAGAGGATACGTGCTTTGATGTCGGCCATGTGTCGTGCCCTCGTTTATCTGCGGATCGCCCATGTGAGCGTTGCGTGTGTTTCGTTTGGTACGTTGAACGTGGTCGAACCATCGCCAACACCATATGTTGTGCCAATTTGCCTAAATAATACCACATAGAGTGTTCGAGAAATAGCCCGCCCGTCTGCCGGTATCCAACCTTTCGGCACTGGACCGGCAAAAAGCTGCATCGTTCCGGCCGCTGGCGTCAGGTCTGCGGCAATAGACAGCATGGTCTCTTGCAATCGCTGCTCGTCGGACTTGCGCATAGCGGCTTGCAAGGCGGCTTTTGGGCGCTCCCCCAGCAAGACACTGAGCTTTTCCATCATGCCGGGCGGCAGTTTTTCTTGATCAGGCATTACGCGACCGCCATTTCTTCGAGCGTCTGGCCGATCGAGATTGATGTCACCTCGGCGCTGCCCTCGATTTCAAGCTGCCATTCTTTTGCGAGAAAGCCCGAAGGCAGGCGTTGGGGCTTGTTGAAACGGTTTGTGGTATGGACCAGCTTGCCATCTGCAAAGATCCGCGTTGTCAGGACTGTTGCCGCTTCTGTGGTATCTGCTTCGACCATAACGGCAGAGAATGAGACCGGCGAAGGCGAGTAGAACGCCTTGGACCGCCATTTGTACGTGGTTGCAGGTCGCGATCTGTTGTCGAACTGGCGAACTTCGACCTCATTTGAAAGCAAATACAGATTTCCGTCTGACGGGTTCATAAAGAACGCATCAGGTGATCCGACAAATTCGGGGTCGGTGCGCAGAAAATGCGGCTGCTCCCCAGTCAGGTCAATAAAGCCAATCGCATTGATTGCCGCCTGTGTCAGCGGTGTGCCGCCGTTGTAGGCAACAAAACCCACGATGTTGGACGCGGGATGCCCGCCATCAAAATTCTCGTCAGGGACAGGGCTCAAAACCGCATCGCCACCATTAAGTGTGTCGATTGCGCCGTCCTTATAGCCAAAGGCGTAGCGGCCATCGTAGTTTGCGGCAAAGAATGTGCTGGGCGACAGGTCGCGCCAGTCGTCGCGCGAAAACAGGCTGCGAGAGGCGAGTTGTGTGCCGCTGGGGGATATGACAATGAGACCATCCGTAGACGGGTACGCGGCAGCATAGCCCAGATCGACCACGCCATCGCGGGAGACGCACGGCAAGTTGGCTTCCATCCGCTGCATGATCATCGTGTCAGGCGCTGTACCTTGAATGATGTAGGGCGTGGCTGTTGTCATGACGGCCAGCGTTGACCCAAAGGCGGACAAGGCCACAATGTCGTGGTCGACGGTCAGGCTGTATTTCTGCGGCCATGCGTGCGGGATGAATGGCTCGCAAAAGAACACCTCACGCCCCGAAAACCCAGCCATCATACCGTTGGACATAGCTGTGAGGCCATCAAGCGTATCAACAGGCGGGTCATAGTCTGCGGAAGGCAGGACTTCTTGCAGTGGAGTTGCTGTGATGTCGTGGGTGTATGTCGTATCTGCCGCGGGGATCTCGGCCACGAAGTAGAGGTCGGTAATGCCGGATGCGCTGGTCTGGGACCGATAGATGCGGCGGCGGTCAATGCCGCGACCGGCTGGGGCTGCGTCCATGTTCGATAAGGCGACGGTATTGCCTGGGCTCCACAAAAGCCCGTCAGATGTAGGCGATGGGACGCTCTCTTCATCAAACTCGGTCACGAATGTGTAGGAAAACAGAACTGTTTCCGCCAGCTCGTCGTCCAGCGTGCCCACAAGGGCAACGGTTGGCTTGTTGGCGGGCGTCGGGACGGCCAATGGATAGTCGGAACCACCAATCAACACACGCGGCGCGCCAGTCGATGCAGTGTAATACAGGCGATCCTGCGCGACGGGACCGGGCACAACATCAGCGGTTGCCGGGAAGGAAACCCATGTGTCGTTGTGCAGGTAGATCGTCGCTGCGGCACTTGGCAGGGTCGTGATCAATGCGCTTTCGCGAAAAGGGCCAATATTGCCGTCATCAAGGCGTGCGTTGCTGCTGACAGTGGCCACGTTTTCGGGCAGGAGGCGATCAGCGCGCCTTGGAATTTCGCCTTTGAAGTCTGCAATGCGGATTTTCATGCTTCACCTCAAAAATCGTGGTACTTCGTGCGGCGGCGCGCACGGTGTTGACCGGTCAGGTTCGCGGTGAAGTGTGTGTCCATTGCCTCGGCGGCCTTCTGGCTCCACATGGCTGCGGCCTGCGGGTTGGTCCACGGCTTGTTGGGCTGCACCAAGAGGCGTGACAGTGCACTGGCGGCAATGGCTTCGGCGTGCATGGTGTAGATGAACTCGGGCACAACGTCATAGGCATCACGCAATATGCCGTCGTAGTCTTCGGCCATGTCCGATCCGTTGACCGGCTTCAAGAACATGGAGAGCGAGAGTGTGCCTTGACGATATGGCAGGATGCGGACCGTGTTGTATTCGGCCTGCGTGATGTACTGGGGCGGCGCGCCGTTGGTTTCCTCGAACGCGGCTTCATCCACATCGGAATACTGCAACGGTTCAAGCACCACATCGTTGTCAAAGGTGGCCTTTTCGATCCGGTGTATCGCGGCGTAGGGCGGCGCTGTGAGTGCCTTGCCATCGGTGTTGATGGTGACGTTGGATATATGGCGCCAGCAAAGCGTGCGCTCGCAAAACTCGATTGCGGCAAGGCGCAAGTTGAACGTCGCAACGGAATGCGGGCACTCTGGGGCGTTCGGCAAAACCATGGGCAGGAATTGCGTGAGCGGGACTGTCAGGGCCATCATGCGCCTCCGTTGGTGGTGTTTACGTTGGCTGCGCCCTCAATGCTCTGACGAATGCCGAGCGCGGCTTGGAACAATCCATAGTGCGCCTGTGCGCGCTGTGCGGCCCCGTTCAGGATGATGTCCTCGGCGTAGCAGCGATAGGCGACATAGTCGGCAAGCGCATTGGCGTAGATGCGATCCAGATCGGCGGTGCCGTCTGCGGCAACGGGTGTGGGAATAAGGGCAGCAATGACCTCAATCAGCCCTGATCCGTTGTTGCCCGGAAACACATAGAACTGGCGTGGCTCGAACTCGTCGGCCACGACATGCTGTACGGTTTTGGTAAAGGGCACAGTGTCAGCGCTATGCCAGTCTGGGAATTGGTCGTTAAGGATGTCTGCGCGTGTCGGCGTGATTGCCCGCCCACCGGCGCGTGTTGTCGCCCCTGCTGTGCCTGCAATGTTGCGCACGGCACGGATCAGCACGGAATAGGCCGCTGGCACTTCTTGCAGCGTGCCTTCGGCCAGCTCAATTTCGATAGTGCGGGAGAATGCAGACGGTTTCTGCACCGAGATTTCAAGCAGACCATCGTTGAAATAGTCCAGCTTGGTCGCGGCTGTCCACCGGACTTCATCAACGTCGCTGAGTGTCCTTGCGGTACGCGACAAAACCTCAGCGACGTTGACAGACATGGTGGTTACTCTTCGTTCGGGATCGCCGCGCGGATGCGGTCGATAATGGTTTCACGTTTCATGGCGTGGTGTGGTGCCTTGCCCAAGGCTGAGGTGTAAAGATCGGCCAATTCTTCGTCTGGCAGGTCTTCCAGCTTTGTGGCTGTTTCCGGCTCGTCTTGGGGTTCTGGTGCGGGTTCTGGCGTTGGTGCTGCCTGCGGCTCCTGCACTGGCTCCTGCACTGGCGCGGGCGTCTGCGCTGGCTGTGGTGCTGGTGCTGGTGCGGCTTGGGTTGCCTTGCCTGCAATGACGAACGTGTCGATCGCAAGGAACCGCTTGGCGTGATCCGGATCATCGACGTTGCACACATGTGCCTCAGTCTTGGCAGGCTTGAAATGGTATTTGACGCCCTCAATGGTGTGAATTGACCCATTCTTGCGCTTGGTGGTGTGTTCGATCAGCATGGCTTCCTCCGTGATCTATGGTGAACCGCGCGCAAGCCTGAACCCGCGCGCGGCTTTGACCTCGCCCGATTAGGCGATGTAGTCGATTTTCAGTGTCAGCTTCTTGGCTGCGCCTGCGGCGACGTTGCCTGCCAGTACGGCACCGATTGCGCGGTGTTCGCCGTATGGTGCGACAGTCAGGCAGTTGGCCAGCGTGGCGTCGTTCTCGGCGTTGTTGACAGTCACGGCGTCAAAGAGATCGTCGCCCACTGTGCGTGTTGCCTGCGTATCGCCCGGTGCGCCGGTCATGAGGCCGATGTCAGCGGTTGTGGCACCAAGGCCAGCACCGATGACAGTTGCGCCGACGATCTGGGTATCAGCGGGCAGCAAGCCCAGCTCGATCACGTCAGTTGCAGCGGTGTACGCGGCGTTGAAGGTGTGTTCAAAGATCGCAGAAGTGACGATACCGGCCTGATATGCCGATGGTGTCGCTGCCTGCCCCTTTGCTGCTTTGGTCTGATGAATTGTCATGGGACAAGTCCTTCTCTCAGGGGGTTGGGGTTGAAACGGCCCTTATTGGGCCGCTCCGTTTGGTCAGACGACCTCTGCGTAGGTGTCGAGAGCGATGGAACCGAAGTCGCGCCCGTTGAATCGGGTCTTCTTCACGCCCATGATCAGACCGGCAACAACGGTTGGCTCGTTGTCGTAGTCTTCCATCTCTTCCTTCCACATGTAGCGCATGCCACCGGGTGTGCCGTAAGCGACAACACCAGCCTGACGGCCAAGGAAGAGCGCGCGTGCTGCGGGCAGGTCGGAACCTGTGCCGTAGTCATCGAAGCGGATCACGTTCTCATGCTCATGCAGCACGACGTTGTTGATCATGCCCATGTTGCCCTTGAAGATGGGCGACTTGCGGCCTTCGGCACCGGCTGCGGCTTTCTGGAAGTCCAGCCACTTGGAACCGGAAGCCGTGCGCATGGTGTGCGCCTGATATGGCGACATCACGGTGACAAAGTGCTTTTCGCCCTCAACGTCGACCGGCATCATGTCGGTGGCGTCTGTGTCCTTGGCGCGGATCATCTTGGCGTGCGTTGCAGCCTTTTCGATCAGGTCCGTGGTCATCACGTCAGCGGCAGACAGATCGGCCTTACCTGTGGCGTCACCGCCAAAGAGGATGTGGGCATTGTCAGGCGTTTGCAGTGCGTTGGTTGCAAAGCCAGTATAGTCGGACGGCTCGATGAACTCTTCGTTCATGCCGCGCGCACCAGAGAGATACATGAAGTATGTCTCGTCAATGTACTGGGTCCAGTATTCGGCCAAGCGATCTTTGGCGATCTTGCGCATGTCGTGCAGCGTACGCTTGCGGCTCATGCGGCCACCGGCAGATACAGGGTGGCGCATCTGGTCGATTACAACTTCGTCGGAGAAGAACTTGAGGTTCTCTTCCTTGCCCTTCACGCGAGCATCGCCAAACGTCGGGCGCTGCTTGAGCTTCACGGACAAATCGAAGGAAACGCGGTCGCCCGCATCGGACGAAAGGTCCATTTTCTCTTCGATGATGTTGTTTTCGCCCTTACCCACGAATTTCTTCGTGAAGTAGGAATTACGGTTCACTTGGGTGGCAAGGGTTGCCGCCCAGCGTTTTACCGCGCTCGGGTGGCCCCAAGGTAGGATAGTCTGTGTCATGGTCAGTCCTCATCGACTTAAAAAGCGAGGCGGACTTCCATGCCCTGATTAAGACGGCTCCCAGCCGTCAATGGTCATTTAATACCACATATAGTGTCTGTTTGCCAATATCATCTATATGTTGTGTTTCTTTTGCTGAGACTGCGCCGCAGGAACCCGCGCGATGTTGATTTCGCGCGGGGCATCAATCCCCACGGTCAGGCGTCCACGCGATGCGTCATCCTTGACCACAAGCTTGATCTGATCCCCGATCTTGAGGCTGTCACCAGCTTTCAGTTTGAGTGTGAGCATCGCGCGGTCCCCTTATACGTCCATGCTGGCGAAGGCTTCGACTTCATCTGGCGACATGCTGCCAAAGATCCGCTCGTATTCGGCGGCGTCAGCGTTTTCCAACTTCTGCGCGATGGAAGAATATTTCCCATCCGAGACCGAGACCGACGCGGCGTTTGGCACGTTTGCCAGTGTGCGTGGCGCTTTGTCGCCCGGGCGGGCCCGCTTTTTGGGTGTTTCCACCTTGGGATCGTCTGGTACAGGGGCGGCCTTGGCTTTGGCTGCCTTGAATGCGGGCACGTCAATGCCAAGCACGTCGGCTTCTGCTGCATAGAGCTTGTGAGCTGCTTCGAGCATCTGGCGGTGCGTCATGTGCTGGTACTGGGCGCTGCCTGTCACGGCGCGGACATGGCGGTCAAAGGCATACTTATGCTCTTCTGTGGCCAGATCGGGGTTTTCATTGAAATAGACCCCAGCGGTGTTAATGAATGACGTGATGAGGGCCTGTTCCTGCGATTCCGCCACGGCCCGCTTGGACACGGTGTCTTTGGTCGTGGTGTCGATCTCTTTGACCTTTTCGAGATACTCTTCGCGGGTCATGTCGCCATCTTCCCACGCATCAAAGGCGGCTACCTTTGCGGCTTCGAGTGCTTCAAGCTCTGCGTCGAGTGATGCAAGGTCTGTCCCTTGTGTGCCGGTGATGTCAGCGGCATCGTCTGGGGCGTCGTCGTTGCTGGCTTCCTGATCTGCGGGTTGGCCTTCGCTGTTCCCTTCGTCAGCCGCATCAGCATCGCCCTCCTGTCCTTCGGTGTCATTGTCGCCGTCTTCGTCGTCATCGAACAACGCGGCGCGCTCTTCGTCGCTGAGAAGGCGCAGGTCTTCTTCGGACCAGTCGTCGTCACCCGCTGGCTCTTTGGGTTCGTCTGCCGTGGCGTCCTCGGCGGCCTTCGCCTCTTCTTCGGTTTTGCTTTCATCGACCGTTTGCGCGGTGTCTTCGATCTTCGTTTCGTTCTCAGGTGGCATGGGGTTCCCTCCTTGTGCCGTTGCCACTGAAAGAATTTTCAGTGAGCGGATGTGCCACACACGAACGTGCGCGGCATACGATGTGCCACACTCGAACGTGTGCGGCACACTTTCGGTGCTATGCGCGGCGCGACTTCCAGCCTTTGGTGGCGTGGTAGTAAAGCTCGCGGCCATCGCGCTTGATCGTGATGACGTGGTGGCGGTTTGTGGCGCCCTTGCGGGCCATGCGGCGTGAATGACGGCTCATGTTGGATTTCCTTCTGAAGTTTGCTGGGCCTTGATCTGCCGAATGCGCTCGTCGCAGACGTGCTTGATCTTTTCGTAGTCGAGCAGGCGTTCGCCCGGCTTGTTGCGCAGGACGCGCTTCACGATGTCGGCGTCCCATGGGTTGAGGTCGTATTCTTCCCAGATGTCCCACGGCTGGATTTTGCGCTTGTGATACGCGCTTGATCCAACACTCCGGCTGCGGACATCTGGGTCTTCCACGGCCTAACCTTCCTGCGGTCCGGCTTCGGCGTCGGCTGGTGTGTCAACATCAGCGTTATCGGGCTCATTGATGCCCAGTGCCTCGGCAACGGCCTGCTGTACCGTGCTGTCCACCATGGCCTTGATCGCCATTGCCTCAAGAACGGCTTCCAGCTCTGCTGCCTCTTCAGATTCGTCCCAATCGTCGTCCGTGTCCGGCGTGATCAGGTCTTCGAGGCCGATCATCATGTCGATTGTGTCGGTGTAACTGCCGACCAGCTTTGCGGCGTCAAGGAACGGGGTAAAGCCAGTATCAGGCGCTTCGATAATCCAGCCACCATTTTTGGCGCGGGTCAGTCTCAGATCGTCATAGGTGCCGTTATCGGTTTCGGCTTGTGGTTCGCAGTGATCACGCATTGGTTTGTTCCTCCTTGGGTGCGGTGAATTTGTGCATGGCTTGGGCGTGGACCCAGCCGTCGCGCCAGTTGGCGTGATCCCAAGGCCAGTCCTCGGGATCATCGGTCTTGTCGTCGGGATGGTGCGGGTTCGCGGTCAGCGGCTGGCCCGCGTTGAACGCCTGCTGTCCCTTGTGGAATGGCGTGGCAGTCTTGCTCATACCTGCTCTTCCATTGGTGGCTGCTGGGCCTGCTGCTGGGCCATGGCCTGCTCTTGCTCTGCCATGGCCTGCTGCTCGGCCTGTGCGGCCGCGCGCGCCTCGTCCTGTGGCGACTGATAGCCGGACCGATTCAGCACGTTGTCCACGACAGGCATGGCGGGCTGTGCTGTGAGCATCTGCAAGGCCAGCTCAAGCGCGTCTTTCTGCGTCTTGATGTTCTCGCCGGGCATGCCTTTGAGAACCTTCATGGCTTCGGCGCGGGTTTTCTCGGCGCGGGCCATCTTTTCAGCGGCCTCGCCTTCCAGCTTGGCAAGGTTGGCTTGTGCTGCCCTGCCCTCCATCTCTGCCGATGCCTGCTTGGCCTGTTCGCGCTGCTGGCGCTCTGGGTCGGGCTGGTTTGGATCGGCGTCTGGGTCTTCCATGCCTGTGATCTGGCGAATGCGGTTCACCACCTCGTCACCGCTTGGCAGGTCCATCATTTCGACAATCAGATCGAGCAGAACCATGACAATATCGGGCGCGACTGGGCCAACCTGTGTGAGAAGCTCCATGAACTGCTGCACCGCGGCTTGGCGCAGGCTGGCGTTCCATGCGTCCTCGCTGATGATGTAATCCGCCTTGGACTGCACAATGTCGTTCTCTGGCAGCCCATCGTTGACTGTGACCCAATCGGGGGATCCACGGCGGTTGGTGATCCGGAACTGCTTTTCTTCCGTCATGAACTGTTCAATCAGGCTCAGGGTCTTTTCCCCATGGATCTGACGGGCAAAGCGCAGGTTATCGAAGATCGCGGCGGTGGACATTGCGCCTTGCTCTTGGCGCGCGTTGATAGCCTTGCCTGATGTGGCGTTGGTGGTGCGCCCCATGCTCTCGTCTGTGATGCCTGATAGCGTCTGCACCATGGACATAGACAGATTCATGATGTCGATGTGCGCGGATGCCAGCTCGCGGTCGGCGTTCAGCTCCAGCCGCTTTCCCGGGTTCGCGACGATGATCGCGTCAGGGCGTCCGACCTCTTCCTCGAACTCGTCCATGTCATCGACGGCACCCTTGTCCATGATGACCTTGTTGCTGTTGATGATCGCCAGTGCCTTGGACAGTCGCTTGTTGATGTCCTTTTGCGCGCTGATCATGCCGCGAATGATGCCGTATGGCGTGCTGTCCTTGGCCTTGCGGTATCCCCAGATCGGCGTGAACGGGTACTTGTTGTGGCGGTACGGGCTGGGCGACATCCAAAGCACGCCAGTCAGCGTCATGACCATCACGTAGACGCGCTGTGTCAGGCGCGGGCGGACCTCGGCCATGCCACTGCTCACGGATACTTGGTGGCCAAGGCTTCCGGCGTCGTAGATTTCGCCCGAGAACTCGCCACCGGCCATGCGCTGTTCCATGGTGGGGATTTTGAACCATGCTTCGATTAGGCGCACACGGTCGCGGGTGTAGCTGCCATGCTCGATGCTGTTGTACTGCTGTGAGGCTTGGTCTGCGGCGTATTCTTGGCTGTCCATGGGTTCATCGCCATGACGGTCAAGGAATGCACCCCATTCGGCGTGGCTGGACGTGCTGGCCTCTACAATGCCCTTGCGGTCTGGGAACATTGCGCATGCAGTATCGACATCGACCCACTTGGTGCGGAAGATAAACCGCGCGTCTGACAGGTCTTGTTCGCTGGCGGCGGTGTCGTAGATGACATTGCGCCAGCTCTCATAGCGTTCATAGACGGGTTCGCCCTCGGTGTCGTCTTGAAGGCCGCTTTCGATCCAGCCGATGCCGACCTTGGCCGCGTCTGCGAATGAGCGTGAGATATGGAACTCGGTCTTGTTCACGTCGCCCAGATACTTGAGAAGGTGGCTTTTCTTTTCTGCGCTGGCCAATGCCTGCTTGTTGCGCGGCAGGATTTTGTAGTCCGTGCGTGTGCGGCGCTCTGTGCCCAGCACCCAGTTGATGCTTTGGGCAATGACGTTGTAGGTCAGCGGCTCTTGCCCGCGCTTCTCAAGGATCGCCAGTGCCTCTTGCTCCCACTGGTCGTGGTCATAGAAGGCTTCATCCTTCTCCATGAGGCGGCGTGACGGGCCCTGCACTTCCAACTCGCGCAGATAGTGGCCGATCATGCGGTCGTGCAGCTCTTTGGCAAAGCCGCTGTCCATGTCCGAGCGCACGGCCTTGGGTACGTCGCCCAGCAATGACGATGACGGGACTTGCACGCGGTCTTCTGGCCGCTGGTTCGGTTTGACCTTGGTTTCGATCTGGTTTGGCAGGTTATCCATGGTCACGGACCTCTTTGTGCGTCTCGGCGCCTGTGGTGTTGTTGGTGATGATCACGTCAGCGACGACTTCATGGTGGTCGCGAGGGCGCGGCGGCGTGGCCAGTAGATCGCCAAGGTGGTCGCGCACGATGCCCAGTATCTTTGTGATGTTGTTGAGGTTGTTGGGGTTAAACCCGAGGTTCGCGCAGAAGAGTGCTGCGTTGATCACGATGTCGGCCTCGTCTCCGGTCTCTTCGGCCCATGCAAAGGCGCGGGACAGCGGGATGACGCATGGCACGATGCGCTCATGGCTGATCTTGTCCACGCGCGGGGTCAGGACCATGGCCGCTTCGCCGCTGTTCTGGTTCCATGTGAGGAAGACCAGGACATCGCCGCGCTTGTAGACCGCATGGGAAATCCGCAGGTCGTATGGTGCCTTGTACTCAGCGGCGTTGTTGTCGATCGTTGTTGTGTGTGCGTTCATACCCACATGCCTCCTGCTGGACGGTTGCGACGTCGCGGGCGCGTTGGGCCGCTGATGATGGATGGATCGTAGCCTTGGGCCCACTGGCGGAAGGCGTCTGCTGCTTCTGAGTGGCCTGTCAGCTTCTCTGGCTCGCTGGTGTAGACACCGAGCGTGTTGTTCCATTTCTTCTTGTAGAGGCGCAGATGTTCGAGGCCTTCTTTGCAGCCCTCTTCGTCAAACCATGCCTCTTTGAACTTGGCGCGGGTTTGATTGATCCCGTGCAACAGCTCATGGACACGGGGCACGACCTCAAAGCGCCAGTCAGGGGCGAGCTCGCGCAGGTCATCAATCGGTGCTCTGACACCATCCTTGGTCTGGCGCTTGCTCTCCGCGTCGTGCGGCAGGTAGTGGATGCCCCAGATGTAGTTGAGGTCACGTAGCTGCCCAATGAAGCTGGCATAGCCCTCTGACCATCCCTCGATGTAGCGCAGGAAGCGGTGCTGGGTGCCGACATGCTGCATGACCCAGACACCAGTGCCGTCGGATGCGCCAATATCCCAGAATGTGTGGCAGATGATGTTTTCGACGTGCGGTATCTTCGTGACGCGGCGCTCTTTGCGGACCGCAGCCAGTTGTTTTGCGAAGAATGTGCCCTCTGTCGACTTCTGCCAGCACTCTGTGCTTGTCGACGGCATCTCGCGCCACATCTGCTCTTGGTCGCCGCTGAAGTCGTTCTCGCGCTTCAGAATGTACCAAGCACGCTGAGCCATGGACAATTTGGTGTCCATTTCGATTTCGACCTCATGGAAATACTCATGATCGGCAGGCGTGATGGTGACGCCTTCGGGGTCTGCGGTGTATTCAGCT
>Ga0209199_1003681_pt1 | contig 14886 bp, 16 predicted proteins | sample COGITO_mtgs_1105_7_FD_184805 | JGI IMG/M metagenome (GOLD analysis project Ga0209199, IMG submission 184805) | Pelagic marine microbial communities from North Sea - COGITO_mtgs_110523 (SPAdes) (version 2) | ecosystem: Environmental > Aquatic > Marine > Epipelagic ...
CACTCTCTGCGCGTTATATTGAAGCGGGCGGGGGCATAGCATATGTGATGCTAACGCGATAACGTCGCGATACGTTTGGGGCAAGTCCCATTGACTGGCAGGAGCCTGAACCCGCGTGAACATGAACACGACGCCACTGGACGATCTTGTCGCCTGCCCGCAGTGCGACACGCTGCATGTGGCCAGCGCACTGCCGGATAATGCCCGCGCGCATTGCCAACAATGCGGGATCGTGTTGATGACGTCACAACCGGCCGCGATGGCGCGTATCCTTAGCCTTGCTCTGACGGCCTTCATTATGATGATCGCCGCCGTCAGCTTTCCGTTTCTGACTTTGGATGCAGGTGGTTTGCAAAACGCGACCTCGGTGCTTGATGCGGTTTTGGCCTTTAATGATGGCTATGCGTTTCCTTTGGCCGTGGCGGTTGCATTCTTTATCGTCGTAATTCCACTGATCCGGCTGAGCGCCCTGATTTACGCCCTTGGCCCTCTGGTCCGCGAAGAAAAGCCCCGCCATGGCGCGCGCAAGGCCTTTGCCTTAGCAGAACGCCTGCGTCCTTGGAGCATGGCCGAAATTTTTATTGTCGGGGTCACCGTTGCTCTTATTAAGGTGGCTGGATTAGCAGCCGTCACAATTGGCCCCGCATTTTGGGCCTTCGCAGGGGTGGTGGTGATCACTGTCCTGAAAGATCAACTTATTTGTAGGTATTCGATTTGGGAAGCGCTGGACAAAGCCACGGCCTGATCACCGCCCGTGATGCGGGGTTGGTGGCGTGTCAGCAATGCGGACAGGTGCATGTTTTGCAGGCGCGCATCTGCAAGCGTTGCGAAGGACGTCTGCAAAGCCGCGATGCCGAGAGCCTGCAAAAGGTCTGGGCTTGGCTGATTGCGGGTATGATCGCATATATACCGGCGAATGTTTACCCGATGCTGCTGACCTCCACGCTGGTAGAACGCTCGGAGAGTACAATTATTGGCGGCGTGATCGAGTTGTTCGAACACGGCTCTTGGGGGATTGCGACGATCGTATTCGCAGCATCCGTGATGATCCCCGTCGGCAAATTCGTGGCGATTATATATCTAGCAATCAGCGTGCAGCGGCACTCTAAAGCGAACCGCCATGAACGGCACAAAGCCTACGAGGTCGTTGAATTCATTGGGCGGTGGTCCATGATCGACGTCTTTGTCGTTGCAATCCTTTCGGCGCTGGTGCAACTCGATACCATCGCAACGGTCAATCCCGGCATTGCAGCTATGAGCTTTGCATTGTCGGTTATTTTTACAATGCTCTCCGCACAGGCCTTTGACTCCCGGCTGATTTGGGACGCAGACAGGACGCAGCAATGAATGACACAACAGACACCGGCCCTGCGCCCTTCGATGTAAGGCCCGTCAAGAAACGGATCTGGCAGCGTCTGTCGCTTGTCTGGCTTGTGCCTTTGGTCGCTTTGGCCATTTCGCTTTGGGCCGCTTGGCAAAATTACGCGGACCGCGGCACCCTGATTACAATTAGCTTCGAGAACGCCGCTGGGATCAGCGCTGGCGAGACAACTATCAAGTATCGAGATGTCACTGTTGGTGAAGTCGAGGACGTCGAGTTTTCAGAAGGCCTCACTGACGTGCTCATCCACGCGCGTGTCGACAAAACTGTCGCGCCGTTCCTAGACGATGACGCGCAGTTCTGGGTCGTCCGCCCCGATGTTTCTGTGCGCGGCATCACTGGATTGGAAACCGTGCTGTCGGGTGTCTTTATCGAAGGCAACTGGGACACAGAGGCAGATGTGGCCCAAACGCAGTTTACGGGCCATGAACAACCCAATCTGACCCGTGCGAACCAACGTGGCACGCGCGTCGTGCTGCGGGCCGATGACGGCGGCAGCATCGCTGCGGGTGCCCCAATTCTTCATAAAGGGATCGAGGTCGGTTATCTGGAAAAACCGGAACTGTCATTCAACGGCCGCCAAGTCATTGTGAATGCCTTTATCGAAAGCCCGTATGACAGACAGATCACCAGCAGCACGCGGTTCTGGGACACGTCCGGCTTTAGCGTTTCATTCGGTACTGGCGGCGTGTCTTTGGACGTCAGCTCGCTTGCATCTTTGATCGAGGGCGGCATTGCATTTGATACGGTTGTCTCGGGCGGAGAACCCATCAACGAAGGTCATCGTTTTGATATTTTCCAGACAGAGCAATCTGCACGCGATAGCTTGTTCACCGATCCTAACGCCGAAGTATTGGAAGTTGCGGTTTTGTTCGAGCAATCGGTGAGTGGCCTCACCGAAGGTGCAGAGGTGCGTTTTCAGGGTATTCGTGTTGGCGAGGTTCGTAGCCTGAATGCGATTGTTGTCGGCGACACGGCGACTGCAGAGGTCCGCCTACAAGCGGTCCTTGCGATCGAACCCTCACGCCTTGGCATGGGCGCTGATGCGACAACTGGTGATGCGCTGGAACTGCTGTCGGACTTTGTAACCCGCGGCCTGCGCGCGCGGATGGTAACGGGCAATATCTTGGCTGGCACATTGTTCGTCGAGCTTGTCGAAGTCGAAGATGCGCTGCCTGCGATCATGAACCTGACGTCTGGTGACTTTCCTGTCATTCCGACCACTGATTCATTGATCTCTGACGTCGCGGCCACCGCAGAGGGGCTCTTGGCGCGCATCGATGCCCTGCCGGTTGAAGAGTTGATGGATGGCGCAATCGACCTCATGGACAGCTTTGAGCGTTTGGCCAATGACGAATACACCCGTGCAACACCTGCCGCTTTGGTGGCCCTGCTTGACGATTCACGCAGCTTGATAAATTCGGATGATATCCAAGCCATTCCGGCAGATATCCGTAAGGTTATTGGCGATTTGGATGGGTTGGTGACAGAAGCCGCAGAGCTCGGGCTGGTCGCCAATATCGACGCCGCTGTGCTGACGGCCACACAAGTTGCGACAAACATCGAACTGGCAACACAGAACCTGCCGCAGATTACCGCCGATATCGAAGCATTCACCGCACGTGCAAACGAATTGGAACTTGCCGCCCTTGTCACTTCTGCAACGGCATCATTGGACGCTATTGATGCTTTCCTTGGCACGGATGACGCGGTGGCCTTCCCCGGTGAAGCAAACGCCGCTTTGTCTACGATGCGTACCCTGCTTGATGACGTCCGCGCAGGTGGCGCTGTCGAGAACGTGAACGCCGCCCTTGCTTCTGCGAACGAGGCGGCAAAGGCTGTCGAAGACGCGGTAAGCACCCTGCCCGCTTTGGCCGCGCGCGCCAATCAGTTGGTCACGCAGACCGAGGCCGTGGTAAACAGCTATGGCGAACGGTCGCGGTTTAGTGCGGAAACGCTGGCCACGTTGCGCGATATCCAAGAAGCGTCAGATGCGATCTCTTCCTTGGCGCGCACGATTGAACGAAACCCTAATTCCTTGTTGATCGGACGGTAATAGATGCTTTCACGACTAATGGTTTTGGCCTGCGCTGGGCTTGCCGCTTGCACCCCGCTTGCAGACCGTATCGCGCTGAACCCGGTTTCCTCATCGCTTGAATTACGCCCGCTTGTGGGCAGCGCAATGATCAGAACGATTTCTTTGCCCACCTATGCCGCGGCTGAAGAGATTGCGGTAGAAACGACCAACGGCCTGATCGTCGTCAACGAAGATGTCCTTTGGGCCGATGAGCCAGAGCGCGCGGTCACACTGATCCTGACGCGTACTCTCGGCGATATTCTCAACACTGATGTTGGCCCTGATCCTTGGCCGTTTGTCGGCTTGCCTGATGTCTCGGTTGATATCAGGGTTGAACGTATGTTGGGCAGCCTCGACGGCACGTTTGAATTGAACGGACAATTCTTTGTCGCCAGCGAAGCTATCTCTTTCCGCGACAGTACACACAGCTTTGAAATCACCGAACCTTTGGTTGATACCACAGTCGCGGGCATCTCTGCGGCACAGTCAGCGGCTTTGCTCAAGCTGGCAGAACAGATTGCGGCGACCCTCGGCCGCTAGTTCCTGCCTGAATGGCTATCGATTGCGGCTTACGAAATCGTACCCGTAGCTTGGCGCATCTTCCGGTTGGCCCGTACGAAGGCCGCAATGAATATCGCCGTCAGCACCAGAATAATCGTCGGCGCGGGCGCGCTGTCGAGAAAGAAGCTGAGATAAACGCCCGCAAAGCCAGAAATCATGGTCACACCAACTGCAATCGGCAGCATCAGGGCAAACCGTTTTGTCAAAAGAAAAGCAATCGCACCGGGTGCAATCAACAAGCCGATAGCAAGGATGATGCCAACAGCCGCCAAGGTTGCGACAATCGTCAACGAAATAAGTGCAAGCAGACCATAATGCAGCCAGCCCACCCGCAGTCCCACTGCTTGGGCCTGTACGGGATCAAAGGCATGCAACATGAACTCTCGTTGTTTGGTCAAAATCACGACGGCGACCAACGTAGCTATGATCCCTGCGGTCCAAAGGTCTTGTCCGTTCACGCCCAGCATGTTGCCAAAGAGAATGTGATCAAGGTGCATCTCTGTGCTGATCTTGGTGTAGAGCACCAACCCAAACCCGAACATTCCAGAGAAGACGATCCCCATGATTGTGTCTTGTTTCACGCGACTGTTCGCGGCCAGAAATCCAGTACTGAGCGCACAGAACATGCCCGCCACGAAGGCGCCGATAATTAGTGGGATATTGATCAAATAGGCCAGCACGATGCCCGGCAATACCGCATGGCTGATCGCGTCACCCATTAATGACCACCCCTTAAGGACCAGATAGCAAGACAGCAGGCTTGTAGGCACCGCGATGATCGCCATTATCAAGAACGCCTTGTTCATGAATGCAAACTGGAATGGAAAGAGCAGTATTTCCATCAGTTGGTCTCCAACACTGCGGCAGCACGACGACGGGCCGCCAGATAGCCATGCTTGGGCGCGAAAACGAAGGCGGCAAGGAAGATCAGCGTTTGCAGAGAGACGATGATGCCCCCCGTCGCGCCATCAAGAAAATAGCTTAGATATGCACCCACAAAGCTGGTCCCTGCCCCGATCGATACACTCATGATCAGTAGTTTCGGAAAACGATCTGTCAGCAGATAGGCCGTAGCCCCCGGCGTCACGACCATCGCGATCACGAGGAATGCGCCGACCGTTTGAAGGGCGGCAACGCAAGATGCTGAAAGCAAGGTAAAGAAAACAACCCGCAAAATATCGGGTCGCAACCCGATGGACCGCGCATGGTTTTCATCAAAGAAAGTGACCATGAGGTCTTTCCATTTCGCCAGCAGCACCGCCAAGGTGACAAAACCGATAATCGCCAATTGCAGTGTATCAGATGGCGTGATGGCCAGAATATTACCCATCGTTATCGTCTGGATGCTGACGGACGTGGGCGACAGCGACACCATGAACAGACCCAACCCGAAGAAGGACGTGAAGATCAAACCGATGATCGTGTCTTCTTTCAGTCCCGATCGCTGATTGAGAAACAACATCGCCCCCGCCGCCAGACCACCTGCCGCAAACGCGCCCAGCGCAAAAGGCAGGCCCAGCATATAGGCCCCCGCCACACCCGGTACGATGGAATGGCTCAGCGCGTCACCGATCAATGACCAGCCTTTCAGCATCAGGTACGCTGACAAGAATGCGCAAACGCCCCCAACCAAAGCGCTGACCCACATGGCGTTGAACATGTAGGCATAGCTGAAAGGTTCCAGCAGCCAGCCCATCATGTGGGCTCTTTCGTTTCGTCTTTGGTTGTTTGGTGGTCGTCGCCATATACGATGAAAGGCCGCTCATCATCTGTGATGACCTGAATTTGCCGGCTGTCATCATCATCGTGCAGGTCAGAGCCACCCAGAACAAAGTGACGCAGAACACCGCCAAAGGCGAGTTCAAGGTTTTCGCGGGTGAACGTGTCTTGGGTCAGCCCGTAGGCCAGCACTGTGCCTTTGACCAAAATGGTGCGGTCGCAGAATTCGGGAACAGAGCCAAGATTGTGCGTTGAAACAAGGATCACCCTGCCCTCATCGCGCAGATCGCGTAGCAGCGCCACAATGGCATCTTCTGTTTGCACATCCACGCCAGTGAACGGTTCATCAAGCAAGATCACCTGCCCCTGTTGCGCCAGCGCGCGGGCAAGGAAGACGCGTTTGCGCTGCCCACCTGACAGCTCTCCGATTTGTCGATTGCGGAACTCTGTCATGTTCACGCGGGCCAAGGCCTCGGTCACTGCTGCATGGTCGGCCTGTTTGGGACGCCTGAAAAAACCCATGTGCCCATAGCGACCCATCATCACGACATCTTCGACCAACACCGGAAAAGTCCAGTCGACCTCTTCGGATTGGGGAACATAGGCTACGATATTCTGACGCAAGGCTTCACTCACCGGCATGCCCAAGACCGAAATCTCGCCTCGCGCAGCGGGAACGAAACCCATGATCGCCTTAAAGAGCGTGGACTTCCCGGCGCCATTCACCCCAACAAGGGCCGTGATGGTCCCTTTCGGGATTTCAAAGCTCGCGTTGTGCAATGCGGTGTGACCGTTGCGATACGTGACGGTAACATCGTGGGAAATGATGCCGGGGATTTGGGTCATTCTGTAAGGCCTGCTGCAATGGTTTCTGACGTGATGCGAAGCAGATCAAGATAGGTCGGAACAGGACCATCCGCCTCGGTCAGGCTGTCGACGTAAAGCACGCCTGCATATTCCGCATCGGTTTCCCGGGCGACCTGTTGAGCAGGGGCTTGGCTTACGGTGCTTTCGCAGAACACAGCGGGGATATTATTCTCGCGTACAGTATCAATCACACGGCGCACCTGTTGTGGCGTGCCTTGGCTGTCTGCGTTGATGGGCCAGAGGTAAAGTTCCTGCATCTCGAAATCACGTGCGAGATAGCTAAACGCCCCTTCACAGCTGACAAGCCAGCGCTGCTCGGCCGGGACTTCAAGGATTTGAGCACGCAACGGGGCAAGAGTTGCCGTTATTTCTGCCTTATAAGCCTCGGCATTCGACTCATAAGTCGCGGCATTCTCAGGGTCGTGTTCAACAAACGCGTCACGGATGTTGTCGACATAGATCAACGCACTCTCAAGGCTCATCCAAGCGTGCGGATTGGGTTTGCCATCATATTCGCCAGAGGAAATGCTCATTGGCACGATGCCATCGGACAGGGTCGCACTTGGCACATCTGACAGGTTGCCAAAGAACTGTTCGAACCACAGTTCAAGGTTCAGCCCGTTCCACAAAATCAGATCAGCGTCCTGCGCACGAATGATATCGCGCGGGGTCGGCTGATAGCCGTGGATTTCTGCCCCGGCTTTGGTGATGCTTTCGACAATAGCGGCGTCGCCGGCCACATTTTGCGCCATATCCGCAATCACCGTAAAGGTCGTGACCGCCTTAAAACGGTCTCCTTCCGCCACTGCGACACTGGACAGGACGGTCAACAAGGCAGCGGCGGAGAAGTATTTCATCATCTTCATTCAAGTGTCCCTTCAAGAGCAGCGAGTCAATCACAAAGTTGCTTATGCGACTTATTCGCAATTGTAAATCTAGATGCGAGTAATTCTCAACTAAATGCACGATCCGGTAGTGGTGGCCTCCCGCGCGCGGCAAGAGGCCTGAGACAATGCCCGCAGCGCAGCCAGCAACGGCCGATGATCTGTCTGACGGCGCTTGAGATCCGTTCGGCCGCTCTACATTTGCCTGGCAATGGAGGTAAACAAACAGTGTGGAACAGCGTATTGCCATTCCGCACAGCAAGCACGACTTTGCCCCGAAATCGCAGATCAAGGAGAGTCGGGTTGCCCAAAGGCTATATCATCGGACACGTCACATTGCATAACCCAGAGGCCTATAAGGAATATGTCATCCGAAACACGCCCATTATCGAGAGCTATGGCGGCAGGCCCTTGGTCCGCGGCGGGCAATCAGAGAGCCCGGAAGGTTCGAAATTCGACCGGCATGTCATTTTTGAATTCGATGATTACGAGCAGGCAAAAGCGTTCTACTACGATCCCGCCTATCAAGATGCAGCCGAGATCCGCCGCGACAATTCAGACAGCATGATTGTCTTGGTCGAAGGAGTCTAAGGCAAGACTGCAAGCCACAGCCAAACTGACAGAATTGACAGCCCCGTTGCCATCAACACGGACGAGGCCGCAACTCTGCGCGCCTTGCCGTACATATTGGCAAAGACATACGCGTTGATTCCCGGCGCCATCGCCGCCGTCAGGATCGCCGAACGCAGCGCACCGTCAGACAGATCATTGGCCTTTGCCAACCACCACACGAGAGCGGGCTGCAGAATTAGTGACACGGCGACAACAAACATGATCGTGCGCATGTCCCCCTCTGGCCGGTAGCGGTATAATACGCCACCCAAACCAAAGAGTGCGGCTGGCAGTGCAGCGCGGACCATCAGATCAACTGCATCGGTGAACACTTCAGGCAGTGGGATACCGCCGAGATTGACGACAAAACCAAGGCTGATCCCCACGATCAACGCGTTGTGAAACATGCCATTGAGCACTTTCATCGGCAGTTTCGTGATATTCCCACCGCGGTTTCGTGCAATCTCCATCGCGGTGATCCCGACAGCATAGCAAAACGGCGAATGGATCGCGATAATCGCGTAATTCGCCTCGAGTGCGCCGACCCCGTACGCCCGTTCCGTGATCGGCAGACCAAGCAGCAGGGAGTTGGCAAAGAGGCAGCAGAACCCGATCGCGACACTGTCTTCCCAGTCCCGCCCAAAGATGTAGCGTGCGCCCAAGAGGCCAACAACAAAACATGCAAATGCCGCGGTGTAATAGCTGCCCATCAGGGCCAGATCAAAGTTCTGCTCCAGATCAAGGGTCGAGATCGCGCGAAAGAGCAGGCAGGGAATGGCGAAGCCTTGGGTGAATTTCATCAACCCATCAACGCCAGCGTCGCTGAAATATCCTTTCCAGACTGCAATATAGCCGAAGCCGATCACAAAGAAGACCGGCAGAATAACGTCAATCAGCGCAGCCATTTTGGCCCCTTCGTTGTCACTTGGACACCGGCACAGTGATTGTCATGCCGTCGAAGGCCGGAGTGACATGATCGGGGGTTTCTGCCGCCACAGCCGCATAGTCCAGATCGTTATGCATATTGGTCAGGACCGCATGCTTGGGGGCTACTTTTTCAATCCAGTCCAGCGTGTTTGCCAAATGCGAATGCGTGGGATGCGGATCGCGGCGCAAAGCGTCGACAATCCAATAGTCGAGCCCCTCTAGCGCAGGCCAAACATCGTCAGGAATGGTCGAGACATCCGGAAGATAGGCCACATCACCGATGCGAAAACCAAGCGCTTCGATGTTACCGTGTTCGACTTCAAACGGCTTCAAGACGATATCACCTGCGGGGCCGCTGATCGTGATGTCGCCTTTGATTGTATTCAGTTCAAGAATGGGTGGGTAAGACGACCCTTTCGGCTGCACAAATGCATATCCAAACCGTCCCAACAGATCATTGCTGGTATCGCCATCGGCCCAGACTTGCAGGCGCTCGCGTTTGTTGAAGACAACCATGCGAAGGTCGTCGATCCCATGCACGTGATCCGCATGGCTGTGGGTGTAAACAACTGCATCCAGTGTACCGACCTCAGCATCCAGTAGCTGGGCGCGCATATCTGGTGTCGTGTCGATGAGCACGCGGGTGACTTTGTCGCCACTGGTGCGCGTCACAAGCAGTGAGCAGCGTTGGCGCTTGTTCTTGGGATTGGTTGGATCGCACGCGCCCCAGAGCCCGCCAAGACGCGGCACACCACCAGACGACCCGCAACCCAGAATACGAAAATGCAGCTGATCGGTCATACCGCTGCCTTCCAGAACAGGCGTTCAAAGTTCGCTGTTGTTTGCTTGGCAAAGTCCTCGTACGAAAGGCCAAAGACTTCGGCCCCGACTTTCGCAGTATGCGCCGTGTAAGCGGGTTCGTTGCGCTTGCCACGGAAAGGTGGCGGCGCAAGATATGGGCTGTCGGTTTCTACCAAGACACGGTCGACTGGCGCGGTTGCGAAGATATCGCGCAGCTCTTGGCTTTTGGGAAAAGCGGCGATGCCGGACATGGACAGATAGAAACCCATCTCAAGGGCGGCTATTGCCAGCGCAGCACTGCTGGAAAAACAGTGCATCACGCAGGTGTAGGCGCCTTTATCGAACTCTTCGCGCAAGATACGCGCCATATCATCATCAGCGGCGCGCGCGTGAATGATCAAAGGCAGTTTCGTCTCACGTGCGGCGGCGATATGAACACGCAGCGATTGATTTTGTATCTCGGCGCTTTCAGCGGTGTAGTGATAATCAAGGCCGGTTTCACCAATGCCCACGAACTTGGGGTGATCAGCCAAAGCGATCAGCTCTTCCAAAGTCGCCAACGGTTCGTCAGCCGCACTCATCGGATGCGTACCCGCGGCGTAAAACACCGGATCATAGGCCTCTGCAATGGCCCGCACCTGCGGTTCCAACCGAAGCCTTGTGCAGATCGTCACCATACGCGTCACGCCTGCATCAAGCGCACGTGCGATCAGGTCATCCCTTTCCCCATCAAAATCAGGGAAATCAAGGTGGCAGTGGCTGTCAACAATGGTTGCTTGGGTCATTTCGCGGCTTTCAGGCTACGGCGGTCCCTTGTGCCGTCTCTTCGATCTTGAAAATCATATCAAGGATCAGCGCGGCAGGGTCAAGGTTCACGGCGCGCCCATGTCGTGACCGATCCGTCAGGTCTTGCTGCAATTGCGCCCAATTGCGGGCCGCGCGATCATTCGGTGAAATCCGTGCCAACAGTCGCGCCTCACCGGGGGCCCCTTGGGCATTGGGTTCACCCATCAGCCCTGCACGGGCCGCGCGGGACAAAAACAAGTCGATCAGATCAAGCGTCATGCCAAAGCGTACGTCACCTGCACGGCCGACGCAGGCATCCGCAAGCCGCAGCGCCGCGGGCCGGTCCATGCGCGGTAGTTTGTCGAAAGTCTTGATCAGTTCTGCGTAAAGCGCCAATCCATCATGGTTTAAAAGCCGGATCGCATCGCCAGCGGAGCCGCCTGCCAAAGCGGCAAGGCTTTCGGATTGGTCCGATGGATGGCCCGCTTGTGCGAGTGCGCGCTGCAAGTCTTCTGCTCCCAGCCGCGCACAACGCAATTCGCGGCAGCGTGAACGGATGGTTGGCAGCAAGCGCGACGGTTGGTGCGCAATCAAAAGGATCGTACAGTTCGCGGGGGGCTCTTCCAGTTCTTTGAGTATCGCGTTCGCCGCATTGCGGTTCAACTCATCCGCTGCATCCACAATGACCACCCGCCGCCCTCCATCGGCGGCTGACATATGGAAGAACTTTTTCAATCCGCGCACCGCATCAACAGTGATATCGGATTTGAGCTTTTTGGTCTTTTCGTCCCACGGGCGACGGATCAAAGACAGACGCGGATGGGCACCCGCTTGGATCAGGCGTGCGTCGGGATGCTCTGGGTCAACCGCGAGCGTCGGATCACCGAACAAGCCGACCTCTGGATTGGACAGCAGGAAAGTGGCGATCTTCCACGCGAGCGTCGCTTTGCCCACCCCGCGCGGGCCAGTGATGAGCCACCCCGAATGCAGGCGCCCTGCCCCGAAAGCATCGAGAAAATCGGCTTCGGCCTTCCGCTGCCCATAAAGCTCAAGTGTTTCGCGCGGATGCGGAGCGCCTGCGATCCGGTCCGACTCAGGAATATCATCGTCACTCATGCGTGCGCCGCGATTTCGCTGGCGATCTGGTCCGGCGTGCGGTTGCCGTCGATCAGAACGCAGCGCTTTGGGTTGGCATGGGCCAGTGCCAAAAAGCCGTGGCGCAATGTCTCCTGAAATCCAAGGCCAAAGTCCTCAAAACGGTCTTCACCTGATTTACGCGCCAAGCCCCGTTCCAGTGCTGTCGCTGGATCCATATCAATGATGAAAGTCAGGTCGGGTTCGCGCCCGATCATGAGCGTATGCAGACTGTCTACCATGCTGCGCAGGTCGCCACGCGTTGCCCCTTGATACACGCGTGTGCTGTCGGCAAAGCGGTCGGAGATCACAGTCCTGCCCTGCGCGAGCGCGGGTTCAATTGTCTTTTCCAGATGGTCGCGACGGGCCGCAGTAAAAAGCAGAATTTCCGTCTCAGGCGACCAACGGTCCGGATCACCCGTCAACACAAGCTGGCGAATTTCCTCGGCACCAGGGCTGCCGCCTGGCTCTCGTGTCAGTACGACATCATAACCCCGCGCGCGCAGATGTTCTGCAAAGCGGCGGGATTGCGTGGATTTGCCAGACCCGTCGATACCTTCAAAAGTAATAAAACGGGGCGCACTCATGCTTCTTCGGCCACCTCATCGGCACCGCCGGGACCATATTTCTGCCAAAGCACTAAAGCGGCAGTGCGCATGCGTGTCGCAAAGCCACCGCGCGCAACATCGTTTTCAGCGATCAAGGGAATGCGTTTTTCTGGCAGATCATCGAGATTGATGATCAGCTCACCCAATTGCTGCCCTGCCGCAATAGGTGCTTCAATCGGACCATCATAGACGACCTCGGCATCAATCGTGCCTTGGTTCAGAACCGGCACCAGAAGAGAAAAATCTTCAGCGACCGTCAGCCCGATAGTCGGCATATCACCCATCCAGACATCGGCGGTGGCGATGCGCGTTCCAGCCTCGGCCACATCCTTTTCTGCAAATTGGCGAAACGCCCAATTGATGATTTTGACGGATTCCTCTGCACGTTCTTCGCGCGATTGAAGTCCCGTAATCACAAAGATTACCCGACGATCGCCTTGCTTGGCCGAGCCGACCAGACCATATCCTGCTTCTTCGGTATGCCCGGTTTTCAGACCATCCGCGCCGATCCCCATGGACAGCACCGGGTTCCGGTTGCTGGAGTTTGACGGCACGCGACCATCAAAGGGGAACTCTGTTTCAGCAAAAAGTGGATAGAACGTCGGAAAATCCGTGATCAGGCGATTGGCCAAGATACCCAGATCCTCCATCGACATACGGTGCCCTGCGACGGGCCAGCCGTTTGCGTTTACAAAAGTCGAATTCATCATGCCCATTTGACGCGCGCGGTCGGTCATCATCCGGGCGAACCCGGCCTCGGAGCCGTCTGGCGACAGAGCCTCGGCCAAAACAGTGCTGGCATCATTCCCCGAGACAACGATCACACCGCGCAGCAAATCTTCGACTGACACGCGGTCTGTGGTGTCGAGAAACATGGAAGAGCCGCCGTAGCTCGCTGCATGCGTCGAGACGGCAAGTTCTTCGTTAATGTCTAGGCGGCCATCGGCCACAGCCTCAAACGCCATGTAGATTGTCATAAGCTTTGACATCGATGCAGGCGGCAACGGCATATCGGCGTTCTTGTATAACAAAACCGTGCCTGTTGACTGATCGAAGATATAGGCAGCCGTCGCATTGGTCTCAAAGGCGAAGGCCCCGAACGGGGTCAGGGCGCAGGCTGCAATCATCACAAACCGGCGCATAAATCCAAAGCGCATCACGGCGAGCTCCTTTCCTCAGATTAGTTTATTCAGCGTCTTCAATCACAAAAGCATCGACAAAGCCCAGCTCTCGCAACCGGGTCACATCGCCTGTATCCGTCAGCGGGCCCGCAGTCACACGCCAAACGGTGCGCCCACCCAATTCCTGCGGAACAACAGCAGCTTCAATGCCGCTCGCGATGATGGATTGGGCTGCGCTGTTGGCGTTGCTTTCAACACTGAACACCCCAATCTGTGCTTGGGCACCCTGCGGTAAGGGCGCCGGGGCAAGAACCGCTGATACGTCCACGGCTTCAGTGGATTCTTCGACGGCTTGCGCCGCTTGGGCTGTCGCGGCAGCGGCCGCTGCCGTCGATTGCTCTGCTGCGGCTGTTGCGGCCTCGAGTGCCGGTGGCAATACCACGGCAACGGCCGCCGCTGGTGCAGCTATATCGGCCGTCTCTGCCGCAGGGGCCGCATCATCCAATGGTATCTCTTCGACCGCGACAGGTGTTTCTAGGCTAGAAACCACTGCATTTTCCGCAGGCGTTTCCACGTCATCGACGACAACCTCTTCACGGCGAAGCGCCACCACTTCCAAAAGGGTCGGCGCGCCTGGCAGAATGCCAAGGGCATCTGCGGTATCCGATGAAACCTGCAAAAGTGGGCCCGGATTTTCACGCTCACGGCGGAACAACGCCCCGATTGTGGATTGGCCTGTCTCAGTATTGCGGATCACGACACGTTCGGGATCGGTTACATCAGGGTGCGCCACCCAAACACCGCCCAACGACGGCCGGCCATCCCAAAGACCATCATCCCTGACCGAAAAGATCTCGGGGCGTTCAATATCGACATCGCGCTGCACTTGCTGGTTAAGGGCGTTGGCGGGCAATGGTGCAGTGACTGCAACCGCACTGTCCTGAGCCGTGGGGAAAGCAAAATCACCATTTTCATCGCAAGCGGCCAATCCCATCGCACCTAACAAGACCACCGAAAGTGGCCATCTCTTTGCGTTCAAAACACTAACACCCGACATTTCTTGCCCCTTACATGTGCGCCCGCGGTTCTGCAGGCATCAGCTGTTTTCAGCTGTATTTATTGCTGCTCCACACCCTTGTGAAGGGTATGATCATGTGGCGAAAAACCCGCCCTTATCACGTTAAGCGCAACGATAGCGCCCGTTCGCAGGTATTGGAAGGCTCTAGCTAAATTTGTCGGCGGAATTCCCCAAAGCATGAACGTGCTTTTCGAATCATAAATGACCCGCTAACAGGGCGGTGTCGGAGGAGTGGCAGAGTGGTTGAATGCACCGGTCTTGAAAACCGACGTAGGTGAAAGTCTACCGTGGGTTCGAATCCCACCTCCTCCGCCAATCTCCCATTTTTTA
>Ga0209199_1003688_pt1 | contig 14852 bp, 12 predicted proteins | sample COGITO_mtgs_1105_7_FD_184805 | JGI IMG/M metagenome (GOLD analysis project Ga0209199, IMG submission 184805) | Pelagic marine microbial communities from North Sea - COGITO_mtgs_110523 (SPAdes) (version 2) | ecosystem: Environmental > Aquatic > Marine > Epipelagic ...
CCCCCCAATTGCAGTGCTGGCAGACGATTGATTTTATACCACCGTCTCAAACGCCTAGACCTGCCGCAACCACAGCGCTCGAGCATGAATATCACAGTGGGTGTATGGCTGATATATTGCGTTGGATTATTTATAATTTAACATTATTAATTACATAGGAAAAAGCAATATTCCTTTATAAAATTTAAGGTGATTTGCGTTTATAGTCGTGGTAAGCGTTGCGGGAAAGCGGGTCGGCATCCATGCCGTCATGAGCAAAGTGGTGCTGATCTGCTTTCTTTCATTTAGGGAGTTAAAAATGAAACAAAACCTCAAAGCCGCCATACTGGCAACTGCAAGTGCTGCCGTTATGGCAACTGCCTCTGCATCATACGCTGCAGATTCAGTCATCATACGCTGCAGATTCAGTCAACGCCGCATTCTTCTTGGAATGGGCATCCCCAAACCAAATTGCGAAAGTTGACAAAGCTTATGACGACGCAATGGGTGTCGACGTAAATTGGACTGACTTTTCAACTGGCGTGCAGATGACAGAAGCAATGCTATCAGGCGACATCGACATTTCTTACTCGCAAGGTCTTGCCCCGTTTGTAACCGCGATTCAACAAGGTGCACCGCTCAAAATGGTCGCCGTGGCGATGATGTATGAAGCAAATGATTGTTTCGTGAAAAACGGTCTTGGCATTGACGCCTCAAACGCCTCCGAGTTGGAAGGTAAAACCGTTGCCGTGCCACTGAACACCATGGCCGACTTTGCATTTAAGAGTTACATGGCCCATCTGGACGTTGACATGTCGACAATGACAATCGTTGATCAGGCGCCAGCAGACGGCGCTGTGTCACTGGCGGACGGCTCTGTCGATATGGCCTGCATTTTCGGCGGCAACTCTTCGAAAGCAGCCGGTGAAGTTGGCACTCCGATCATGACCTCAGAACAAAAGGTTGAAGCAGGCATCGGATCTTTCGATGTTGTCTCCGTAACAGAGAAATTTGCCACTGAAAATCCTGATCTTCTGAGAACATTTCTCGATGTGACCGATGAGGCCAATAAAGCTTGGGCCTTTACCGACGCGCAGCTTGCAAAGGTCGCAAAAGATGCTGGTATGAGTGTTGAAGACACCAGATCACAAATGGAAGGCATGATTTTCTTGTCTGAAGAAGATCAAAAGACCAAATTCTTTGGACCAGACGGTGTTGCAGCCGGCGCCGCAGCCGCCTTGGGCGTGGTATTCTCTGACGCCTCTGATGGAACATCTATTGCCAAAACAATCGATGCCTCGTTCTTGGACTAAATCCTGAACGGTCAAAAACCTCTAAAGGAGGCCCCGTGCGTTGGCCTCCTTTTTCATATATTCATATAGCTATTTTATAAGGCGCGCAAAACTAAATACTGGCCTTAAGCTGAAGTCTAATCTGGCGCTAAGTGAGATCGCGCGCTCCCCTTAGTCAAAAGCTCGACACCAGTCGTCAAGGCGGCTTGATTGGGACCCGTTTATAACCAGAGGCTTTATGGCAAATCTTATCTGTGACAATCTTTGCATGACCTTTACCAACCCCCAAACCGGAGGGAAGGTCGAGGCCTTGAAAGACATAAATTTCACCTTGAAAAAGGGGGAATTACTAGCCGTGCTTGGGCCGTCAGGCTGTGGTAAAACCACTTTGCTCAACATGATTGCAGGCTTTATCAACCCAACAGGTGGCCATATTACGCTGGGTGGCGATGTGATCAAAAGCCCCGGAGTGGAACGCGGCATGGTGTTCCAGCAAGGCGCTTTATTCGAATGGCTAACGGTTGCTAAAAATGTTGATTTTGGCTTGCGCATGAAGAACACAGATAAACAAGAAAGCGCCGAACTGGTTGAGAAATGGCTTGATATTGTTGGGCTTCAAGGCTTTGGCGACACGCCGACGTATCAACTGTCCGGCGGCATGCAGCAACGGGTGGCGCTTGCGCGATGCCTGGTCAACAACCCCGATGTTATTTTGATGGATGAACCGCTTGGCGCCCTTGACGCGCTGACCCGCGAAAAGATGCAATCGCTGGTGCTGGATCTTTGGAAAGAGACCGGCAAGACGATCATGATCATCACCCATTCGGTCGAAGAGGCGCTTTTATTGGGGGAACGGTTGTTCGTCATGGCGCCACGCCCGGGGCGCATTCACAAAGAATATAATCTACCTTTTGCCGAGCGTGGCCTGAAAGAATCCCTGCGAGAGATTAAGCAAGACAGTCATTTCGCCGACGTCAGAGAAGAAATCCTCACAATGATCTGGAACATGGAAGAAGAGATAATGGGCCGTGCTTGATTGGATGTCAGATAACCGTGCCGCGATAGCGGCTATCGTCATTTTCGCACTGGCGATTATGTTCATCACGTCGATTTTCATCGGTAAAAAACAAGCTAAGCTTAGCGCAAAAGATGCGGTCTTTGGCGACCCTGAGCGCACGAAGGGCGGCTGGTATTGGTCGGTCTGCGGCATCTCTGCGCTGCTACTGGTTTGGTTTTATTTCTCGTGGGGCGTGGGCCGTGCCTATTTTCCCAATGCAGCCAACGAGATGTGTCAGGTGGCAAAGCTTGAAGAGGCGATTTCACCGATCAAGGCAGCATTACCCTTGATTTCACCGATCAAGGCAGCATTACCCTTGGAATCGCGTTACTACAAATCCACGACACTCGTTGCGCGCAACTCAGATCAATTGATGCTGTTGCAATCACAGGTGCCCACCGCTGCGTTTTCCCAAAATGAGCAGACAGAACTCTATGCACTTATCAGCGAAACCCGGCATCTTATGGCCAACTCGTCAAACCCGGCCAATCTGAGCCTTGACGCTCAGGATCAATTACAGGTTTTAGCACAAGATTTAGTGGGTCTCAGCACCCGACTCGCAGCCGGACCGCAAGGCATCTCGCCCTCAGCAGAGGCGCTAGCGCCTCAGCAGAGGCGCTAGCGCAACCCAGATGGGGCACAACGCACATCGAAATCCCAATGTTGCCGATCACCGAAAGAGGTGTCTTGTTTGACACAATTACATTGGACGCACAGGAATTGGCGGCGCGGTTCGTTAAAATCCGCAACAATCCCTCGCAAAATGACGCCCTGATCGTTGACATAAAAAACCGCATTGATGCGTTAAAAATAGTCACAACATCAGGAAAATTTGAAGAAGACGTCACAAACGCCCGCAAGGCGTATCTAAAAGCAGTCGAGCGCATTTTCAAACGCCTCGACGACGGCATCATCTTCCCGGCAGAATCGCTTGAGGGGATCAACACAGCGATTGCCACCCTCGACAGTGCAAAAAATGACGCCCGCGGCCAATTGGGTACGATTGAGGCGCTGTTTTTCCCAGGTGATGGCATCGTAAAGTCGCGCACCCAATGTACCGAACAAGGCTCGGGCCGCTGGCTTCCAAAACCCACCGATGTTGTGGCAACTTTCTGGAAACTCGCAAGCCCCAACACCGAGGCTGACGGGGGCTTTAAAGGGATCCCGCTGTTTTGGTGGAAATGGTTGCCCGTTGGAAACGTAGTGGCGATGATCATGCCCAAATGGTTGCCCGTTGGAAACGTAGTGGCGATGATCATGCCCGATTGGATCGCCGACATCCTGCCAGGGGAGTATGCCAGACATGCCGCAGACGGCACCGTCACGCCAAACTTCAAAGACAAGGTGCTGGCACTGGCGCAGGGTGATGTGAACCTTGGCGCTGTACCGATGTTTGATGGCCACGTCTGGGACTCAATGTTCCGTGTGCTGGTCGCTTTGGGATTGGGTATTATGTTCGGGGTGCCTTTGGGCATTTACATGGGCGTTTCAAAATTCTTCAAATCGTTTTTTGATCCGCTCATAGAGCTATACCGTCCTGTGCCGCCGTTGGCTTGGGCGCCGCTAATCCTGACAATATTCGGCATTCAGGATGACGGTAAAATCTTCCTACTATTTATGGTCGCATTTGCCATCATGGTAATCTCGGCCCGCACCGGGGCCTCTGGCACTCAATTGTCAAAAATACGGGCCTCACACTCGCTTGGGGCCACCAACGGACAAATCTTGCGCAACGTGATTTTGCCCAACGCCCTGCCTGAAATCCTGACGGGTATACGCATTGCAATCGGCGTGTGTTGGGGCACTTTGGTGGCAGCAGAAATGCTGGCCGGCACCACCGGTGTTGGCTTTATTGAAAACGTCGCCCGCACAGTTTCGGATTACGAATTGATCTGGGTAACAATTCTGATCATGGGAATTCTGGGGCTAGCGTTCGATCTCATCATGCGCTGGGTCATCACAAAGACCATTCCATGGCGGGGCAAAGGCTGATGGGGCGCATCTAGAAACCGAACCTAATATCGTTTAAAATAAAGCTGGGTCGTCCTTTATATATAGGGGCGACCCATATTTTATTGGATAGGCCTAGGTCTGGTCTGAAAATTTGGCCTTAAATTTCTTTTACAACTGGCCCTAACGAAACCAGAAAAACTTAGGATGAGTTATACGCAATTAGTTTTACGAACTTCACAGACATCCACGCGCCCCAACATAGTTTTACGAACCTCACAGACATCCACGCGCCCCAACATGAGGAGACATATCATGGACGGCACACTTCGCGACAATGACATTTCCAAGGTGGTCGAGGCCGACCGCGCCCACATCTGGCACCACCTAACGCAGCACAAACCGTTTGAAAATGCCGAACCCCGAATTATCGTCGAGGGCAAAGGCATGCGGGTCTGGGACCAGAACGGCAAAGAGCATATAGATGCTGTGTCCGGCGGGGTATGGACGGTCAATGTCGGCTATGGCCGCGAAAGCATCGCCAATGCCGTCCGCGACCAGCTGATCAAGCTCAATTATTTTGCCGGCTCGGCAGGCTCTATCCCAGGTGCGCTTTTCGCCGAAAAGCTCATTTCAAAAATGCCGGGACTGTCGCGGGTTTACTATACCAATTCAGGATCAGAGGCGAATGAGAAAGCCTTTAAAATGGTGCGCCAAATAGCCCATAAGCGCTATGGCGGCAAAAAACACAAAATTCTCTATCGTGACCGCGACTATCACGGCACCACAATTGCCTGCCTATCGGCCGGCGGCCAAGAAGAACGCAACGCGCAATATGGCCCCTACACGCCCGGCTTTGTGAAAGTCCCACATTGTTTGGAATACCGCAAACAATGGGATGTCGAAAACTATGGGGAGCGCGCGGCCGATGCCATCGAAGAGGTCATTCATCGAAGAGGTCATTCTGCGCGAAGGTCCCGACACTGTCGGTGCCATCTGCCTTGAGCCAGTAACCGCCGGCGGTGGTGTAATCACCCCGCCCGAAGGCTATTGGCAGCGTATTCAGGAAATTTGCCGAAAATACGATATATTGCTGCATATTGACGAGGTCGTTTGCGGCGTGGGCCGCACCGGTACGTGGTTCGGTTATCAACATTACGGCGTCGAGCCAGATATGGTGACCATGGCCAAAGGCGTCGCCTCGGGATACGCCGCGATTGCCTGTCTGGTGACCTCAGAGAAAGTGTTCGACCTGTTCAAGGACGACGCCGCGGACCCAATGAATTATTTCCGCGATATCTCGACCTTTGGCGGGTGCACTGCCGGGCCGGCGGCGGCACTGGAAAACCTGCGCATCATAGAAGACGAGAACCTTCTTGAAAACACCAACCAGATGGGCAGCTATATGCTGGACGGCCTAGCCGAATTGATGGGTCGCCATAAGGTAATCGGCGATGTGCGCGGCAAGGGTCTGTTTCTTGGGGCTGAACTGGTATCTGATCGAGAAGACAAAACTCCGATGGACGAGAAAAAGGTACAGGCAGTGGTCGGGGACTGCATGGCACAGGGCGTTGTGATCGGGGCGACCAACCGTTCGCTTCCCGGCTTTAACAACACACTGTGTTTCAGCCCGGCGCTCATTGCAACAAAAGATGATATTGACGAAATCCTCACAGCTGTAGATAGTGCATTGACGCGGGTTTTTGGCTGATTTCATCTTATGAACATTCCAAGGCGCTCTGCGATCCGAGCGCCTTGGGATCGTAATTGCGCCCCAATCTTCCACATGCGGATCAAAAGGCCCCAGCATCGGCCGCAGGATTTCCGTCTTAGACGGCTTTGGGCTTAATACCAGTTTGCAATACAATTAGGGCCAGACTATGCTGGCGCTATGGCTATCCCAATCGAAACCTTTTTCCTGATCCCCGAGGCGCAGGGTACCCTGCAGGCCCGCATTCAGCAAATGATCGCCGAAGGCATCCTATCGGGGCGATTTCGCCGCGGAGAAAAGCTGCCCTCGACGCGCAAGCTGGCGTTACATTTAGGGGTCAGTCGGATCACAGTGACGCTGGGCTATACAGAGCTGCTGGCAAATGATTATCTCAGCTCAAAAGGCCGCTCTGGCTATTATGTATCGCAAACCGCCCCTGAGCCCCCGTCCGTGCCGCCTAACCGGCCGCGCAATGACGGCGTCGATTGGTCCCGGGCAATCGGACAAAAGTTTACAGGCGGTGCGACCCCAGAAAAACCGCAAGATTGGGCAAAGTTCAAATACCCCTTTGTGTACGGCCAAGCCGATCCGACAGTGTTTGACCACGCCAATTGGCGCATGTGCGCCCTACAGGCTTTGGGACAGAAAAACTTCACAGCACTCACCACCGACTATTACGATCAGGATGATCCGCAACTGGTTGAATTCATCGCACGGCACACTTTGCCGCGGCGCGGAATCATTGCCCGTCCAGAGGAAATATTGGTCACACTCGGAGCCCAAAATGCGCTTTGGTTGACTGCCCAAGTATTACTGACACAGCGCCGCAAAGCAGCTATTGAAAACCCCTGCTATCACGCTTTGCGCGATATTTTGACCCAGTCTCGTTGCCATCTGGCTTTGATCGATGTCGATGAACACGGCCTGCCACCCGATGCAATTCCCTCCGATGTAGATGTCATCTTCACCACACCAAGTCATCAATGCCCTACGACTGCGACAATGCCGATTGAGCGGCGCATGGCCCTGTTAGAACGTGCCCGTGCTCAGGATGCGCTGATTGTTGAGGATGATTACGAGTTCGAAATGTCGTTTCTTTCAGCCCCTTCACCAGCATTAAAATCGCTCGATCCCGATGGTCGCGTCATTTATGTCGGCAGCTTTTCAAAATCAATTTTCCCAGGTCTCCGACTGGGCTATCTGGTCGGATCTGAGCCTTTTATTAGAGAGGCCCGTGCTCTGCGTGCAAGCGTCTTGCGCCACCCTCCCGGTCATATCCAACGCACCGCTGCCTATTTCCTGTCTCTGGGTCATTACGACGCACTGATCCGAAAAATGAGCCGCATGCTCTCAGAGAGGCGGCGCGTGATGGATGATGCAATCAAAGCCTGCGGCTTGGCGGTGGCAGGTCGGGCTTATTTCGGGGGGTCATCGTTCTGGATGCAGGCCCCGGACGGGGTGGATACACGGGAATTAGCCACCAAATTAGTCCCAAAAGGTGTGTTGATTGAACCTGGCCATTCGTTTTTTGCCCAACCTCACCCGCCGCAACAGTTCTACCGCCTCGCCTATTCCTCGATTGGTGCGGAACGCATCGGCGAGGGAGTGGCAAAAATTGCCGGAGAACTCGCCTAATTGGCCTTAAGGGGGTTTTACATCTGGCCCTAACAGAGTTTTATCCAACCTCGTAAATCTTGGCGCAAGAATTGAGACAAACCGACTCACCCGGCCGGCCTGTACAGGAGTACCCAGCAATGAAAATGACCACTGAAGAAGCCTTTGTAAAAACCCTCCAAATGCATGGTATTGAACATGCTTTTGGGATTATTGGCTCGGCCTTTATGCCGATTTCCGATCTATTCCCGCAAGCCGGGATCAACTTCTGGGACTGCGCCCATGAAGGATCTGGCGGCATGATGGCTGATGGCTATACCCGCGCTTCCGGCAAGATGAGCATGATGATTGCGCAAAATGGCCCCGGCATTACGAATTTTGTCACACCGGTAAAAACCGCCTATTGGAACCATACACCTTTGCTGTTGGTGACCCCACAGGCAGCTAACAAAACAATCGGCCAGGGCGGATTTCAAGAAGTTGAGCAAATGGCGCTTTTTGAAGATATGGTTGCCTATCAAGAAGAAGTGCGCGATCCAAGCCGCGTCGCAGAAGTGCTAAACCGGGTAATCCTAAACGCCAAGCGGATGAGCGCGCCAGCGCAGATCAACATGCCACGCGACTACTGGACCCAAGTGATCGACATCGATCTGCCTGAAATGGTCACCTTCGAGCGCCCGCGGGGTGGGGACACAGCGTTGCAAAAAGCCGCCGACCTGCTCTCGTCGGCCAAATCGCCGGTCATCCTGAATGGCGCAGGTGTGATATTGGCCAACGGCATTAGCGAAAGCATCAAATTGGCCGAGCGCCTCGACGCACCAGTCTGTGTTGGCTATCAACACAATGACGCCTTCCCTGGATCACACCCTCTGTTCGCCGGTCCGCTGGGATATAACGGATCGAAAGCCGGTATGGAGCTGATTTCAAACGCCGATGTCGTCCTGTGCCTCGGCACCCGCCTGAACCCGTTCTCAACCCTGCCCGGCTACGGCATCGATTATTGGCCCAAAGACGCCAAGATCATTCAGGTTGATATCAATCCAGATCGCATCGGCCTGACCAAGAAAGTGACCGTCGGGATCATTGGTGACGCCAAAAACGTGGCATCAGCCCTGCTGGAAAAACTATCTGATACTGCAGGTGACAGTGGCCGCGCCGAGCGCAAAGCGACAATTGCTCAGACCAAATCAGCCTGGGCACAGCAATTGTCCAGCATGGATCACGAAGACGATGATCCCGGCACCACATGGAACCAGCGCGCCCGCGCCAGCAAACCCGAATGGCTGAGCCCACGCAAAGCCTGGCGCGCCATCCAGAGCGCCCTACCCAAAGATGCGATTATCAGCTCTGATATCGGCAACAACTGCGCCATCGGTAACGCCTATCCATCGTTCGAAGACGGCCGCAAATATCTGGCTCCCGGCCTATTTGGCCCCTGCGGCTATGGTTTGCCATCAATTGTCGGCGCAAAAATTGGTTGTCCTGATGTTCCGGTTGTCGGTTTTGCAGGCGACGGCGCGTTTGGCATCGCCGTGACAGAACTGACCGCAATCGGCCGCGAAGAATGGCCCGCTGTTACGATGATCGTCTTCCGCAATTATCAATGGGGCGCCGAAAAGCGTAATTCCACCCTTTGGTACGAAGATAACTTCATCGGCACCGAGTTGGATGACAAAGTCTCCTATGCTGGTATCGCGCAAGCCTGCGGCCTGCAGGGTGTGCAAGCACGCACGATGGACGAATTGACAGCGGCGCTGCATACGGCTGTTCACGATGGACGAATTGACAGCGGCGCTGCATACGGCTGTTGAAGACCAGATGAAACACGGCAAGACCACGCTGATCGAAGCAATGATCAACCAAGAACTGGGCGAGCCGTTCCGCCGCGACGCAATGAAGAACCCTGTCGCAGTGGCAGGCATCAGCGCAGACGATATGCGGGCGCAAACCGTCGAGTAGGACCGCAGTAATACCGAAACAGGAGGCGAGTTTGACCCTCTGCATGAAAGAAACACGCCAAAAATCAGAACAGCCAAGCCGGGCTGTTCTGATCCCTTTCGCTTGTGCAAAAAAGGCGCATCAGCCCGGTCGTTGCGTGCCTAGCTGCGTCCACCCCCAGCGTGACGCGTGATATGGCGCATCAAACAGACACTCAAAATATTCTGATTCTAAACGCTGGATCCTCGTCCATCAAGTTCGCCCTTTTTGATGGGCAACTCAACCAAACTCTTTCAGGGATTGCAGAAGATATCGGCCAGGTTTCGAAACTAACCATCGGAACCGATGTCGAAAACACACCCTTTATCGATCATCGTGCCGCACTGAGCGCCGTGCTGAAACGATTAAGATTGCGAGGCTTCGACCTCAAGGCTCTGACGGCCGTTGGCCACCGCGTGGTCCATGGCGGCGCTAAACTTACGCAGCCTGTGCGGCTTACCCCCGAGGTGCGCGCCGAGATTAACAATTGCACACCCCTGGCACCACTGCACAATCCCCATAATCTAGCCGCAATTGATATGCTGTCTGAATTGGCCCCGGATGTGCCGCAATATGCCAGCTTCGACACCTCATTTCATGCCACCAATCCAACCGTGGCAACCCGCTATGCCATCCCACGCATGATCGAGACAAAAGGTATCCGCCGCTATGGGTTTCATGGCCTCAGCTATGCGTCTTTGGCTCAGACATTACCCGTGGTGTCCGACCAGAAGCTTCCCTCGCGCCTGCTGGCGTTCCACCTTGGCAACGGTGCCAGTCTGTGCGCCATTTTAAACGGTTATTCGGTCGCAACCACGATGGGATACTCGCCACTGGACGGGCTGACAATGGGAACACGCTCTGGTGGCATTGATGCCAATGCGGTCCTGCGTCTGGTGGCCGACAATGGGTTGGAACGCACTAAGGCCATCTTGAACCATGAAAGCGGCCTACTTGGCCTGTCGGGCGGTAAATCTGACATGCGCAATCTGATGCTGGATGCCTCGGCCGACAGCGCCTTTGCAATTGAACACTTTTGCTATTGGAGCCTGCGTCACGCCGGGTCCCTGATTGCAGCAATGGAAGGGCTCGATGCAATCGCCTTTACTGGCGGTATTGGCGAGAATGCCATAGGTGTGCGCGCCCGCATCTTGCGCGGTCTGGAATGGGCCGGGGTCCGCCTTGATGTCGATGCCAACCACCGCCGCAAAGCCCGACTGCACGCAGACAGCTCAAAAGTGGCAATCTGGGTCGTGCCGGCACAAGAAGAGCGCATGATCGCAGCCGACACATTGTCAATTCTCAAGGGGGCTGCATGAGTTATATGGTCGCCACGGTCACAGCTGTTGCCGCCACAATATCCTCGACAGACGCACCGCGGCTCAGATCGCAGACCGGCTTGCGAAAGCCTTGCAAAAAAGGCCCCAACGCTTGGGCTGAAGCCAGTTCTTGGCACAGCTTATACCCGATATTTCCAGCGTTTAAGTCAGGAAAAACCAACACGTTGAAATCGCCAGACTGCACCCCTTTCTTGGCTCCAATAGCTTGGTTCAATGCCGCATCCGCCTGGATCGGACCAAAACTGTCGATGCCCAGATCTGACAGCGCATTGGCCGCCCCGCGCGTCAGATCAACCGAAGGTCCCTGGCCTGAATCGGCCGTTGAATACGACAAAAGCGCAACGCGGGGCGCGCCCAGCAAGCCCTGTGCCGACGCCGCAGTTGCGCAGGCGATATCAACCAGCTCCTCCTGCGACGGCGCAACATTCACTGCACAATCGGCAAAAATAAAACTGCGCCCATCAGGGAACAGCATCAGAAAAAACGAAGACGGTGTTTTGATCTTCGGATCCAAACCAATGGCGATGCTGGCCGCCTCGATCACCCGCTTCGTCGCACTGTCTGCCCCCGCTACCATAGCATCGGCTTGGCCCGCCGCCACCATAGCGGCGGCGCGATACAACGGTTTGGCCAGCAGACGCCTAGCAATTGCCTCTTTCATCCCTCGTGCCTTTGTCAGAACCTCGATTTGGTCATCGCAAATATCCGTAAGTGGCATCGGTTGGCACAGCCCATCCGCCTGCAAGCGGGCCGCTGCTTTGGCCACTCGGGGATCATCCAACTCAGGAAACACCACCCTTGCGTTGCGCTCTTGGGCGCGCGCGTATATTTTTTCTAAAATCGACATGTATACCTCCGTGTACAGTCGCAGGAGACAGTAATGACCGAAAACGTCAAGATAAACCGTGGCCTAAAAGGCATCTATTTCGAACGCTCAGGTGTCAGCCATATCGATGGCACCAAGGGTGAATTAAGTTACCGTGGGTATTCAATTCACGATCTGGCAACAAAATCAACATTCGAGGAAGTTGCCTATCTGCTGATTTTTGGCGAGTTGCCGAACACCGAAGAGCTGTCTGATTTTGATGCACGTCTAAAAGCTGCAAGGCACCTGCCACAAGAAATTTATCAGATTATCGAGGCAACAAAATCCGGACATCCTATGGATGTTTTGCGCACAGCAACATCGGCACTAGCGGCGCTTGAGCCACAAAGTCTGCAACTCGGAGAAGAGGCTTTTATTGAAAACGGCATACGCCTGACCAGTCAGCTGCCAATGATCATCGCGGCCCATGAGACGCTGCGCAACGGGCGCACACTGGTGTCACCGGATCCCAATTTATCGCATGCGGCCAACTGGCTGTGGATGCTGAAAGGCGAAGTGCCCTCGGCGGATGCGGCGCGGCTAGCAGATGTCGATTTCATCTTGCATGCCGAACACGGGTCCAACGCGTCAAGTTTTGCCGCCCGGGTGACGATCGGCACTGAGGCCAATCTGCACGGCGCCGTTGTCACCGCATTGGCCACACTGGCCGGACCAGCCCATGGCGGGGCTGCTGAAGATGTGATGAAAATGGTAATGGAAATCGGCACACCGGACAAAGCGGCTGATTATGTCAAAGCCAAGCGGGCGGCGCGCGAACCGGTGACGGGATTTGGTCACCGGGTCTACCGTGCCGAAGACCCCCGTGCCCGCCACATGCGCGAGGGCGTGCGCAAACTGGGCCAAGAAATGGGCGCACCAGAATGGTATGAGATACTGCAAGGCGTCGTCGATGCGATGAAACCCTATGCGCGCCACGGCCTGAATGTGAACGTCGACTTTTATTCTGGTGTGGTCTATCAACTGCACGGTATTCCAATGGATCTCTACGTCCCGATCTTTGCCATTGGGCGCATGCCCGGTTGGATCATACAATGTCTCGAACAGCAGCGCGGTAATATTTTGATACGACCCCTGACACTTTATAATGGCCCGGAAATGCGGCCTTTCAAAACCCTGAAAATGCGCTAATATCCCAAACACTTGGCAGCCTTATTCTCTTCGCAAAAAGAAAGTTCATGCAACCCATGAGTTCAACACAGGACAGTAAAAAGCCATGGCTCTTGCAAGCATACCCTTTGCCGTTTCCCTTCGGATTTCAAAACTCAAAAACCGCCTATATAGCGTGTTTCCGGGGGTGATTGTGTCAATGATCGTCGCAACCACAGCGCAGTTTCTCGCAGACCACTACAGCACCCCGGTTATGTTGCTGGCACTGTTGTTGGGCATGGCGGTCAGCTTTCTCGGTGAGGAGGGTAAAACCGTCGCTGGTATCAGCTTTACCAGCAAAACGCTGTTGCGGGTTGGGGTGGCTCTTTTAGGTGTAAGGATCAGCGCCGACCTGATTATCGGATTGGGCCCGCAATTGATTGCGCTGGTGGTGGTTGGTGTTTTGGCCACAATTGCATTCGGGCTTGGGGTGGCGCGTTTCTTTGGCCACGGCTGGCGGTTTGGCTTGCTCACTGCCAGCGCAGTGGCGATCTGCGGTGCCTCAGCGGCAATGGCCGTCAGCGCGATATTGCCAAAAGATGACCGCAGCGAACAGCGCCTGATCTTTACCGTATTGGGCGTCACGGTGTTGTCGACGATGGCCATGGTGGCCTATCCGGTTGTGGTCAATACACTCGACATTGGCGAAACTGGTGGCGGCGTATTTCTGGGGGGCACGATCCACGATGTCGCACAGGTGGTTGGAGCCGGATTTTCAATCTCTGAGGCAACTGGTGACACCGCCACTTTGGTGAAATTGATCCGGGTGGCGCTATTGGCGCCGGTCGTTTTGGTTGCCTCGGTTATCATCCGCAGCTTCGCCCAGCCACCCGAAAACGGAAAAAAACCGCCGTTGCTGCCAACCTTTGTGGTGTTTTTTCTAGGGAACCTTTGTGGTGTTTTTTCTAGGGCTTGCAACCTTGAATTCACTGCACCTGATCCCGGCCCAAGTCGCCATCTTTCTAAGCGAGGCCTCGCGGTGGCTGCTGCTGACCGCAATCGCAGCGGTGGGCATGAAAACAAATCTCAAGCACGTGTTGGCCGTTGGTGGCCCAGCAATCGCACTTTTATTCACCGAGACACTTTTTATCGCAAGCTTTGTCCTGATTGGGATTGCTGCTTTGCCATGACATAAACCATCCATAAAGGACGCCAGATGAGCTTCGAGCAACCTATATTGAATACCTCACCAGAGGTCTCGGATGAAATCCGCAAGACCACTTGTTACATGTGCGCCTGCCGCTGCGGAATTAACGTGCATTTAAAACAGGGCAAGGTCGCCTATATCGAAGGCAACCGTGACCATCCGGTCAACAAGGGTGTCCTATGCGCCAAGGGCAGCGCCGGTATTATGCAGGTCAACGCCCCCTCGCGCCTGCAGGCCCCTTTGAAACGTGTCGGCCCAAGGGGCTCTGGTGAATTTGAAGAAATAAGTTGGGACGAAGCCTTAAGCATGGCCACCAACTTGTTAGAGCCGATCCGCAAGAATAACCCAGAAAAACTGGCGTTTTTTACCGGACGCGATCAGTCGCAGTCCTTTACCAGCTTTTGGGCACAGAATTTTGGTACGCCCAATTATGCCGCGCATGGCGGATTTTGTTCGGTAAATATGGCCGCCGCTGGCATTTATACTATGGGGGGCGCGTTTTGGGAATTTGGCCAACCCGACTGGGACCACACCAAATTGTTCATGTTGTTCGGTGTGGCCGAAGACCATGACAGCAACCCGATCAAGATGGGGCTGGGCAAGATAAAAGCCCGAGGCGCAAAAGTCATCGGCGTCAACCCTATCCGGTCGGGTTATAACGCAATCGCCGATGAATGGGTCGGCATCACTCCAGGCACCGACGGCTTGTTTATCCTCGCTCTCGTGCATGAATTGATGCGCGCCGGCAAAATG
>Ga0209199_1003689_pt1 | contig 14850 bp, 23 predicted proteins | sample COGITO_mtgs_1105_7_FD_184805 | JGI IMG/M metagenome (GOLD analysis project Ga0209199, IMG submission 184805) | Pelagic marine microbial communities from North Sea - COGITO_mtgs_110523 (SPAdes) (version 2) | ecosystem: Environmental > Aquatic > Marine > Epipelagic ...
TTAGAATTTGCTTTATCTAAAGCCTTATCTACATCATCCATTAAACTTAACTCAATCTTTTGTGCAGATAACTCAACCTTCTCTGCTTGTGCTAGTTTATTAAAAACTCTATTCTTTGTATTCATATTTATATAATTAATTTACTTGTTAATTTTGTATTTTCAGTTTTCTATTCTTCTTCCTCTGTTGCACTTATTCTTCCAATTCCTTGCTTCCAATACTCTGGAGCATTACAAATTTTATTATTATTATCATTACATTCTATTGAATAAGTATTTTTACATTTACAATAAACTGCTCTCATTAGGATAAAAGTTTTTTAAGTTCTGCTAATTGCTTTTCTTCTAAATCCTCTTTTAGTTCTTCGTTGGGTCTTTCCATTTTATCAGCAAAGTAACCCTCTATTGAAAAACCTTTTACTTTACCAGTCTTTACATAGTTATTCCATACATCTTCATTCTCTACCTTAACACTACCCATCCAAGTACCAACTGGCACATCTAAACCATATAAAGCAGTCTTGTCTTTTTCTTTATTTTCTACTATCCAACTTTCTACCAGTGTTAAGCCTTGTAATTCTGAATTGTGTTCTAGTGTTGAATTAGATTGGTTACCATTCTGTAAATACATTTGAGATGCTTTTGCAACAGTCTTTTCAGAAAAGAAAATGTAGTATTCATCTTCTCCAGACTTTCTGTAAATAGGTTTCTTTGGTATAAGTAAAGCACCCATTAACAAACGTTTCTCTTTGTCTATCTCAGCAAGTTTTATCTCTTGTGTTTTAAGTGCAACAAAATCAGATTCTATTGCTGGATTCTCAACAACGGATATTGCTTCTACTCCGATTGCCTCATCGTCATCTAAAATTAGTTCAATTAGTTTCATATATCTATATAATTATTTATTTGTTATTTTTTACGTTTTTATTTTTTTATATTGTTTTTATTTTATAGATTTGCAATTGATTATTGGATTTTAAACATCCACGTAAAAAATCCTTTTTCACAAAATCAAAGAGCTGCTTAATTGTAGCTCTTTTTTTAACCACCTAAACTTGCATCGTCTATTATAGCTCTGTCCATTGATTGAGATGTTGTTACATCATTACCGACTACATACGCTTGTACTGGCTTCTGTGATTGACCTCCAATGGCATCTGCTAACTGATTTGTATCACTTGCCCCAACTACATTAAATGCTGGAGGAACAGATGCACCAGATGGTTTTGGAACATTTGAACTACCTCCCCCCGATGGGTTTACACTTTTAATTGCTGCTATGTTTTTTAATGCTATTGCACCAGCTAATCCAGCTTGAACAATTGGATATGCTGGAAAAAAAGCAGTTATTGGAGACTCTTGAGCAGTACTATAAGCATTTTGAACACCTTGAACACCACTAATTGTAGCACTTGCAATTGCCATTGCTTTTCCAACCTTACTATCCTTACCAGCTAAATCTGCAATTTGATTAAAAGTATTTTTTGCGTCTCCTAAAGTTTGTTCTGTTCTTAGTTGTTTTAACTTAGATGTTTGTTCTTCATTTTTCTTTATAGCATCTGATGTCTTTTTTTCTGACGCTATATCCTCTGCATCAAAACCATCATTTATCTCTTTTAACCTAGTCTTATAATCTGTTTGTAAAGCAAGTAAACGCTCTTTCTTTTCTGCATCATCCGTAACCTCTCTTTCTATTAGCTCTTTGTTTAAATCATACTCTTGTTGTAACTCTAACCTTTCTTTTTCTCTTTCAGATTTACCAAATAAAGAAATCTCATTCATTATCTCTTTTTGCTCTTTTAATAAAGAGTTTGTATTGGTTTGTTGCTCACTTCGAAAACCAGTTATTTGTGCCTCAATTCCAGCTTGTTCATTTAATGCTTCTTGATATGCTTTCTGTAATTCAATGCTATCTTTGTTTTTAGATAATTCAGCAGCAGCAGCATCAACAGCAATCTTAGCGTTCTTCTTCATTGCTACCTCTTGCTCATCTAGTATCAAAGCTAGTTGTTGATTGGCTTTTATCCTCTCTTCTATACTTTTACTGTCATCATCTCTTATCTGTCTTAATTGCTCTGCTTGTCTATCATACTGCTCAATCAATCCTTGATTTAAAACAGATGCTAATTCAGCAGACTTCTTTAATTGCGTTATAGCTTTACCACTTTCAACTGCTGCTTTTAAATTTACTTTACTTATCTCTTCAACTACTACTTTTCCAGCATCTCCAACCTCTGAAACTGCTTCTCCAAAATTATCTACTATTTCTTTTCCAGCATTTAAAGCTGCTTTACCTACCTCTAAAAGATTTGTTCTTGTTTCTGTTATTGATAGATTTAAGTTTTTTATTGTCTCTGGGTCTTTATCTCCAAAGAAAGATTTTTCCCAAGCTAACATTGCTTGTTCTAATGCTAACTTTATTCCGTAAAAAGTTAATTTTAAAGGAGTAAAAGCAATTGTTATTGCACCCTTAACAACCTTTCCAAGTGCATCAAATTGGTCTGTTGTCTGAGTTAAAGTATCGTAAATATTTGTAAAAGCAGTTGTTACTTGCCCAACTATTTGACCAGCAACCTCAAAAGATGTAGTAAATAAATCTACAATTTTCTGATTCTGAGAAAACAAATCTTTTAATGTTTCAAAAGAAGAAATAATTAAACCAAGCCCAAGAGCTTTTAACCCAGTACCAATTCCCTTTATTCCTTTTGCAACTGTCTTAGATGCTTTTTGAATACCATTTAAAGATGTCTCTGTCTTTTTATTTGAGTTTACAACTTCCTTATTTAAATCTGAAACACTCTTAGCAACATTATCAATTCCTTTTAATGCTTTGTCAGTTTTTGCTTCTAAATCAATTATTATTTTCTTTGCCATTCCAATTCTTGTTTTTGTCTTTTAAATAATTCTTTGAAATTATCTGGAAATTTATTTTTTCCTTTTGCTTTCTGTACTATTTCAGATTTGCAATCTGTATCTTTTAATAAATCTAATATCTCTTTTATCATTATGAAATTGTTGTTACTGTTAATGCAGTTGATTGATTTGATACATTATTATTAAAGTCAGTTGCACTTACTGTCATTGAATACGTCTGTCCACTTGTTAACCCTACAATAGTTGCACAATACACAAAGTTAATTGGTACTGCTGAAATCCTTTGAATTAATACCCCATCTTGATAAACTGAATAACTCTTTACACCAACACCAGAATCTGTTGAAGCATTCCAACAAAGTATAAATGATGTCGCAGTTAAGTTTGAACTTGTTAAACTTGTTGGTACAGTTGGAGGTGTTGTATCTGGTGGAATCGTTGGAGCTGGAGGTAAATAAATATCATTCAGTAATTCCAAATCAGACTTTCCAGTTAACATATTTGTTTTGATACTATTTATCTTATAAGTAGTACCACTAATATTAAATCTATCTGCTAGTGTATAATTGAGTAAAATTCTTAATGGTAAATATGCAGTTAATTTTGTTAACCTATTTGTTACATCAAACACATCAGAAATATAATCACTATGGTATGCTTGAAATAAAGTATTTGTAAACTCATTATCTGCTGGGTCTGATAAAGCTCCATACTCATTAAACTCTTGATTGAAATTTATATTATATTTACTCGTAGCAGATGACAAAGCAACACTATTTGATGGGATGTTATAATTTACAATCTCTGAATGAGTTGTACTATCTTCAACAAAAGAAATATTATTACCATTGTTTCTAATTGGATAAAACAATAAAGGCTTTCCGTAATATGGCTCTTGATTATCATCAACAAAATAACCATATTGAATTGATGTTACTGCATCTGTGTTCTCATCCCTTAATCTTTCATATTTCAATTGCGAGAAAGGTGTTTTAACCTTGTAAATATCCCCGCCAAAATCTATTCCACCTACTTGATTATAATGCATCTTTCCCCAAGTCTGAGCTGCTAGTTGTTCGTGTTGTTTTGCAAGTAGTGTTTTTGTGTCTCCGTGTTCAAATGTTATTTCTTTGAATGGTAAAGCAACATTTACTGTGCTTTTGCTTCTGTCAATAAATTCTGTTATGTCATAAGAAACACCCCCAGAATAATAATTATCTAAAGTTTTTACAATTACCTCTCCAGTATTATCATCAACATAAGATGTTAAATTAAACATTTTAAAAACACCAGTTAAAAAGTCTATTGTTTTTAAATCTGGTATCTGTTGTGATATGATAAAACTAAAAGAATTATTATGCGTAAAAGAAGCAGATGTAAATTGTGTAATAAATGACCCAGTACCAATTCTAGTTTCTAAAACCCAAGTTACTTCAGAAAAGGTTATATTGTCAGCAGATTCAATTATCACATTATAACCCCCAGCGACTAAATTATACTCAGTTTCAGATATATCTAAATCTCCAGATGCATCAATTACTCTATGCACCTCTTGACCATTTATTTGAATTGATACATTATAAGAGTCAGTACTTGTTGTTCTTAGCTCTAAATCTAATCCTCCAAATTGAAAAAATGAATTTGATGATGGATTTAAAGTTGTTGATGTTATATTTAAAGTAGATACATTTATTATTCCAGTCTGAGTTGGGTTGTGTGTTACTGTCCAAGTATTAACTAAAGATTGTGCCAATATATTTCCAGTTCCAGTTGATGTAACATCTCCCTTTTTTCTATGCAACCACATAAACAAATTGTAGTATGGTTCGTTTGTACTTGTGAAAAAGTCATTACTAAAAGTTATACCATATTTTACTTCTATTGCTTGTATAATTCTATCTAATCTTAAAGCATATTTTAAATCATTCCAAGAAACTCCGTGTACATTTGAACCACCTCCAGAACCATCATAGTGTAAGTTACCAACATCATTTGCTGATGAATGACTATTATAAGTTAATCTTTGTGTATGTGTTATAAGGGGAACAATAACATCGTTTGTTGATGGATTATCTTGAAATGAACTTTTTATACTTGAAGAGTCATAGACTAAATTAATACTATCCAAGCTATTCAAAGCGTTTAATTTATCTTCTCCAAGTAAGTCTTTTAAAGTTACTGTATTACCAGTAAATCTAACCTTGTAAGATGATGGTACATTGTTCTTTAAATCAACACCTTCTAGTTTTATCTTACCCTTTTTGAATTTTAAATGATTTAATTCTAAAGTAGCACTTACCCTCTTCCTTCCATCAAATCCATTTGTAATTGAATTGTTGTAATAATGTCTAAATATTTTATTATTCTCTTTTGTTGCTGGTAATGAAAACGACTTTGAATAGTCTGTAAATACCTTCTGGACATCTTTTACATTTTGAATAGTCTGTGTTAAAACAACACTTTCATCATCAAATAAATCTACTCTTTGACCTTGTATGTATAGTTGTATTTTTTGCATTTATCTGATGTCATTTAAAACATTATAAGAGTTATCAAACTCAATTGTGTACTCAACTAATTTATCATTTAACCTCGTCTTGTAATTAATACTACTTGTCTTAATATTGATTGGCAGTACTTGATTATTTGTGCTGGTTATCCAAACCCTTTCAGACAACATAAGTTGTTTAAATACTTCGTTGTTTGATTCGCTTACAAATCCACTACTCAAAGAAATTGATTCATTGCCAATTATATTAAAATCTCTATTTGTATGACTAGATGTGCTATAAGTATTACTTGATGTTAATGTATTTGCTTTGTAATTCTCTCTTTTTGTAGTCATTTTTTCAACTGACTTTTTAAAGAAATACATATCTTGAAGAACTCCAAACCTATTTGTAAAAGTTACTTTATATGGTTCAAATTTATCTGGACATTGTTCGTTTAATTGTAACAAGGTTATACTATCATCATCGGTTATTCTTATACTGCTTACATCTACAGTCTTTTTAACAGATACATTATCAATAGAGAATGTAAGAGGTGTTGTTAAATCGTCTGCTTCTGCTTGAAATTGTATTCTTTCGGTGGCTTCTCCAACTCCAGAAACTCTATAAACTCCATTTCTTGTAATTGGAATAGGGAAAGGGTAACGCATAGAAGCAGTTCCAGTTCCACTAAAATTTGTCACAGTAAATTCAGATGTAATATTTACCCCATCAGTTAAACCAGCAGAAGATTGAAATAATCTATCAATTGCTAAATCAGAAGAATTTAAAAAACTTGCACCATTGTTTATTGTCCAGTCAGCTGTTTCTTTTGTCCATCCAGTATCTGTTGTAAAATTTCCGTTTACACATAGTTCTGGAAACAACTCAACCGATTCTATTTGTCCGTTACTTTGTGTGCTTGTCGTATATGATACAGTTCTTTGTGTTGCTCCAGCAGAATCCAAGAATAATATAGTTGGATTTTTTTCTGTGTATATTGGTATTCTATAATCTGCAAGAGGTGGTGTATTTATATCTCTTTGAGACATCAACAAAGCTCTGTAAAAAAGTGAAAAGGTGTTTGGTTCTTGGAAATATAAGAAACTATCAAAAGCTAAATCTGTGCTTATTGTCTGTGATAATTGTACACCATTCCCATCCTTTGCAGTTAAGATAGTTCTTACCCATTTAGCAGAACCCTCAGCTGTTGTATCATAGTCCCCATTAAAAGAAGCGTCTAAATAGTCTCTTATTAGTTCAGCTATTTCAAAAGATATCTGTGTTGTGGTTAATATTATTTGTTTACTTAAAGAATAAGTTGGTGTGCCAGTATAGCCAGTTGTTTTATCTCCAGTATAAATTTCTATATCTAAAGTTGCAGTTGCTAAATCAGTATCTGTTACAGATATAAAGTAGGGACTCCTAGCGTTTATTATTGCCATTGGTTGTAAATTTTAATAGTTCTTCAACATCTAATTCGTATGCTTTTATTATGTCTGCATCTAATCTCTTAAATGCTCTTTCAAATGGTTTAGTAAAAAATAAACTTGGTTTTATACCATTATTAAAAATACCTCTTGCAATCATAAACTGTAATGATTTCCTTGAAATGAATTTACCTTTCTTGTCTCTTATTCCTTTTAACCCTTTTCTTACTATCCACTTATCTAACTTGCTTGGTGGTGGCATCTTATCCTTGTAACTAAATGGAGTATTATATTTTACCTTCTTTCCACTTACACCCTTGTCTTGATAGATACCATATTCCTCCATTAAGAAACTTAGAGCAAAGCTATTTGGACTAACAGTTAAATCATAATCTAAACTATTGTACAAGTCCTTTGAACTATTCTTTTTGCCCTTTGTTAGATTCGTTCTTGATTGTTGTATAACATATTTTGAAAATCTATTTAGTTCTTGTTGAACATTCTTTAACATATATTTATATCGTTATTTACAATAACATCAAATGTCATTGCCCAACCAGCCATCTCATTTTCAAACCTATCGTAGAATGGTTCTAAATTAGTTGTTCCTTCTAATTGGTATAAGTCTTGAAATAATGTGCCACCTCTTAACACTTGTGCTAATTTATTAAGTACTGCTAACTGAGTATTTAATATATCTTGTTCATTGTTATTCCCTCTGAATATATCTACAGATTTCTTTTTCGAAATATTAACAATATCCATAGACAAAACAGATAAATTGAAACGCAAAATGTTGTCATCATTACTTACATTATTTACAATTATGTGTGATAAAGGATAAATAGTCTGCTTTGATAAATCAATATTTGTTATATCCCCAGTCGTAACTGTTTTTACATTTGGGTCAGATAACAATTGAGTCTTTATTGTTTCCGTTACTTGGTAAAATCCTTTCATTAAAATTTACTTTTTATTTGTTGTGCTTCTATCTCTGCTTTCTCCTTCTCAAATGATAACATTGTTAAACATTGATGTGCGTTTAATTTAGTGATATCTTCAAGCCTTGCAACATCTCCTCCAGCGAGAGCATAAAGTGATTGATACCAACCCCATTTTCTTCCAAAATTAGCTGCTCTTGTATATCCTCCATCTCCTCCAGATTGGAATAAAGTATCGTATGTTTCGATAATTCGAGTCCTAAATTCAAGAAAAAAAAAACTGCACCAATTGCTGCATCAAGAGGCATATCTTTTAACGCTTCTGGATTTGATACATCGTAATCTTCAATACTATATTTATCTCCTTTCTTTATTTTAATTGGTCTGTATAATACGTTCATTGCTTTGTGCATTTCTGCCCAACTAATAATATTATTATCTAAATCAATATACTCTCCTAAACTCATTTCGTCTAAGTCTGGAATAAATCCATATTGAACTCCATTCAATGTAAACTTCTCAACGTGATTTGGTGTTACAGATAACATCTCATTTAGTATATCAATTATAGCTGATACACTTGACATCTTTAACTTGTAACTATCAGATAAAGGAATACCACAAAATATTTCTATCATTTTAGCATTGAGAAAATTACCCTCTGGATTCTCTTCAGCTATCTTTAAGAACTTCTGATACTGCTCTAATGTAATTTCGTTTAACGATGTTGGTACTGTAATTTCAATCTTCATACTTATATAATGATAATAGTCTATATTTTTATAAAAAAACCCTTACAAATTTCATAAGCTTTTGATAATAATAAAAAATGATTTGGTCTTGTTGGTTTAGATATGCGTATTTCTTTACCAGTTTTATGATGTATAAAGCATTCAACAACTGCAATCATCTGTTCGTTGCTCATTACCTTATAAAGTATTTCCCCTTGTTTGGATTGCTTAACTGAGATGTAATAGCGTAACGACAACTATCAATGCAATGGTCAAAACCTTGAATCGGTTTATTAATAGTATTCCCCTCTCTGTCTTTCATCCAAGTATAACTTTGCAACTCTTTAATTAAGTTCTTGCTTCTGCTTGTTACAAATATTTTGTTCTGGTTAATTAGATTTATTCCATATACAATAGAATCCTTACCCTTAGTACAAGGCAAAACATTATGTCTGTATGTTCTTAATTCTGCTATTGATTTTGGTTCAGCAGAATCTGCATAAACAATCTCTTTTACATTGTGTTCTTTTAACAGATTTGAGATATCTACATTTAAAAGTTTCTTTTGATATATTATTTCATCAAAGATATATGAATCATTGTATTTGTATAATCCTATTAAAGTTGTTGGGTCATTACTATATCCAAAATCCATTCCATAACATAATAATCTTGCTTCTTCTGGTAGTTGCTCCATCTCCTTCCAATCCTTTATGCATACACCCTCTAAACTTCCTATCTGTCCAAGTCCGTAAACCTTCCACCAGTTGCTCCAATATTCGCTTGTCTTTGCTTTCTCTCTTGCTGATTCAATATCATCTACAATGGTTTGTGGTAATGCTTCATTATCCAAATAAGTAAGTGTAATAAAATCTGCATCATCATTACCAACAACTTCTTTATGCGCCCAAAAGTTTGCAGTAGGGTTAAAGTCAATCCAAATATCTCCAGAGGTTCTAATTGCTAATTGATTGTATGCTTCAAAAGGAACATTGTTTGCTTCATTTACATACAATACATTCCTTCTTGCTCCTCTTAATTTATCTGGTTGTTCTACTGAAAAGAATTCTATGTAACTTCCATTTGTAAAGGTGTATTTTAAAGCTGACCTATTCCATTGATTATCTCTAAACCGATTAGTTGATACCATAATCTTTAGAAAGTCTTTCATTGCTCCTCTTCGTAAATGTGGAATTGATTCAGATACTACACTTGTTTCTGTTAGTGGAAATCTAATACACCTATCAATAAGAATTGGAATGATGCCAAATGTCTTACCAGCAGATGTACCTCCTTGAATGACTTTTTTACGCTTTGTAAGAGCGTGTAGTTTCTTTATGGCAGTTGTTGATTGAAACAATATTATAATTCGAATAAAGGTTGCTCTGATGTAATTGAGATGTCTTTGGTCTCCTTTGGTTTACCAGCATAATAGTTATAGAACATTTGAACGTATTTAAAATTACCTTCCTCTATTCCTTTTTCAAGTGCTTCAAATGCTTTAGGTTCTAATGGAGTTAACCTCTCAATCATTTTAACCTCTTCAGATTTACTTTTACGCCCAGCGTTTTTATTCCCTCCGTTATTTTTTCTTTTGTCTTCCATAATCAAATAAAATCATTAATGATATAGTTATATAATGAAAAAAACACTACTTTTTATAATAGCTCTTCATCTAAATCTGCAATCCATTTAATTAGCTTTGGCTTATCACAACAAATTTCTTGATACTTATGATTAAAATATTTTGAATGAAGCCTACAGAGAGTTTTCCAATCTGCATTCAACAACCTTGATGTGGTTCTATCTTTTACTCCTCTCCAGATTATTGTATCTTCTGATTCTTTTTTTGGTTCAGCTTTCCACTTCTTATATTGCTTATATTCTTTTGAACGTTTATCAATTGTTACAAAGTAACCTTCTTTTTCAAGCTCTCTAAATTCCTTATCTACCATAATTCAATTAATTTTTTTACCTCTTCTTTATACTCGCTAATTGTATAGTCATAAACAAATTGACCTTCTTTTTTTATAGAAATTTCTTTTGCTTTTGTAAAATATTGATTAATTTCATCACCTTTAAGAAAACCTTTTTCCCATAAAACAAATAACGCTTTAGCAAATTGCTCTTTGTTTTTTGACTTTAACCATAAATCATATTTTTTACCACTATAAACCTCGCTTTCCTTGTGGCAACTATAGCAAAGCAAGTGAATATTATTTAAATCATCGCTACCTCCTTCGCAAACTGGTACAATATGGCATCTTTCTACAACTATTATTTTATCATCAAAAGAAATTAAACCACACTTAAAGCAAGTATTGTCGCTACAAGCCTTTTTCATTTTATTTTCCCAAAAGTAAAATATATCTTTTCTTGAAGGCATTTTTCTTTTTCTGCCCATAATTAAAATAATTCAATATGATTTAAATTCTCTTGTCGTTGCTTACACTTACATTCTGGATATAGTTTCTTCCATAGCCATTTGATACCAGTATAATATGTGATGCGTTCAATTAAGTTTCCTAGTTTCATTCTTTTATTTATTTATCTTTTGTTTTAACCTTTTTTTAACCTTTCTAAACGTATTATATAAAGAATGGTATGATATAGTTGTTTTATTACTTAACTCTGTTATAGTGTACTCATTTTGAATCATATTGTATACTTTCCTATCATACCAATGTAACCTTTCTAATTCATCTTCAACTTTATTGTTTTCTGTTTCAAAATCAATATACTCTCCAGATTCTAAGTTATAAACTAAATCAATTGATTTCTTCCCTTCTTTTTCCTTTCTTTTCTTTAGCTGCAAGAATGAGGTTTTTAATGTCAAGTAGATATAATAATAATTTACATCATCCCCATAAGAGATGTCTAAACCTTTTGTCAGCATCTTACCAATGATACAGTACATATCCCCAACGATGTCCTCAGCTTCTTCTTGTGAGCATCCAAATTTAAGAACTGTGTTAATCCACTTGTTATGTGCGTTAAATATTTTTTCAAGCATTGTATTAGTTTTCTAAAAGATAAGTATTTTAAATTATATAAAAAAAGATATTTATTAACACTTTAAAAAAGGGTATAGCTACCCCAAGTCATCTAAGTATATTTTTATTATAATATCAAGAGATATGGATGTATCTGAATACATAAGAGTAAATCAGTTATTAAATAAACATATAATTATATAATGCTTTTAGAATGACTTTTTATAAAAAAACAGTAACTATTTTTATTATTTATATTTATTTTAAATAATACAACTAAGCACAAAGCACATTAAAACGTGCCTTGTACAATCTGTTAGTAACAATTATTTTTTTGCCACCCACTGTTACGCTAAAACATAGTTAACTGTGCTTGGTGCGTTTTAAGTCGTTTAATTGATTCTTTATAATAGTTAGTATCAATTTCGCAAGCAGTTAAATTAAACCCTCTATTGTGGCAAGATAAAGCAATACTTCCACTTCCTAAATGTGTGTCAAGTATTTCAAAACCTTCTTCTGCATAATTATCTAAAATCCATTCATATAATGCAACTGGTTTTTGTGTTGGATGCGTTCTTATACTTTTTTTGCCTACACCTTGTATTGCATTAGGGAATCCATATCTATTACCATCCCACATATATTTAAATATTTTAGCGTTTTTATCAAAAGAAGTCCAAGCCATTTCGCAATCAGCATAAGTATCAGAATGATTTAATTTATCCCAATTCAAGTAACACCTTGTATTTTCTAAATGTTCAATAAAATAATTACCACCCCAAATAATTTGATTTTTACTTACTCTAAATAGTTCTTTAAAATATTCAGCATTTGGTATTGCACTATCCCAATCATTATTTGAGTTATTATTTAAACGCTTGTTTTTAGTTACACCAATTCCGTAAGGCGGGTCAACTACTGCTAAATCGAAATGGTTATCTTCATAACGTTTCATCATTAACATATTATCTTCATTTGTAATTGTAATCATATTTATAAATATTTTAATTCGTACCTAATTAATTTGCCAACGCTCTAAAAAAATAACAGTAACTAACAATGTATAAAGTGCATTAAAACGCACCTTATACAATGCGTTGTATTTACCAGTGCATCCCATCCATTGATGTACTTGTTTCTATAATCTCACACTGGTCTTTGCTTTTCCAGCTCCAAGACTTTATCCTTAAATTAACAACATTAAACACCTCTTCTCTTCTTTCCTCTGGTACAGTATCAATTAACATATTAAGTCTATCAGAATCAACCCTAGACACAATCTGCTTGATGTTCTTTGTTCTTGCTTTTAGCTTCTCTAATCTTATTCTTTCCCTTTTAATATTCTCCTCTCTTCTATCATTAAAATAGATATCATAAACAACCCTAAATGGTCTTGATGAATTGTAATAAGTACCAACCTTTTTCAATGCGTGAAAGATAGATGACCTATTACGCACAATTTTCTGCTCCTTAAACCATTCTGATATCATTCTATCATTCATATCGTTTAGTTCATTTAGAACCTTGTAGAGTAAAGCTCTGAATGCTGGAGCATCTCCATACCTTGAACCATCTTTTAAGTTTATCCTTGCTATCTGGCAAAAGTCTTTTGCTAATTCATCTGCAAAGGTTTTATCGTAGTTTCTTCTTTCTAACATTAATCTAATTTTAAAAATTCTGCTGATGCGTGTTGCTTAAACCAATCTTCATTTTCAATATATTTATCAATAACTGCATCAACCATTATCAATTCATCAATATCAAATCCTTTTATCTTATCCATTAGAGAGCTAACCTTTCTTAATACATTTGTTGTCATCTCTTGATTGTTCAGATATACCTCGTCATAATCTTCTTGTACATATTGCTCCAGCATCTTCAAGAACTTATTACCTTGATTCTTTATGCTTTGCTTGTACTTGTTTGTTCCTTGCAAATCTTCAATTGCTTCTATTGTAAGTTGCCCAAGCAATACTGCTTTTAAATAGTGTAATTGTCTATCTTTCATTTTAAATAAAATCTATATAATTATAATTATGTTCTTGATAATACTCCTTTGTTTTTTCTATCTCTTTTGCCAATGATGTCTGCAAATAATTATAGATGTAATTTACCTCCTCTTGTGTTGGATGATATTGCTCCTCTCCATCCCAGATGTTAGTCTTTAAGACTTCAGACTTAAAAGATATGTCTATTAGATGCTTTTCATTATCTTCTTGAAGCTCTACCTCATTTGGCAATGGGTTTATGAATTGGTCTGAGTTTCTGTACTCTAGTGCTATACTATCAATTATTTTAATTAGTTCCATTTTGTAGGCTTTTATAAACTTCTATTTTTGCGTTGTTCTTTTCAATTCCAATCTGTACTTCAAGAATGTCTATCCTTCTCTCAAGCCACCAATCGTCTTTGCTTTTTACATAATTTTTAATAATCTCTAATGTTGCAAGAGTTTCTTCTGATAAATTGTTTTGGTTTGTTGCCATTTGTTTTTTGTTTTATGAGTTAAATAATACTAATATCATTGATGCAAAGAATAGTGTAATATACGCTGCAATACATATCATAACTATTGCAAACAATAAATAAAATCCTCTTTTTATAAATCTAATCATTTTGGTATTTGTTTTTTAATAATAAGAAGAACTTATCATTGTCGGTTAATTTAAGTTTAAGCAAGTCTTGCTTGGCTTCTTTTCTTCTGTTGCTTACTGGCAGTTTATCTACAAGTTGCTGAATCTTTTGAATTAATTTTTTTCTGTACATAATTTGAATTTAAAGGTTAAAAACTAAGCCGATTATAAATCTACTTATAAAGTAGCTTGGTGCAATTATTAAGATTAATGTTTGTAATTTTTTCATCTGTTTTGTTTTTTAATTATTACCTTCTTCTTCTTCTTCTTTTTCTTCTTTTTCTTCTTTTTCTATAAATATACTTGGCAAAGGTTCATCTTTATATTTATCATAAATTATATCTTTCCAATCTTTTATATTAAATTTTAAAGTCATTTTTTGGACTACCATCATTATTCCAAGCTACAACCTCGCTTTTTTCTGTCATTATTTTTTTAGCAGCTTTTATCATTCCTTTAACTGTCTTGTAGTTAAATATTAAAGGGTTACCATCAACAGTTTGTCCATACTTGGTAAATTTACCATTCTCTGACAAAAACTTTGTTTTGTTTTCTTCGTCTCTAATTGTTATTTGAAATCTCATAATATTTGTTTTTAATTATGGTGTAAATATACAACCAATTATATGTTATAAACAAACTATTAACAGATTTTAACATTTCTTTAACATTTTAACAAAAAAAAAGAGAAGCTATTTAACCTCTCTTAATCTCTGTATCTCCCTTTCCAGATAGTCCTTTGCCTTTAGCAAGTCCCCTAGT
>Ga0209199_1003694_pt1 | contig 14832 bp, 14 predicted proteins | sample COGITO_mtgs_1105_7_FD_184805 | JGI IMG/M metagenome (GOLD analysis project Ga0209199, IMG submission 184805) | Pelagic marine microbial communities from North Sea - COGITO_mtgs_110523 (SPAdes) (version 2) | ecosystem: Environmental > Aquatic > Marine > Epipelagic ...
GAGTTACTTATCCTGCTCAAGTATGGAGAAAAAATGACAATGAAGTAAAAAAATTAATTACTTCTAATCAAAAAATTATAAATATCAGTTTAGATCCAGATTTAGAAACCGCAGACATTGACACATCAAACAATTCATGGCCTAAAAAACAAGACGAATCTGAATTTGATAAGTTTAAATCTAAGGTTAAAGGTTAATTTCAAAAGGTCAATTTTTTAATTGACCTTTTTTTATATTTACATCAAATAAAATTATTTATGATCTTATTTATAAGTGGTCCCGAAATTCTTTTTATTGGATTAATTGTTTTATTAGTTTTTGGAGCCGATAAAATTCCTGAAATTGCTAAGGGTCTTGGAAAGGGTATTCGCCAAGTAAAAGATGCTACTGAGGATATTAAATCAGAAATTAAAAAAAGTGCTGAAAATCAAGGTATAGATACTGATTCAATAAAAAAAGAGATCGATGAAGTAAAAGAAAAAATGGACGATTTAGGGGGGTCTATAAAAAGAAAATTCTAAATTTTTCTTATTAGTGAAATTCCATCTCTTATAGGTAGTAAAATCGTTTCTACTCTATTGTCACTATTAACCATATTATTAAACTCTCTTAAAGTCTTTGTTATCTCATCTTGTTGTTTTTCGTATATAACCTTTCCGCTCCAAAGTACATTATCAGCTAAAATGACTCCTTTCTTATTTAACTTATTTATTATACAATTATAATAATTTATATAGTTTTCTTTATCGGCATCTAAAAAAATTAAATCGAAATTTTCGTTGATTTTTGGTATTATTTCTAATGCATTTCCCGTGTATTGAACAAATTTTTCTATTTCTCCAGTTTTTTCAAAATATCTTTTTTGAATTTCAACTAATTCTTCGTTTTTATCAATGGTGTGAATCACACCTTTTTCATCTAAACCCTCATATATGCATAATGCAGAATATCCTGTATATGTTCCTATTTCCAAAACTTTTTTAGGGTTAATTAACTTTGTTATTAGAGAAATTAATCTTCCTTGGTAAGTACCACTTAACATTCTAGGATTTAATACTTTTAAGTGAGTTTCCTTGTTAAGTTCTTTTAGTAAGCTGGGTTCTTTCTGAGAGTTGATTTCAGAATATTCTAAAATATCTTTATTAATAAATTCATTCATTCTTTTGGCTTAGCATATTCAAATCTTTCTACTAAAGTAGGTAAAGCATAACCGTCAAGTCCATTAACAGTTACGGTTTTAGCATTTTCTAAGTTTAACCAGCCGTCTTTTTGAATAATATCATCATTAAAGTAAATATCGTTGATTTCAGCAACCATTAATAATGTGTTATTCTCTTTAATTTCATATTGATTTAAGTATTTGCACCCTAATTTAATTTTAGACGATTTCACAAATGGAGATTTATATTCATCTCTAAATTCTTTTTCTAGTTTAGTCATGTCAAATTCAGAAATAACAGATGGGTATCTGGCGGATGTGTGATGAGCTTCTTTAATATCATCAACATTAATATGATTAACTGTGAATTCTTTGTTGTCAATTATATTTTTGTAAGTATCTCTTGGAACTGACGTAGGTCTTACAATGAAAGTTAGTAAAGCAGGGTCACTTCCAAGGTGAGTTATAGAACTAAATACAGCCACATTATGAATATTATCTAAAGAAATTGTTCCAATCAAATTAGCAGATTTATAGCCAGTACAACTATTTATTAAATTTAAACGATATATGCGATCTATATCTTTTAAATCTTGTTTTGTGATGTGTTTCATTTTTTTTAAATCTGTCCAAAAATAAAGAATTAAAAATTAGCTTTGTATTATATAAATATTATTATTTCATTAATGAAAAAAAAACTGCCATTAATTTTGTTTTCAATAAGCTTATTCTGCTATTTTTTATTTTTTATAATTGGATCTGAAGTTGATGAAAATGGATATTTAAATGAACCTTTTTTTTTATTACCATTGGGCGCTTTGTTTTTTTTTGCTTCAGCAATGATTTTCGCTTGGAATAAAATAAATAAATCTTAAATTATTTAAAATCTATTTATTATAAATTTAATAACAAAACCATGTATTTTTTCAGAAATATTCGACTTCAAATCAAATAAGAAAAGCTCCATATAGGAGCTTTTTTATTATTTAAAGATTGATTATTAGTCGTTCTTTTTATTTCCATCCTTTTTTTTGTCACCTTTACATTTTTTCCATAAAGCTTTCAAATCATCAAGTGTTAAAATATCTTTTGTCGAAACGTTTTTATTATCGTCAAGCGTTAAAATTTGTACAGGAAAGTTTAAACTAGGCTTGTTTTCTTTTATTTTATCATTTTTTTCAAAATAGGTTTTAATTTGATTGTGAATTTCTTTTCTATTGTCCCCTGTGATTACAGAATTATCACTCATTGTGTATGAAATTGGATAAACAAATTTAAAGCATGTTCCTCTTTTTTTCTTACCATCTTTATTTTTTTTATCACCCCAATCGTCTTTATTTCCTTTACTTGATTCTAATTCTCTTCCCTTTATTGTGAAATATTTATTGTCATTTCTTTCTAAATCTAACTCGAAATCAAAAAACCCCCAACTTTTCATTTCGATTTCAAATCCTAATTCTGGAGCTAACTCTGCATAACTAATTACATCATCACTCATTTTAAAATTTAGAGTGGATATAGCTGTTTTGGGAAGATCATTTTTTGTTACAGAAATTCGATTCTCTGATTGAATAATAGCTTGAATTAATTCGTCATCAGACATTTCTTGGTCCATATTTTCACAAGAACCCAATAATGCTATTAAAATCAAAGGCAATATATATTTATATAATTTCATATTATTAATATTTATTTTCTGATCTAATTTAATAAAAAAAGTTATCTAAATTGTATTTTAGGGTTTTATAAACCATCATTAACACATATTTCATGTTCAATAAGTTACTTTCAATTATTGTTATTTTCTTTTTTTCTTTTGTTAGTTCTCAAGAAAAACAATCAGTTATCAAGGAGTTCCCAGTTTTTCCAATATGTAAATTAGTTCCTGTCAAGAATCAAAGTATTTGTTTTAACGAAACAATTGAAGAGCATATTCAAAAATATTTTATTTTTCCTGAAACAGCTAAAGAATTAGGTTTACAATCTGTTGTCAATGTGTTTTTCGAGATAGATGTTGATGGAAAAGTTGATAAACTTTTTGCTAAATCTTCTATGGTTGGTGTTGAGTTTAATGACGCTGATGCCCTCGCTGTTGCAAATGCTATTTTTGAACAAGAAGCAATGAAGATTTTCAATAAGCTTCCTGTTATGAAACCCGGAAAAATCGATGGTGTTGTTAAGTCTTTTCCTGTTAAAATTCCGATTATATATAGAAATGAATCCCAAAATTTTGATCCAAATGATGTGTTTAATTTAGAAAATATTGATTGGGCTCCTTTATTTCCTAAAGCTAAAAATGTTAATCCTGAAACTTCTATTACTCTTTTTAAGGAAAACATGCAGTTTTATGTTAAAAAATATTTAAAGTATCCGAAAACTCATAATGATGATAGCAAACAGGTAGTTGTTTTTTTAGATTTGATTATTGAAAATGACGGAAATATTATTGAGATTTCATCATATGGTAATAAAGAATACAGAGTTCAAGCAGAAAAAGCCATAAAAAAAATACCTTCTTTAGAACCTGCACTTAAAAATGATTATCCTGTAGCAATGAGCTATTCTTTTCCAGTTGTGTTCAATAAAAAATAAGTAGAAACCTATGATTTAAAGAAAATTAATTTCATAGCAATTACAGCAGCAACAAATACTATAATTTTAAAAACAATATCAATCCAAAATCTTATCATCTTTTCTTTTCTCTTCATAATACTAATATAGAGAATAATAGAATTTATTAATACTCCAATGTAAAAGTAAAATAGAAATTATCTAATCTGTTACGATATAATTAAAAGCATTGATCCTGACGATCTAAGAACTACTCAAAAGATTAAGTTGTTAGAGATTTGTTTAGCTTATGCAATGCCTAAAATGGTTTATAAGCACTCTGTTAATGATGATAGTAACAAAAATGTTTCTACAAATGATAGTATTGACATAGATTTTGTAGATTCTAATAATGAAAATGCTTAATTTAGAAGTGTAAGTATATAAAAATACACGTAAACATGATTTTACTTTCTTTTATATTCTTAGTTTAACAGAGTATGGGTCATTAACTCAGTTGGTTCAGAGTGTTACCTTGACAGGGTAGAAGTCACTGGTTCGAATCCAGTATGACCCACAATTATGAAGAAAATTGTAGTTTTTGGAGCAAGCTCCTCAAAAAAATCAATTAATCAGCAGTTCTCTATTTATGCATCCCATCAATTTAAGAATGTTGAAATAATTATTTTAGATTTAAATGACTTTGAGATGCCCATATTTAGCGAGGATAAAGAATTAATCTCTGGAATTCCTGAAAAGGCAACAAAGTTTTATGAATTATTGAAATGTTCAGATGCATTAATAATTTCATTTGCTGAGCATAATGGATCGTATACTACAGCTTTTAAAAATATATTTGATTGGATATCTAGAATAGGTAAAATAGTTTGGTGGGATAAACCTATGTTACTTTTATCTACATCAGATGGTGAAAGAGGTGCAATCTCTGTTTTAGAAACTGCTCATAGTCGTATTTCATTTAATCATAAGTTTGATGTACCTATGTTTTCGCTTCCAAATTTTTCTTCAAACTTTAATTCTATTGATGGAATATTAAATGATGACCTAAACGAATCGTTTTTAAAAGCTTGTAAAAAATTTCAATCCAACTTAAACTTATTATAACATTATGAAAAAGTATTTACCGCATTTAATACTGTTTTTTTCTTTTTTTTCTTTTTCTCAAAATTTTGATAAAACAATTTCTGATTTAATTTCCAGCTATGAAAGCCAAGTTATTGAACTAAGACATTGGTTTCATGAAAATGCAGAGCTTAGTAATAGAGAATTTAAAACTTCTGAAAGAATTGCTAATGAATTAAGAAAAATTGGTCTTGATCCACAAACTGGAGTAGCAAAAACAGGTGTTGTAGCATTATTACAAGGTGGAAAACCCGGTCCAGTAGTGGCATTAAGAGCTGATATTGACGGACTACCAGTTAAAGAAAGAGCAGATTTAACTTGGGCTTCAAAAATGACAGGGGAATATAATGGAGACACAGTTCCTGTAATGCATGCATGTGGTCACGATACTCATACTGCAATATTATTGGGGGTAGCTAAAGTTTTATATGAAATTAGAGATCAAATTCCAGGTTCTGTGAAATTTATTTTTCAACCTGCTGAAGAAGGAGCTCCTGCTGGAGAAGAAGGAGGAGCTGAGTTAATGGTTAAGGAAGGCGTATTGAAAAACCCCGACGTTGATGCGATATTTGGTCTTCACATTTGGTCTCAAATTAGCGCTGGACAAGTTTATGTCAGACCTAAAGGTATCATGGCTGCAGTAAATGAATTTAGAATAGATATTGAAGGAGTCCAAACTCATGGGTCAACTCCTTGGACAGGTGTAGATCCGATTGTTACTGCATCTCAAATGATTAATTCAATTCAGACTATTGTAAGTAGAAATATGCCATTAACTGAAGCTGCTGCAGTTGTTACAATTGGAAGTATTCATGGAGGAGTAAGAAGTAATATTATACCTGAAAGTTTGTATATGTTAGGCACAATAAGAACACTTGATAATAAAATGAAGGAAGTTTTATTACAAAGGCTTGAGGAAATCGTTAAAAATATTGCTGAAGCAAACAATGCTAAGGCTAAAATAACATATCAAGTTGCTTATCCAATAACTTATAATGATCCTGATTTATATGAACAAATGTTACCATCTCTTCAAAGAATAAATGGTTCTGAAAATGTTAATTCAATGAATGCTGTAACTGGAGCAGAGGATTTTTCTTTTTTTCAAGAAAAAATTCCTGGAATTTATTTTTTTATTGGTGGAACTAAAAAAGGAACAGATCCATTGAAAGCTGCTCCTCATCATACACCTGATTTTTATGTTGATGATTCAGCCATGATAACAGGGTTAAGATCAATGACCACTCTAGCCTTAGATTATTTAAAAAATAACAAATAGGACATAATATCAGTTTCTTCAAATAACTAAACTTTGTAATATTGTTTAATTAAAAAATTAAATATGTCAGTTATAATTTTTAATAAGAAAGAACAGGCCTCAGGAAATTTTAATAATGGTGATATTTTAGAAAAAAAACCTATTGGATTCCCTCAAGACGGAGGTAAGTTAAAGCCGTATTCAAATATATTTTATTGGGCAGATGCATGGACTCCTGCATTAAGAAGTACTATAGGTTTACATCCACATCAAGGATTTGAGATATGTAGTTTTGTTATTGAGGGAAGTATAAAACATTTTGATTCACAACAAAATAAATGGATTGAATTAAAAAAAGGAGATGCTCAGATTATTAGATCTGGAAATGGAATATCTCACGCAGAAGAAATTTTGGATAATTCTCGAATGTTTCAAATATGGTTTGATCCAAATATTTCAAAAACAATTACACAACCTGCAACTTACAATGATTATAAATATAATTCTTTTCCATTATTAAAAAAGGAAAACATAACTATTACAACTATTAAAGGAAATAATTCTCCATTTGAAATGGATTCTGAGGGAATAGAAATTTATGAAATTAAATATGATGATGGGTTTCACGAAATCAACTTAGATTCTGAAAAGGTTTATTCGTTTTTTATAAAACAAGGAAATCTTTTACATGAACACAAAAACCTAGATAAAGGGACTTTTATTAAAATTGAAAAAGAATCCAAACTTAATTTTAAAGCTAGCTATGATTTAGAATTGTTTGAAATTAGATCTCCTCTAAAACCTAGTTATACTACTTATTTTCAACGGTTTAATTAAAATGGTTTAACCCTTAATCTAGTTTCTTTTTCAAAAGCATATCCAATTTGTAAAAGCTTATTTTCAGTAAATGATTCTGAAATAAATGTTAAGTTAAAAGGTTTGCCATTTTCATTATAACCCATTGGAACTGTTAGACAGGGATAATATGCACCTGCGGCGTAAGCTGCATGGTAATTATTTATAGAGATTACAGCATCTAATTTATGTTTATTAATTGCTGTACTAAAATATCTTTTTCCTTCGACTTTGATTCTATTTTTAATTGACGATATTTCCTCGAGTTTCGTAGAATCACTTTGAATAGATTTAAATATTCCTTGTCCATAAGGTGCTCTTTTAATTAAATCTTCTTTATTAAATTCTATAATATCTTTTACACTTTTAAATGAAATATTATTGTTTTTAAAATATATTGGAAGATCATTTTTCATATCATAGTCAAGAATCTTTCTAAAACCATCAAAATTAATTTGGGGCGGATTGAATTTTATAATAGTTCCACCAAGTTTTTCAATTTTATTCACTGCACTTAAATAAAGAGAATCATTTAAAAACTCATTAAATACACCAAAACGTTTTCCTTTCAATGTGGAGTTAACTATTGATTCTAAATCAATGTCCTCACTATTTACTGACATAAAATCATTTTCGTCAAATCCAGAAACTGCTTTTAAAACTATAGCATTATCAATTACGTTTTTTGTCATAGGACCAGAGGTGTCTAACGTACTAGATATTGGTACTATTCCTGATCTACTTACTTGACCAATAGTAGGTTTTAGACCAACAATGGAATTTGCTGAAGACGGTGATAATATAGACCCTGAAGTTTCAGAGCCCAATGAAACACTAGAGAAATTAGCAGAAATAGCAGCTCCACTACCTGAACTTGATCCACCAGAATCAAATATCTTTCTTCCATATGGGTTTAGAGTTTGACCACCTAAAGCACTGTAACCCGAAGGACAGTTATTACAGAAATAGTATGCCCATTCACTAAGGTTAGTTTTACCAAGTATTAAAGCTCCATTTTCTTTTAATTTGTCTACAACAAAAGCATTTTTAGATCTATTGTTATTTAAAGCAAATGATCCGGCTGTAGTGGCTAAACCTTCATAATTAATATTGTCTTTTAAAAGAACTGGAATTCCATGTAATGAATAGATAGATTTAGGTTTTGTCTTATCTTTTTCTCTTGCCTCATTTATTATGTTTTGATTAATACTTATAATTGAATTTAAATATTGATTTTTATTAAACTCAATAGATTTTATTCTATATAAATAAAATAAAACTAATTTTTCATAAGTAAGTTTTTCTTCTAAAATACTTGTTTGAATTTCAGGAATACTTTTTTCAATTATTAATGGTTTAAAAAAATTGTACTCTTTTTCATTGAACTGGATTAGCTCCTTGTTTATATTATTAAACCAATCGTTTTTAACATCATATTTAGATTGAATTAATTTGAATTGCATTCTTTTATTAGTATTACTTTTACTTTTTGTTATCTCATCGGATTCATCATAATTTTGCCACGAAACAGGATTATTGCAACCTATGAGTATAGTTGTAAATAAAAGTAAAATTGTTTTCTTCATTATTGTCATATAAAATTTATCAAATTTTCCATTCTCATTCCTCTTGATCCTTTAATAAGAATATACTTCGAAGTTATTGGGAACTTTTTAATATGTTTATTTAATTCTTCTTTAGTCTTATAAAAAAAAGGAATTTTAAATTTGTCTTTTTGTTTAAAAAATTCATTTCCGATTAAAAAAATATTTTCAAAATTATTTTTTACACAAAAATTAATTAAGTCATAGTGTTCTTTTTTAGATTGCTTTCCCAATTCAAACATATCTCCTAAAATAATTGATTTCTTTCCCTGTTTTTCTATTAAAGAATTTAATGCAGAAATCATACTTGTAGGGTTAGCGTTATAGGCATCAAGTATAATTGATTTGTTGTTTTTTTCAATTATTTGAGATCTGTTGTTTGATGGAATATAATTAGATATTGCTTCATTTATTTTTTCAATTGAAATATTGAAATGAAGGCCTATCAATGTAGCAAATGCTATATTATAATAATTATAATTTCCTGTAAGTTTTGAATCGACTATAAAGTTTTTATAATTGAGTGTAGCATAATTAGAGTCTTTTACTTGACTAAATATATAATTCGATTTATTCTCTTTACTAAAACAAATTTTATTTCCAATAAATTGATTTTGTATTTGATCATCATTATTAATAAATGCCTGTTTATTATTTTTAATCAGAAAATCGTATAACTCACTTTTTCCTTTAATCACTCCTTCAAGACTACCAAATCCCTCTAAATGAGCTTTACCAAAATTAGTTATTAATCCAAAATCTGGTTTAATCATCTCAGTAAGTAATTTAATTTCCTTTAGATGATTTGCTCCCATTTCAATGATTGCAATATCTGTTTCTGGCTTAATTCTTAAAAGAGTTAAAGGGACTCCAATATGATTGTTTAAATTTCCAACTGTTGATACTATTCTATATTTTTTTTTTAAAACTTTGCTTATTAATTCTTTTGTAGTAGTTTTTCCATTACTTCCGGTAAGTGCAATTATTTTAGTTTTTAAAAGTCTTGCTCTGTGATATTTTGATAAATCTTGTAAAGATTTTAAAACATTTTTGACTTTAATAAATTTAGAATTATTTAAAGAATGATCATCAATAACTGCATAACTAGCTCCGTTTTTGATTGCTTCTTCTGCAAATTTATTTCCATTGAAATTGTCTCCTTTTAAGGCAAAAAATATTGATTTTTTATTTAAAGACCTGGTATCAGTGGAAAGCGAGCTACATTTTTTAAAATAATCATAAAGTTCGCTAGTATTCATCAAATAAATATAATGAATAACAAAGTGAATTTTATCTCTTTCTTATTTTTTTACTTTTCGATTCTCCTAAATATGACATTGCACATCTAAATCCAATGAAGTTAGATGTCATTGATTCGGGATAAAATCTTCTTTGAGCAGGATCAAGATAATAAGCCCTGTCTAACCACGAGCCTCCCTTATAAACTCTAGCTTCATCATTTATTAATGTAGTAGTTTCATTGTTAGGATTGTTTTCATCAGGTGAATTGTACATTTTTGAATAATTACCATCTAAATTAAAATCTCTTACTGAATTTCTGTCCCCATCGTTATAATTTCTATTATCTCCTTTACTGTAATTAGTTCTATTTATTGAATTATCATCTTCAAGCTCATTTTTAAGCGAACCTGGTAAATTATCATATGATGCATCTTTAGAAGAAACAGTTATAACTTTTCCATTTTCATCAATTGAAGGTTTAAAGTAAAGATTTCCTCTGTAATAATTAAAATCGTTCATTTCTTGATCTATAATAGGCCTATATACATCTGCAACCCATTCAGAAACATTACCAGCCATCCCATATAATCCAAAATCATTAGGAGGATATGCTGTTACTGCAGAAGTTATTCCAGAACCTGTTTCTGACCATCCAGCGATTCCTCCGTAATCTCCCTTACCGAGCTTAAAATTTGCCAATTGATCGCCTTCATTTTTTCTTTTTCCAGATCTAGTGTACTCACCTTCCCATGGAAATTTCTTTTTCCCTCTATATAAATTTTCATCTGAAACTTCACTTAATGCTAAAGCTGCGTATTCCCATTCAGTTTCAGTCGGCAATCTGTATTCCGGCAACAATATTCCACTTTCCCGGGATGCGTAGTTATACGTTTTTGTTCCATTTTCAGCAGTATTTATTTGTTTATTGTCAGCCATTTCGTTCATCCTTCCATTGTAAGCATTTGCTGGATCTAAAAAATATGCTTTGGTATTAAATCCATAGCCGTCAGTAATACTATCAGTTGTTATAGCTCCAGGTCTTATGTACCCTTTAGAAACTAATATTTGTTCATTTACTCTGTCAGTTCTCCATTTAGCATAGTTAGTAGCTTGTTTCCAACTCACTCCAACAACAGGATGATTCTCAAATGCTGGGTGTCTTAAATAATTATTGACCATATCTTCATTAAATCCAAGGGGATTTCTCCATACTAAAGTATCAGGGAGAGAAGCCTTATATATATCTGGAAATTCTTCTGAAAAAACATCATTCATCCAGTGTAAGTATTCAACATACATTAAATTAGTAACTTCAGTCTTATCAATGAGAAAAGATCTTACATATTGTTGATTAGGAGTGTTGTTCCAATCACGCATAATGTTGTCTTGTACATTTCCTTTAGTAAAGGTTCCCCCCTCAATGAAAACTAATCCAGGTCCAGTAATTTGCCCTCCATAAGATTTTGAATTTTTAAATCCCCCATCTTTTGAGCTAATTTTCCATCCGGTAGCTTTAGATATATTTCTATTGTTTTTAAATGGATTGTTATTGCAACCTACCAAAAAGATTGACACTAACAAAAAACTTAATAATGATGTGTTATTAATTTTCATTGATTATATTTCATAACTTGAGTTTGCAAGATACTAAATTGTTTAAAAAAAAATATTTTAGTTTTATTGTAAATTTAAATAAATATTAAAATTCAAATTTAATGAAGAATATATTTTTATGTTTTATTCTATTTTTAAGTTATAACTCACTTTTTTCACAACAAATCAGATCTATTCCACACGGTGCTCAATCTTTAATGATTTCTAGTGATGCAAGAGCTTCTGGTTTGGGAGATCAAGGAGTTGCTACTTCACCCGATGCCTACTCTCAACATTGGAATCCTGCCAAGTATACTTTTTTAGAAAACAAATCCGGAATTTCTGTTAGTTACACACCTTGGTTACAAAACTTAGGAGTTGAAGATTCTTTTTTAGCTAATCTAAATTATTACAATATTATTGATAATAGAAGTTCTTGGTCAGCAAGTTTTAAATATTTTACACTTGGTGAAATTGATCTTTTGAATGATCCTAGACAAACACCCTGGATAGCTGAGCCTAATTTTTTTACTCTTGACGGTTCATATTCTTTAAAATTAAACAAAAATTTCTCTATGGCAGTTTCAGCAAGATTTATCTCATCTTCACTTAGAGATCCCAACAGTAGTTTAGACTCAGAGTCTACTAATACTTTTGCAGTTGATATTTCAGGATTTTTTCAGTCGGATATGATTGCTTATAATAATTTTAGTGGGATTTGGAGAGCTGGTTTTAATATTTCAAATTTAGGTCCTAGAATGAAATATGAAGATTTAGGAAGGCAAGAATATATTCCAACTAATTTAAAATTAGGATCTTCTTTTGATTTTATTTTTGATTCTTTAAATAAGCTTTCTGTTAATATTGAGTTTAATAAGTTATTGGTTCCTTCTTTAAGTGTTCCAGTATTAGATAATGATAATAATATAATAGGATATTCTCAGCCCGATGTTAATTTTATGTCAGGAATTTTTAAATCTTTTGGAGACGCTCCTGATGGATTTAGTGAAGAAATTAAAGAAGTAACAATGGGTATTGGTTTAGAGTACACATATAATGATTCTTTTGCTCTTAGAATCGGGCATTTTGGTGAAAATGAATTGAAAGGAGGAAGGAAATACATTACTTATGGAACAGGTTTTTCATTAAACGAAATTGATTTAGATCTTTCTTATATATCTTCACCATCTAAATCAAGTACAATAAGCCCCTTAGATAATACTCTAAGATTTTCTTTTACATATAATTTTATGTAAATCAATATTTTTAATTTTATTTATAATCTATTAATTAGATACGTTAACTTTGCAAAAAAAATAATTCTAACTATGGGAAAGAATTATAAAATAGAATTCATTAAATGAAAGAAATAACGAAGCAAACTTATTTGAAATGGTACGAGGATATGCTCTTTTGGAGAAAGTTTGAAGATAAATTAGCTGCTGTTTACATTCAGCAAAAAGTCAGAGGATTCTTACATCTATACAACGGCCAAGAGGCAGTCTTAGCTGGAGCTTTACACGTAATTGATCACGAAAAAGATAGAATGATTACCGCTTATAGAAATCATGTAATGCCAATTGGAATGGGAGTTGATCCAAAACGAGTTATGGCAGAGTTATATGGGAAATCAACAGGAACCTCTATGGGACTTGGTGGATCTATGCATATTTTTTCTAAAAAACATAGATTTCATGGAGGTCACGGAATTGTAGGAGGTCAGATCCCTCTTGGCGCTGGTATGGCTTTTGGAGATAAATATTTTAATAGAGGAGCTGTTACTTTGTGTTACATGGGAGATGGTGCTGTTAGGCAAGGATCTTTACATGAAACATTAAATTTAGCAATGTTATGGAAACTTCCTGTAGTATTTATTGTTGAAAATAATGGTTATGCAATGGGTACGTCAGTTGAAAGAACAGCAAATCATTCTGACATATGGAAATTAGGTTTAGGATATGAAATGCCCTGTGGGCCTGTTGACGGAATGAATCCAGTCAAAGTAGCTGAAGCTCTTCATGAAGCTGTTTCTAGAGCTAGAAATGGTGATGGACCTAGTTTTTTAGAAATGAAAACATACAGATACAGAGGACACTCAATGTCAGATGCACAAAAATATAGAACCAAAGATGAAGTTAACGAGTACAGAAAAATAGACCCTATTACTCAAGTTAAAAAAGTGATTTTAGAAAACGATTTTGCGTCTGAGGAAGAAATACAATCCATAGATTCTAGTATAAAAAACAGAGTTCTTGATTGTCAAAAATTTGCAGAAGATTCTCCATACCCTGAAAAATCAGTAATGTATGATGCAGTATACGAACAGGAAGATTATAATTTTATATCTCATAAATTAAAGTAAATGGCTGAAATAATAAATATGCCTCGTTTAAGCGATACAATGGAGGAGGGAGTAGTGGCTAAGTGGCTAGTAAATGTAGGTGATACTATCAAAGAGGGTGATATTCTTGCTGAAATTGAAACTGATAAGGCAACAATGGAATTTGAATCATTTCATAATGGGGTTTTACTTCATGTTGGAATTAAAGAAGGAGAAACTGCAGCTGTTGACACTCTTTTGGCAATTGTTGGTGAAAAGGATGAAGATATTTCTGGATTATTAAATCCAACCACAAATTCTGGACAATTGGATTTAGTAGATCAGATAAATGAATCAGAAAATTTAATTCAAACTGTTGAAGAAGAACCAACTTTGAATGATAGTGACTCTATTTCAAATGAATCATTTGAAATAATTACAATGCCCAGGCTAAGTGATACAATGGAAGAAGGAACAGTGTCTTCTTGGCTTGTGAATGTTGGTGATATTGTAAAAGAAGGTGATATTTTAGCTGAAATTGAAACAGATAAAGCTACTATGGAATTTGAATCATTTCATGAGGGAACTTTATTATATATTGGAATAAATGTAGGAGAGACTGCAAAAGTAGATAGTTTATTGGCTGTAATTGGAGATGCTAATTCTGATTATAAAACGGCCGTTGATAATTTTGGATTAAATCCAGTATTACATGATAAAATTGAACAAACTGATGTTTCTGATTTAGTTAATGAAACGCCAGATACAAAATCCGAGTTAATTTTAGAGCCAATTTCAAATAATACAAACTCAAGGGTTTTAGCATCACCACTTGCTAAAAAAATTGCAAAAGAAAAAAATATTGATATTAGTTTAGTTGATGGTTCTGGAGATAACGGAAGAATTATTAAAGAGGATATTGAAAACTTTAAACCTACGCCAACAACTGTTACAGATAATATTGATTCAAAAATTCCTGAGTCAGGAATTGAAAGTTTTGAGGAAATAGAAAATTCTCAAATGAGAAAAACTATTGCAAGAAGACTTAAAGAATCTAAGTTTTCTGCCCCTCATTACTATTTGAGTGTAGAATTCGAAATGGACAATG
>Ga0209199_1003695_pt1 | contig 14826 bp, 15 predicted proteins | sample COGITO_mtgs_1105_7_FD_184805 | JGI IMG/M metagenome (GOLD analysis project Ga0209199, IMG submission 184805) | Pelagic marine microbial communities from North Sea - COGITO_mtgs_110523 (SPAdes) (version 2) | ecosystem: Environmental > Aquatic > Marine > Epipelagic ...
CCAAAACTATGTAGATAATTTAGCTCAAGGACAATACACCAGTTATTACAAATCTGGAGAAGTAGAATTTACAAGAAACTATGTAGATGGTTTACAACAAGGACAACAAATCGGTTACTATAAGTCTGGAGAAACAAAATACACCGTAAACTATGTAGATAATTTAGCTCAAGGACAATACACCAGTTATTACAAATCTGGAGAAGTAGAATTTACAAGAAACTTTGTAGATGGTTTACAACAAGGACAACAAATCGGTTACTATAAGTCTGGAGAAACAAAACACACCGTAAACTATGTAGATGATTTAAGACAAGGACAACAAATCGGTTACTATGAATCAGGAGAAACACAATACATTAGAAACTTTGTAGATGATTTAAGACAAGGACAACTAATCTTTTCTTATGAATCTGGCCTAACAAAATACACCATAGACTATGTAGATGATTTAGCGCAAGGACAACAAATAGCTTACTACGAATCTGGTCAGGTAGAATTTACAAGAAACTGGATAGATAATTTAAAACAAGGAGAGCAAATCTTTTATAAAACAGGTCAAACAAAAGATGCTATATCTGGATTATATATTCCAGGTGAAATAGATTACACTAAATTATATATTGATGACGAGCTTAAAGAAAGACGAATAGCTCTTGTTATTGGAAACGCAGCTTATGAAAAAGGAGTTTTAGAAAACCCTGTAAATGATGCTAATTTAATAGCAGAGTCCTTAGAGAAATTAGATTTTGAAGTTTTTTTACATACCGATTTAGCTACTGAAGATGAAATGCTGGATGCAATCAAAGAATTTGGCAGAAAGAGATCTAACTATGAAATAGGCTTTGTTTATTATGCTGGTCACGGAATACAATTAAACAATGAAAATTACTTATTACCAGTAAATGAAGAGTTTGAATATGAGGACGATGTAGAGGATAACGCAGTTAGTATGCAACGAGTACTTCGATATTTAGAGTCAACAAGAGAAAACCAATTAAACTTTATTGTACTAGACGCTTGTAGAGACAATCCTTTTGAATCAAATTGGAATAAGACAAGATCTTTAAAAGGGGCAGGGTTGGCTAAAACACCCCCTCCTACGGGATCATTAATTGCTTTCTCTACTGACCACGGTCAAACAGCTGCAGATGGAGATCGTGGCAATAGTTTATACTCTCAAGCACTCGCAGAAAAACTATTAGAAGAAAATGTAAGTATAGAGCAAGTTTTTAAAAATGTTAGAACAGAGGTATTAAAGCTATCTGGTGATACACAGAGCCCGGTAGAGGAGTCGAAACTAACAGGTGATGTATTTTATCTAAATAAAAAAGAAAAATAGTTAAATCATATGCTATCTAAAGAAGTTTTTATTTTCCTAAAGACATTAAAGAATCATAACAATCGTGAGTGGTTCAAAGAAAACATCACTACTTTTAGAGCTGCTGAAACTAACGTAAAACTACTTTATAGTGAGTTGTATAACGAACTTAATCATGTAGATTCGATAGATAATTTTAAAGTTTTTAGAATTTATAGAGATATAAGATTTTCTATGAATAAAACTCCTTATAAAACGCATTTTAGCGGAAGCTTCCATCGAACAAAACCGGATTTAAGAGGGGGTTATTATTTGCATCTTGCACCTAATAATGAAAGTTTTATTGCAACAGGATTTTGGAATCCTAACAAAGAAGATCTTTTTCGACTTCGAAAAGAATTTGAAACCGACTCTGAGGAGCTAAGAGCTATCATTGATAACCTAAGTTTTAAAGCTGTTTGGGGACATCTTGAAGGAGATGAACTACGATCTGCACCGCGAGGATTTGATAAACAAGACCAAAACATTGATTTGATTCGTAAAAAGCAGTTTATATTTAGTAAAAAATATACGGATAAACAGGTGCAGTCTGACAGATTTATTCTAGATGTGATTGATAGCTTCAAGGCCATTCGACCCTATTTTGACTATATGAGTTCTGTATTGACCACTAATCTAAACGGAGAATCTATTTTATAAGTGTATTTTTTTTTATCAGTCTACCGAAACTTACTTTTTATTTATTAAGAAATAACCAAAGCAGATAGCAAGTATTGATATACTAAAATATAATATATCTAAAGGATCAGTAAAATTTTCTGAAAACTTAAGAACTTTTTCAAAGAATTTTACAATTAAAACAATAATGATAACCTTAATTATTTTATTTTTTAATTGATCTAAGTCCCTTATTTTTAGAGTTGACTCATTAAATTTTGAATTAGTAAAATCAATCTCACTAACAAAAAGTTCATATATACCAAAGCCAAATATTAAAAGGACAATACCAATTAGAAACAAATCAATTGCTGAAATTATTTTAAATAATAATTCATTGCTACTTGTTATAGAATCATCAAATAGTGGATTGTAAAATATAATTGCTTCAATAATTTCCCATCCACCTAGAACTAGTAGTGCAATCGATGAAATTATTGATAGTAAAACAGGAAGAATGGTAATATATCTTACACCCCATAATAATTTTTCAAATTTATTGTTCATACTATAAAATTAGTTAAAATAAACAAAACACATTTTTGCATTTTATTTTTTATAAATTTACAGATAAGGAACTAAACAAACGAACTTATATATTGTTAAATGCACAACAATAAACCTTCATTAATTTATTTAGATACTTCTAAATCTTCTTAAGCCTGTCCAAGTAACTCTTTTAGTTCTTCCTAAATATGATTTACTTCCGACTCTATCATTAAAATCATTTCTTGCTGAATTTAACTGAGCATTTCCGTTTTCCTGATTTTTCATTACATAATATTATTAAAATTTCGCGCAAAAATAATATCAAAAATTGAATTTACAAGCTTTTTTTTAAACAATTTTTACTTTTTTAATAAGTAGGTATTTACAATTGATTTTTATTAAATTATAATATCCCCAAGTTGATAAATAATTTCTTTTTCTAGTTTACCGTTTTCATCATAATATTTAAAAACTCCATTCTCTTTATTGTTTTTAAAATTACCTTCTCTAGAAACCATTCCATTTTCATGAAACCATTTTAAAATTCCATTGCGCTTGCCATTTTTTATATTCTCTTCTATTTCTAACTGACCATTATCATTGTAAAATTTAGTTATTCCATTTTGAACATCTTTTTCCCAATTAACTTCTTGTTCTAATTGACCATTATCTTTATATACTCTCCATAGTCCATGTTTTTTGTTGTTTACATAATTACCATCTTGTTGTAATTCTCCATTTTGATGATATGTTCTGTATAAACCTTCAAGCTTATAGTTTTTAAAATTTGAATTTTTTTTTGTCATTTTTTGTAAATTTAGTAGTTAATAGAATTTAATCTATTAACCCATTAATATTATATTTAGATAAAAAATTCCAAACTAACTCACTAGTGTTTTGACCCTGAAAAGAACTGTTAAACCATTCATGGCCTCCTCCTATATATTTGTAATGTTCAACAGAAATATTATTATCCCCATTATTATATAAATAATGTTCAATATTCATTCCTTGGTCCGAATAAGTATTTATTACTGGATTTACTGAAGTATTGTTAAAATTAATCCAATAACCTAATGTGCTTTGTACAGAGCTATAATCTGAACTTCCATTAAAAGGAATCACTCCATCAGATGTTCCATGAAGATGAATCACGGGAACTGGTCGACTTATTGTTCCAGCACAATCTAGCATTGCTCCAGAAACAGAAGCTACGGCAGTAATTAAATTACTTTTATAATTTGCAAGCCCATATGCCATCATTCCACCATTTGAATATCCAGTAGCGTAGACTCTCTGAGAATCAATATTATAATTTGATGAAATATCATCAACCATAGCCTCTACAAAACCTAAATCGTCTGCTGTACTTTTATTATCTCCATCTACAGGACATGGATTCCAGTGGGGAGCCCCATCTAAACAACTTCCTTGAGGATAAACTAAGATAAATTGTTCAGACTCTGCTAAAGAACGCATATCTACATAATTCATGTATTGTTCTGCAGTATCACCAAATCCATGAAAATTAAATAATAATGGAATAGCTTGATCGCTATAAGACTGCGGTACATACAAAATGTATTCTCTTGTAATGTTTTCGAGAGATAAATTGATTGCATTTTCATTTTGAGAACAAAATGTATTATTGTCATTATTGTCGCAACTTGTAATAAATAAACTAATCAATATTGAGTATAAAAATATCCTTTTCATAATTAAAAATTTTTGCAAAAAGTATACCATTAATTAAACTTATAAAAAAAACCTAATTAAATATTAATTAGGTTTTTCTAAAATTATTAATGTATATGATTATTCAGCTGCATCAGGAGCAACTGCCATCATCAGACCAGTAGCATCTCCAAAATCTCCTGAATTAATGATTTTCCCATCTTCATTAAATGTGAAATAGTGATACATGTAAATTTCAAAACTTTTACCAGAAGCCGTATTAGTTCCTGTCCAAGTTCCATAAGTTCTAACGCTACCATTTAATTGTCCAGTTTCAGGATCAACTCCAGGTAAAAAGTTTTCTGCTGTGTATGTGATGTTTTCCATTGCACTTTGCCAACCTTTAACATATTCAAGCGTTTGTTCTTTATTCATTGCTGTAGCACCATAGAAACAACTTCTCCACTCAACATCATCTGAAAGTAAATCAGAAATTGAATTTTCAGCTGTAAATGTATCAAAGTAATTTTTAGCTAATTCAACATTTTTTTCAAAATCCGGGTTTTGTACTGGTTGATTACATGATGATAAAACACAAACACAAACCAACATTATTATTTTTTTCATTTTTATTTAATTTTTGATTAGATTCCTAATATACATCATATATGTTTTTATTTAAAAATAATTCATATAAATTTATCAAAAAAATAATGTTAAAGGCAATTTTATTCGATATGGATGGTGTAATTGTGGACAGTGAGCCATTGCATAAAAAAGCATATTTTAATATGTTTAAAGATATAGGTATTGATGTTTCCGAAAAACTATTTGAGTCTTTTACTGGTCAGTCAACTTTAAAAATATGCAGTTCTCTTTGTAAGTACTTTTCTTTAACTAATCCACCTCAAGAACTGGTTGATTTGAAAAGATCGCATTTTAAATATATTTTTGAAAATGACAAGGATTTTAAACTAATTGATGGAGTTTTAGATTTAATAAAAGATTATATAAATAATGGCTTAGTACTTGTGTTGGCATCTTCTGCTTCAATGGTAACAATTAATAATGTTTTTAAAAGATTTAAACTGGATAAGTATTTTATAGCTAAGCTCAGTGGTGCAGATTTACAAGCATCAAAGCCACACCCTGAAATATTTATTAAAGCTGCCCAATCATCAGGATTTAAAAAAGAAGAATGCTTAGTAATAGAAGACTCTACTAACGGAATAAAGGCTGCAAAAGCTGCTGGGATATTCTGTGTGGGTTTTGATAGTTTTCACTCAAAAAACCAAGATTATTCTAATGCGAATTTAATTGTAAAGGAGTTTAGCCTTATTAAATATGATAAAATTAAAAATGTTCTTTAATTTTTTACAAAAACCATACAATGCTGCCAGGGTAGATTATTTATATTTCTTTTAAGTTTAAAACCAGCAGCTTCCATTTCTTTTACCGCTTGTTTTTCAGTCATTTTGTGTATTCTTTTTATCGGCACATTTGGGTCTTCAGCCCTATATTCGATTAAGAACAACTCACCTTTAGGCTTCAATGCGCTTTTAATGGAAGTTATCATTTCTATTGGAAAACTAAATTCATGATAGACATCAACCATTAAAATTTTATCAACTGAATTTTCAGCTAAATACACACTTTGTTCACTGCTTAGAATTGTTTTAATATTTTTTATTTTGCTTGTTTCTTTGATGTTTTCAATTGCCATTAACATCTCAGTTTGAATATCAACTGCATACACTAAACCATTATTAGCTAAAGGAGCCATTCTAAAAGCATGATAACCCGATCCTGCTCCAATATCTGCTATAGTATCATTGGGTTTTATCCCCATATTTTGAATTAATTTTGAAACGTTTTCTTCCTTTTCTCGTTGGGATCTTTCTAACCAACCAATTCCTTCATACCCCATTACGTAGGCAATTTCTCTATCCATATACCACTTTCCAATTCCGTTATAATCCCCCGTTTTATAAATATATATCTGATCATTTGTGATATTTTGTGCTACAGAGTCATTGGATAAAAGTAAAATATTAAATAAGAATAAAAGAATAGTGAATTTTTTCATATGTTTTTATTTTAATAGCATATTCTAATTTAACAATTAATAAACTTTAGAAATAACAAAGTAAATAAATTATATCATGTAATTACTATTAATTCCGTGTATCATCATTTAACTTTAAATGAATTTAAAATTGCAATTGAGTTTAGTTTTTATAATCTATTCTATTTTCATATCTTATTAATTAAATAAACCTATCATGACAACTAAATCAATTAACCTCATTAAATATCCTTTAATCTTAATCAGTATTTCTCTTTGTATTTCAGGATTAAGATGGTTGATTAGTTCGGAGCCATGGATGTTAGACCAGGTAGCTAATGAAGAAAGATTAGAAATGACTTTTGTCGATCTTTTCTTATTGGACGGTAATTCAACTCTAAGTGCCTATCTAACTCAAATTTATCGATTTTTAGGTCTTTATGTTCTAGGTATTGGATCTATACTTTTTTTTTTCACCTCCAATGAATTTTTGAAAATAGATAATTTTAGACAACGATTTTTAATTGTTTTTGGATTTTTACTAGTCTCGAATTTAGTTTTAGCTCATGTGTGGATACCTTCTTCACACTTTATTTATGTTATGTGGGGTGCTATTGCATTATTTTGTGTAAGTCTATATAATCATCTAAAAAGTTAGTAGTCTCAATGAATTATTTGTAATATTCTTAAAATAAATATTATATTTAATTCGTTCTAAATAAAAATATAACTTTGAAAAATTTACTTTTTATAATTGCCTTGTTTGTTTCTTTTTCTACTTTCTCTCAATATTACACTGGGCAAAGAGTTTTTTCAAATAAATTTCCTACTGAAATTAGTGACATTAAACAAGATACATATATACTTATAAAAAATTCTAACACAGATATCATTGTAGCAGTTAAAGATTTATCAAGAGGAATTGTGATTCAACATGCTTATATAAAAGCTCAGAACGACTATAAATTTACTAACATCCCTGTTGGTAAATACGTTTGCATGTATATGTGGACAGATTCTCTTGGAAAAAGACATTATAATATTGATGATAAATCTATGGATTTCCCCATCAATCAAATAGGCGGATATGAAATTACGATGCAAAAATCAGTTGCGGGTAATTTAACTCAATCCTCAATAGATGAAGATGATTTTTTTAATAACTAATTTTTAATTATATTAATTAATATCCTATAAATTAGTACTTATGAAAAAAAAAAATATTTATAATAGTTTATTGTTATCACTACTATTATTACCTGCATTTTTATTTAGCCAAGGTTTAAATTTCTCCTCTGATGAAGAATTAGCTCAGATTAATGAACCTCCTTCAAATTATGGCTTTGTAACCGATCTTCCAGCAAGTTACAGCTTGGAAAGATATGTTCCGTTTGTAAAAAAACAAACTGGTGGTACTTGTGTTGGTTTTTCAACCTTTTACTATGCTTTGTCAACTATGTATAATATCGAGTTTAATATCATAGAAGGAGTAGATAAATTCGCTCATTCTTTTGATCCTTATTTTATTTATTCAATTGTATTTAATAAAAAAAATGATTGTAATACCGGTTTAACTTTTCCTCAAGCTTTCGAGTCGGTTTATAAGATAGGATCTAAAAAATTACTTTATCCTCCTTTTACTACTTGTGATACAAATTGGGATGAACAGAAGTTATTAAATACTATGCCTTACACAAAATCATATAGTATTAATAATTACTACATTTTAAATGTAGACAAGCCAAACTTTGTTGACAATGTAAAGCAAGCAATTGCTTATAAATTACCAGTAGTCATTGGAATGTCCTATTTACCATCAATGGGTATTTATAATTCTAATGACCAATATGGAGTAAGCTCTGACGGTTTATGGACTCCAAATCCTAATGAGGGAGTGGACGGGGGTCATGCTTTGTGTGTAGTTGGGTATGATAACTATAAATTTGGTGGTTCTTTCAGAATTGTTAATAGCTGGGGTTCTGATTTTGGTGATAATGGGTATATGTGGATTAAGTATAAGGATTTTAAAAATTTCACAAAAGAAGCTTATTTAATGGAACTAAATGAAAATGTCAAATCAAGAATTGGTTTCAAGGATGGATTACGATCAGAAAGTTACAGACGATATGGATACAAAACAAAAACTAATCAACTTAGCACCTATGAGGGTCAGTATTTAAACGATAGTACTACAGGCTTAGGTATTTGGTTAGACGAGGATAATGACACTCACTACATAGGTGAATTCAATAAAGGTTCTATGAATGGTTTCTTTTTTATTTTAGATGAAGATGGTTTGTTTTCTGGAGTTGCAAATGATGGCGTATTTACAGATATTAATAAACTAGGCTTTGGTGAAGGTAATGATGAAATTATGGAAAAACAAGTATCTGCTTTGAAGTATTTTGACAACTTTGATGTAGAACTTGATGGAATAAGAAAAGCTAATTCTACCTCAAATAATCTTGTTGAACCATCTTCAAATGAATAAATATTTTATTTTATTTTATCTACTTTCGACTACTTTTTTTGCTCAAGAAAATTATGTTAGAAATGGAGGTGAATTTTATCCAGAACAATACTTGTCTGAAAAAGATTCCTTAAAATGGCCTCTATTATTTGATATTTCTTTGGATGTAAAGGATATTAAAGGTTTAGACGTTAATCAAAATGAGTTCTATTCAAAGTTGATGATTAGCTCTTACTCTGAGTACGATATTATTTATATCACAAATAATAAAACAGATACAATTAACTTAGATCATAATAATTGGTTTACACTTGAGATAAAAGAAACTAATTTAAATAAGAACATAAACAAACCTGTAACTTATTTTAAAAAAAAATATAATTATCTCTTTTATGATGATTTCTACAGTAAATCAGTAACTCTTGTTGAGTCACCTTTCGATGTTAATTGGGATTTAAGGGATTACCCTTTTGATGTACAGCAGTTAAAATTTAAATTTACATCAAAAGTGGATTCCTCTGTTATAAGATTAAGACCAAGCAAGGACTTTTTAAGTACATTTGAGCCAAATATGGATAACTTAGCTGAAGGTTTTAGTATTAATGATAATATCGAATACAATTACTCTTATAATCAAGATGCAAGTGATATTATTAGAACTAGTCCAGGACCTAATGGATTAAGACCTATAGTAACTGAAACTCTTGAATTAGTATTAAATTTAGATAGAACAGGTTCATGGCTTTATTTAAAATTATTTTTTGGAGGTTTTATTTCATTCTTTATTTCGTGGATTCTTTTCTTTATCCCTCAGAGACAGTTTGAGTCAAGAACTAATTTAGCTGTAGCATCTGTGTTTGGTGCCTTAGGTAACAAATATTTTGTTGAAAGTACAATTCCTAATATTCAAGTTCTGACTAAAGCTGATGTTATAAACAATGTTATAATATTATTAATAGCATATAATATATTGATTATGATAGCTCAGCAAAACAAAAAAATGAAGTGGTCTTTTCTTGAAACTGATAAAGGAGCTTTAATTAAATCAGGACTTTTATTTTTATTTATTATGTTTATTATACGTATATACTAATCAGTATAAACTTATTCATTAATTGAAGATATTTCAGAGTCGCTAAATAGTGAGTTTAAGTACATTTCAAGTTGATCATCTTCTTCCTCTGTAGCAAATCCGTAAGTTTGTTTAACTCCATCTTTATAATATTCTGTATACCATTTTCCATTTTCTACTACATAAAACTTACCTTGTTTGCCGTTATTCCATTTACCCACTGAGTATTGTTGAAGCTCTTTATTGTAATTAATTCCATACCCTTGAGCATTCCAGCCTCCGGACGGTTTTCTATAAATCTGACCTTCATATATTTGATTATCATCGTCCCATGTATCTCTAGTGAAATTATCAAATTCTTGCTCATCTAAAGATTCAAAATCAACATAAAATGCAAATGCACGATCAGTATATCTCGCAAAATCATTATAATTCATCCACATATAACCATTATTACCCCAAGTTGCTCCCCAACTATTGACAACTAAGAATGATCCTCCATTTTTGTAATCATCATAACCAACTATAGTCATAGCATGACCGTCCCAGTTAGCTTCATCATAATTTGGTCTAAAAATACCATCTTTTCCAATTTCATCAAGACCATTTCCATAATGAGAAATTCCAATAACAACAGGAAAACTATATTTAAAAAGCTCGATTTTTATTTTATTTATTGAACTATAATCCTCTGGATCAAATTGCTCATAGTCTTTAATGGAATATTTGCTAGACAGTGAAACTGTTTGCTTTAATGCAGATGTGGTCCATTCTTTAGCACAATGTAAATCATAAGGAGGTATTGTAAATTTTTTATTACCTACTCTATTGCTTAAACTAAAAACATCATTCCATCCTATACCATCACTACAAGTATCAGCATTTAAAACTGATAATTGATTATATAAATACCATGGATCAAATCTATGCGCCCATTTACCCTCGCTACTGGTGATACCGTAGCTTTTATTATAAATAATCGACATAGAGTAATAAGAAACAGCCCAGGCTACACAAGATCCGCTATCCTTTTGATCTCCAATATTTGGAATATATTTTATTAAGTCATGTTTAGAAGGCAAATCATCTGCAAAACCTAATGAGGCTTTTGAATAAAAGTCAATATTATTAATCTCTTCATTAGAATCAACAAATTTATATCCTTGAGACATAACAAGAGTTGAACTTATTAATAGTACAAAACGTAGTAAAAATTGATTTTTCATAAGTTTAAAATTTAATCATTGTTTATCAAAGTGTAAATACCAATAGAAGTAGTTATAAAATTACTTTTCTCTTCTGCATTAAAATTATTATATAGATTTTCTGGTATTTTTAAAAGTGATTTTTTTTTACTTAGCCAAATAACTTCGATATCCTTAATTTTTTTTAATCTAAAATTAGTCTCCTTAATTTTTTTATCTGGCCCACCAAAATTTATATAATATGATAATTCGGCTTCTATGTTTAATTTATTTAAAAGATTTTTTTTATTAAATACTTTGTTAGTTAATTCATTCGTGATATCAGAAACGTTTAATTTACTCAGATAACTTCCTTTCTTAGCTATTTTTTTTATTTTTTTTATTTTTATGTTATTTAATAGTTCATTGATCACTTCAAAATCAACTTTAGTTTGTTTAGTCAATAATGATTTATTAATATCATTCATTAAATTGTTTTTAACATCAATGGACTTTGCTAATAGAAGGTCACTCACAAATAAATTTTGTCTTGCTGGAATATATTTTTTATCAAGGTTAATAGATCTTTCAAAATATTTTTTTGATCTTTTAATCATGTCTTTTGGAGAATCCGTTAAACTTGATCTTGTTTTGGATACAAAAGCTCTAGTTTGAAGGTCAAGGGATACTGGATACAATAATTTTGAAATTTTTGGTTCAGAAATACTTATTCCATACATTAAATAATTTAAACCAAGGTTATTGTAAATTTCTCTCGAGTTAAAATTACTTGCTAATATTGTTTTAAATGCATCAATAGAAAGCCTATATTCCTTTAATTTAAAAAGAATATTTGCAATTTCAAATATTTTGGCTAATCTATTTGCTTGCTCTTTTTTATCATTAATAATCGCAACTCTATCTTCATAACTAGGATATTTCTTAAGATTTTTTGGAAGATTATAAGACTCATAAACTTTGTTTAGGGTTGTTTCTGCAAATTCTAATGTCTTGTAACCTGCAATTTTCCCATAAAAACCTGCATAAATATCTGCCTGAGATTCTGCCTCTTTGATTTCTTCGTAAGAATAGCTTTTATACTTTAATGATTTACCTACTTTACTAGCATATGAAAGTCCAGTGTTTAACATCCATCCATGCTGTAGATAATAATGAGCAAGTTCGTGAGATAAAATAAATGCTATTTTATCTTCAAAATTTTCCTCTTCACAAAACAGACTAATTAATTTATATTCAATCGTAATACTTTCGCCTGACATGTAAGCTGCACTTTTTTCCTCATTAGAAAAAATTAGATCTGGTTCCATCAAACTGTTATTTCCAATACTCTCTATAATGTTATTAAATACTTTTTTTACTCTGTCTTCACAATTATTAGCAAAAAGAAAGTTGTTAAAAAACAAGCTTAATATGATTATTGATTTTTTCATTCTTATTAATTACACAAACAGATTCTTTTAAATATAATATTTTTTTATAACTTAACATTATGAGGATTATTTTATCTCTTTTTTTATTGATCTCTTTTTTTTCTTTTTCTCAAGAGGAAAAGCGTTTAGCCCTTGTTATAGGTAATTCTAATTATGATTCAATAGCTAAACTTGCCAACCCTGTTAATGATGCTAAATTAATTGCTAGAACATTAGATTCACTAGATTTTGAAGTGATCCTAGCTACTGATTTAGACAAGAATGATTTCATGAGTAAAGTAGTAGAATTTGGTAAAAAAAGAGCTGATTATGATGTTGGTTTTGTTTACTATGCTGGACACGGAGTACAAATTAATGGAGAGAATTATTTGTTACCCACAAATCAAAATTTTGATGAAGAATGGAAAGTAGAGGAATACGCTATTAATGTAAATAGAATAATGAAATACTTGACTGCATTGACAGATCAAGTAAATATATTAATCTTAGATGCTTGTAGAAACAATCCGTGGGAAGGAAACTTTCGAAGTGTAGGTAGTTCCAATAATGGTGGCTTAGCAAAGATACCAGCACCAACAGGGTCGCTTATTGCCTTTTCGACAGATGCTGGAGCTGTAGCTGCAGATGGAGATGGAGAGAACTCTATTTACTGTAAAAGTCTTGTTAAAAATATGCTTTTAGAAAACACATCTCTAGATCAAGTATTTAGAAATGTAAGAACTGATGTGTTAAAAGAATCAAAAGATATGCAAAGACCAATTGAATCGTCTCAACTAACTGGCCAAGCATTTTATTTAGTAAAATCAGATTATAAAAATATATTTAGTTCAATTGAAAAAATATTAGACACGTTTAATAGTCCCTATTTTGACGAAACAGATTATACTCCTCAATTATATGAAAGTTTAGAAAAATTAAATATAATTATTTCAAAGGACCCTAACAATGCAAAAGCTTTTCTTCTATCTTCAAAAATATATCAGCAGCTTGAGCAGACTGATAAAGCATTATCATTTGTAAATAAAGCGATTGAAATAGACAAAAATTTTATAAACGCATACTTTTATAGAGCATCTCTGCATGGAGAATTAGGTAATTTTGAATTGAGAACTATGGATAGAAATACTATAATTAAACTTGACCCTGAAAATAGAGCTAATTATATGCGTAAAGTTTATGATTTTTATTCAAATGATAAATATGAAGAAGGTATTGATGTAATAAATAAGATGTTATTAATCTTTCCTAATAATGATGGAGAATTTTACAGAATGAAAGCAAATATGCATATGTTTTTACTGCAAAATGATTTAGCCATAGATGCTTATTCTAAGGCTATTGAAATAGATCCTGAAAATGGATTTTTATATATGCAAAAAGGAGATTTTTTAGCTCGAGAACTAAATAGAAATGAAGAAGCATTAGCATTGTATAAGATTGCAAATGAGCTCAAGCCTGATGAACCAAGCCCTTATTATGCGATTATTTATAGTAGTTTTGCTCTAAATAAATTAGATGGAATTATTGAATTATGTCAGAAGCTTATTTCATTAGATTTTAATGCCCCTGAGCCTTATTATCATTTATCAAATTATTATAAATCATCTAATGATTATATCAAAGCAATAACATACATGAGTATAGCAATTTTTAAGTATGAGGAAGGTGGTTATGGAATTGATAGTGAATTAGGAGTGGCGGAATATTTATTTAACCTCTATTTACAACGATCTAAACTATATAATGAATTAAATATTGATATATTAGAATGCCAAGACTTAAATGATGCTTTAAAATCTATTTCTAAATATCAAAATTTAAGTGAAGAGAAGTTATGGTCATTAGAAGTTTACGTTGCAGATGGATATATTAATAAAAAGTTAGAAGAAATAGAAAAATTAATTTCTGAGAACTGTGAATTAATCCAATAGTGAGAATTTTAAAAATATAGTAGATTTGTCAAACAATTTATTATATATCAAATATAAGTCTAATATTTACGGATTATAATTCCCCATCAAAACTTTAGAACATGATATGGCTCATTACTCAATTTTAAATAAGACAGACATACTTGAAATATTAAAACCATATTCAATTTTTAGCATTAAAAAATTTGAAATTTTAGATGGTGGATCCGAAAACACCAATTATAAAATTGATTCAGAAATTGGAACTTTTGTATTAACCATTTCAGAACAAAAGACTATAAAGGAGACTCAAGATCTTACTAAATTACTGATCTATCTAAAAAACAATTCCTTTGAAACATCTGAAATTATTTTTACTACAAATAATAAAAGCATTTCTGTATTTAAGGATAAACCTGTTATGTTAAAAAGTTTTATTAATGGAAGTATTATGACTGATTTACCTAACCATT
>Ga0209199_1003699_pt1 | contig 14813 bp, 13 predicted proteins | sample COGITO_mtgs_1105_7_FD_184805 | JGI IMG/M metagenome (GOLD analysis project Ga0209199, IMG submission 184805) | Pelagic marine microbial communities from North Sea - COGITO_mtgs_110523 (SPAdes) (version 2) | ecosystem: Environmental > Aquatic > Marine > Epipelagic ...
AAACAGAGCTATTGAATTTTGACGATAAGCTCTATTCAGAGATTAATGTAGAAATGCGTAAGAAATGGACTCCAAAATTAAAATCAATTTTTACTTATATAAATTTAGATTATAATAAAGATTTTTTAGAATCTAAGTTAGATGGAAGCTCTGTAAAGGCATGGCTAGGAATTGCAGAAAGCACCTATAAATTTCAAAGAGGTAAATCCGTTCGGCTTGAGCTACAACACCTTTCCACAAATGACGATGCCAGAAACTGGGCGGGTGGTACAATAGAATATTTTTTTAATTCTAAGTTTGGGATGTATTTAAATGATTCCTACAACTACGAAGAGAGTAAAATTACTGAAAATACTAAAATTCATTTCTTTAATTTGGGAGGGAGTTTCACAAAAGGCTCCACCCGTGTGGGGATCAATTATGGACGTCAGCGAGGAGGATTGCTTTGTGTAGGCGGCGTGTGTAGACCCGTCAGTAAAAACACTGGGGTGACCCTCAATTTTGTAACTACTTTTTAGTTTTTAACCTTTATACTTAAGCGGGAGATGCACTATTTTTTTGGTTTCAAAAAAATCTTCTTCAAAGTAAGCGCTTAAATCGTAAAGTGTGGCTTTGGTATAGAGCTTGAGTTCTTCTGTTAAATCGCCCCCTTTAAGATACAGAATACCATTTTTGATAGGGTGTATACTTTTTTTAGCAACTCTATTTTTAATCCATGCCACAAAATCTGGCATCGTAGTGACCGCTCGACTTATAATAAAGTCATAATGCCCTTGAATCGATTCGGCTCTAGCATGTGTGGTATAAATGTTTTCCAAACCTAGACTTTCTGCAACCCCATTAACCACTTTTAACTTTTTGTTGATACTGTCTACTAAATGAAATTTAACCTCTGGGAATAGAATGGCTAGCGGGACTCCTGGAAATCCACCTCCCGTACCAATATCTAAAATTTTAGCACCTGCCTTGAACTGAACTAATTTGGCAATCGATAAAGAATGGAGCACATGATGCAAATACAAGGCCTCAATATCTTTACGTGAAATGACATTAATTTGTGAATTCCAGTTTTCATAAAGCCCTTGTAATGCTTCAAATTGTTGAAGTTGATTATCCGTTAGATTAGGGAAATATTTCTTAATTAAAAGCATGACTTGGTGTTTTTTCAGCAAAAATAGCCATTAATCTGTTAAATATTGTAAAAGCTCACCCTCTAAACTTTTTTATTAATTATATTTGATTAATATTTTTCATCAGAGATAACAAACACAACTCATGACAAAATCAACAATCACATTTTCAAGAACAGATTCCGCTAAGTTTTTTAAAACTTTGAACAGTAGAGTCAACAATTATTTTAAAGACAATAAAATTAATCGCTCCGGTAATTGGAAGCTCTGGGTAAAAACGATCGTCATGTTTTCGATTTTTTTAGTGCCTTATTTTTTAATCCTGACAATCAATATGCCAGGATGGCTACAAATTTTATTTACGATTGTGATGGGCGTTGGCATGGCTGGCGTTGGAATGAATGTGATGCATGATGGTAATCATGGTTCGTTTTCAAATAAATCATGGATCAATAACATAATGGGAGGCAGTATTTACATCCTTGCAGGCAATGTTTACAATTGGAAAGTGCAACACAACGTGCTTCACCACACCTACACCAATATACCTGGACATGACGAAGATCTAGATGCAGGTCGCGTACTACGATTCACCAAAAGTACCGAATGGAAACGTCACCATAAATTTCAACATATTTATTCTGTTTTGCTATATGGCTTGTTAACTATCAACTGGGCGATTACTACTGATTTTTTACAAATGAAGCGGTACATGAAACGTAAACTTTCTTATGGAAAATTCCCAAACCCATTCTTAAACTGGAGTACACTCGTTATTTCTAAAGTGGTTTATTTAAGCTTATGGATTGTGCTTCCAATGTTGATTTTAGACGTGGCATGGTACAAGGTTTTAATTGGATTTTTCATAATGCACTATACCGCTGGGTTGATTCTTAGCATGGTTTTTCAATTGGCACATATCATGGATGAAGCAGAAATGCCAATGCCAGAAACTGATGGTACAATGAAAAATACATGGGCCATTCATCAGCTTAAAACAACTGTTAACTTTTCACCAAAAAACAAATTGGTAAACTGGTTTACAGGGGGTTTAAATCACCAAGTAGAACACCATATTTTTCCAAATATTTCACACGTTCATTATGGTAAAATAGCTGAAATCGTAAAGAAAACTGCACTTGAGTTTAATTTACCCTACAACGAGTTTGAAACAACAAGAAAAGCAATTATAGCCCATTTTAAATATTTAAAAGAAATGGGTGTAAAACCAGCAATACCAGCATAAAAACAATACATGAGTCAATTACTTTCTGAAAGGATTTTAAACATGGCCACGTCAGCTACCCTAGCGATGGCGGCCAAAGCAAGAGAATTAAAAGCCGAAGGCAAAGATATTATAGGATTAAGTTTGGGAGAACCCGACTTTAATACGCCAGATTTTATTAAAGACGCTGCCAAAACAGCCATTGATGAAAACTATAATTCCTACACCCCAGTCGATGGATACGCCGAATTGAAGCAAGCCATCATCACTAAGTTTAAGCGTGATAACAATATAAACTACCAACCTTCCCAAATTGTGGTTTCTACGGGAGCAAAACAATGTCTGGCTAATGTAGCTTTGGTCATGCTCAATAAAGGCGACGAGGTTATTTTGCCCTGTCCTTACTGGGTGAGCTATGCTGATATTGTGAAATTATCCGATGGTGTGCCTGTTGAAGTTGTGACCTCTATTGAAACCGACTTCAAAATGACACCCCAACAATTGGAAGCCGCTATTACGCCCAAAACAAAAATGATTTGGTTCAGTTCACCTTGTAATCCTAGTGGATCTGTTTACAGTAAATCTGAGTTGAGAGCGTTAGCAGATGTTTTAAAAAATTATCCAAATATTTACATCGTTTCTGATGAAATATATGAGCATATTAATTTTGTAGGAGGGCATGCAAGCATGGCTGAATTTGAAGACATGTACGATAGAACCATCACCATTAACGGGGTCTCAAAAGCTTTTGCAATGACTGGATGGCGTATTGGGTTCCTTGGAGCTCCTGTAGCAATTGCCCGTGCCTGTAACAAAATGCAAGGACAAATTACAAGTGGCGCAAATTGTATTGCGCAACGCGCAGTCATTACTGCCTTAGAAGCATCGCCTACAAAAGTGCAGTACATGGTTGATGAATTTAAAGTCCGTCGTGATTTGATTCTTGGTTTATTAAAAGATATTGATGGATTTACATGTAACACCCCAGAAGGTGCTTTTTATGTATTCCCAGATGTAACTGCCTTTTTTGGAAAAACATTTAATGGTACGCTTATTAAAAATGCGACAGACTTTTCGTTGTATTTATTGGAAGCCGCCTTGGTTGCGACCGTCACAGGAGATGCATTTGGAAATCCTAACTGTATTCGAATATCCTATGCAGCGTCTCAAGATCAAATCATTGAAGCTATCAGCCGTATCAAAAAAGCAGTAAGCTAAATTCATTACCAAGGTAATAGAAAAGTTAAGGCTCTGCTATTTTATTGCAGACATCCTAAGTTGGAAATTATCTTTTTTATGAAATTTGTTATTCCGTATTCCAACACGAAATACATCGTAGTCATATTGTATAGATTCTGAATTTGATTCGGAATGACAAGTTGATGTTTTTTATTATTGCTTTTTTAAGAGTATCAACCTCAAATATATAGTCCTTAATTTTATCGATTTCTCCAGAAGAAAGGAGTGAATAAAATAAGGACTGTGAATAATTCTAATCGACCGATGAGCATTAAAAAAGCAGCCCACCATTTTCCAGAAGCAGGCATATTATAAAAATTATGAGCAGGTCCAAACTCTCCTAGCGCAGGTCCAACGTTTCCTAAACTCGAGGCAGCAACACCAATTGCGGATTCAAAGCCTAGACCCAAAAGCGCAAACCCTAAAGACCCCACGATGAAGGATAGCATATAGAGGATGAAAAATCCAAGTACATTAAACACAATTTCGCCTGAAACAGACTTATTGTTGTAGCGAACAGGCAAAACGGCACTCGGATGCAAGGTGCGTTTGAATTCTAAAAACCCATTTTTAATAAGCACTAAATGACGAACGATCTTCACTCCCCCCGAAGTACTTCCAGCCGATCCACCTAAAAACATCAAACCAAAGAAAAATACAACTAAAAACGGCGACCATAATGTGTAATCCACAGTTACAAACCCGGTGGTGGTAACAATTGCAACTATTTGAAAAAGTGCGTGCCTAAAAGACCCTTCGCCAATCCCCCAAACGAGTGGATGATTGAATACTGAAGTCTCGTCTAAATAAGAATGGAAATAAACAATTCCTCCAACAATTAGGCTGAAAATTAGTATAAATTTAAAATATAATTTAAATTCCTCATCCTTTACTGCTTTACTTACATTTCCTTTGAATGCGAAATAACTCAAAACAAAATTTGTTCCTGCCAAAAACATAAATAAGACTATTATATACTGAATTAGAGGACTATCATTCCAATGAGCTAAACTTGCATTTTTAGTTGAAAACCCACCCGTCGACAAGGTACTCATAGAATGATTAAGCGCATCAAAAAAGGACATGCCTGCTAGCGACAAGAATAAGGTTTCAGCGACTGTATATCCAAAATAGATAAGCCACAATCGCTTAGCAGTATCTGTGATTCTGGGGTGTAGTTTATCGGCACTCGGCCCAGGTGCTTCAGCCGCAAAGAGCTGCATCCCTCCGATTCCTAAAAGTGGTAAAATAGCAATTGCTAATACAATAATTCCCATCCCACCGATCCAATGGGTAAGGCTTCTCCAAAATAGCACACCTTCTGGAAGTGACTCAATATCATTTAATATGGTAGAGCCAGTAGTGGTATATCCTGAAATTGTTTCAAAAACAGCATTTGTAAAGTCTGGTATAGCTCCTGTAAACAGGTATGGAAGTGTTCCCGATAAGGTCATCACAATCCAACCAAAAACTACCACCAAATAGCCCTCACGCTTGTTCATTTCTTTGGTGTGATTTTTGGTGCAAAGCATGGATAGCACGCCAAATACTAGCACAGAAATACCCGCTAAAAATAAATTAAAAGTGGCTCCATCTTTATAACAAAAACTTAAGAGTGCAGCTAACAACATGAAACCGCCGTTGAATAATAGTAAAAGTCCAAAGAAGTGAAAGATAATTTTATAATTGAGTTTCATCACAAGGTTGAATTAGTAAAAATAGCTTTCTATTTTTTTGATAGACTGCGGCAAGCAACACACCACAACACGATCGCCAGAAACAATTTTGAAATCCCCTAAAGCAATAAACCCTTCTTCATTTCGGATGACACCACCAATAATAGCCGATAAAGGAAATTCGATTTCTTTAATGTATTTATCACATATTTTTGACGTTGGCTTCACTACAAATTCAAGTAGCTCCGCTTCCATATTACTCAACTTGGTCATCGCAACCACCTCACCTCTGCGAATGTATCTAAAAATACTATTGGCCGCAAGAAGTTTTTTATTGATCAAAGTGTCAATTCCAATAGAATGTGACAGCTCATAATAATCCATGTTTTCAACCAAAGCAATCGTTTTTTTGATGCCTTTAGACTTGGCTACCAAACACGACATGATATTGGTTTCCGAATTTCCAGTCACAGAAATAAAAGCATCCATATCCTTGATGTTCTCCTCTTCTAAAAGCTCTACATTTCGTCCATCACCATTGATAACTAAAGTGTTTGGAAGTTGTTCTGCTAAATCAAAAGCTCTGTCTTTTAGTTTCTCAACAAGTTTAATGTTAAAATTCTTAGAGAGATCACAAGCTGTTTTAGAGCCAATTTTACCTCCTCCTAAAATCATTACATCCTTAATCTCCATTTTTTTCTTTCCTGTCAACTTACATAATTCTTCGTCGCCTCCTTTAGAGGTGATAAAAACAACACGGTCTCCTTCCTTAAAAATAGTGTCTCCTCTAGGAATTATGGTCAAATGAGACCCAAATCGCTGAATAGCAATGGGTATAAAATGAATGTCTGAAAGTAATTGAGCCGCAACTCTAACAGATTTATTTATGATTTTAGCGTCTTTAGAAAGCGATAAACCAAGCATGGTTAATGCCCCTTTTTCAAACTCATAAGTATCATTAAAAACCGACTGACTGAGTAACAACTCAATTTCAGCGGCTGCTAATGATTCTGGAGAAATAAGCTCATCAATACCAAATTTGGTAAAACCAACTTCGTCCTTATGATTTATAAATTCTGGATTTGATATTCTTGCAATGGTTCGTTTTGTACCCAACTGTTTTGCCAATACACAGGCCGTAATATTGGAAGTTTCCGATGAAGTTACGGATATAAATAAATCTGAGTTTAAAATTCGTGCTTCTTTCAATACAGAAATTGAAGTCGCATCGCCTTTAATTACTTTTATATCCAAATGCGTGTCTGCATAAACAAGACTGTCTTTATTCAGATCTATAAGCGTAATTTCTTGTGATTCGTAAGATAAAAGCTTGGCTAAATGAAACCCTACTTCTCCTGCACCGGCAATAATAATTTTCATTAATTATCAATTAATAAGATGTGCAAATGTACATTATTTTTAGGGATTTGTTTATGAATTGTATTTCTTTGCAGAGAAATTATTAAGAAAAGTCTCACCACATATGTCTGAAAAAATTACTCCTTATAAAAATAGCGCACTTGGTAAAAAACAGCAAATCGCTAAAATGTTTGACACAATATCTAACGAATATGATGGCTTAAATAGAGTCATTTCTTTTGGAATTGATATTAAATGGCGAAATAAAGTGGTTCAATTTGTTGCTGAAACACAACCTAAAAACATTCTGGATATTGCAACAGGCACAGGCGATTTAGCAATCAATTTAACCAAAACAAATGCAGATCAAATTATCGGATTGGATATTAGCGAAGGCATGCTGGAGGTAGGTAGAAAAAAAATAGTAGATAAAAAACTTCATAAAACCATTGATATGGTGGTTGGAGATTCTGAAAACCTTCCTTTTGACGACAGTTCTTTTGACGCTATTACTGTTGCTTTTGGAGTTCGGAATTTTGAAAACCTGGAACTTGGCTTGGCAGAAATTTTGAGAGTTTTGAAACCTGGAGGTGTCTTTGTTGTTTTAGAAACATCCGTTCCTACAAAATTCCCTTTTAAACAAGGATACTATTTGCATTCAAATATTCTATTACCACTTGTTGGAAGACTTTTTTCTAAGGACAAGTCGGCTTATACTTATTTAAGCAAATCCGCTTCTAAGTTTCCTTATGGAGATGCTTTTAACAATATTTTGGAAAAAATAGGGTTTATAAACTCGAAAGCCCTTCCACAAACATTTGGAGTTGCTACCATTTATACCGCAACAAAACAATAAGCATGAAGAACGTCTTAACAATCTTCTTTATTTTATTTTCAATTCAATTAGCAACCGCACAGCTTTTTAGTAAGGAGCGTGTTCTGAATAATGAAAATTTTGACAAAGCCCGATTGTCTTATGGTTATTATTTAGGGTTTAATGTTTATGATTATAATTTTGACTATTACAAAGATGTCAAAGATATTCAAGTACTAAAATCAACAGGGTTTAATGTGGGGCTTGTTGGAAACGTCAGAATCAATGACTATATAGATATTCGGCTTGAACCAGGGTTAGTAATTTCTAGACGTGAATTAAACTACAGCCAAACTTATTTTACAGGAGTTGCTTACGAAGACAAAGATCTCATTCGTGAAATTCAATCTACTTTTATTCATGTTCCGTTGTTGGTGAAATTTTCTTCCAAAAGAATCAATAATGTCAAACCATTTGTGGTAGCTGGAATTTCAACGGCTTTGAATTTATCGAGTCAACAAGACAACCCCGATGACAATAGCAAAAACGTCTTTAGAGTTACAAAAAATAATATGTATTATGAACTCGGGATTGGCATTGACCTCTACCTAACTTGGTTCAAATTTACACCCTCCATTCGAGGCGTCTTTTCCATGCAGGATGAATTAATAAAGGACATTGACCCCAACAGTCGTTGGACACGTAACATCGCTCAAATGCAGACACGAGGGTTATTTATCAATTTTACCTTTCAGTAGAATTTCTCATAAATTCACTCAAAATAATAGCCGCCGCATTCGCAACATTGAGACTTTCTGTTTGCTTCACTGTTCCAAATCTAGGAATCGAAAGACGCGTGCTCATTAAAACTTCTACATCTTCAGATATGCCATTGGCTTCATTTCCTAGAACGATAACGCCTGTCTGGGGTAAATTTTGTTCATAAATTGAAAGACCGTCCATAAACGTCCCCATACAATTTGAAACAGCTGACAAGGTCTTTTTTAAATTTCCATACGTAATATTAACCCGTGTATGAGACCCCATACTCGCTTGCACAACTTTAGGGTTATAGCAATCTACAGTATCTTCACTACATACTAAGTTTTCAATTCCAAACCAATCACAAAGACGAATAATGGTTCCTAAATTACCAGGGTCATTAATATCATCCAGGGCAACGACAAGCGCAGACCAGTTGACAGCTAGAGGACTTGGAACTTTGAAAGTCGCCAGCACTTTGTTAGGAGTACTAAATCCACTTATCTTAGCAAGTTCCTTAGAATCAACCTTGGTGAACTTGTGATTGTATTGAGAAAAACGATCGTCCACCGCAAAAATAGCATCCAATTCGTAGTCAGAGTTTAAAAATTCTTCAACAACTTTAATACCTTCAACAACAAATAACTGATGTTGAGTTCGAAATTTTTTTTGCTTCAAACTCGTGATTAACTTTATTTGGCTTTTAGTTAACATCTAAAAAATGTACTTTTGATTATTATTAATTTAGACAGTAAAGCTAAATTTTATTTATTGATTGTTGAAGAAAACTCTGATAAAAATAATAGTTGTATTTGTAATGACTTGTTTTTTTACGGCATGTAATGTTGTAAAACGGGTTGAGGCTACCGATTATTTATTAACTGAAAACAGTTTTTACATCAACGGTCAGAAGAAAAAATCAGAAGTACTCAACAATTTATCCTTTCAGAAAAAAAATGCAACATTATTGGGAATTCCATTACGACTGCATATTTATAATTTGGCTCGCCCCAAAAAAGATTCTATTTTTGAAGCTTGGCTGCAAAAAAAACCCAAACGAAAACAACGTTTAATTTCAAAACTGTCAAAGAAACAACTCGATCAGTTAAAAGCCTCTTCGCTAGGAATAAATCGATGGTTGAAAAATACAGGGGAAGCACCAGTGCTTTTAGATTCATTTAAAATTAATAAAACAAAACTAAATTTAGAACGCTATTATTTTGCAAATGGATGGTTTGATCGAGCTGTCAGTTACAAAGTTGATACTGTCGGATTAAAAAGAGCATCCTTAACTTTTGAAATTGAGACGGGAATACCCTATACAATCGGAGAAGTTTCAGAACGAATTGACTCCCCAGTGATCGATACTTTATATAATAATATAAAATTGGACTCTTATCTGAAAACAAGTGAACAATTTAAAATATCCAATTTTGACAGCGAACGAACCCGTTTGACTACTGCATTTAGAAATTCAGGTGTTTACCATTTTTCAGAAGAATATATTCGCTATGAAAATGACACGATTGGAACCCAAAATAAGGTCAATGTTAATATGCAAATTCAGGATCGAATTATTCGAAATGACGATTCCATTGTACGCGTACCGTTTCAAACGTACCGAATTAAAGATGTAAACATTTATACAGACGCTAATTTTGAAAACCGTTCAAAAACTGTTTCAGACTCTGTAAATTATAAGAACTACAATGTGTACGCTTATGAGAAATTAAAATACAAGCCTGAAGCATTAACCGATGCTGTATTAATTACAAAAGGAGGCGTATTTAAAGATTTGGACCGCACAAGAACCTATCGATATCTAAACGAGCTAAGGACTTTTAAATACCCAAATATTGAGTATGTTGAAAACCCCCAGGACACCACGCTCACTGCTAATATTTATTTAACACCCAAAAAAAAATATGGTTTAGGATTTGATGTCAGTGTTTCACAAAGTAATATACAAAAAGTTGGACTCTCATTTACAACTGGAATTGTCATTCGCAATATTTTTAAAGGAGCAGAAACCCTTCAGATTTCGGCATTAGGAGCTATTGGGGCGTCAAAAGACGGTGCTAATACAGAAGATGGTTTTTTTGATATTAATGAGCTTGGAGCCGACATCAAACTAAATATTCCTCGTTTATTTTTCCCATTTAATACCGATAAAATTATCCCCAAGTACATGTCTCCTAGTACACAAGTTAGCACAGGGTTTACGGGACAAACAAATATTGGTTTGGACAAACAAACCTTTAACAGCGTTTTTAGTTACAAATGGTTTCCATCGGAGAAAGTCACAAACACGCTTGATTTAGTCAACCTACAATTCGTAAGAAACCTGAATCCAACTAATTATTTTAGTGTGTATCAAAATTCCTTCAATCGTCTCCAGTCCATTGCACTTGACTCCTACACAACCCCAAACGAGTTTTTGAGTACTAATTCAAATGGACAACAATCACTTCTTGAATCGCGTGCCGATGAATTTATCAATTTAGTGAATTCTGATCTTTCTTACAAAAACTCCAACCCGAATGAATACCAAACAGTTCGGAATATTCAAGAGCGAAAAAGTCGATTGGTTCAAGATAACTTTATTCTGGCTAGTAATTTTAATTATACACGAAACAGTAGAGAAAATACTTTTGATACTAATTTTTCAATTTTTAGAGTAAAATTTGAACTCGCTGGAAATTTACTTTATGCCGCTTCAAAATTATTGGATCTTGAAAATAATTCAGAAGGCGCTTATAAAGTGAGTGGCGTCCCTTTTTCTCAATATATTAAATCCGAAATAGACCATATTAAACTTTGGAATTTAGGTCGTAGTAATGTTTTGGCTTTGCGTAGTTTTCTTGGACTTGCAATCCCCGTAGGAAATGCGACAAGCATCCCTTTTTCTAAAAGTTTTTTTGCAGGTGGCTCTAACGATAATAGGGCATGGACTGCTTATAATTTAGGACCAGGAAGTTCTGATAACAATAATGAATTTAACGAAGCAAACATGAAACTCGCTTTTAGCTTGGAGTACCGTTACAACATATTTAGGAATCTGAATGGCGCCTTTTTTGTGGATGCTGGGAATATTTGGAATGTACTAGATGACGTCACAGAAACCAAGGCTACTTTTAATAATATAAAATCTTTAGAAGATATTGCTATTGGCTCGGGAATTGGATTGCGTTATGATTTTAGTTTTTTCATTCTCAGACTTGACACCGGTTTTAAAACCTATGAACCTACTTTTGGAAATAAGAATCGCTGGTTGAACAACTTCAATTTCAGCAATGCTGTTTACAATATTGGAATCAATTATCCGTTTTAAAAACTCCAGATTAGCTATATCGTTTTCGTATAATAATCCGCTAATCGCATCCAATAAATTATCCTAAATTATTTAAAATCACTATTTTTACAGCTACATTAAAAACAATCAAAATGAGTCACAATATCAAACCAGGCGTTGCTACAGGACGCGAAGTTCAAGAGATTTTTAAACTTGCTAAAGAAAAAGGGTTCGCGCTACCAGCGGTGAATGTTATTGGCTCAAACACAATTAATGGTGTTCTTGAAACAGCAAAAGAATTAAATGCTCCCGTAATTATTCAATTTTCTAATGGCGGTGGTCAATTTAATGCAGGAAAAGGGCTTTCAAACGAAGGTCAAAAAGCAGCAATTGCAGGTTCAATTGCAGGTGCTAAACACATCCATGAAATGGCGTTAGCTTATGGCGTTCCAGTCATCTTACATACCGATCACTGTTCAAAAAAATTACTACCTTGGATTGATGGTTTATTGGATGCTAGTGAAGTTCATTTTGCACAAACTGGCAAATCATTATACAGCTCTCACATGATTGATTTATCTGAAGAGCCGATTGAAGAAAATATCGAAATCTGTAAAACCTATTTAGAGCGCATGTCCAAAATGGGAATGACTCTAGAAATCGAATTAGGAATTACAGGTGGGGAAGAAGATGGCGTTGACAATAGTGATGTTGATGTTTCTAAATTATATACACAACCCGAAGAAGTAGCCTATGCTTATGAAGAGCTTAGTAAAGTCAGTGATCAGTTTACGATTGCGGCGGCTTTTGGGAATGTGCACGGTGTGTACAAGCCTGGGAATGTGAAATTAACACCAAAAATTCTTAAGAATTCTCAAGAATACATTACTGAAAAATATGGTGTTTCAGAAAACCATATTGACTTTGTATTTCATGGTGGATCTGGATCAACCGTCGAAGAAATTAGAGAAGGAATTTCGTATGGTGTCATCAAAATGAATATCGATACAGATATGCAATACGCATTTATGACCGGAATTCGTGACGATTTCAAAACGAACGAAGCGTATTTAGCGGCACAAATAGGAAATCCTGACGGTAGTGATGTTCCAAATAAAAAATATTATGACCCGAGACGTTGGTTACGTGAAGGGGAAAAAGCATTCATTGCTAGACTTAAAAAAGCATTTGAGGATTTAAATAATGTAGATACATTATAAAATTTGTGTAGTTTTGTACTTTAATTTTACCATTTAGACACTAATATATGGCTTGGTTCAAAAGAAAAGGCAAAGGAATTCAAACACCTACAGAGGCAAAACGTGACACACCCAAAGGGCTTTGGTACAAATCCCCTACTGGTAAAGTCATTGAAACGGACGAATTAGAAAGAAATTTCTATGTCAGTCCCGAGGATGGTTACCACGTGCGCATTGGAAGTGACGAATACTTTGAAATGCTTTTTGATAATAATACATTCAAAGAGTTAGATCCTAATATCACCTCCAAAGATCCTTTAAAGTTTGTAGATAGCAAAGCTTATACCGATCGATTAAAAGCTGCGCAATCGAAGACAAACCTTAAGGATGCTGTGCGAACGGCTGTTGGAAAATCCAAAGGGAAAAATTTAGTAATCGCTTGTATGGATTTTAGTTTTATTGGAGGCTCGATGGGATCTGTTGTTGGAGAAAAAATTGCACGTGCTGCCGATCATGCGCTTCATAATAACTTGCCTTTCATGATTATTTCTAAATCTGGAGGCGCTCGAATGATGGAAGCCGCTTTATCATTAATGCAACTTGCCAAGACTTCCGCAAAACTAGCACAGCTCGCCGACGCGAATATCCCTTATATTTCACTTTGCACCGACCCCACTACTGGTGGAACTACGGCTTCATTTGCAATGTTAGGCGATATTAATATTAGTGAACCTGGTGCGCTTATTGGATTTGCAGGGCCTCGCGTTGTAAGAGACACCACTGGCAAAGAATTGCCAGATGGATTTCAAACGGCAGAGTTCGTAAAGGAACATGGATTTTTAGATTTTATCACACCGCGTTGTGATTTAAAAAACAAAATTAACCAATACATTGATTTAATTTCAAATCAACCCCTTAGAGCCTAATCAAATACAAAGCATAAAGAAATGTAGTATAAATGCAATAAATTATAATATATTTGTTGCATTATTACTTAATTCTATTACTAATCAAAATAACCAATACAATGAAATATTTTACAAAAACAAGTATGTTAATGCTTGCAATGATTACAATCTTCTCATGCAACAAGTTAGATGAATTAACAGAATTTGATATCACACAAGATTTCACCACCACTGTTAATGTAGATATTACTGAAGATTCAGAAGGAGCTGCTCAAAGTTGGTCTCAGTCCTCAACTATAAACTTAGCATCAAATCAAGAAATTCAAGCAAATTTAGATTTAGTTCAAGATGTTCAAATTAATTCTTTAACGTTTAAAATTATTAATTTCATTGGCATAGAAGATGCTATCGCTACAGAAGCTTCTTTAGGTTTTGGCGATACGGTAATTGCAGTTGCTGATATCAATCTTGAAGACAGCACTACTATTTACTCAGTAGGAAGCTCTTCTCAACTAAATGCGATTGCTAACGATTTGAAAAATGCTGCTCAAATTACGGCTACTGTAAGCGGTACGGTTACAAGTACACCCGTAAAATTTGATGTTGTTATATCTCTAGATGTTACAACTACTATTGATGTGTTGTAATTAGACGTTTTACCATGAATATTAAAAACGAGCCTTTGGGTTCGTTTTTTTTTGGACTACTGATAAGTATGAAGCCATTGGTTGGCTTTAAATAAAATAGAAAACGACAAGCGTTAAGCAAACGAAAATCACTATATTTGCTACTTGATTACGATAGACGTAGTTAGCGCATAAAAATTATTTAAATAATATTGGAATGTATTTAACAAAAGAAGCTAAAGAGAAACTCTTTAAAAAACACGGAAAAGATGCCAAAGACACGGGATCTTCAGAAGGACAAATTGCATTATTCACAGAAAGAATCAATCACTTAACTGAGCATTTAAAACAAAATCGTAAGGATTATAACACAGAACGCTCATTAGTAAAACTAGTTGGAAAACGTCGCTCATTATTAGACTATTTAATGAAGTCAGATATCTTAAGATATCGTGCAATTGTAAAAGATTTAGGATTAAGAAAATAATATTAAAAAACCACGCACAAAGCGTGGTTTTTTAGGTTTTAACACTTTTAAAGTTCATAAATAATAGAAGAAGCTAATTAGAGTTTTTCATTGGTC
>Ga0209199_1003716_pt1 | contig 14753 bp, 14 predicted proteins | sample COGITO_mtgs_1105_7_FD_184805 | JGI IMG/M metagenome (GOLD analysis project Ga0209199, IMG submission 184805) | Pelagic marine microbial communities from North Sea - COGITO_mtgs_110523 (SPAdes) (version 2) | ecosystem: Environmental > Aquatic > Marine > Epipelagic ...
CTTATCGCCAGGGCCATAGGAAGCCATCACCCATAGAATAATAGAGATGGCTAAAATTATTTTACCAGCTTCAAAAACAAATGTCTTTGTTTTTTCAATGACGGTGATAATTACATTTTTTAGTAAGGGCAGTTTGTAGTTAGGCATTTCTACCACAAAAAACGTTTTGTGTTTTGTTTTTAAAACGCGATCTAGGATATAAGCCGAAAATATGGCCATTCCAAATCCGAGTAGGTACAGCGCCATTAAGGTCAGTGCTTGGTAGCTAAGCCCAATAATAGAGCCGTCTGGAATCACCAATGCGATAATAATTAGGTATACGGGGAGCCGCGCCGAACAGGTGGTAAATGGCACTACTAGAATAGTGATGAGGCGTTCTTTCCAATTTTCAATGTTACGAGTGGCCATGACAGCAGGAATGGCACAAGCAGTTCCTGAAATTAAGGGCACTAAGCTTTTTCCACTCAATCCAAATCGTCGCATGACGCGGTCCATTAAAAAGACCACACGACTCATGTAGCCACTTTCTTCTAAAATAGAAATGAATAAGAATAAAAAGGCAATCTGCGGAATAAAAATAACAATGCCTCCAATACCAGACACAATGCCCTCTGCCACTAAATCGGTTACTTTTCCGCCGCCAGGAAAAGAGACTTTGACCCATTCTGCCAAGCTAGCAAAGGTGGTGTCGATGAGGTCCATAGGGAAGGTAGCCCAGTCATAAATGGCTTGAAAAATAGCCAATAAGATCAAGAAAAAGATGACATATCCCCAGACTTTATGAATCAGCACACGATCAAGTTTACTTCTTAAACCTGTTGCTTTAGAACGGTCAATCGTTTGGCCCTCCTTTAAAATACTATTTATAAACTGGTAGCGTTTTATGGCTTCCTTTTGTTGCAGGCGTTTTAATTCCTGGTTTGATTTTGTTTTAAACTTTGAAACATCTAGCTCTTGGCGGGTAATTTTTCCAAAATTTGCATCCTGAGTAATGACTAACCATAATTTATAAACATCCTGATTTGGAAAGGCCTTTTGCAGGCTTTGAAAATAGTCTTCGTCAATGAGAGTGGTGTCTAAGCACGGCTCTGTAGAAATGGTTTTATAGCTTTCAATAAGCTGTTTTAACGCTTCTATTCCGCTGTTTTTGCGCGTGCTTACAAGCGCTATTTTTGTATGCAGCTTTGCTTCTAACAATTCAATATCTAAAGAAATTCCTTTGCGAATCATTAAGTCACTCATGTTAATCACCAGGATGGTTGGGATTTTGAGGTCTTTAATTTGTGTAAATAAAAGAAGGTTTCGTTTTAAGGTCTCTACATCACTTACAATCAAAGCGACATCGGGGTAATCCTTGTCGTTTTTATTAAGTAGTAATTCAATTACTACATTTTCATCCAGAGAAGAAGCATTAAGGCTGTAGGTTCCTGGGAGATCTAACACATTTGCTTTTACTCCACGAGACAATTTACAAACACCTTGTTTTTTATCAACGGTAATTCCAGGGTAGTTACCTACTTTTTGATTGAGACCCGTCAAGGCATTAAACACAGAAGTTTTTCCTGTATTTGGATTTCCAATCAACGCAACATTTAGCTGTTTACCCATTTATTTTTTCAATTACAATCAAGGCGGCAGTTTCTTTTCGAATCGCTAAAAAACTGTCGTTCACATTCAGATACATAGGATCAGAAAACGGCGCTAACTGAAGCAAATGAACTTCGTTACCGGGAAGGCATCCCATTTCTAATAATTTTAGAGGGATGTTTTCAGAGGAGCTATCGGTTATGATGCCTTTTTCTCCTTTTTTAAGGTCTGCAATTGTAAAGCGCATGCTTATTTAGATTCATTTTAAAGAAGCAAAAGTAATAAAAAGATTAGTTTTTATACGATGCTTTCAGAACTTTTATATCTTCAAGGAGTCGTTCAATTTCTTCAGAGTCAGTGCCATCGTAAAACCCGCGAATTTGTCGTTTCTTATCTATCAGCATAAAATTCTCGGTGTGAATCATATCAAAAGGCCCACCGTTTCCAGCGTCTTTTACGGCGAGATACGATTTACGGGCCAATTCATAAATTTGTCTTTTATCCCCTGTAACTAAATTCCATTTGGACGCGTTTACCAGCTTTTGGCTGGCATATCGTTTTAGTTGTGCAACGGTATCAATTTCGGGGGTTACCGAGTGTGATAACAACAACACATTTGGATCGGAGATGGTTTGTTTTTGAATGTCATGCATGTGATCGGTCATGATGGGGCAGATGGTCTGACAGGTGGTAAAGAAAAAGTCAGCGACATAGATTTTATCTTTATAAAACTCTTGGGTAATGGTGTCTCCATTTTGATTTATTAAACTAAAATCGGCAATGTGGTGGTATTTTTTCTGATGTTGAATGGTGCTGTCCACCAATTCATAGTTGACTTGCGCCGGCTGGTAAATAGGCAGCACTTTTATGGGTTTAAGAATGTTGTAAAATAGCGTAATAATAATGCAGGACAACACAAAAAGTGTGGTGATGAACAGTTTGTATTTTTTAAAAAATGAACTCATAGGAATCTATTATCAGTAACAAAAGTACAATTCACAACCTACAATTATCAGAATAAAACCCTAAAAATACAGACCTCTAATAAAGTTTTTGTTTCTAATCTGAAAACTTTACATTTGTTGGCTCAAACTTATACGATACTACATGGAATTTGTTATTAAAATATCACAGTTTTTATTGAGTCTTTCTTTACTTATTGTGCTGCATGAATTAGGTCATTTTATCCCGGCTAAATTATTTAAAACACGCGTCGAAAAGTTTTACCTCTTTTTCGATGTCAAATACTCGTTATTCAAAAAGAAAATTGGCGATACTGTTTACGGCATCGGTTGGCTGCCTCTTGGAGGCTATGTAAAAATCTCTGGAATGATTGATGAGAGCATGGATACAGAGCAAATGTCGCAGGAACCACAGCCATGGGAATTTCGTTCGAAGCCGTCATGGCAACGATTGATCATCATGTTGGGTGGTGTGACGGTAAATTTTATATTGGCTTATGTGATATATGTTGCGATGTCATTTTCGTATGGGGATACAGATATCTCATTAGATAGTATAAAAGATGGCTATTGGATAGAAAATAAATTGCTTCTAGAATTTGGCTTTAAAACTGGAGATAAAATTCTGGCTGTTAATGGTACAGAGCTTAAAAGCTATAGAGGCTTAAGAAAAAGTATAATAAGCGGGAGAAACTATACGATACTTAGAGATGGACAGACTAAAGAAATATCACTCCCGAAAGATTTTTTAGGACAATACTCATCATCAGACCGACAAAATGGAACGTTTGAATTGAGAATTCCACATATGATTGGAAGTGTTTTGGATTCCTCTCTCAATAAAGGGGTTGATATAAAACAAGGCGATATTCTTTTAAGTATAAATGGAGAACAGCTAAGATATTTTGATGAACTAAAAAATAAACTAGAGTCTTTCAAAAGTCAATCAGTTAATGCACTGTTTTTAAGAGGAGAACAGGAAATAACTAGAAGCTTAAAAGTAAACTCTGAAGGGAGTCTTGGAATACAACCTTCCATACAAAATTCTAGATTTAGCGAGTTAGGTTATTTTAATATTCAACATAAAGATTATACGTTTTTAGAGAGTTTTGGAGGTGGTGCAGAAAAATTTAAAGCAGAAGTTTCAGACTATTTTGGTCAATTAGCGCAAATTTTTAACCCAGATACAGGAGCCTACAAGGGCGTTGGTGGGTTTAAAGCTATTTTTGACGTGTTCCCTTCTACGTGGAGTTGGAGTGCTTTCTGGAGCTTAACGGCTTTTCTGTCGATCATGTTAGGAGTCTTGAATCTCTTGCCTATTCCTGCCTTAGACGGGGGACATGTGATGTTTTTACTCTACGAAATGGTCTCAGGGCGTAAGCCAAGCGACAAGTTTATGGAGTATGCGCAAACGGTTGGGTTCTTTCTTTTAATCTCCTTGGTGTTATTTGCCAATGGGAATGATATTTTTAAAGCCATATTTGGCTAAATAATTTATAAAATGTATTTGTATAGAATAAAAAATACTATATATTTGCGCTCGCAATAGCGAAAACACTCCTCCTTAGCTCAGTTGGTTAGAGCATCTGACTGTTAATCAGAGGGTCCTTAGTTCGAGCCTAAGAGGAGGAGCCAGTTATAAAGCCTTTACAGAGATGTAAGGGCTTTTTTTATACGCACTCTCTAACCAGTCTCGAAAAGCTACTAAAGGCCATCTCTCACTTAATTTTTAAACATCTCAAAGAACAGTCCAAATTTACTAAAAACTGACAGACTTTTGACAGACATTTCTGTTCTTTTCGCTTTTAGCCCTTTTCTCAACACGCTTTGTTCCAAAGCTACTGAGCTAATAAGTACTTAACTTGGACTAATTCTATGAAATGTTTTTTGTTATCTTTGAAGTATATACCAATTTAATTATGAAGAATTTACTTTATTTATTTTTAGCTGTTACAATGTTCGCTTGCTCAAGTGGTGATGGTGACAATAATTCTAATGATGGTTGCCCAATTGATTTTGAATGTAGCACAGCTACAGCTAATGATTTTTTAAGTCTAGAACAAGTGGGAGAAGATTATCAATCAACCGTTGATGGATTAGGCGAACCAATTTCAGAGGGTTTGTATCAAGATATGGATGGTGGTTACTATTGGAGATGGGTATGGATTAATGCAAATGGTGATGAGGAATGTATTAACGTATCTTGTAGTGATTGTTCATATGGCATAATCGGTGGATGTGATTAAAAAAATTTAAATCCTAAAACCATTTAATATGGCAATCCTATCTAAATATAAAAGATATTTATATGAATAAAAAGACTTATAATATATTAACCTTTACACTTGGAGGGCTTGTAGTTTTCGGCGGTAGATATATCGGCTTGAGCCTTCTTCAGCGCATTATCGCATTTATTGTTATTGGTGGTTTATTTGAGATTATTTATAGGAAAACTAAAAAAGAAAGCAAATGAAAAAACTAATTCTTCTCTCCGCTTTATTCATTTTCGCTTGTAGTAGTGATGAAAGTTCGGATACAAATAATGACGACAACAACAATAATAACACGTTTATTTGTGATGGTGTCCCATATGATAGTATAGTTTACGGAACTCAAGAATGGACTGTTGAAAATGCTTGTCATATTACTTACAGAGATGGCACTCCTATTCCAGAGGTTACAAATGCAACAGAATGGGAAAACCTCACCACAGGAGCTTGGAGCTATTTTGATAACGACCCAACCAAAGGCAAATTATATAACTGGTATGCTGTTATGGGTATTCACGACACAGACCCTAACACTCCTAACAAAGAATTTGCCCCAGAGGGTTGGCACGTACCAAGTGATGCTGAGTGGACAACACTTGAAGAATACCTCATTGCATATGGCTATAATTATGACGGTACTACCACAGGAAACAAAATAGTCAAAGCGATGGCATCCACCACAGGGTGGAATAGTTCAACAGATTTAGGAGCCATAGGCAATGACCAAAGCTTAAACAACAGCAGCGGCTTTAACGCCTTCCCTGTGGGTGTCCGTGTCGACATTGGTTCTTTCTCCAATGAGGGTTACTTTGCAGTCTTTTGGAGTTCCACTGAGAAAAATACGAATTACGTATGGCAACGCAACCTGGGCAAGGATTACAGTATCCTGTACAGGGGCGACAGTAAGAAGCAGCGCGGCTTTTCAGTGCGTTTTGTTAGGGATTAAAGACTAACCACTCTACTAATAGGCAAAGGCAAGTCAGTTGCTTCTGCTAAATAGTTTCCGTTGTCTGTTTGTTGTATTTACCCAGCCAAATCTTTAAACTTAAAGTTGTCTAAACTTTTCCTGTTTACCTTTTCATTTCCGTTGCTATCTACAAATGTAATTTGTATGTCCTTTGGTACTTCTTCAGTTATTTGTTTCTCTATAGATAACTTAGGTAATGTATGCTTCAAAGCGATATCCAATAGTTTTAGTTTCTGTGTATTTGATAGACTATTATAATCTATGTCTTGTAGTATGTGTATTATAAGCGTTTTAAGGTCACTACGGAGGTCTATGCTTAATGATTTGCCTCTTTTGCTTGTCTTGCCTGCTTCGCTTGCTGTCTCTGAATTAAAGCCCATTAAAATACGTTATTTAGTGTTATAATATATAAAGAGATATAAGTTCTTTTGTGTTTTAACAAAGGTGGTTACAAACCACCGCACATAAACAACTAAAAACAGAACACAGCCCTTGTATGTATTTAATAATAAAACATAGTTGTCCTGTATAGTAAATTTAAAGTCTTTTTATATTTATGAAGACATATTCATACGGGCGTCTGAAACGCCCAATTAATTAAATATAAAGATTTTTTAGAAGACTGGTAAGACTAAGGCTTTTATAAAAAAGCATTGAGTAAAGTTAGTAAATTTATCGCAGATTATCAAGTGTATTTATGCTGATTTACAGGGTTTTATTAAACAAATGATTAACATTACTAAACCTTCAGCACCTCCTTATTTCAATTTCACTATTTCTAAGCCTCTTAAATAGGTTTAAATAAAGTTATTATTTTGCGTTATAAACAAATTACACTTTTAAAATACTAAGATGAGAAAAATAACAGTAATCGTATTGATGCTTTTTACAGCATTAAGCTACGCACAAGTAGGTATAAATATAGCAACTCCACACGCATCTTCGGCATTGGATATTACTTCTACCTCAGCAGGGGTTTTTATATTTGGCATATCTTCTTCTTTTAATTCAGGGAGTTCTAAACCACGTATAGATTTAATTAAGATTTTGTATTTTTACATTATAAACCAATTAAACTTTTAAAAACTAAGATGAAAAAAATTACATTAATTGCACTTATGCTGTTCACAGCATTCAGCTATGCACAAGTAGGCATTAATATAGCAACTCCACACGCATCTTCGGCATTGGATATTACTTCTACCACAGGGGGGTTACTTGTACCAAGAATGACAGAGGTGCAGCGTGATGATATCAATAGTTCATCAAATCCAGCCATAGGTTTAATGATATACCAAACAGATGGTATAGCAGGTTTTTATTTTTGGAATGGTTCTGCGTGGACAAAAATTGATGGTGTAGCCGGTCCTCAAGGTGCAGATGGCGCAGATGGTGCACAAGGCCCAGCAGGTCCAGCAGGTGTAGTAGGTTCTGCAGGTCCAGTAGGTTCAACAGGTGCTCAGGGTCTAGCAGGTCCAGTAGGTACTCAGGGTCCAGCAGGCGCACAAGGTCCAGCAGGTCCAGTAGGTCCACAAGGAATTCAGGGTATTCAAGGGGATATAGGTTTAACTGGAGCTACAGGTCCTCAAGGAGAAGCCGGTGCAGATGGAAATGACGGAGCAACAGGACCAGCAGGTCCAGCAGGAGCAGATGGAGCAGATGGAAATGACGGAGCAGCAGGTCCAGCAGGAGCAGATGGTGCCCCTTACACACAGCCCACTTACCTTAATAACACTTTTTATGCAGAGTTAGGAGGTTATGTAATAGAGGTAAATAGTGATGGCACACACGGTTTGGTGGTTGCAATGCAAGACCAAAGTTATTCAAATTGGTATGAAGCAGATGATTTATTAAGCAATGCCGCTAATCACGATACTAACGGCGCTAAATTTAAAGATTGGCGACTACCTACCAAAAGAGAACTAAACCTTATGTATGGCGTTTATACTAATGGAAATGGAGCAAGCTTAAACCCATATACCTACTGGAGTTCTACGGGGACCAGTAGCAATTACGCGTGGGTTCACTATTTCATCAATGGTGATCAGGACGACGAGTATAAGATCAACAGCCTCAATGTGCGTGCTGTTCGGGCTTTTTAACTATTTATCAATTTAATACAAGCCCTTGCTTTTAGCAGGGGTTTTTATATTTGGCATATCTTCTTCCTTCAGTTCAGGGAGTTCAAGCCCTCTCAAGTAAGTCAGAGATACATTTATAGATGAATGTCCCATTGCTTTCTGTAGCTTGGTTATAGAGCCTGTTCTCTTAAAGATTTCTATAGCTCCTGAGTGTCTAAAAGAGTAGAGTGTTTGGTCTTGTTCAAGAGTGTTTGATTGTCTCTTAAAACGTCCCCAAAGTGTCTTAAAATAGTCTTGATTTAATGGTTGAGGTTTACCTGAAAAGATATTATGATGAGGTTCTCCTTTTACAATTATATCTCTAACATAACAGGGCACAGGAACAATTCTGTTTCTACCAGACTTATTTCTATTTCCTGATAAATGAATGTAATTAAGGTCATCTGAAAAGTCAGACCACTTAAGCTCCCTTATTTCACGATGAGGTCTAAGTAGACATCCGTAGGTCATTATACAACACAGATACAAGTTATTATTAAACAACTTTATCTCGTCAAGTATGAGCCTAATATCATTGTAAGGTTTATGTAGTTTAGCCTTAGTTTTCTTTGCTTTAACACCCTCCATAGGATTGCTGTTCATTCCTATGTTTCTTGCTTCATTTATAAGCACACTTAGATGTCTTTTAATGGTGTTATACGACACTCCTAAAGCATAGTAGTTTAGATAAGATTTAACGTTATTAGAAGTGATGTTTCCATCAGTAAGTTTAGATGTGAAACTATCATACACAAACCTCAGCATAGACTTATATTTGTCTGAATATTCTCCTTTTAGTTTTGTGTTTAAGGCTAACTTTAAATACTCCTTGTCAGACTTACAAATAGCTCTCACAGGCTCTTGTATGCTTAAACCACTTGTTATGAATTTAAACACCTCAGCAGCTAACAATTGAGCTACTTCAAAACGCTTACCAATAGGATACGAATTTGGATAGAGGTTAGAATTGATTTTACGACCATTAAACAACCTATACCGTTTACCATTGAGATAGAAAACGATGTAAACACGTTGCTTGTTATCAGACTTAATTTTTGGGTATTTTACACTCATTTTTGACACACTTTTGACAGACATTAATATTATCTATCCTTAAGTGTTTAAAAATTAAGTATTTGTGTGGTTAGAGCATCTGACTCATAATCAGAGGGTCCTTGGTTCGAGCCCAAGTGGGACCACCCTGAAAACCCTTCTTAATTGAGGGGTTTTTTGTATCCGTACATTAACCCAAATTTAGTAAAAAAAAGCATCCACTGGCAGTTTACTGGCAGTAAATAGACAGTAGATTTTAAGATATTTTTAAACAAATTTAATTTGCGGCAGGAGTAATAGAATTGTTAATTAAGGTTTCCAGTACTCATATCCTAATTTCACATCTAAATCTGTAAAGTTTTTAACTTCTTCTGTGATAATTTTAGCTACATAATCTTCATAACCTATAATAGTAGCAACACTGTCATGAATAGTGAAAATTGGTATTTCTGGTTTTTCCCTACTAATTCTCTTTGACACTCTATTAATTATAATATCGCTTTCAATCATTTGTAGAATTCTAGCTAAGATTGTTTTGTCCTTTTTTTTAATTAGACTAAAAACTTTGTAAACATCAGGGAAGTGAGTTTTAAAAGCCATCTTAGAATCAGCTTCAGTTTGCCCAATAAATCTATTATCAGAAAATAAAACCGTAAAAATCATCTCCTTAATATTTTTTTTATTGAACTCCCTTTCGGGAAAGATCTTATCAGATATGCGCTTGTAAAACTCACCTGAATTTACCATGTCTACATACTCATTAAACACTTCATTATCAGTGTTTTGCAAGTGTTTTACTAACATAAGGGAAAAGCCGTTGATGGTGATAGAGGGGATTGTAGAGAATATATGTGAATATTGATAGATATTGTGAGAAGACTTCGAATTGTAAAACTCTTTATTTAGAAGTATTAAGCTAAATAATGGTTGAGAGTTTCTGATATCAATATTTATAAGGAGATTGTTATTATATGTTATATAATTTCTAAGTTCCTTTTTGAAGTTTGTTAAATTAGAGTGAAACCTCCTAACATTGTCGTCCACATGATAATAGAATTGTTGTTTGTGAAATTTAAACAGTGCCTGAGATGCAATTAATATTTTTGTATACCTTGATGCCTTCTTCCACTTTTTTCCTCCTATAGGGCGCGTGTATGGGGGGTATAGCTCTAATATCTTTTCTCGTGCTATGGCATAATCAATTTTTAAGTCTTTGTTAAACCATTTGGTGAGGTATTTATACCTTTTAGCAGTTTTTTCAAGTTTCGAGTTGTAGTCTTTAATGTCTTTTCTTCGGTTTTTCTTGACAATATTATCAATTATTGGTATTGAATTTATTGTTGTTGAATCTATTGATCCATAGCCGCATATTAAATAACCTTTGCTTTTTTCTCCTTTAACATATTTACCATCAGTCAAAATTAATTTGTGGTTTAGCATATGATCTAAGTATTGTTTGTAGTTACGTATTCTACTTTGCAGCTTTGCAGCATTAACATTTACATAGCCCTCATTTTTATCAACATCACCTCTCTCCATACCTATAGCAAGGTATTCTAAGATGAAATAGAAATGGTCAATCTTGTAATTAAATTTAGGGGGGTATTTATCCAAGTAGATTCCTAGATCTATTGTGCTTGAAATTTCCCAATGTAATGGATCTAACTTCATAATAGAACTAATTTAAGGAATTTTGTAGCTATATAGCATATGAATTTTATTATATAAGTAGACAAGGGTGTATAATAACTCAAAGTAAACCACATGCTTTCTTTCCTTAAAAATATAAACTGCCAATAAATTAAATATAGCATTACCCTCCTTGAATTCATTACACAATAATTTCATCATTTGGGTTAAGCTTCTATTTCTTATATTTGATTAAAATGTAATTAATGACAATAGAGAGCTACATAAAAAGCCTCAACCAACGATATAGGTTAGGTAATGCAACAGAGCATACATTTAGAGGAGACTTACAACAACTGTTAGAAACTATTTTGCCAGGGATAGCAGCTACTAATGAACCCAAAAGACAGTCTTGTGGAGCTCCAGATTATATACTCACAAGAAAAGAAATACCTGTTGGTTTCATTGAAGCAAAAGATATTGGTGATCAAGACTTAGAGGGTAAAAAGAAGTCAGGCAACAAAGAGCAATTTGATAGATACAAAGCATCTTTAAGCAATCTTATTTTTACAGATTATCTGGATTTTCACCTTTATCAAGATGGGATCTTTATCACCAAAATTGCTATTGCAGAAATTGTAGACAACCAAATAAAAGCGATACCTCAAAACTTCAAGGATTTCACGGACCTCTTCAAGGATTTCAGTGATCATAAGGGGCAAACCATTAAAAGCCCTAAAAAATTAGCAGAAATGATGGCTGGTAAAGCCAGGTTACTTTCAAATGTTATAGAGAAATCACTAACTAGTGATGAAACCAATCATGAAGACAGTACGCTTAAAGAACAAATGATAGCTTTTAAAGAAGTTTTAATACACGACATAACTCCTAGGGGCTTTGCTGATGTTTATGCGCAAACTATTGCTTATGGCTTGTTTGCAGCAAGGCTTCACGACCCAACATTAGACACCTTTAGTAGACAAGAGGCAGCTGAATTAATACCAAAATCAAACCCTTTTTTAAGAACGTTATTTGGCTACATTGCAGGACCTGATATTGATGACCGAATAAAGTGGATAGTAGAAAATTTATCAGAAATATTTTTAGCCTGTAACGTAGAAGATATTTTAAAGAATTACGGGAAGTCAACTAAAATGGAAGACCCCATAATTCATTTTTACGAAACATTCTTGTCTGAATATGATCCTAAACTTAGAAAAGCTAGGGGTGTATGGTACACACCCGCTCCGGTTGTTAATTTTATAGTAAGAGCAGTTGATGATATTTTAAAAACAGAATTTAATTTACCACAAGGTCTAGCAGACACCTCTAAAACTACATTTGATCAAAAGGCTCCAAAGCTTGATGAGCGCTCCAAAAGTCGCTCAAAAATAATAGGTTATGAAACTGTAAAGCAAGAAACACATAGGGTACAAATTCTTGATCCCGCTACAGGAACTGGAACGTTTTTAGCAGAGGTAATAAAACATGTAAACAAGAAATTTAAAGGACAAGAGGGAATTTGGAGTAGTTATGTTGAAAACCACTTACTTCCGCGTTTAAATGGTTTTGAGCTTCTTATGGCCTCTTATGCAATGGCACATTTGCAATTAGACCTATTGCTAAAACAAACTGGATTTAAAGCAACCAAAAACCAACGAACAAAAATCTATCTAACCAATAGTTTAGAGGAATACCACCCAGATACAGATACATTTTGGGCTAGTACTTTGGCTAATGAAGCTAATGAAGCTAACCGTATAAAACGCGATACACCTGTAATGTGTATTATTGGTAATCCACCATATAGCGGTGAAAGTGCCAATAAAGGCAAATGGATAATGGATTTAATGCAAGACTATAAAAAAGAACCTGGCGGAAAAGAAAAATTAAAAGAACGTAATCCAAAAATGATAAATGATGATTATGTAAAATTCATACGTTACAGCCAACATTATATTGAAAAAAACGGAAGTGGTGTTTTAGCGTTTATTAATCCGCATGGTTTTTTAGACAACCCAACCTTTAGAGGTATGCGTTGGAATTTACTTAAAACCTACGATAAAATTTATACTATTGATTTACATGGAAATTCAAGAAAGAAAGAAGTTTGTCCTGATGGTTCACCCGATCAAAATGTATTTGATATTATGCAAGGTGTTGCTATTAACGTTTTTGTTAAAACAGGTAAGAAGCGAGCTAATGAATTAGGAAAAATATTGCATTATGATTTATTTGGAAAACGTAATGTAAAATATGATTTTTTAAATGGAAATAATTTAAAAACAATACCATTTGTCGAATTACCAAATAAAGAACCTAATTACTTTATGGTCAAAAAAAACTATGATCTTTCGGAATCATATGAAAAAGGCATTAAAGTATTCGAGTTATTTAATTTATATTCATCTGGTGTAAAAACATCAAATGATAAGGCACTTGTTGATTTTGAAAAAAATAAATTAATAGAAAAAGTTTCAACTCATTACAATATAGACCCTAATACAGAAAAGATAAATAAATACAGTTATAAACCCTTTATTGATAAATATATATACTTTGATAAGAATTTAATTGGTAGAAGTAGATCGGAATTTATGTCCAATTTTTTAAATAAAGAAAACTATTCTTTATGCCTAATGAGGAATCTTGTAAATACAGAAAATTATAATACTGTATTTGTATCTAAAAGTATTATGGATATAAATTTTTATGGTTTTCAAACTTACAGTTTAGTTCTTTATTTATATCCCGAAAATAACGGTCAACAAACCACAGAAGAAACATCAGAAAGAAAACCAAATCTAAACCAACAAATAATTAATGAAATTGCTTCATCATTAGGTTTAACCTTTACTAACGAAAAAGAACAAACCATAGACACCTTTGCACCAATAGATATTTTAGATTATATCTATGCCGTTTTGCACTCGCCTACTTATAGAGGAAAATACAAAGAGTTTTTAAAAATAGATTTTCCAAGAGTGCCCTACCCTAAAGACCAAGCAACTTTTTGGGAATTAGTTAAACTAGGTTCAGAAATAAGACAATTACACCTATTAGAAAGCCCAAAAGTAGAAGAACCAATTACCAATTATAGGGGAGAAGGAGATAATATTATTACCAGAAAATTAACTAAGACAGATCTTGGCTATGAACCAACCACAGATACACACGGTAAAGTCTGGATAAATGACACACAATACTTTGATCATGTACCTTTGATTGCTTGGGACTTTTATATTGGCGGATATCAACCTGCGCAAAAATGGTTAAAAGATCGTAAAGGCAGGGTTTTAGGTTTTGAAGACATCTTTCATTATGGAAAAATAATTGTCTCTCTTACAGACACACACAGGATAATGCAGGAAATAGACACTATAAAGATTGAGTAATAATATTTTTAACTTTATCTAATACTTTTTTTAATTCAAGAAAATTATGGCATACGAAACCCCTATTACAATTAAGAAAGCAATTAAGAATATAAAGAAGAAATAGTACGTTTTACCTTCAACACAAAGAGAGTTTGTTTGGGATACAGAGCAAATTGAAAAACTTTATGTGTTCACAGAAGTGTGTATACACCCTCCCACTAAAACACCACATTTTAAGCTCTGGAAAATCAAACTAGGTAATAATTATAAATATAGCATTAAGTTAACCCACATGAGATATCCACTCCAATGTTTTAGTAAACTTTTTTTGATAAAAAAAAGAACAAACAAGTTTGAGCCTGTTATTATACCACAAGAATTATCAACTAGGAACAAATGGCTTTACCCAGAGGATAACTACGGTAAATTAGAACGTGGTGTTGAATGAGAATAATTAGATTCTTTAAATAAACTACTAAACAATATAAATATAGCATTAAGTTAATGTATGTAAGTGATGAGTCCCCTCCCAACAGAAACCCCACACCAAACTTGCAGTGTAGGGGATAGCCCCCTAAACCATAGGCATATCCTCCTCTTTCAATTCAGCTATTTCTAAACCTCTTAAGTAGGTTAAGCTTATATTTATAGATGAATGCCCCATAGCCTTCTGTAGCTTGGTTATAGAGCCTGTTCTCTTAAAGATTTCTATAGCCCCAGAATGTCTAAAAGAGTAGAGTGTTTGTCCTTCCTTCAAAAGCTTACTTTGTTTCTTATATCTGCTCCAA
>Ga0209199_1003720_pt1 | contig 14745 bp, 15 predicted proteins | sample COGITO_mtgs_1105_7_FD_184805 | JGI IMG/M metagenome (GOLD analysis project Ga0209199, IMG submission 184805) | Pelagic marine microbial communities from North Sea - COGITO_mtgs_110523 (SPAdes) (version 2) | ecosystem: Environmental > Aquatic > Marine > Epipelagic ...
GCCGCCCAAACGGTTGGATCCATGCGCGCCGCCTGCATCTTCTCCGGCGACATACAGCCCTTCCATCGCGGTGCGCGTGTCCACGTCGACCACGACACCGCCCATGAAATAATGCGCAGTTGGAACGACTTCGACCTTACCAGCGGCCAAATCAAAGCCGCTATCGGCGCAGCGATTGACCATGCCTTTGAACTTCTTGCGCACAAACTCAGGGCCAAGGTGGCTCATCGAAATGAACACGCCTTCTTGCTCTGGATTGTTGTTCTTGCGCATCTCCGCATAGATGCCGCGGCTGACCACGTCGCGGGTGGCACGTTCGCCCTTGCCGTCGTAATCGAACATGAAGCGTTGATCATTGTGATTTATGAGCTGCCCGCCCGAGCCGCGCAAACCTTCTTCCAACACAGTGCCTGTCATGCGCGTGTGATCCCCTGCAAGCAGACCGGTGGGGTGGAATTGCACCATTTCCATATCGCGGAGTTTGAGACCAGCACGCAGCGCCATGGCGAGGCCGTCCATCGTCTTATCACCGCTAGGCGTGTGGTATTTGTACATTGTCGGACCACCGCCGGTGCTCATCAAAACCGTCTTGCTACGTACCAGTTTGAAGCCGCCAGTCCGCATGTCGATCATCAATACACCCGCAAGCGCAGAACCGTCTTTTGTCGGGATCAAACCAACGGCGCGATGCTCTTGCAGTTTCTCAACACCGCTGGCGAGGACCTTTTCCATCAGGCGATTGATAATCTCGATGCCTGTCAAATCGCCCTTATGCACAGTGCGATCTGCTGTCTGACCCGCGAAGGCCTTTTGATGCAGCGAGCCGTCAGAATTGCGATCAAAGAAGCAGCCAACCTCGTTCTCCAACTCTCGAATACGCACAACCGCTTGCTCGCACAAACGCCAAGCCATGTCTTGGTTGGGCAGCCATTTGCCACCCTGAATGGTGTCCATGAAGTGCCGCTCGACAGTGTCGCCACCGCCAAGGGCGACGTTGTAGCCACCTTGAACCATACGCGTGCAACCGCATTTGCCGATCAAGCCTTTAACAGCAATGGTGATCTTAGTTCCCTTAGGGGCGCTTTGCTGCGCGTGAAGCGCGGCGAAAAGGCCTGCTCCTCCTGTGCCGAGGATCAAGATATCCGTGTCGTGGCGTTCGATGTCAGAGAGCCGCATTTCAGATCGCTTTCAGGAAAAAGAGTAGGGAGATGAGGAAAGAAATGGCTGCTGCACTCGCCGCAAGAGTTTTCTGCGAAGTTGACCATGGCAACCATTCCATCGCCATTAGCCGCAGGCCCCCGAACATATGCACCGCCAGCAGGAAGACGAGGCCAAATTCCGCGAGCTTCACAGCGCCCGCTTCGGTCAGATTCAGAAATCCATCAAGTCGCTCAGGATCTGTCATGGCGAGGGCGAGCACCCATAAATGTAACGGAAGGAACAATGCCAAGGCGAGGCCGGAGAGGCGATGTAAGATATACGCGAGCCATAAGGGGTGCGCGCGCGATGTGATGCCAGATGCTGCTTTCATGCGCCAAGCCCCTTTGCAAAGGTTACTGCCCAAACGGCGCGTGCTCCTAATGTGAATAAGCTGAAGCCGACGACCCACATGAACACATCTAAAGCAACGCCTTTGAGACCACCCCATTCATGAACAATCGCGCGCAGGCCAATCGCGCCATGGATCGCAACGGCGACGGCGAATGTGCCGTAGAAAAGGAGCCAAAGGAATGAACCTTGCGTGCGGCTCAGAACTTCAGCGGCTGAAAGTCCGCCTTGGATCGCGTAGATCATCACGGCGAGGTGCCCAAGCACTAAGGGAGCCATCAAAATGGCCGTGATACGTTGCAGCATGTAAAGACGTAAGTTCAACATCTTAGCGCCCCCGCTTGAAAAAGGATTTTGCGGTCTCGCGTTTCAGCCCCGCAATCGCTGACATCGGATCAAGATCGTTGGGGCAATAAGCAGTACAAGACCCCATGGAATGACAGTTATGACAGCCACCGCTGCCCGAAACCGCGTCCAAAATCGCTACGCGCCCCTCGTCTTTGGCATCGTTCAACAAGGTCCAAGCGCGTTGCAAAGCGGCGGGACCAAGGTATTCAGGATTGCCCGTAACCGTATCGCACGCTGCGTAGCAGACGGAGCAATTGATACACTCGATCCCTGCATTCGCTTCAACGCGCGCGGCGCTGTCTTCGTCCACGGGTGCAATCGGATCGACGCGGGTAAGTGTGCCGTGATGTACGCCTTCCGCTGAGACCCATTTGTCAAAGAACGGATCCATGTCGACCGCTAGGTCTTTGATCACAGGCAGATTGCGCAATGGTCCAATCGTGATCTCATTGCCGTCGAGAACTTTGTTGATATGGGTGCGGCAGGTCCAACGCGGCACGCCGTTCACCATCATCGCGCAAGATCCGCACATGCCAACGCGGCAGGCAAAACGATAGCTGAGCGTTGGATCCGCGTTTTGTTGGATCCAGGAGACTACGTCTAGAACGGTTTGGCTTTCAAAGGCAGGCACCTCAAAGACATCCGGCACATCCGCGCTGCGCTCAATCGTGACTTTCAGCACGTCGTTCGTCATTTGGAGAAATCCGTGATTACCGCTGTTCCAGGGCGGGTTGGGCCCTTCATCGCGCGCAATTCTGCGCTTGCACCAGAGAGCGGAACCACGCGATCAAGCATCGGTGTTAGATCGACTTGACCGCGCTCAATCATGCTGAGCAAAGAAGGATATTTCCACGATGGCATGCCGCGTGTGCCATAAAAAGCCAGTTGTTTGGAATAGATCGCGCGCATGTTGACTTCCATGCGGCCATCACCAGCTGGCATTCCAACGTGCACATGACGGCCCAACGTGGCGAGGCATTCCACAGAGGCATTAGTGGTTTGCGAAATTCCCAGTGCTTCTAAGGACACCTGCGCACCGCCGCCTGTGATCTCGATGATTGTGGCGGGTACGTCTAGTGTTGACGCGTTCACAGCGGCGTCCGCGCCAAGGCTCAGGGCTTGATCCAGTTTTTCCTGCACTACATCAACAACAACAACTTGCGCGCCCAGCATTTTTGCTAAGAGCAACGCGGACAGACCAATTCCGCCGGTGCCATGGACGGCGACCCATTCGCCAGCACGCACGTTGGCGCGGTCTGTCAAAGCGTGCCATGCTGTTGTGACGCGGCACCCAAGGCCAGCAGCGAGGGCTGGCGACATGGTTTCAGGCAGGTGGACAAGGTTGTGATCAAACGGAACGGCGACAAATTCGGCATAAGCGCCAGGTGCGCCAAAACCGGGAACAACAGCGCTTTCGCAAGTGTTAGAAGCGCCAACCTGACAAGCCGGACAATCGCCACAGCCAAGGATGAAAGGCGCGATCAGTTTATCGCCGACTTTGTGTTTCGCCTGCGCCCCGGCCTCGACCACCGTGCCGCAATATTCGTGCCCCATGATGGAGCCGTTGATGACCTTGGGATGCCCCCCAACCCAACCGTGGAAGTCAGATCGGCACACACCACAGGCGGCAACCTTTAGCACCACTCCATTGTCTGGGCATTTGGGATCCTCAACCGTCTCGATAGACAGGTCTTCGTTAAACTCTCTGACGACAGCTGCGCGCATCGTTTCTTCCTTTGTTTTATGAGGGGGCTAGTCGTCTAAACCGGCGACGCACATGTATTTTACAGACAGGTAGTCTTCCAAACCCTGGCTGCCGCCCTCTTTGCCCATGCCGCTTTCTTTGAGGCCGCCAAACGGTGCCTCTACCGTTGTAATCAAGCCGGAGTTGATGCCGATCAGGCCGTATTGCAAAGCATCATTCAAACGGAACGTGCGCCCGAGCGATTTGGTATAGGCATAGGCCGCAAGGCCAAACTCAGTCGCGTTCGCTGCTGCAATCACCTCTTCTTCGGTATCAAACTTAAACACCGCAGATAGCGGGCCAAAGATTTCTTCGGTGGCAAACTGCATGTCTGCCGTTGCACCCGTGATCACTGTCGGTTCAAAAAACGTACCGCCTTTCGCGTGGCGCTTGCCACCAGATATGACCTTGCCGCCTTTAGCAGTCGCATCAGCGATCATCTCTTCAACTTTCTCGACACCTGCCATATCGATCATCGGCCCCTGCACCACACCATCATCAGCTCCATCACCGACGAGCATCACTTCCGTCGCTTCTTTCAGACGCGCTACGAAGGCGTCGTGAATGCCTGCCTGCACGTAGAAACGGTTGGTGCACGCACAGGTCTGACCCATATTGCGATACTTGGCGATCATCGCGCCCTCGATAGCCGCATCAATGTCAGCATCATCAAAGACGATGAATGGAGCGTTGCCGCCCAATTCCATCGAGACCTTTTTAACCGTGTCAGCAGATTGACGGATCAGCACTTTACCGACGTCCGTTGAGCCGGTGAAGGTGACTTTGCGCACATCCGGGCTGGCCATAATCGCGCCGCCGATTTCGCGCGCGGACCCTGTGACTATATTCACTACGCCATAAGGAAAGCCAACATCCTGACATAACTTGCCCCACGCCAACCCGGAATAGGGCGTGGCGGTCGCTGGTTTTGCAACAATCGTGCAGCCTGCGGCCAGCGCGGGTGCCAGTTTTCGCGCCAACATCGAGGACGGGAAATTCCATGGGGTAATCGCGCCAACGACACCAACGGGATGGCGCGTGACCATCAAGCGACGATCAGCGGTAGGCGCAGGTACAATCTCGCCTTTGGCCCGCCGGACTTCTTCAGCAAACCAACGCACATAGGCAGCGCCGATAGCGATTTCCCCACGCGCTTCAGCCAAAGGTTTCCCTTGTTCCGCCGTCAGTAGCTGCGCCAAAGGTTCCTGATGATCCATCAATGCCTCATGCAATTTGTGCAAAAGGCCCACGCGGAATGACAGGTTGCTACGGGACCAATCTGCAAATGCCGCAGTCGCAGCTGCAATCGCGCGATTGGTTTCTGCTGTGCCGCAGTTTGGTACCTGGCCAAGCTCCGCGCCTGTCGCGGGGTTTGACACTGCTATGGTCGCCCCAGTGTCTGCCGCGCTCCATTTACCGCCAATCAAGTTAGCTTGTAACAGCATGCCGCTAAATTCGTTCATTCAAGGCTCCTATGGGCACGAATTAGATGAAGACGTCAAAATTCCTGAACACCCCAATTTTTCAAACCCCTAACATTAAATCCGACTGCACATACACTCAATAATTCTTAACACTTATTAAATTTTTCTTTCACAAAATGTTGTGGGTTGATACAAGTATGATGATCGATCCTGCTGCTAAACATCCCCTTCAGAATTGATCCTCGCGGCAATCGCCACCTCGAAAAGAAAGATTGTTTATGACCATTCGTCGCCTTCGGACGCTTATTGCAATTGCGGACAAGAAAACGTTTAGCGCTGCGGCGGATGTTGTTCATGTGACACATGCCGCGATCAGCCAACAAATGCAGTCACTGGAATCCGACTTGGCAATCGCCCTGTTTGATCGCAGCACCCGAACGCCAGAACTGACCCCAGACGGCCATAAGATCGTGCTCAAGGCGCGAAACCTTGTTGAAGAATATGATAATTTAGTTCCCATAGCGTTGGGCGACGGTGGTCTGGATCGCAACATCACGCTAGGCGCAATCCGCACAACGCTTACGGGGCTTACACCCAAAGCGATGTCCATCTTAAAATCAAAGTTCCCCGAATTAAGGCTGCGTATTCGCCCCGGCCTCACAGGGGCTTTGTTTGTTGATATTGAGCGCGCGGTCTTAGACGCCGCAATCGTTATCAAACCAAACCTGGTGCCAAGCGGCCTTACATTCAGAGAATTGGCGAAAGAACCTATGCAGCTCATCACTTCGATGGACGAAACGGAACTAGACCCTCTTAAGCTTTTGCGATCACGGCCCTTTATCAGGTATGATCGAAACACCGTCGTCGGCACGCTTATCGACAATTGGCTTTCGTCAAAGCGTATTCAAGTTTCTGAAGCGATGGAATTGGACAGCCCAGAGGCTATCGCTTCGATGGTGCATGCTGGTCTCGGTGTCTCAATCGTGCCGGATCTTGCCGTAAAGCCGATCGATGCGGTGGCTGTGAGACGCATCGGATTGGGAGCGGGAGCGCCATACCGAACATTGGGTCTTATCCACCGCCAGAACGAGGTTAAAAAAAGAGCTATCAATGAGGTATTCGCAGCGCTTTCCCAAGCTATTCAATCTTCATCATCCGATTGAGGAAGCTAAAAGTGCTACCTGATGCTTCCTTAGAAAGCCTCGCGTACGTAGCCCAAAGCTGTCAATCGTTCACAGCATCTTGAAGGCATCTTTGATCGTAGCGCGTCAGTTTTAGTGAGGTGTGGCGAAAAGTAAGTTTCGAGTATGGACCAGCTGACCAGATTGAATGGCCGCTTCAGTGAACAATGCTTTGCCCCCTAAAGTCTTCACTGCAGCAGCGAGCTGATGCTGCGTTAGCAATAGCCGCAGCTGCATTAGTCCGCTTAGTCCGCGTTGTGTGATTTCAGACAAGCCGCAGCGCACGGCACGTATTCCCGACCCAGTCGTTGGTGCATAACGCGGCTTAGGTCAGCTGGGTGCGGAGTGATCAGCTATCGGGTGGGGGTAGGGTGACGCATTTGACGCTTCTTCTTACTGCGCGCTCTATTCAAAAAAACATATTTTCTGATGAATATATTTTTTCACCATAGACCGTGCATTAGAAAAAAGCGTCACCAGCGTCACCAGCGTCACCAGCGTCACCAGGGAGCGTTTTGCACCTGACCGCGGTGGCCCTCCCTACAGCGGACTTGGCCCCGCCTGCGCTGAGGTGCGCTTCATGCATGACGATCAGTATGAGTGGAGACTGTTATTCTAGAGCGGACATTCATATGTGACGCAGCGAATGGCCGTTGAGAGCCCGAAGTGACAGATGCTGCGCGACGCACAGATGGCTGCATTTGGAGGAAAACAGACATTCGCTGCGCCCGCAAACTAAATTGGACAACTTGAAGAAAGCAGACACTCATGACTGCGATCTATTTTTTGCGATCTGCATCCGCAGCTAACGGAAAGAAAAATCCCAAATTACCAGATGCCGCAAACTGTCCCAATGTCCGCAACAGGAGGCGTGTTGTCCTTGCGAGGCTGTGCCTAGAGCTAGATCGTCGATCAAACCATAACCATGCGTGATGCTCCGAAGTCCTACGCGCTATCGACATGGCTGAGCAACTTCGCATACAAACTTTGAATGAGCCCACTTGTGATTGCTTTGACGCCGTCGAGCTGGGTTTGCAAAGAGGTGCGACAAATTTTGGGTAAAGGCTTTCAAAAAGGCATAACGCTTCGGCACTTGCGTGCTTTGGTGGCACTCTCAGACCTGAAGCTGGTCGCACGGGTTTCCGAAGCGCTAGGGGTGACGCAGCCAGCCGTATCAAAGCAGATTGCTGAGTTGGAAAAGATCGTTGGCGTGCCTGTCGTCACACGGGATCGCAACCGCTTGTATCTGACACCCATCGGTATCCGCCTTGCAGATCATGCGCGCCAAGCACTTGGCCAACTTGATCGCGCGGCATTTGACATTGAAGCGATGACCAGTGGCGTTTCTGGGTCTGTCTCAATCGGCGTTGTCAGTTCGGTTGCACCGACCTTGCTGCCCGGAACGATTGCACTGTTTAAGCGCAGCACGCCGCAAGCGAACGTATCTGTTTCCGAAGGGCATTTTGTTGAACTATTGCCGCAGCTCGAGGCGGGTGCCTTGGATCTAGTGATCGCGAGGATATGGCAGCCGCAGGAATTGGCTGAGATTGACCAAATGGCATTGTTCTCCGAACCTATCGTCGTAGTGGCTGGGCGAAATCATCCGATTGCGCAATCCAGTGAAGTAGAATGGGCAGATGTCATCAATTATCCATGGATATTGCCACAATCAAACTCAGTTGCGCGACAAGCCGTAGACGCGCTCTTTGCGTAGTTCTAGATGCGAATTAGTCAGCAGTGGATTCAGGGAAAATCGACGGCACCGGCCATTGATCTGAACGCGCCGAAGGTTTGAAAAATCCGCACCGTGTGAGTTCGCTTGTACTTTGATTTTGTAGTCGAAGCGAAAGGCTGTTTTAAAGGGCCCCATCCCGGTATTGGGAAGGCATGGCCAAGGTCCGCTAAGGGTCCGTCCGCTAGCAAATTCTCCACAAACGCCGATAGGCTATAATTGTTTAAACAACCTCCATGGTCGCCGCCTGAGTATTTCGAACTTAGGCCAGACCAAGCGTATCCAACACAACCGGTATACCCTTTTTCATGGCAAAAAAGCCTTTCGTTGCATGTGGCCACGCGACCGTATCGAAGACGCGGCGGATTTGAATTAGATTTATCCCTTCCGTCTGAAGTGCAGGTTCTGCATCGGCAAGTATCATGGCAACAGGCCCTACCGGCGCATAGCCGGTCACGACGGTCTTTAAGTTGTGTTTTTGACAGGTCGTAATGATGTCCTCTGTCCAAGTGTCATTTTCGATGACCTGCACACCTGCACAAGCATCGCGTATGGCCCCGCTCGCAAAAGTCTGCGCTATATTTCCAATGGGTAACGGCGACCTGCTGATTGTTGATAGCGCGCCGATTTTTGCTGCAGGTGGGTGCGGTAACGTCGCTTGCACTTGCATATCATCCTCGGTCACCAACAGCAGGTAGTCGCCTGTAATCTCTGCGGATGTTGAGGCGTTGGGCAAAAGTTGGCGTCGATGATCGGTCGTCTCAGACAACGGCTCAACCTTTGTGTTCAGTTGATGTAGAGGGGCGAAGCGCTGTTCTGTGAACTTGGATATATTGGAAACCCGCGCCACATAAGGGCGCCCCTTGGTTTGTATTCCTGCCACCCAACGCCATGCAAGTGTGTTGGACGCAGGATCACCATCCATCAGGTGCCGCAGGAAAAAATCCGCTCCCAATTCCCAAGGGAGGCGAAGCGTGAATATCCAAATGGAAGCAAACCACATCCGCGCGTGATTGTGCAGATATCCTGTGCCCACCAGCTCCTTTGCCCAGTCATCAAAGCCATCAATACCGGTTTCCCCGGCGATAGCTGCTGCATAATTTGCGGCCAAACGGCGATCTTTGTCCGCGCTTTTTATTTGCCGCAACAGGCCTGCCTGATAGGCGGGCCAAACGGTTGGATGGTGTTCAAGCCAGCCTTTGAAGTAGGCGCGCCAAAAAACCTCATGCGTAAACCTCTCTGCCTTTTTGAAGGAATGTACCTTTAAGGTGGCGGTTAACACCTCGGTCTCGGTGATCAACCGGTGCCGGATCCACGGGGATAACGCGGACACATTGGTTCGCTGGCTCGGCCCAAGATCGTAGTTGCGGCACCGGTCATATAGATCGCCGGTGCGGTCTGCGAATTGTGCCAATCGCGCAAGGCCCGCTGCCCGTGTCGGCGTAAAATCAGGAACTTCTGACTGTTGGCTTAGGTCCGCGATGATGGCTTTGGTTTTCATATCAAGAATTCAGGTTTTTGATCGCGGCAGGCGCGGGATTGCGTAAGGAACGCTGCGTTTGTACGCGCCAAATTCTGCGCCGTACCGTTTGGCAAACCGGCGCTCTTTTAGTCGCGGCGCCCAAAGGCAGTAGGCGGTCAGTGCAATCGCCAGACCCAACTGATCAGGCGTCCAGACCGGTACAGTCCACGTTGTCAGCGCGAAAGACACGTAGATAGGTTGGCGGATGACACTGAACAGCCCCTTTATTGGCATATCTGGAAACACAGGTTTGATATTCTGCGCCAGCGACATCCATCCCAACGCGCCGGATTGTACTTCTACCCCGGCATCGTAACTGGCCCAGATCAACAACAGCCAAGACGCCGCATAAAGGCCGCAGATTATGGCAAACGCAGTTCCTTCGGCCTGCCACCAAATGATTCCGCTAGGGGTCCAAAACGCAAAGAGCGCCAACAATTGGACCGATGCGATGATCGCATAGGTCGTCGTTGCCAACGTCGGCCCGAATGTACGCGGTGCCAGCTTGGCCAAGACCCCTCCCCCGCGTTTTGACAGCAACATCGAATGGGTCAGCGGGAATTGCAGGATCAAAAAGATGTTTGCGATAATTGCCCAAGGCGCAGGCACGCGACCAAGGCTTTCGGACATACCAAAAAACATGGCAATGATCATGGCAAGTACGGCGGCGGCAAAGGTCAGATGGCAGATCAGGCCATAGAGAAACGCAACGCCAATGCGGGCAACCCCGGTTGGCGCGCGGAAAACCCCGGAAGCGAGGCTAAGCAGTCGTTGCAAAGGGCGTGTGTCAGACATTTTCATAGGTTGAGAGATAGGCGGCGCACGACATACGTCGAGTGCTACAAGCTGCGACGTTTCTTCTATTGCCAAGATCATCGGCGCGCTAACTTTGTGATATGGAATTGGATTTGACGATACCGCCTCAAACACCACACACCGCCGATCTGGTGTCGCAGTATATGGCACTCACAAAAAACGTAATGCCGAAACTTGCGCGAACAACGCATGGACATTGGCCAGTGCGCAATGATCATTGCTTTCAGCGGATCGTATTGGACGCGGTGTGCGGTGGCGTTTGGTATGATCATCTGAATCGTCCGGCATATAAAAACCTGACATTTCAACAGGTGGAACAAGCGGTAAGGCTTTGCGATCAGATCATCGCGGGTGACGCAGATCTTGTGGCGCTGAATGCGCAATCGCTGGTCTGGCGCGGTAAAGCACGCCCCACCAAGATAGAGGGCTAAGATGGTACTGCGCATATTATTGAAGGATGCGGCAAACGTCGAAGTGGCGGATGATATTGATAAACTTGTGTCGGACAAACGTGCTGGTTGGCGCGCAACGACCGCCAAAGGACGCAGACGGCAATGACGATACAAAAAGCGTCTGACGCAGGAATTGCTTCGGCATCTCGACGATGAGGAATAAAAGCGCTGGTTTGCTAGAATGACGCGAAATGCGTATCGCCATCCGCACCGCTAGGGCCTTCGAAATCCTCCGCCTCTGGTATCCTGCCAAAGGCGATTTTACCGCCCACATAGCCCCCCGGTACATCCTCATGTGCCCCAATTGATAACGCCTTGCCCCCAAAACGCGCGCGTAGCTCATCCATGACAGCGCTGATGTTTTCCCAACGGTCCCGATCATCTGCGTCGCCAGATGATTTAGCAAACAAATCACCGGTTAGTTCCGCTTCAGCATCCAGCCCATGCAACATGATAGACAACGCATGCGGGACGAATGGCATTTGTGCACGCGCCTGCGTCAACCCTTGCGATAGCGCCAGCCCAAAGCTGCGGTAATCACGCGACGGTTGAAATTGGCCTTCCCAAGTCCACCGTTGCGCTCCAGCGCTTTCTGAGTGCGTTGAGCGCAGACGTTGGCTGCGCATTGCCAGAGTTAGCTTGGAGGCTCGCAAATCCGTGCGCCGCAACCTGCGGGCGGCACCCGCCAACAATTGCCGTGCGCAATCTTCGACCCTGTCCGGGCTGTGCCAATCACGTGGTAGCACACGGCTGTGCCCGAACATCCGTTTACGTGTCTGTTCTCGCACCACATGGGTGCCGTGCAGTTCTTGGACAAAACGCTCACCCTCGACGTTCCCCCACAAAGCGCGGGCTTGTTTTGGGGCCAAATTCCAAAGCGTATTGAAATCCGCTACACCTGCGGCCTCTAGTCTGGAGATCATGCCCGCCCCTATACCGGGCAAGTTGCTGAGTTTCAGGTTAGCTAGCGCATCAGGGAGCATCACCGCATCAAGCAAAAGAATGCCATCAGGTTTGTGCTGTTCTGCCGCGACTTTTGCCAACAGTTCGGTTGGCCCTAGCCCGATTGAGCATGTCAGAACAGGGCTGAACGCGTCTCGCAGCGCTGTCTTAATCCTAGCGGCCAATGCCAAACTCTGCCGCCCTTCGCTGGGCAAGAGCGCGCAGACCACCTCGTCAATTGATCTGACATGTTGGATCGGCACCACGGATTCGATCACCGCAAGGATGTGTTTGTGCAGCCGAACATAGACGTCTGGGCGCGCAACAACAAATGTCATATCAGGAATGATCAAGCGCGCCTCGCGAGCGGGGACGTTGGTTTTCATGCCAAGCGCCTTGGCCTCGCGGCTGATTGCGATGCAGCCTGTGTATAATGAGTCGAGGGCCACAACGCCAATTGGTTTGCCACGAAGTGCAGGATTAAAGTGCTGCTCGGCCGATGCGAAGAAGCTGTCAAAATCAAGATAAAGCCGTTCGGGCGGGCAGGATGTGTTGGACATGGCACCTTCCCTTCGGATCTGTCGCGGGCTTACAGCAGGTAAATAACGCATCCAAGCGCCGTTCCTAGGGGCTGCAATGCGCATTAGAAAACAAATGCGCTGGCCTAGTGTCCATCTGCCGCTATCTGTTTGCATCAAAGACAACGAACGCCGGGAAATAAACATGACGATAACCAGTTTGATTGAACTGAAGGACATGGTCCTTGCAACAGATATCGGGACGTATGGACCGGATGACCCCGTACCGGATCATCACCTGTTTGACATGACGCTTGAAATTGCGCCAATGCAAGTGCAGATCCTGCAAGATAGCATGGAGCATGTGTTTGATTGCGATCCGTTTATTGCAGACATCATAGCCTTGGCAAAAACCGGTTACCGCGAAACGCAGGAATGGTTGACGACGCAGATTGTCCAGCTGTGCGCGCAATATTCTGATATTCGCGGGGTCGACGTCTATTTACGCAAGTTGCCGGCTGATCACGTAACCGGCACGCTTAGGGTGTGGTTGTGCTTGGGCGAAAACGACCTTGCCGTACTGCGTGCGTACGTTTGATGTATTTGCATTTGCTTTCTGAGTTTTCAGGTGTCCAGTATGTCTAAAAAGACATTAAACAAAGTCAACCTTGTCGCCCTCGGGCCCGATTGCCTTGCTGATCTGTTGCTTGAGGTCAGCACCGGCAGCGCAGATATCAAGCGGCGCTTGCGGCTTGAATTGAGCCATAATCTTGGCGCATCAGAGCTGGCACATGAGGTCCGCAAGCGGTTGGCTGCGTTGCGTAAATCCAAAACCTACATCAGTTGGCGCAGGCGCAAATCACTTGTCACAGACATGAACATGCAAGTGACCATGATCGTCGACAAAATTGCGCCTGACGATCCGGGCGAGGCATTTGAATTGTTGTGGCAATTCATGAACCTTGCGCCATTCATCTACGTGCGCGCGGATGATCGACGCGGCGATATCAGCGAAGTGTTTGACGCTGCGATCCAATATTTTGAAGACATCGCGCCACGTGCAGAGCCGGATGTCAAAACACTGGCTGACCGCGTTTGGAGCGCCTTGTGTGACGATGAATATGGGGTTTGGGCTGATATTATCGGCCTTTTGGCCACAACACTTGGGGATGCTGGCTTTGATCGGCTCAAAGCGCATATTCACGACTTCGCAGCCACCCCTGTGGCGCGAAAGGACGCGGATCATGAAGCGATCCAGTTTTTGCGCGACTTGCGCGGCGAACGTGATTTTTGCGCCGATCTAAACGCTGGGTTCGTTAAAAGATGCCTGCAAGACATCGCCGAAGTCACAGGCGACACATCCGCATATATCGCGCAGTTCACACCTGACGACCTACGCTGCAAAGACATTGCCGCAGAAGTCGCAACGCTGATGCTGGCAGAGAACGCGCCAGACAAAGCCCTAGTCACATTGAAGGACGCAAGTGGCACCCACGGACAAGCTGCGTGGGATGATGCGATGATCGCAACGTTGACCGCCCTCGACAAATCTGATGACGTGCAATCCCATCGCTGGGCCTGTTTTGAACGCGATTTAAGCGCACCACATCTGCGCGATTATCTCAAAGTTTTGCCCGACTTCGAAGATGTTGAGGCCGAGGACCGCGCAAGAATTTATACCCTATCTTATCCAGCCGCCTTGTCCGCATTGCACTTTTTTTTGGAGTGGCCTGACTTGTTAAGCGCGTCGCAGTTGGTGATCAAACGGGCCGATGAGATTGATGGCGACGACTATGAATTTATCAATCACGCTGCGGATGCCTTACGCGACAAATACCCTCTTGCGGCTGCGCTGTTGCTGCGCTCTATGATCGATTTCGCACTGAAACATGAACGTACAACACGGTACAAATATGTGATTGATCATCTTCAGGACTGCGAAAAACTGGATGCCGACATCGACGACTACGGTATTTATAAATCTCATGAAAGCTACAAAGACATTTTCCGAAAGCGTGATGGCCTGACGACATTGATTGGACCTGATTTTTAGGCAAGTACATGTAAATTGGCGTTGAAAATTTGTAAAAGTAATTTGCGAAGCAAACCCTCTCCGGACGCAAAATAGAGGGGGAGAACGGTCCAATCACTAGGATGGAATGTAGTCTGGACCTATTACCGGACACTTGCAAATAAAACACCGAATTTATGCCGAGTACGGCACAGATGAATTCAAAAAATCTCCTTTTTGCTTATCCGATCCAATGCCCGCTTTAGGGAAACTGCACCGCAGCGTGGTCGGGTTGAGTGAATGTCTGGTTAGGGCGGTCGAAGTCGCTCAAAGAAATTCGTAGTTGCAGATCACGCGCAGCGCGGTAGCGGTTCCGAGCCCTTGGGCGAAGTCGTTCGCACAGCAATTGTGCTTATATTAGCCGGATATCGTGAATGCTGATCATTTTGAGACTTGACGAACTTGTCTGACGATTTGGCTTCTCAAACGACAAATAGGAGGCTCTCG
>Ga0209199_1003721_pt1 | contig 14745 bp, 13 predicted proteins | sample COGITO_mtgs_1105_7_FD_184805 | JGI IMG/M metagenome (GOLD analysis project Ga0209199, IMG submission 184805) | Pelagic marine microbial communities from North Sea - COGITO_mtgs_110523 (SPAdes) (version 2) | ecosystem: Environmental > Aquatic > Marine > Epipelagic ...
ATGACCTTGTGCATGCGATCCGCCTCCTTATTGATGCGGTTCCCGTCCACCCAGAAGGTGGCGTCGTGCCCAAGGGCGACAACCTCTCACCCGTGGCCCCTTACCGCGTCATGAATATCGGCAATTCTGACAAGGTGCGTCTGCTGGACTTCGTGGATGCGATCGAGGAGTGTCTCGGGCAGAAGGCTGAGCGGAACTACATGGGCATGCAGGCCGGTGACGTGCCTGCAACTTGGGCAAATGCGGATTTGTTGAAAACCTTGACAGGTTATCGACCACAGACAGATTTCCGCGACGGCATTGCTAAATTTGTGGATTGGTATCGGGAGTATTCTGGGAAATGATAGCGCCCGAAATCCAGGTTGCTAACCATTCCACTAGGCAGAAACTTGGTACACTAGAAATTGGGCGTGGCTGGGCAGCCTTAGCCGTCGTGGCACATCATTCAGGCCTTTCGAGCGATGCATTCACCTCATCAAATCACGGGAACATATTCAGCTTTGGAATATATGGGGTCGACTTCTTCTTTGTTCTGAGTGGCTTCATCATTTATCACATCCATCAGAATGACCCCAGTGAGGTTAGCGCTGCGCGACGCTTCCTCAGCAAACGTATTCGACGGATTTACACGCCCTATCTGCCAATCACACTTGCCTTGATCACCGCCTATTTGCTTTTTCCCAGTCTGTCTCAGGGGGATCGATCATGGGGCTGGTTTACGTCAGTTACATTGATGCCGTCAAATTCTCCACCTGCCCTGTCAGTAGCTTGGACGCTGACTTTCGAAATTGTATTTTATCTGTTCTTCCTTTTTTTCTATGTGACTCGGTACTTTTGGATAATTGTTCTTGTATGGGTAGTTCTGGTGCTCGGTGTGGCCGTCTTCGACTTACATGACACGACTTCAAATCCTCTCGTGAGGACACTGCTTCATCCGCTGATCCTTGAGTTTGTGGCCGGAATGGCCGCTGCGCTTCTGTTCGGTAAAATTTCGCCAACGCGATGGTGGGCGCCACTATATATAGGTATTTTGGGAATAGTGGTGTTTGCTCTTTTGCACGATCCCCATCGTGTCGTGCTAGGCATTGCTTTGGCCCCATTCGTGCTTGGCTTGGCTCTCTTTGAACATCGGTACTCGTTCAAAATATCAAGTTCATGGGCATTGCTTGGAGCATCGTCCTATGCGGTTTATCTCATCCACAACCCACTACAGTCGATCATTGCACGCCTCTTTCAGTCCTACGACAACTGGCCTCTGACATTTGCAGCATGTGTCCTGATCACCCTTGCTGTTGGTGTTTTCTACCACCTTATTTACGAGCGCCCAATGCTACGCACTCTATCACAAAAGCAGGGTGCAAGCGCGCCCTCAAACATCTAAGAGTTCTAAAGCATGGCTAAATTAAGCATCAAAAAGACAATCGCAGTCATTGGTCTCGGCTACGTTGGCCTGCCGCTCGCGTTGGAGTTCGGAAAGTCGCGCCGCGTGATCGGGTTCGACATCAATGCAGGCCGGATTGATGCACTGCACGCAGGGCATGACGCGACGCTAGAGGTCTTAAAAGACGAATTGGCTACAGCGGACCAGCTCACATTCACCAGTGACCCCGCTGATCTGGCCGCTGCCTCAATCTACATAGTGACCGTGCCGACCCCGATAGATTTACACAAGCGCCCCGACCTGACCCCCTTGCTCAAAGCCTCAGAAATGCTGGGGGGCGTATTGAAGCGTGGCGACATCGTCATTTATGAAAGTACGGTCTACCCAGGTGCAACCGAGGAAGATTGTGTGCCTGTTCTGGAGCGTATGTCCGGCCTCACCTTCAACGTCGACTTCTTTGCAGGATACTCCCCCGAGAGGATCAACCCCGGCGATAAGGCGCACCGCCTGCCCGACATTTGCAAGGTGACGTCTGGTTCCACACCCGAGATTGCCGAAGAATTAGATCAACTATATGCCAGCATTATCACCGCCGGCACCTACAAAGCTGAAAGCATTCGTGTGGCAGAGGCTGCCAAGGTGATCGAGAACACGCAGCGTGATCTGAACATCGCTCTCGTCAACGAGTTGGCAATCATTTTCAATAAGTTGGGTATCGATACTGACGCCGTGCTGAAGGCCGCTGGCACCAAGTGGAACTTCCTGCCCTTCCGGCCCGGCCTCGTCGGTGGGCACTGCATTGGCGTAGACCCCTATTACCTGACCCATAAAGCCGAGGCGATAGGCTATCACCCACAGATCATCTTGGCCGGACGGCGTATCAATGACGGCATGGGCACCTATGTGGCCAGCCAACTGGTGAAGGCCATGCTGAAGCGGCGCGTCCATGTGGATGGTGCACGCATTCTGATCCTGGGACTGACGTTCAAAGAAAACTGTCCAGACCTACGCAACACACGCGTCGTCGATGTGGTGGCAGAACTTCGCGACTACGGCGTGCATGTGGACGTGCATGACCCATGGGTCAATGCGGCCGATGTGCAGAAGGAGTACGGGCTGGCATTGGTCACGATACCTGAACCAGAGGCCTATGACGGCGTGATCCTTGCCGTGGCGCATGACAGCTACCGCGAAGCTGGCGCAGCTGCACTGCGCGGCTACGGCCGGCCCGGTCACGTGTTCTGTGACTTGAAAAGCGCCTTTGCGCGTGATGAAAGCGATTTGCGGCTGTGATGGATAGCTCAGGGCTAGATACCTCGGGTGCGGGATGTTTCTTTTGAACGTTTCCATGATGCAACGGCTGCTATCGTCCTTTCGAGGCGAGAACCTAACTGCGCGACTCGTAAGAGCAGCCCTCGGCGTAGGTGGACTCAAGCTACTCTATATGCCACTAACTCTGCTCACCTCCATCGTTCTCGCTCGTGGGCTTGGACCTGCAGGATACGGGCAGTATTCATTTGTGCTGGCGGTAATCTCTTTGTTGTCCCTGCCTGTAGGGTCTGGATTGGCGCAACTCGTCACCAGAGAAGTCGCGAAATACTACCACGATGAAGAATGGGGGCAATTTCGCGGCCTACTACATCGTGCTCGCCAGTGGATTATTATCGTCTCGGCTGTGATAGCAGGAATTATTGTGTTGCTTGCTGCGCACAATGCCCTTTGGGCCGTAGATGATCGGTGGACATTGTTATTTCTCGGTACGCTTATATTACCGTTGCTCGGGTTAAATTCCCTGCAGAGCGCGACCTTGCGGGGCTTGGGGAACGTCTTCTACGCACAACTTCCAGAAATGTCGGCACGTCCAGGACTGAACTTAGTCCTTGCTGGCGGCTTGCTTGCCTCCGGCATGCTTAACCCGGCTTCTGCGCTCGTCAGCCAAGCCGCGGCCACGGCCCTCGCTTTCGGGCTCGGTGCATGGTTTCTGTGGCGCATGAAGCCCGCCGAGGTGAACCAGGCCTTACAACACTATCAGCATTTTGAATGGGGCCGTGCACTAATGCCTTTTTTCTTACTGGCAGCCGTGGGAACCCTCAATGGGCAACTGGGCATACTGGCTTTGGGCTGGTTAGGCACCAATGAAGACGTGGCCGCTTTCAAGGTAGCGGTGAGTGGTGCCATGCTTGTGATGTCGTCACTTTCAATCGTCAACATGGTCATCGGTCCACATATCACACGGGCACATCGGGACAACGACTTGCTGCGTTTGCAACGCTTGTCGCGCCAGTCCGCTCGCGCAGCGCTAGCAGTGAGTCTGCCTTTCGCAGTGTTGCTGATATTTTTCGGCGGGCCCATTATTGAAATATTATATGGCGGTGCATATAGATCTACAGCAACGCTACCACTCGCAATCTTAGCGTTTGGGCAACTCGTAAACGTCGCCTTTGGCTCTGTAGGTCTGTTCCTGACAATGTGTGGTTTCGAGCGGGATACCTTGATCGGACAAACTAGCGCGCTGTTAGTGAACTTCATTGCCGCAGCACTTCTGATCCCGTATTTGGGTGCCGTGGGTGCAGCCCTGTCCGTAGTAATAGGCATAGTCGTTTGGAATGTGATACTCACCATTCGCTTTTTGCAAAGGCTTGGCTTCAGGCCATCCGCTTTCTAGAAACAAGCCTATGAGCGTTAACGGCCAGCACTTTGCATTTTTTAGAAAGGAGTAACCGATGGTAGAGCTCCCCAACCTCTTCATCATTGGGGCACCAAAATGTGGAACCACAGCCCTTGCAAGTTGGTTATCCATCCATCCTGAAATTTTCGCGCCCGCGACGAAAGAGCCGCATCATTTTTCGGCGGAATACTGTCTAACTTCATTAAGCTTAGATTATAAGAAGCTATACCAAAACTGGAGCTGTAACGAAAAATGGGCGATTGATGCATCAGTATGGTATCTACATTCCCCAACGGCAGTCCCCAATATTTTAGCAGCGCAGCCAGATGCACGATTTATTGTTCTACTGCGCAGTCCTCTCCAAATGATCCCTTCAATGCACCAGCAACAAGTTCTGAACGGTAACGAATTGGAAAACGATTTAGTAAAAGCGTTATCATTGAGTGATAAACGTATCGAAGGTGAAGGACTAGCTGTAAGCGATGGGTATCCTCCAGAGCATCTGGCGTACTTCAGGTCATGTGCGCTTGGTTGGCAGATAGAGCGACTTCTTAGACTAGTGGATACAGACAGAGTACACTTTATTCTTCACGAAGAATTAGAGAGAAGCCCAGAACATATTCTCAGAAACGTATATAAATTTCTAAAACTTACACCAAAAATGCCAAAAGCTTTCGAAAGGATCAATGAAGGCAGCGCGAGACGTTATCCTTGGCTAGACCGAATTGCAAAATCTCTTGGGGATTTGAAGCACCGATCTGGCATCAATTTCAGATTGGGTATTCTTTCTTGGCTGAGACGTGTCAATAGAGTAAAACGAAAGAGAAACCCCCTCGATAAAAAACAGGTAAATGAAATTGCGAGGCGGCTTTCAAGTGACGTCTCTCTTCTCGGCATATGCATCAAAAGAGACTTGTCATGTTGGTTAGATAACTAGTGATGTGATCATTTAAATGGGAGCGATGACGCTTCACTTTCTTGTTTTACGGATGCCTATCTACTTGGGTATAACATGTGGGATATCTACTGACTCACCAATCAATAGTCTCTGCGGCTTCGTCCTCACATTCCCAATAGTTGAGGAAAGCTGTGAATTATTGAAAGGCGTTTTTAAGCTATACCATCCACATGGATCGGAACGGAATGCAAAATTGCGATTCGTCAGCGACCTTTGTCAACCCAAACGCTACACAACCGTTAGGATCACTAACGTCGTATGGGTATTTTCTTTACAGAAATGGCAGAGTTGATAACTCGACAACACTCGTAAACTTGATTATTTTGATCGATGCGACTTACCTCAAAACTCGTTAGATAGTTTCAACTCAAGGACTCAAAAAAGAGAGCCTAGACGCATCCCGACAGAGAATAGAAATGACGAAAAAATCGAAGGATATGCGGATGAATGACATTAGTGAAGAGTTGAAGGATGCATTTCGAAGTTCCCGATTGCTAAACTTTATTCTTACTCAAAAGCGAAAATTGAAAAATACAAAAATTGCCTCGTCCTCTACAATAGTTTTCTCTAAAATACCTGGCCTATATGCACTTGGTGAACACTCTTTGATAAAAGGGTCAACCGTTTCTGGCGACGTAGACATCGGGGAGCAATGTGCAATCTTTAAAACGGCGATTTCTGGAAAAGTTACGATTGGCGATTACACGACCGTCAACTCCGAAACGAAAATAATTGGCGGCGCTGCAGGAGTTAGTATCGGTAAGTTTTGCTCAGTCGCACCTCGATGCTATTTCCAGACATATAATCATGATATACGCAGTCTAGCTTCGTACAATATACATAAGAACGTGTTCTCGCGGGGAGGCGAGCCAAACAAAATTCGCGAAGGCGACAATAACAAAGACTCGGTCTCAAAGGGCGGAATACGAATTGGAAACGACGTTTGGATTGGCACAAATTCAACTATTCTTTCTGGCGTTTCAATAGGGGACGGCGCAGTTGTTGGCGCTAACGCTCTTGTAAATAAAAATGTCCCTCCATACGCAATAGTCGGTGGCACTCCAGCAAGGAATTTAGGCTATCGATTCACTAGCGAAATTATTGAAGAACTTTTGAAAACTAAATGGTGGGACTGGCCACTGGATCAACTATTAAGGTCTGAAAACTTATTTTCTGGTTTTTTTGACTCCTTAGAACTCGAGGACTTGGAAACTCCAAAAGTTACATGAACCCCTTTAAGGGTAATAAAACGCCTTTACCGCAGAACTAAAGGATTCGTATTTGACATCATGGCAATTATAGCAATTTTACTACCCAACTTATGCGGGGGTGGCGTCGAACGCATCCGCATCGTCTTGGCCCACGAATTCGCCCGCGCCGGGCACGAGGTTGAATTTGTACTGATGCAGGCGCGTGGAGAATTACTAGATGAGGCCAGCGCCAGCTTTTCCGTAGTCGACCTCGCCTCTCCCCGAGCACGTTCATTACCCTTCGCGCTCACCCGCTACTTGCGACAGCGTCGCCCTGATGCGTTACTCTCTGCGATGTGGCCGCTCACCGTGATTGCACCACTGGCGCAGCGCATCTCCGGGCATAAATGCAAGGTACTTGTATCAGAGCACGGCATACTCTCAGCACAATATCGCGATTGGGGCCGGCTTCATCGGCTGCTGCTGCGCCTTTCAACGTTCCTTGGCTATCGCGATGTTAATTGTCGGATCGGTGTTTCTGCTGGTGTTGCCGCCGATATGGCTGCTTTGTCAGGAATGCGCAAAGATGCATTCGAAGTGGTCTACAATCCCACTTCACCGCGCGCACTGCCCGATCAAGCCGCCCTTTATACCGCAGATCGCCTATGGTCTGGACCAAGCGGAGCGCGAATTCTAACTGTCGGCACAATGAAAGCTGTCAAGAACCATCAGCTGCTCCTGCGCGCCTTTGCCCGGCTCGACCAGCCTGACACACGGCTTATGTTCGTGGGGGACGGAGCTGGACGAGAGGCCCTGCTCTCGCTTGCTCGCGACCTAAGTGTAACCGACCAAGTAATCTTTGCCGGTTTCCACCCCGACCCGACCCCATTCTATAAGACCGCTGATCTCTTTGTGCTTTCTTCTGACTACGAAGGTTTCGGCAACGTCATCCTCGAAGCCATGGCCTGCGGCACACCTGTTGTCTCCACAGACTGTCCCTCTGGGCCTGCGGAGATTTTGATGAATGGAAAATATGGGCGCCTTGTACCAGTGGGAGACGCTGAAAAACTCGCAAAAGGGATCGCGGAAGCACTTCAGGCTTCACATGACACAGACGCTTTGATTTCTCGTGCAGCCGAGTTTTCCCCTTCAATAGCAGCTCAATCCTATCTTAAAGTGATGTTTAGCGATGCTTGATATTTCGGATCAAATCAGACTGGTACTAAAAAACCAAGAGTTTAACCTTCCTCAAGTTGTCCAGCGAGCGGCGCATACATTTGGTCGCGTACGCTCACCCTACTTACCTCAAGATGATAATCTGAAGACTATTTTCATTCATGTCCCCAAAGCCGCAGGAACGAGTGTTCGAAGAGCGCTTTACGATACGAAAAGTTTTCATATTCCTGCTATCAGATATCAGACCCCAAAAGGTTCGCAGACTACTACAAGTTCTGTTTCGTTCGAAACCACTGGGACCGCATGAACTCAGCATTTTATTACCTACATCGCAAAGTTGGCGCCGATCCAACATTTGCAGATCATCGGTGGGCGACGGAATTCTTGGGGTCGGTTAAGAGCTTTGAACACTTCTTAAGTAAGATGGAAAACCAAGCGCGCTATCGGCGTCAGGTCAGTCGTTATATTAATTTCCGAGATCAGCTTGACTGGATTTCCGGGCCACGGACAACGGGCCGCAAAATCCTTATTGACCACGTTGCAAAATACGAAACTCTGAAGGAAGACTACGCGCTCATTTCCCAAAAGCTAAACCGAAAAATCGAGTTGCCTCACGAACGCCACTTATCCGACGGGCGGGATTTTCGGCAAGCGTATACGTCATCGCAGATGGTCGACATTGTCACGGATATCTACAGCAATGACGTTGAGCATTTCGGGTACATATTCGAATGAGGATATCACACATGCCAAAGAAAGCGTCGACCCTCTACCTCACCCGTAACGGCCTGCTCGAACCGCTTGGTCAAAGCCAAGTTATGGGATATCTAAAAGGTCTTTCTCAAGACTATCAAATAACCCTTATTACCTTCGAAAAGCCCGAAGATATGGCAAATAAGCAGACCATGGCCCAGGCACGTGTCGATTGTGAGGCACACGGCATCGCCTGGCGCCCAAAAAGCTTTCGCCGCCGCCCCAAACTCCTCACTCCGGCCTGGAACTTGTTCGAAATGTTCTGGTCGGCCCTGCAAGCTGCGCGGCGTGGCGATGTGCAACTGATCCATGCACGCTCTTACCTGCCTGCCGCAGCGGCATGGGCCGTATTCCGCCTTACAGGCAAGCCTTTCATCTTCGATATGCGCGCACTCTGGCCGGAGGAACTCATAACTGCGGGTCGATTGCAGCGCGGATCTATCGTTCACAAAGTTTTAACCCATCTCGAAAAGGTTTGCCTGCGCGATGCGGCCGCCGTGATCTCACTGACCGACGCGGCTGTTGGGTATCTTGAGGATCAGTACCCTACTGAGCTACAAGGACAGCACATTGCCGTTATCCCGACCTGTGCCGATCTTCAGCGCTTCAAGCGATCAGATAGGCCGCCAAGTAAACACGTTTACGGATGTGTTGGCACCGTGCTCAGCGGCTGGTTCCTTATGGACTGGCTTGCTGCATTATTTTGCTCCGTTGCTCAGAATGATCCGGAGGCCCAGTTTGAAGTCGTCACACGGGATGATGCAGAAACGGTACGGTCCGCGTTAGATATTGATGGCAAGCTCGGCAATCGGCTCTCGATCTTTCCGAGCGCATCAGAGAGCGTGCACGAGGCGCTGCAAAAACAGTCCACGTCCGTAATGTTTTTCACGTCAGGGACAAGCAAGCTTGGGAGTGCGCCGACCCGCCTCGGGGAAGCATTGGGCTGCGGCGTCCCAGTGGTGGCCAACGAGGGAGTTGGGGATATGACGGATATTATCAGCCGATACAATGTCGGAGTGATCGTCAAGGACGGATCAGAAGCCGCAATGACGATCGCGCTTGATGAGTTGGCAGCGCTGCGGTCCGATCCCGATTTGCCGTCGCGCTGCCGAAAGGCGGCAGAGGAGGTATTTTCCCTTGAGGCCGGGACGGAGGTGTATCGCAAAATTTACTCAAAAATCCTTGATCGTACAGATGGTCCTGCGGCCGCGCCAGCCTTGGCGCAGGCTGTAAATGACCAATAACGCGAATGATTAGGCATCTGCAAAATCGTTTATTCATAAACAACGGGACAACGTTAAGATGTCTATCTTTAACTTGCATGAAGATAAATTTTATAGCAACGGCAACCAATACCCCCTTAAGCCTTAGTGAGTTTGACACATGATCCCAAAACCACGTTTTGAGGCATTGCCATGGCTTGTGCGCCAGGGTGCTGTTACCACACTTGGCTGGAAAAACCGCAGGAGACGCTACGGCGATGAGTACAAGAAATGGATCAAGTTCTTGGGCCAAAGTAATAACTGGAGCGATTTCGAGCGTTTGGCTTGGCAGCGTTCGACGTTATTATCACTCATAAAATTAGCACGAACCGGCACTATCCATTATGCTAGATCCCTGCCCCTCGTCGAGGATCTAGAAAAATCTAAAACTCTCGAAGAAATATTGCTTCGCCTTCCTGTTTTAGAGAAGCAATCCTTGAGAAATCATGCTCACGACTTTCGTAACAGCGAGATAGCAGAGACAGTCGTGACATCGACAAGTGGGTCAACGGGCTCGCCTATGAAGGTAGGACATGATATTTTGTCTCTTCAGCGCCGCTTTGCCTTTCTCTATGACCATCTTCGTATGGCTGGCATCGAAATAACCGAACCATCAGTGCGACTGTCAGGTCGTATATTTTGCGATGTTGGAAAAAGTCAAAATAAGCCCTGGTTATACAATTCAGCCGAGCGACAGCTTTTCTTGTCATCTTACCATCTTAGTCCAGCGCATTCAGCGGTAATATCTGAAAAACTCAATAGCTTGGCACCGGTTCTCATTGACGGATATCCATCAGGCATTATTGAGGTGCTGAGGTTGCTGGAAAGCTCCAAATCCCAATTAACATCTTTGAAGGCAATCATAACCACAGCAGAAACTTTACATCCCGATCTAAGAGCCAAGATAAGCAAGCTGTCCGGTGTTCCTGTAATGGACTACTATTCAGCAAGTGAGGGAGTGCCAATTATCCAGCAATGTCCATTCGGAACCTATCATGTTCGCTGGCAATCCGGAATATTCGAAGTAGATGACGGCAAAAGCATAGATTTTGAGGGTGACGGTGAGTTGATTTGCACCAGCTTTGTTCAAGATAGAACGCCATTAATTCGATATCGTACTGGCGACACTGTTTCCGGCTTGCAGCAGAATATTAACGTTACTTGCGATTGTGGACTGAAGACCCCGACAGTGGTGCAAATTCATGGACGGTTAGAGGACACAGTCAGAACATCAGACAATCGTAGTTTAGGTATGTTCACCTACAGAACCCTAAAGGACATTGAAGGATTGAGAGAAACTCAAGTCATCCAGAAAGATTATGCTGACTTTGAGGTAAATTGCGTTGTAGCGCCTGGCGCTGATCCGTCAAAAACACGCAAGAAAATTAAGGAGGCTTTTGAGCGCACATTAGGGTATTCGATCCACCTGCATTTCAACAATGTAGAGAAAATTCCTCGAGGACCAAACGGCAAGATACGTCTGGTTATCTCAAAAATTCCAACAAATTGAGGGGCATATTGTGACGCAGAACGCGACTTTCATTTGCGGAGGCAGCATGGTGCCTGCATCTCGTTTCCGCATTCAACCAGTGGCCGACGCGCTTAGTCAGAAGGGCTGGGAAACCGAAATTATCTATGGTTACGGGAATCTTGATCAGCGGATTCACAATCCAATTGCAAGGCGACTGTATAGAACCGCTTGCAGAACATCACGCTCGTTACGAACGGCGTTCCTAAATAGGAACGGTCCAATTCTTTTGCAAAGAATGGCACTTCCTTGGCTGGCAGCGCCAGAAGCAACATTGGCCCGACGAAACCAAAGTCTAGTTTTTGATTTTGATGATGCGGTATTTCTCAGTAATAAGGGGACAGAAAATGCACTGCGCCGCCGAGCTCTAAACAAAGTTTTCAACGAAGCAGCACATGTTGTCGCGGGAAATTCGTGGCTGGCAGAACATGTTGTGGGAAATGTTCCAGTAAGCGTGATCCCAACCTGTATAGACACCAGTTACTATCGGCCCGCGGGCAGCACCGGGTGCAATGCGCGTTTACGTATTGGGTGGATAGGTACGGGTAGCAATTTTCCTTATCTCCAGCAGCTTGAGAAGCCTTTATCGCAACTTAGAGCTATGGGGCTTTCGTTCGAGTTTGTGATTTGCAGTGATGTCGTTGATGATGCCCTTTTCAAGAGACTAGATGCCACTTTCATAAAGTGGACACCTCAAGTTGAACTATTCTTTCTAAAATCATTGGATATAGGCTTAATGCCTTTAGCCGACGATGATTGGTGCAAAGGAAAGTGTTCCTTCAAGATGATACAGTACATGTCTGTCGGATGTCCTACAGTTGCCTCAGCAGTAGGCATGAATATGGATGTTCTCTCCGAGAATGTTGGAGGCCGATTAGTTTATGGAGAGAACTGGGTTGAACCATTAGTTGAGTTGATACAATCAAGTAAAATAAGGGAAAAAACCGCCTTACAAGCGAGGGAACGTGCTGTTGAGCGCTATGATATTAGTGTTGCGATTGCAGCATACCAGTCGATCCTGACAGGTCTTCAACACTGACGTTTTAAAAAATTAAAAATTTTCTAACACTAACATTCAATAGATCTTTTAACATAAAGAATACTGACTTCACCCTAGCGCAACTGAGTTAAAGCGGCCTGACTTTCATTTCTGATTGGGCTTTGGGAAAAAACAGTTTATAGAATGGAAACTAGGTATATTTTTGTAACGTGATTAAATGTGGTTGCCTAAGTTATAGCAACTGCTTTGGCAGGTGGCGAGGTGTTCAAGTGATGACTGCAACTATATCAACCAAAAAGAACTTATATCCGAAAATGTTAGAGAATTTCTTCGTAATATTGAAGGGTCGGTGTGGCTTATGTTCTACCTGGGACTGACCATTACCCTTTTTTTGCTGCGGTATGCACTTGTGGGGAAAACGGTGTTTAGCAATCAGGTCTATTTTATCGTGCTGGTCGGTCTCTTCTTGTTCTCAGCCTTTCGCTATCAGGTTGGCTGTGACTGGTCGGGGTATTACTTCCAGTACCTTAGTGCCGCCGATTCCGATTGGTCGTCAATCGCAGATAAGCGAGAGCCAATCTGGTGGGCAATTCTTGGATGGTTACAGGACAAAGGCTTACCCTACCCCGTTGCCAACATCATCTCCAGTGCCGTTTTCTTTCTGGGTGTACACGTTCTCGCTTGGCGGCAGCCTGATCCATTGGGGTTCATGGTGCTGCTGTTTCCCATTCTGATTATCAACATGCCAATGTCTGGTATCCGCCAAGGTGCGGCAATCGGGCTTTTATGCATTGCCTTCGTGGCATTCATCGATCGGCATCCTTTGAGGTTTGCGTTTTGGGTAGTGTTGGCTGCGGGCTTCCATACTAGCGTGATGATTTTCATGTTGCTTCTGCCTCTGGCAACAGGAAAGTACACACGGAACCGTTTGCTGCTTGCCGCATTTCTTGCAATCCCAGGCGCGTTTGCCCTCGCATCAGGAGAAGCGGGAGAACTTGCAACAAGTCGATACATAGGGACCGGTACTGACGCCGCGGGCGCAATATTTCGTGCTGGAATGCTCGGCTTATCAGCCATGCATTTCTTTTTGTTTCTGCGCAAAAAATGGCTGCAAACATGGTCTCAGGATTATTCCCTTGCGAGCATTGGCGCGATTGGGATGGCGCTGGCATTTCTTATTATTCCAGTTTCCACAGTGATTGGTGATAGGTTAGGTTACTATTTGATCCCCGTCCAAGCGATGATCTTTGCGCGAATTCCAGTTATACCACTCCAAACCAATACTCAGCTCCATGCCGCGTTGCCTTATCTCGGGCTGACGCTCGTCTTCGCAGTTTGGACGCAACTTTCGTGGCATTTTGAGAAATGCTACATTCCCTATCAAAGCTGGATTTTTGGCTTTCCTGGAGGTGGCACCTTTCAGTTCTAATGTCCATCCGTTGCAACAGCAAAAGAGTATTGAATGATGAACGCCTAAAATACAAATTTGGTATCCCCAACTCCAATTAGAGTGCAGAATTTACTAACATTACCAAAGGTTTAGGGATCAACGCATAACGTAATTAAAAGCGTGACCTATACTAATTTGTATTTTACCTATTCTTTTTTGATTAAATTCTAACCGTTTACTTTTAGAAAAAGGCTGTTGGTAATGGTACAATGGAATTTAACAAAATCTACAAGTGTGTTCTCTTTTGTAAAAAATTAAGAGTATTTTTGCAAACTAACTGAAAAAAATATGAATAATTGGAATAAAGATAATGAGTGGTGATAAGCAAACAAGCATCGAAAAAAACGGTGATTATTGGCTATCAGAGAGCAATACTGCTTATCATATTGTTAATCCTAATGCTACTAGTCTAACCATCATAGAAGACGATGGTTATTATAGTCTCGCCAAGGGTGGTGACACATTTTATACCCTGGATGCTAGTGGTAATAGCATTAGAATGCATCATAGATTGCCCGAACGGTCGTTCTTTGGCCCAAATGATCCTACCAACATTTATACGCCAACAAATGTTGAAGAAAATCCATTTGATAGTGGTTTTCTAGTTCGTACTTTTAGAAATGATAAACCAGAATGGAATAATTCTGGTTTGTTTAACAACAATACACAGGGATTTGAATTTGATGTATCGGGTGAATACACAGGCTCGGACTTAAAAATATTAGATGGTCACGAATACCTTCGACCTGGGATAGAATATGAACCACTCTTCGAAGTTGATCTGAATAATGATGAACTGATAACCTCAGGAGCAAGTCCTACTAACTTGCTTGACATCAGCGGCAACCAACATCACATCGATGATGGACATGGCGGCAAAAGCATCATCTTAAAAAAATATGATGTTACACTAGCCCCTAACTCCAATGGTGGTTTGAGTGCTACCCAAGTAATAGCAAATGCAAGTGGAGGCTATGACTTACTTTGGACAGATCCCACTGGTAACAAATATGATGTCTGGGAGGTTAATACCTCTGGTAACTTCGTCTCCAGTATTAAAACTAAGTTATGGCAAGATGAAGAAAAATTCAGCGTTGATCTCGATGAGCATGGAGTTAAGATTGAAGTTGATATCAATGGAGATGGTGACACAGGTTTAGTAGAAATAGAAGACAATGGAGATGTTCATCTCAAACATGGTGACAACACGTACAGTGGTGCACCACAATACTATATCGTTGACGGCATTAAGGACCCGATTGCTTTAACAAAAGCGGGCCGCGAAAGAGGTCCAACTGATGGGGGATGGAATGTTACTCAAGTTGAGGAAAGTGGGGACGGATATGAGGTATTTTGGACCCGTGACAGTGGCAGATTTG
>Ga0209199_1003735_pt1 | contig 14711 bp, 15 predicted proteins | sample COGITO_mtgs_1105_7_FD_184805 | JGI IMG/M metagenome (GOLD analysis project Ga0209199, IMG submission 184805) | Pelagic marine microbial communities from North Sea - COGITO_mtgs_110523 (SPAdes) (version 2) | ecosystem: Environmental > Aquatic > Marine > Epipelagic ...
TGGACGCGGCCGCCAGCGCTGCCCTGCTGCTGCTTGGGCTAAGCTTGTTGATGTTCTGGATTTGCGACCGAGGAGGGCGTGCTGATGCTGACGTGTGATGGATTGGTCTTGCAGCAAGGCGACTTTGCACTGCGGGCCGATGTGGTGTTTCCCATTGGGAACGTTACCGCGCTGCTTGGGCCGTCAGGTGCGGGAAAATCGACGCTTTTGGCGGCGATTGCGGGGTTCTTGCAGCCTGTTGAAGGTAGGGTCCTCTGGCAGGATCAAGATCTGACGCAGGCTGCACCCGGTGCCCGGCCGATCAGTATGCTGTTTCAGGACAATAACCTTTTTCCACATCTTACTGCGGCGCAGAATGTGGGTTTAGGGCTGCGTGCGGATTTAAAGTTGTCGGACGCCGAACGAGCAGTCTTGAATGCGGCGCTTGCCGATGTTGGGCTGGATGGGTTTGGTGGGCGCAAGCCAAGTGCTTTGTCAGGCGGACAACAAAGCCGGGTCGCGTTGGCGCGGTTGTTGGTGTCGGATCGCTCTGTTGTTCTGCTGGATGAACCTTTTGCGGCACTTGGACCGGCGCTTAAGGACGAAATGCTGGATTTGGTGAAGAGCAAATTGGGTGCATCGGGCAAGACGGTTGTGATGGTCACTCATGACCCATCAGACGCGCGTCGGATAGCTGATTCTGCGGTTCTGGTTGCAGACGGTGTCGTGACGGCACCGATTCAGACAGATGCTCTATTGGACAACCCACCACCAGCATTGGCGGCTTATTTGGGGTAACGTGGTTCGTGATCCACCTTACATAACGCAAAAGGCCCGCCAATCTGGCGGGCCTTTCGTCTTTGATTCAATGACTGCTTCAGTCTTTGTGCTTATGCGGTGCCCAGAGGCGCTTGTTGGTCAAGTACAGCAGCACAGAAAGAACTGTCAGGAACAGCACGCCAGTCAAACCGGCCTGCTTACGCGCAACCAGCTTTGGCTCTGCCGTCCACATCAAGAATGCGGCAACATCTTCTGCAACATGCTCAAGCTCTGTTGAGTGGCCGTCGGCGAATTCAACATCGTCGCCATAAAGCGGCTGCGACATGGAAATCCAGGAACCAGGCACCATGTGCTTGCCTTTTTCGTCGATGCAGCTTTCGGGGTAGCCACCTGCAGCGAATGCGACGTTGTAGAAGCCGTCCATTGGCTCGCCTTCCAGCGCGCACTCGGGCTCTTCGTGGTAGCCGGTCATCAGCGATGCGATGTATTCAGCTCCACCCATGCCCTTTACGAACTGGTTGATACCAGTTCCATAAGGACCGTGGAAACCAGCACGCGCTTTTGCCATCAAGGTCAGGTCAGGTGCGTTGGACAGGCTGGACGCAGGGAAGTGGTCAGCCGGGGTCGCTGGACGGAAGTCACCTTCGCCGTCGAACAAGGATTGATCGAAGACTTCATAGAACTCTGCATAAGCGCGCATCTGGTCATCTGGCAGAGCAGGTCCGCCTTCGTCATGCAGATTGCGGAAAGCAAGAAGCTCTAGCCCGTGACAAGCGGCGCAGATTTCGGTGTAGACCTGAAGACCGCGCTGAAGCTGCATCTGGTCATAGCTGCCGAATGGACCCTCGAATGAGAACGCAAAATCCTCAATCTCGGTTTCGATTTCGGCGGCCATGGCCTGCCCTGCTGTCAGGGCAAGCGCTGTTGCAGCGGTGAGTGTGAATTTACGGAACATATCTTTGTCCTTTCTCACTCGGCCGGGCTGGCGACAGGCTTAGCGCTGTCACCTTTCGGCGCGTAGTGCGCGTTAAAGTCGTCTTCGATGGTAGCGGGTGGTGTGTTCGGCTTTTCGATGACACCCAAGAGAGGCAGGATCACCAAGAAGTAGGCGAACCAATATGTCGAGCCGATCAGTGCGATGTAAGGATAGATACCCTCAGCCGGACGCGCACCAACCCACATAAGCAGCATGAAGTTCACTGCGAACAGCCAGAACCACCACTTGAACATCGGACGATAACGACCAGAGCGCACGCTGGATGTATCCAGCCATGGCGCCAGCGCCATCACAACAATCGCACCGAACATCGCCACAACACCGAAGAACTTGGCATCGATGATTCCGAAGGTGATCCAGTTCACCGCGATTACTAGCCAAACCTCTTGGTCGAACGCACGTAGGATCGCGTAGAATGGTAAGAAGTACCATTCAGGCACAATGTGCGATGGTGTGACCAGCGGGTTCGCCGGAATGTAGTTATCCGGGTGGCCAAGGTAGTTTGGCATGAAGCCAACGACCGCAACAAAGACTGCGAGTATGATCGCCAATGCGAACAGGTCCTTGATGACAAAGTATGGCCAGAACGGAAGCGTGTCCTTAGCTGCATCCTCTTTGGATGTGCGACGGACCTCAACACCGGTTGGGTTGTTGTTACCGGTCGTGTGGAACGCCCAAACGTGCACGATTGTCAGACCCAACAGGATGAAAGGCAGCAGATAGTGCAGCGAGAAGAACCGGTTCAACGCAGGCTGGCCGATTGACCCGTTTGGCGTACCAAGCAGCCAGATTTGCACAGATTCACCGATGAACGGGATCGCGCCGAAAAGGCCTGTGATAACAGCCGTACCGTGGAACGACATCTGGCCCCATGGCAACACATAACCCATAAAGGCAGTGCCCATCATCAGAACATACATCAGCATGCCGACGATCCAAGTCACTTCACGTGGTGACTTGTATGAACCGTAGTACAGCGAACGGAAGATGTGTGCGTAAACAGCCACAAAGAACAATGACGCGCCGTTCATGTGGAAGTACCGGATCATATGGCCGCCATTCACGTTGCGCATGATGTGCTCTACCGACTGGAACGCCATGTCGACGTGCGGCACGTAATGCATGACCAGAACGATACCGGTGATGATCTGTAGCACGAGGGTGAAAACAAGAACGATACCCCAAATCCACATCCAGTTCAGGTTCTTGGGTGTGGGGATCATCAGTGTGTCATACAGCAGGCCTACAATTGGCAAACGGCTGTGTAGCCATTTTTCGCCTTTTGTGCCTGGCTCGTAATGGTCGTGGGGAATGCCGCCCATGGGTTTCTCTCCTTAACCGAGTTGAATTGTTGTCTCGTCAACAAAGGACGCGACAGGAATAGGCAGGTTGCGCGGCGCTGGACCTTTGCGGATCCGGCCGGATGTATCATAGTGCGAACCGTGGCAAGGGCAGAACCAACCATGGAAATCGCCTGCATCACCCAAAGGCACGCAGCCAAGGTGTGTACAAACACCCATCTGGACCAGCCAAACACCGTCCTCTGTCAGCGCGCGGTTTTCATCAGTCGCTGGTGCTGTGCCAAGGTTGTCGTTGTTTGCGTCGGCGTCTGGAAGGTCGCCCAGATCAACGGCGCGGGCTTCTTCGATCTCTTTTTCGGTGCGTGCCCGAATAAAGACCGGTTTACCTTGCCAAAGCACAGTAATCTGTGTGCCGGGATCAACGGCGCTGACATCAACGCGGATCGAGGCAAGCGCCAAAACATCGGCGGAAGGGTTCATCTGGTTTACCAGTGGCCAAACAGCCGCGCCCGATACTACAACACCCGCACTTGCGGTTGCGTAATAAAGAAAGTCGCGGCGTGTGCCCTGATGATCATCTGCATGTGACACTGGATGCATCTCCGATTCTTTTGATGGGCTTTGCTGCCCGCACGAAAAAACAGACCGATGATTTCATCAGTCAATTTGGCCGTTGTTTAACTATCAAACCCGTGGACGTCCAGCGGACAATCGGGCGCATGTGCGATTGTAAAGCGGTTTAGGCGCTAACATGGAAGACTCCGTTAATGCCGCATCGTCATCCAGATTTCATTCGGGGGGTCGATAAGGCCAGCGTTGTAGTTCACAACTTGCAAGAACTTGCTGAACGGCGCGCCGTTTCGGCGGATTTTTTCCTTAAACGATTGCGGTTTGTGTCGGCGAGGTCACAGACACCACGCCGTGTTTAACGGTAACTTATTGTTTTATTGTAAGGGTGAGACACGAAGCATATCCCAAGACTCGTCTCAAAATGTGGAATCACCGAAATGAACCGCGCTGTTGCATTGTGCATCATCACCATCGCCGCCCCGACATTCGCAACCGCGGAAGTCGAACTCAGCTTCTATGGTGGCGTACAATCTGCACCGGCATCTGACATAACGATTCGTGACCCTGAAATCGGATCGGATGACTTTTCACAGGATTGGGAAGGGCGCTCTTTCGAAGCGCCACCTTACTACGGCATCCGCGCGACCAGTTGGCAGACGCCAACCTTCGGCTTCGGTTTGGATTTTGCACACAACAAAGTTTACCCAAAATCGCTGCCATCAGGGTATGAAGTGCTCGAGTTCACTGACGGTCTTAACACGCTGACGATCAACGCTTACCGGCGCTGGAATCAGGCGATTGGTGATGTAACGCCATATGTCGGCGGCGGCATTGGCATTGCCTTACCGCATGTGGAAGTGACGAACGGCGATTCCGAAACCTTTGGCTATCAGTTGACTGGCCCAGCGGCGACTTGGATCGCAGGCGCATCCATGCCAATCAACAACCAGTGGTCGGTATTCGGCGAGTATAAGGGCACGTTTTCTTCGAACACCGCTGATCTTGATACAGGCGGCACGTTGGAAACCGATATTGTGACAAACGCCCTCAACTTTGGCGTCAGCTTCAATTTCTAGAACGCTAATCGGGCTTTGTTTCAATCATGCTTGGTCTAGTGCTGAATTCCGCATGCCAATTCGCCAGTGCTTCGTTTCCATTGCGCCAGGCGCGCGCATCATGCCGCAAGTCAATGTAGGACAGCGCACAAGCCACTCCGATTTGGCCGATATTGAGCGGACCTGATAGATGGCTCATCCAGCGGCTGTTGACCGCCGCAATTCCGCGTGCGGCCTTTGACCACTGCGCTTCGATCCAATCTGGCGATTGCTGTTCCTGAGGACGCAGACGCATTTCATAGGCCATTGAAACAGTTGCATCCATGATCGCATCTGCCGTGGCTTCCAGTGTCAGGATTTCCCAGATGCGGCTCTCCGGATAGAGATTCGCGCCAGCCAAGTCATCCAGAAACCGGGTTATGACCCGGCTGTCATAAATGCCGGGGCCATCAGCGCGGATCAGGGCAGGGATTTTACCCATTGGGTTGGCGGCCACCACCTCCGGCGCTGAATTCATCGGAGTTGTCGTCACGATGACCTCTTCGACAGTGTCCATAAGACCTGCTTCACGGATTAAGACGCGCGCTTTGCGCACAAATGGAGACGCGGGTGAGATCAGCAGTTGCATCAGGTTATGTCCTTGTCTGAGGTTTGGGGGAACAAAACCTGATCCTGTCCGTGTTGCCAAGGCGGATATTTTTTCATGATGACGCGGAACCGGTCAGAGGCCAAAAAATCATCGAGCCAATTTGTGAGCGGCGAGAGCCGTTGGGCGTCGAACCACGCGCGATCTGTGTTCGCGAACTGGCGCACAAAGGGCAAGATCGCCATATCTGCAAGGGTGCGTTGCGCACCCATCAGGAATGGTGATTGGGCCAGCCGGTCGTTCAGCGCATTCAGGAATACCATCGCCTTGGCCCGTTCAGACGCTTCATCGCGATCAGGATAGCGCACGGCATACTTGGTATGATCCAAAGCGCTCTTGAAAGGGCCATCGCAAGTATCCATCAGCGCGTGGCCTTCATCAGGCATGTCCAACCAGCCCTCGGGATCATTGCGGCCCAAGGCCCAAAGCATGACATCGCGGCTTTGCTCGATCAAGGTGCTGCCGTCCTGGACAACTGGCACTGTGCCTTTGGGCGATGCTGCGAGAAATGGTGCCGGTTTGTCCTTTAACAAGATTTCTTGCAACACGACCTGCTGACCGCTGGATTGGATCGCAAGACGCGCGCGCATGGCATAGGGGCAACGGCGGAAGGTCCAAAGGATTGGAAGCGTCGTCACTGTGCTACCTCACGCTGTCAGTTGGTGGCCTGCAACACCGGTGATCTGCGCTTGCACGATCTGGCTTTCGGGTTGGTCGGTCGCGAATAGAACCTCGGTGAATTGTTCGGTGCGTCCCATCCGGGCGTTTTCCATCAAGATATTGTGGGTCTTGCCTGCCTGCGCGAAAAGATGGCGATTAACTTGCGCGGCACCTGCGGCACGTAGGGCGGCGGCACGTTGCTTAATCAGCTTGCCGTTCACTGGCGGCATTTTCGCGGCTGGCGTGCCGGGGCGTGGGGAATAGGGGAAAACATGCAGCCAAGTCAGATCGCATTCCTCCACCAAGGCAAGAGAGTTGGCGAACATCGCCTCTGTCTCTGTCGGGAAGCCCGCTATGATATCTGCACCAAAGGTCATGTCAGGGCGCAGCTTGCGCGCCTCTTGGCAAAAGGCGATGGCATCGTCGCGCAGATGACGGCGCTTCATCCGTTTCAGGATCATGTCATCGCCATGTTGCAGCGATAAATGCAGATGGGGCATAAGACGTGGTTCTGTCGCGATGGCTTGCATGAGGTTGTCATCCACCTCGATACTGTCAATCGAACTAATGCGCAGGCGCGGCAGATCAGGCACCAGTTTAAGAATGCGCATCACCAAATCACCCAGCTTGGGTGTTGCAGGCAGATCTGCGCCCCAGCTGGTCAGGTCGACGCCCGTCAGGACAACCTCGTTGTATCCTGTATCCACCAACCGCTTGATCTGATCGACAACCACCCCCGCAGGGACCGAACGGGAATTGCCGCGACCATAAGGAATGATGCAGAACGTGCAGCGATGATCGCATCCGTTTTGGACCTGAACATAGGCACGACTGCGCGTGCCGAAGCCATCAATCAAATGCCCGGCTGTTTCGGTGACCGACATGATGTCATCGACCTGCACAGGTTCGGTCTGCCCAATCAGGTCAGGCGCCATACCCGCCCAAGTAGATGGATTCATCTTTTCGGTATTGCCAAGGACGACATCGACCTCATCCATCTTGGCAAAAGTATCAGGCTCGGTCTGCGCGGCACAGCCAGTGACGATCAGTTTCGCATTCGGATGATCGCGGCGCAGCTTGCGGATATCTTGGCGGGCTTTGCGCACGGCCTCGGACGTCACCGCGCAGGTGTTCACCACAATCGCATTATCCACGCCAGCATCTGCGGCGAGTTCTTTCATCGCCTCGGTCTCATAGGCGTTTAGCCGACAACCGTGGTTCGAGAATATCGGAGCTATCTTTGACATCACAGCCGCCATTGCCCGTCAAAGACATGGGCCGTCGGTCCGGTCATCCAAACGCCATCTTCGCGCCAACTGATGTGCAGCGTGCCGCCATCAAGATCGATTTGCACATCACGGCCTGTCAGGCCGCGCCGCGCCGCTGCAACTGCCGTCGCACAGGACGAAGAGCCAGAGGCCAGCGTGACGCCGACACCCCGTTCCCACACACGCATACGCAGGTGGTTCGGGCCAAGCAGGCTCGCAAACTGCACGTTGGTGCGCTGGGGATAAAGCGGATGGTGTTCAAGCTCTGCGCCTTTGGCAGCAAGATCAATAGTCTCGGCGTCATCCACAAAGAACGTGCAATGCGGATTGCCCATGCCCGTGGCTGTCGGCGCACCCTCAATAGGCAGTTCCAAAGTATCCATGGCTTGGGCCAATGGGACATCATGCCAATCCAGTTGCGGCTGACCCATGTTGACAGAGGTCAGGCCATCTCCTGCATCTTGTGCCTGCAAAACCCCACGCTCGGTTTGCAATGTCAGTGCGTTTGAACCGGTTTGATCCATCATATGGCGGGCGATGCAGCGTGTGGCGTTTCCACATGCGCCTGCCTGCGACCCGTCGCTGTTCCAGAACGTCAGGCGCACATCGGCATCGTGCGAGTTTGACAGGACGGCCAGTTGATCAAACCCGACGCCACGATGCCGGTCTGCAATGGCGATAGCGACAGACGCATCCACGCGCGGGGTGATTCCCCGCTCGTCCACGACAACAAAGTCGTTTCCCAGCCCGTGCATCTTCATGAAGGGCAAAAATGATGAGTCGTTTGCGATCATATCGGCGATATAGGCGAAGGCTGGCAAGTTATCCAGCGATGAGAGACATTTGGGGCTTGACCGCACCCCCATGCCTTTCTAAGTAGCGCCCCTAGTGGGCCGTTAGCTCAGTTGGTAGAGCAACTGACTTTTAATCAGTAGGTCGATGGTTCGAACCCATCACGGCTCACCATTTTATCTTTTTATATCAACATTTTGTGTGAAGCGCTGGGCGCATTTATTTGTTTGCTCAGATATCCGGAAGCAATACGGAAGCAGCGTGACACAGATTCTGAGTGCTGCAACGATGCACTGCGGTGATCGACCAGACACGGTTAGGCGGTCAGGCCTACCCGGACATGTTAAAGAATCAATGTGCTATCCTAGGTCTGGAATGGTTCATCTGAACGGTTCCAGCGGACCTTGAAAAGCTGCGTGATCACCACCATGTTCTGAGATTTTTCAATGCGAATTTATTAGGAAAAACACATGCAAAAAGCAGGAATAGTCGCATTGGTTCCATCCGCTTTGATCCCTAGGCTTGGGCCCATCACCTGTATCGGCCCAAACCGGCCGATGAGCGACCCTCGGCGAAGCTGCAGTGCAGCCCGTTGAACCAGCCGTTCGCTGCACATGCGAAATCAAAATGGGGCGAATTTCCGAACTGCGGACAATCTAGACATTGACCGTTCCGTTCCGAATCTCCGCTTTAGCTAACGACCTGTTCGCAAACGACCCGGCGAAACGCCGAACTTTGTACGAAATAGCTTGGAAATGTTTGCTGAAGAGTTGAACCTGGAGACAACGGCAACTTCCATCACGGAAAGATTGCTTTCCACTAAGAGCTGGCGAGTTTTGCCGATGCGCGTGTTGCTAATGTACTGTCTGTGGGTTTTTCGAAGGTATTTCATAAACAAGCGTTCCATTTGACGTTGAGAAATTGAAAACCGTCTTGCGAGATAATCGAGACCCAGAACGGCTTCGAGATATGCGTCAATGAATCATATGATATTGATCAGCCGCTTGTTTCGACCGTACAAGGTGGCTGCTCGGGAGTTTGTCTGCCTGGCATCTGGACTGCGGGCATCGGCGATCTTCATCATCTCACGCGCGATTGTTGCAAATTTCGGGCCGAAGTCGTTCTGTAATCTTGTCAAAAATAGTTCGGCGCTTGTCGTGCCGCCTGCGGAGGCGCTGGCACGTCCATCGACAACATAGGCCTTTTCGGAGGGGTTCGGCATCGAGAACGTTTCTCTGGGTCCGTCCATTTTCTCCCAATGCGGGGTAATCTCTAAGTGAGAGAGAACCCCTGCTTTCGCAAGCGCCAAGGCCCCGGTACACAACCCTCCCATTTGCGCGCCGAATGCCCGTTGCCGGGCTGCCCGGGTCCAGACAGTCTTCTCGGCATTTCGTGCGGGTTCGCCACCTGAACATATGTACACGCGGCTGCCGCCAATGCTGTGAATCAGTGAGCCGTGACAACTGACGGGCAGTTCGTTCGAATTCACGACAAGGTTCACGGCTCTCGGATAGAACCGTCCATCGGCAAGGACCACAACCAGCCAATTGGTTAGCGACACGCGGAATCACAATAGCGGACGTGAAGGCCAGCATCGAAAGTGCTGGGACCAGCACGAACACGTGGTCGATAGGGTCATTGACCTGATCAAGGGGTTAGGAATGGGCTCCTCGTGGCACTTTCACCGGCCCTCGCAAAGGGCCTTGCTTGACTGCCCTATTGTCGTGCGCGTTCATTTGCTTTTCGCGCGTCAGCTAGACGACGCTCTCTGTGAGCCGCTACTTTATGGCGGTTGCCACAGGTCGACATGTTGCACCAGCGGCGTCCTCGTCCGCGACCGGAATTCAGAAAAAACCATGTGCATCGTTCACATTGACGCAGTCTTCCAACATCCGGGGATCGCAGAAATTCTTCCACCAGCAGAGCAAAGCTATCGATATAGTGGAATGCCGGATCCTGAGTTGCCGACCAAAGGGCCGGTGCTGTGGAAACACTCAGTGTCGCACGATCCACTGCTGACTTAGTATGATCCTCGAACTTTCGAAGGTGGTTTGTCGAGGCTATGCCATTTCGCACGAGTGCGGATAGCACATGATATGTGAGTTCGCGAAATTGCACGAGCGCATCAACATCCGCCTGTGACGGGCGCAAATCTGATTTTGCCACACCACTCGCATTGATCCAGGAAAGAAGGCCATCCGGCGAATCCAAACGGTTGTCAGCGCGGGATTTATCCGTATCGCCCACCGTGTTGATGAAATCGAGTGCGGGGTGACCACCAACGAAGTTCTCATCTCTCCACATTGTAACCTCATTATCTGTTTTTATGGTTACAAATCGATTTCAACCGTGTAACCGTATAATTAAGTTAAAGCATTACAGGAAAAAAACCATGTTGTCGCTACCAGAACGTTACGATCACGAAGGACAATCCATCGCCTGGGGTCAAGTAGGGTCTGGTGACCCGCTTGTCTTGGTACATGGAACACCCTTCTCTTCGCAGGTGTGGCGCAGAATCGCACCACTTCTGGCCGGCCGTTGGACCGTCTATTTCTTTGATCTGATCGGCTACGGCCAATCGGAGAAGAAAGACGGCCAAGATGTATCTCTCGCTGTTCAGAATGATTTGCTGACAGCGATGTGTCGGCATTGGCAACTCAACCGCCCTGAACTTCTCTGTCACGACTTCGGGGGGGCGACAGCCTTACGCGCGTACTACCTAAACGATCTGCGCTATAAGCGCATGACGATCTTCGATCCGGTCGCGGTAGCACCCTGGGGATCACCCTTTGTGGCACATGTCAGACAATATGAGGCGGCCTTTGCGGGTCTGCCCGCCTACGCTCATGACGCACTTTTGCGCGCATACCTGCAAAGTGCAGCTCACAAGACGCTCACCGAAGAGGCATTTCAGGTCTATATGGCGCCTTGGCAAGGGGATGTCGGGCAGCCCGCTTTCTATCGCCAAATCGCCCAGATGGACCAGAAATATACGGATGAGGTCGAGATCCAGTATGCATCGCTCGATTGCCCTACTACCCTGCTTTGGGGCGAAAAGGATGAATGGATTCCTCTCGACAGGGGGCATAAGCTGGCCGGGCTGCTAACTGATGGCGAAATTCAGGTCATCCCGGACGCGGGGCACCTCGTCCAGGAAGACGCGCCGGAGGCTATCGTCGCGGCCATGTTCCAGAACGTCGCTTAGTCTGGCGCACGACAATGACAAACAAAGAGACATCGTCTGATCCGTTGCTTAATCCATTCAAGTTGAAGCATCTTGACCTGCGCAACCGTGTGATCAGCACGGCGCACGCGCCGGCCTATGCGGAGGGCGGACATCCCAAGGATCGCTACCGTCTCTATCACGAGGAGAAGGCCAAGGGTGGGTTGGCGCTGACGATGATCGGGGGTTCAACCAATGTGGCTCCCGACAGTCCATCGGTTTTTGGTCAGCTTTATGCAGGTGACGACAGCATCGTTCCATGGTTTCAAAAACTCACCAGCGGAGTGAAATCGCATGGGGCGGCTGTGATGTGTCAGATCACCCATATGGGTCGCCGGACCGGATGGGATACCGGCGACTGGCTACCAGTCGTCGGCCCGTCGGGTCGGCGCGAGCGCGCCCATAGATCGATTCCGAAGATAGCGGAGCAGAGTGACCTAAGGCGGATCGTCGCAGAATTTGCCGAGGGTGCGCGGCGCTGCAAGGACGGCGGCTTTGACGGAATTGAAATTCTCTCACATGCGCATCTTCTGGGTCAGTTTCTATCGCCTTTGGTGAATGATCGGGAAGACGTTTACGGCGGCTCACTGGAAAACCGCTTGCGGCTGACCTTCGAAGTTTTGGACGCGGTGCGTGCAAAGGTCGGCCCGGACTTTGTGGTCGGGATGCGGGTCACTGGCGACGAGTTGTCTGTTGGGGGACTTACCGCCGATGAGTGCGTCGAGATAGCGGAACGTCTGGAACGAGACGGGCAGGTGGACTTCCTCAATATCCTTGCGGGTGCGCCACATGATGACCTTGGCCTGGCAGGGTGGGTGCCCCCAATGGGTCTACCATCCGCGCGCGACCTGAAAGTCGCCGAGCGCATCAGGTCAGCTGTCGCTCTGCCGATTTTCCATGCCGGTGGTATTAACGATTTGGCGACCGCACGCTTCGCTCTTCAGGAAGGCATGGTCGATATGATCGGGATGACGCGCGCGCATATCGCCGACCCGTATCTGGTCGGGAAGATCAAGTCCGGACAGGAGGAACGTATTCGGTCCTGCGTTGGGTTGGGCTACTGCGTTGATCGCGTGAACCAGGGCAAGGATGCGATTTGTGGTCAGAATGCGGTGACTGGCCGCGAGAGCTTTCTGCGGCATCAACTACCACCAAGCGAACAGAAGCGAACGATTGTTGTGGTTGGAGGCGGGCCCTGCGGCTTGGAAACCACCCGTCTCGCTGCGGAAGCTGGTCATGATGTGCATTTGTTCGAAGCCTCCGACAGGCTGGGCGGTCAGCTCACTCTTGCGGGCAAAGGCACCGTTAGGCGTCAGATCGAGAGCGTCCTGGCGTGGTTGGTGCAAGAAGTGACCTGTTCGTCGGCAAATGTTCACCTCGCCACCTATGCCCAGACCGAGGACATCACCGCCCTTAATCCCGATTTGGTTGTAATAGCGACGGGCGGATGGCCCGAGGAGCCGGGAATTCCAGGCGGCGACCTTGCCGCTTCATCGTGGGACGTTCTGGGGGGGAATATTCGCGTGTCGGGTGATGTGCTGCTTTGGGATATGATTGGAGACCAACCAGCGTCCGTCGTTGGAGACTTCATAACAGAGCGCTGCGAACAGCTCACGTTTGCAACCCCTGATACTCGCCCTTCCACCGAACTGGGGCCAACAACACAATCAGTAGCGATGAAGCATCTATATGAGAGAGGCGTCCACTTCGTTCCCGATACCGAAGTAGAGCGGATCGAACGGGCCGGAAATCGCAAATTGGTCACTTTGCGCAACACATTGACCGGAAAAGCGATCCAAAAATCGTTCGATCATGTGATCTTTGAGACCGGCAGCAAGCCGATGGACGATCTATATTTTGAAATCGTCGGTCAATCACGCAACGCTGGCCAGCTTGATTTACGAAAATTTGCGAAAGGACAGGTCATATTCCCGCAACTGAACCCGACTGCCAGTTTTGACTTGGTGAGGATTGGAGACGCGGTGACCAGCAGGAACCTTCATGCCGCACTCTTCGACGCCAACAGGTTAGTTCAGGGGCTCTCCTAAGTGATGAGACGCAAATAAAAGGCGCTGCACCACCTAAAGCGGTCATTGGCGTGCTGTGTAGCATCCGAAAAAATGGGCTCATGGCGGCCATTAGATCGCTCGCAGCATTCCAGATTTCGATGTTCAAGAGAATGTCAGCTTTAGCTCAACCGAAGATCCGATCGTGCACCCGCAGCGATCTTCCGCTTCCCGCCCTGTTGAGCTCACCGTTGAAACCCGCCGACCATATTTAGCCGTTTCCAACCCAATTTCTCCTCCAGGATTTTATTGTTCTACCTTTTGAGCAAACACGCAGTTGCGACTGGGCTATCCATAGGTAGTTAATGAATATTCGGGGGCGATCACAAAGCGCTTTGGATGAGACGGCGGGTCAAACTTAAGCCCAAGGGTTCATATAACCGCGAGGATCACGAGGAATGTTAGGATGGCTGTAATCGTCGCCAATGCGCGCATAACAAAGATCGCGACCGAGAACTGATAGGCGTCTTTATGGCTTCCTTCATCCACAATGGCTGCATATCGGGTTTCAATGACAAGCACATTGATCATTGTGAAAAATGCATTCAGCAGGAAACCGGTGTTTGCCATAGACAGGCGGTACTCTGGGAATGTGTTGCTTAACAAAAAAGGTAGCGTAAGTCCCAAGATGTTGAACACGGTCGAGACATAGCTTGCGATAGCGTAACGGGATCCGACAAGTACGATTATTCTGCGCAAGGGCGGCTCTTGACCGCTTTCGACAAATCGTAAGATTTTGGCGCGATTGAGGACCAGCACTAGATTATACCCCAACACGGCGACGGTTGCGATTATTGGCACGTGCAAGAGGGTTCGATTATCTATTCCGAGGTCGATAGAAAGCCCGATAAAGAAAACATAAAAAATCGCGCCAAAACGGTTAAGGATCATAATCCGCATTGCAGACATATATCCCGTGGCAATTTTGCCTACGAAAACGCTCCGTGTCTTTGCGACTATCTGCGACTGCTCCGTGCATAGCGAAATGACCAGACCGATCGCGGAGATCGTCAAAAAAGCGGGCAGGAAATCGGTCAGGCTCATGGCGTCTGCTTCTTTCCGTTTAAACTGCGGCGGGCGCGTAATGTTTCAGCTATGTCCAGCGCACCTTTAGCGACTTTGCGTCTTGCTGCTTCGAGCGACTGTGGGCTTGCTTTGGATAGCTCATCAACATGCGCACGCAACCGCGCGACTTCGGCGGCAAATGCGCCCTCCACGTTCAATGCCTGAACGAAGTCCCGGCTCAGGATCACTGCACTGGACCCTAAACGTGTATGTTCTGACAGGATCAATTCTGCGGGCAGCATCCCTTGACCCAGACGCGCCACACCACCAACGCCAAATGGGATGTTCGCACCAAGCATCAGCGCCGCA
>Ga0209199_1003739_pt1 | contig 14694 bp, 14 predicted proteins | sample COGITO_mtgs_1105_7_FD_184805 | JGI IMG/M metagenome (GOLD analysis project Ga0209199, IMG submission 184805) | Pelagic marine microbial communities from North Sea - COGITO_mtgs_110523 (SPAdes) (version 2) | ecosystem: Environmental > Aquatic > Marine > Epipelagic ...
CCTCCTTCCGTTGCCACCAGATCGCCGTTGGCGGTCTCGATGAAGCCGAGTTCAGATACGCGGAGATCACCGCGCCGAGTGAACGCGAGTTCTCCCTGCTCGCCAAAAACTCCAAGCACCGCCTGGTCGTTAAAGGCAACGTCCAGCGGGTTTCCCGTATCCATGCGCACACCTGGCGCCAGGTTGATCAGATTATTGCGGTTTTCTATCACCGGCTGGAACCGAGTTGGAAAACCTGGCCCGTCTAATTGCGCAGGCATAGCCCGTTGAAATGAGGCACGTTTAAAGCCGTTAGTAGACACGTTGGCGAGATCGTTGGTCAGCATCGTGCGCTGAATGGTGCCGCTATTGGCGCCACTCAACGCTGTGAAAACTAATTTGTCCATCTGTGCAGCCCTCTAGTGCCTACTATTAACGCGATTAGCCGCGAATGTTAATGATGGCGCTTGTCATCGCGCTATTCGTTTCGATTGCCTTTGCATTTGCTTGGAAATTACGCTGCGCGGCGATCAAGTCGACAAGTTCAGTGGTGAGATCGACGTTGGAGCGCTCGCGCGAACCTGATCGAATGGTTCCGTAACCAGCGTCGCCAGCCTCACCTAGACGCGCTACGCCGGACTCTGCCGTTGCTGTCCACGAAGTGTCGCCGAGTTGCTTTAGTCCTGCTGAAGAGTTGAAGTTAGCGATAACAATTTTACCCAAAGACAACTGGGTGCCATTCGAGTAACTACCCGTGACCAGGCCATCATCGCCTATGCTCAAACCGTTCAGGTCACCCTCTGGCTTGCCGTTCTGCGACTGAGTAATCGCCGCGAATGCTGAATCATATTGCGTACTGCCTTTGTACGAGAGTTCGATAATTCCTCCTGCGGCGACCGAACTCTCAAGCTGGTAAGCATCCTGCGGAGAAACCAACGCGCCGGCCGTATTAAAGGAAATTTCCCCCCGGTCTAAGAAAATCGGTGTCCAGTAAGGAATATTTCCAGCATCAAAATCAGCCTTATCGGTGCTCTCTGTCCAGAGCCCTGTCTTAGCATTTTGAGTCACATAAAGATTAGAGCCCGCGCTCTGATCGGGGTCGATCGTGGCATACTCTGTAGTCCTACCAAAGGCCACATCTAAGTCACGCAAGCCCCAATCCTGGCTTCCAATCAGCTGTATATACGAATCCGATGAGGCGGTGGCCCCTGTGATTTTAAGCGCCCCCTTGGCTGTATCAAAGCCTACGGTGACGTTGCTCACAGTCTTCCCGTTAGCATCCGCCATCCGGTTGATCTGAGTTTGAAGTTCTGCGGTGAACGTATCGATATTGTACTGACCGATGGTCAGCTTTATGGTGTTTGTTACGCCATCGACCACGGCTGTCACAGATTGATTGTTTGCGTTGACCTGGAACGCTTGGTCCGTATCCACACCCATTGTGTTGCCCGTGAGCACCGCCGGGATAGACGCTTGACCGCGCACTGTAGGGATGTTCTCTACCAGCGAGCTCACCTCAGCCGTGACTTGATTGGCGTTGTTAACGGCACGAGTTAGCGTAGCGTTTGCTGACAGGCCAAGTAGCGATCCTGCGAGAAGACCGGCAGGCGTATACGCCATCGCGGCGGCAGTGCCATCGGTCAGCAAGCCGTCTGTGACGGCACTGGCCGCTGTCTCTGTCGCCTTAATCTCAATGCTCGACGCGTCTCCCGTCTTTCCGCTACTGAAAGTAAATTTGCCACCTGCATAAGTCACTTCGATACCAGAACGGCGGTCCGCAGCCGTAAGCGCATCACCATTGCCGCGCACATTTTCAATCAACTGCTCGGAGCGGTTTACTGTTTTGCTGGTCAGAAGCGTACCGGCGGTGGTAGTAAGGTCGTTGTCGGCCACGGTTTCGATGTCGCCGAAAAGAGTCCTTAGATCAGCGGTCGTTGCACCGATTCTCAACACGTCAGGGGTCGCCTTGGTTTGGTAAATTTTAAAGCCTTGATTCTTTTCGTCATACTGCACTGTAACGTCGGCCCAGTTGGCCCTGTCAGCATTGACGTAGCGTAGATTGTTCGTAATTGCAGCTGCGACTTGCCAACCAGTCGCAGTCCTATTGCTAGCAGTGCCGCCGGTCCAGAGCTGCAAGCCCTCGAGCTCTGGGTTGGTAGCCTCCAATGCTGCCTCGATGTCAATCGTGATCGAATCGGCAGCCGCCGCAATGTTTGCGGGAGGTAAGGTGTCGACATAGCGCTTCAGGTTTAGATTACCGAAAACTGCGGTGCTAAGATCGAAAAGTGGCTCATCACTAAACGCACGATTGATTTCATTCGTCAGCTCCGTAGCGATCTGCTTGCCGGACAATGTTTGAGCACCTTCAGCACCAGGACCCGTATCGCCAAGGTGACTGAGTGACATCATCCGCGGCAGGCTAATCTCGCGCCAGTTTGAGCCGTCGACCTTGATGCTAAACATGCGATCTAGCTTGTCATTCGTGAAAAGAGCCGCATCCTGGAAATTTACACCGGCGCTGCCACTGGTGAGATTAAGGCCATTAAGAAAGGACGAGCCCGCTGTGACCTCGGTAATCACCGCAGCGGACTCGGAGGCCACAGGGGCCTTAAGCTGGTCGAGCGAATACTTGCGGTAAGTTGTCCCGGCAGTCACGAGGTATTCTGCTTGGTTGATCGCTGCGCCAGTCACTGGGTCTCGTGTCATGGCGGTGTACGCATCAAGCTCTGTCTTCGTTTTTATCTCACCGTACTTATTAATATACTGAATATCGTTCCCAGGTCCCGCAGACTGCGTTAGGGCAGACTTTACGGTAGCGCCATCGATGGTGACATGAGTCTGCCACTTGCTGAAGGGCGAAGCATCACTTGGGTCTGCGGTTTTCACATAATAAATAGTCGCAAGTTGCGCATTTCCGTTAGAACCATAGGTCGTGAAAGAGGTGGTCTTGTGGTAAGTCTCGGGCTTGTTTGCATTAAACGTTGCCGTGATCGGCACTGCCGACGAGGGGAGATTAAGTCCAAGATTTATTTCGGTTGTCGGCGTGAATTCCCCGACAGTGGATCTCTGTATGGTTAAGCCGGTGGTCTCGGCCTCAAAATTTGCGTTGTTTACTGAGTCTACTGGCAGAATCTGGAGAGCCTGGCCCGCAGAGTTCACCAATTGATTCTGATCATTAAGCATGAAGCCGCCATTACGTGTGAAGAGCTCGCCACCATCGCTAGTCTTAAGCTTGAAATAGCCGTCGCCGGTAATGGCGAGGTCGAGTGTATTCGTCGAGAACTCGATGTTGCCCTGTGTATGCTGTTGAACAATGCCCTTCAGCGCCACACCGGAGCCACCAATAGAACCCGCCTTCTGTAAGGGCGTACTCGAGTAGATATCACCGAACGAAGCGTCCGCGCGCTTAAAACCGGTAGTGCCCGCGTTAGCGATATTATTAGAAGTTACACCCAGTTCGGTTGTCGCCGCCTGAAGTCCAGTTAGTGAGGTATAAAATGACATCTTTTGTCTCCTTGGCTAATATTCTATGCGGCCGACTTCAGCCATGCTAAGCACGCTCTTGCCTTCCACTTCTACTTTCAGTTCTTCGAGCGTTTGATCCCAACTAACCGCGGTAATCATCTGCTTATTTATGAGAGGCACCACGCTAGGCACCCCGTTTCTTTCTATCGTGAATTCGTATTTGTACTGCCCACCTGGCATCTGTTGACCCTCCTGGTTACTGCCGTCCCAGTCGAAGTCGATATCGCCAGCGGCCAAGTTAGTCAGCTCTTTGCTGTAAACCAGTTCGCTTGTCTTCGCGTCATAGACGTTGAAAACACCCGATTCGGCCTCGGTCATAAGCTGGCCGCTAGTCGTTACGGTCTCACCCTCGACGCGGGAGGCGAGACTACCGACGCGCTCGATGCGCTTGCCGAGCAAGCTCGAGCCGAGCAGAAATTTTTCCGACTTCGAGTCAGCTGCCATATTTTCGACAGAGGTACGCACCCCAGTCATTGCCTCGAGTGAGGAAAACTGAGCGAGTTGTGACACAAACGCTTCGTTATCCATTGGGTCCAGAGGATTTTGATTCTTCAGCTGCGTGGTGAACAATGTGAGAAATGCGGTGCGGTCGAGGTCCTCTTCTTGAGAGAACAGCTTTGCTTGCTGATCTTCATACTGTTTCGTTGTCAGTATGTTTGACGGTAGCGCTGAGGTTAGTTCGACACTCATTCTGTTCTCCTAATTTCTGAACGTAAGCAGCGGTCTGCTGTAAACCGTTCATGTGTGTTTTTTAAGCTTTGATAATGCCGAGCGTTTTAATCATTAAGTCTTTCGCCGAGCTAATCACTTCAACATTATTTTGATAGGCGCGTGAGGCGTCTAGCATGTCAATCATTTCCTCAATCTCGCTCACGTTCGATGAGAAGACATAGCCATCTGCATTCGCCATAGCGTTACCCGGCTCGTAAATCTGCTCGACTGGTTTGGTGTCAGTCACAATTCTGTCGACGCGCACGCCACCAGCGAGGTCTTTAAAACCGCCCGCGGTCTCGCCTTCCAGTAAAGCTGAGAAAACAGGGCGCTGCGCGCGAAAAGCAGTTTGCTCGCTACCTGACACCACACCGACGTTGGCTAAGTTGCTCGCTGTGGCATTCATACGGACGAGCTGAGCGTTGAGCCCGCTGCCACCGATCGCCATAATTTTTTCGAATGACATGATTAGTCTCCTCTGAATGCTTTGCGTAAGCCTGAGATTCGGCTTTCCATAAACTGCAGCGACGCCTGATAATCAGCGATCGCGCGGCCATAGCGTGCTTGCTCTACACCGATCTCTACCGTGTTGCCATCCAGACTCGGCGCTAAGGGGACAGTAAACAGCTCAGCAGATTTTATATCCGTCCAATCAGTGAATTGAGCCCCTCCCTGGTGCCCGGCATTGGTCGTGCCCACGTCGATCTGAAATGGCGCATCCACTGGCGCAAATGACTTGCGCAGAAGGCTTGCAAAATCCAGCTCCTTTGCCTTAAAGCCTGGAGTCGAAGCGTTGGCAATGTTGCCGGCAATCAAGCCCAGCCGCTCGCTCTTCACCGTCATTGCCGCGTGGTTGAACGCAAAATAGTTATCTAAGGACGCTGCCATATCTATTCCTCCAATTCCTACTTTGACTTAGCCGCGCTCTCGCTTGATGCGCTGTGCTAGTAAGCAGGATCAACTGTTCGATTAGTGTCAGTTACGCTTGCAGAGCGCGAAATCTCTTTTCTTTGTCTTGGAAATGCACTTTGCATGCCAGAACTAGATATTTGGACGAAATTAAAATATAAGAGTATTTAAATCAGTATTTTATAAGCAATCTTGTTCTCAACAGATGATAGATCTGCAGCTGCCGAGTGCCTCGACACTGTTCGAAAAGCGGCACTGGATAAAAAAGTGGAAAGCGGCATGGAGAACGTGGCAACGACATGCCGCTTTACCTCCGCATAGCAATAGGGCTTGATATTCATTACACTTGGCACAAGATTCGTACTGGGGCTTGATAGATGCGTATATTATTGAATTTATTATTGTTTGCGCTCCCACCTGTGACCCTAATGGCCGCGCACGGTAGCCTCGCCCAGGCTGCGGATCTCGAACCGAAGGCGCAAATGATCGCAAACATTCAACACTGGGTTGGGCTTCAGGAAGGCGTTACAGCGACGGCTGTCGAAGTGCAGGCCAATGACCGGCGCTTCATTGTCCCCAAGTGCGATGCCGACTTCGAGGTAGATTTTGCTTTCGCCTCCAAGTCCAATGTGCAGGTCAACTGCGTGAGCCTCGATTGGCAGGCAATCCTACGTATACAGATTCGCGAGCAGGCTGATTCTCTGACCTACGCTCGATCGCTGTCGCAAGGCGCAGCCGTAACTGAGCGCGATCTCTTGTCGGTGCGGTCGAGCACAGCGCTTGGGCTCGCGCCACTCAGCGATCCTGCCCAAGCGATAGGCCGATTACTCAAGGTGAGCGTGAGCGAGGGCCAGCTAGTCAGACTCAATCATTTCGACGACGCAATACCTGTTTTCGTAGCGCTCCGCGATATTACCCAGGGCGAAACACTGAGCCAATCGCTGTTTGACTCGGTTCTCGTGGCCTCCTCGGGGACAGACTTCGACGAGCGATTCACCCAAGGAGAAATAGCCAACGCTGTCGCAATCCGCGATGTAGAGCGCGGCGCGCGGCTTTCGCTGCGCGATTTTTCGCAAACTAGCGCTGCTATCGTAGTGACAAGTCTTATAGAGAGAGGCGGGAAGTTCGACTCGTCAAACTCTCAGAGCGATGTTGTGCGGTCGAGACTCCCAGCCGACGCGGTTATAGACTTCGCTCAACTGGGACGGGCTGTTAGCAAGAGGAGACTCACGCCAGGGTCGATTGTTCGGTTCTCAGACATCGCAATCCAACCACATGTGGTCGCCGACACGACCACGACTCTGAGACTGAGCAAACAAAAGCTCACCTTAACGATGGATGTATTCGCGTTAGATGATGGCTTTCTCGGCGACCGAATTCGGGTGCGCAATCAAGAATCTGGAGAGACTCTCTATGCCACTGTTGTCGACGTCGGGCTGGTGGAAATCGTCGGAACGCCGTAAGATAATAAACAGAGCTAGTCATAGAGCAACTGCGCAGATTCATAAGACAAATCAGCCGATCTATTCAATAAAGTTTAAGACTCTAATGTCGACTAGAGGGATGTAGGTTGAAAAGAAGAGAAGGAAAGCGGCCAACTTTCGAGCAATTATGAATGCTCATTACATCAGAGTGCCGATTAGAGACGGCAGAGTTAATAGGTAAATCATCATGGCAGACCCAATTTCAGGTGACCTCCAACGCACGCAGAGCATAGCGCCGAAACAGGCTATCTCGACTTCGACGCCCGGTCAAAACGGACCGATTACAGCCCCGACACCTGCGGCTTCAGTAGTCGAAGACAGCTCTGTTACCCTTTCTATGCAGCTCGCAGAAGACATAGCGACTACTGGCATGGACCAGCAAAAGGTTGATCAGATCAAGCTGTCTATTGAGGAAGGTAGCTATCCGCTAGATAATAGAAAAATAGCGGAGAGTTTCATCCCTCTCGAAAAATTACTCTAGTTGAACTTCTTACAAGGAATAAATGGGTGAGCGACTCAGGTATACCGTCTTTCGAGATCCAGGCGCTCCACTCTCTGTTAGAGAAAGAATTTGAGTTTCTCAAGACGCAGGATTTCAAAGCATTTGAAGGTTTACAGACTCGCAAGCAAGAATTGCTTCAATATCTTTTGGATGAAATCACCGACGATTCAGGTGAGCCGGTCACAGTGTCAGAAGAAGCGATTCGTGAGAACCAGACACTCTCTGACTTACTTATTCAATGTCGCAACATGCAGCAGCGAAACGAACTGCTAATCAGTCAGAAGTTAGAGGCGATTCAGGAAGTCCTTGGAACTCTTACCTACCAGGGAGAATCTGTGAAGCGAGATACTTATGAGCATCTAAATAAAAAGAAACGCTGAGACTTCACTTTGGTGTCTTCCCCTTCAGCCAGTAAGCCCACGATAGTAGAGTCGCCACGGATTCAAATAACACCTCTGGAATTTCTTCTCCAATCGGGATGTCCTGGAGAAAGTTAGCAAGAGCCTCTCCCTCTATAATCGGCACCTCCGCCTCCTTTCCTGATTGTATAATGAGATCAGCATCGAGACCCTCCCCCTTCGCCATGACGATCGGCGCGCCGCTGCCCTCATAGGCGAGCGCAATTGCCTTGCGGTTGTATTTCCAAGGTTCTCTCACGCCGACAAATCCACGTTGCCGCTATTTTTCAATAACTCCTTCCTAGGGGCATCATAATACGTACCCTCACGCACGGAGCAGCTGCGGAGCTCAATTTTAGACTGTTGAAACAACCTTGTTAACTCTCCCACCTGCGCGCTCGCAAGCACGGCCATCTCTCTCTCCGAGAAGAGAAAATCAATGGATATTGCCCGTTCGCTTAGCAACTCTAAGCGGCACCATAAAGAATTGTCAGCCGCAAATGTGAGCTTAACCTCAAGTGAATACTTAAATGCCGATCGCTTTTTAGGGTTCGTGCTCTCCCCCTTAATGATAACCTCGGTAGCCGGGAAGTCGCTAAACAACAGTATGAAGCGGAGGCCAAGCTCTTGCTTGTCTTGCTTCAACACATACTCAATCGCGTTGGCGTTTAAGTAGTCAGTTAAGAGACCGATATCCTCGGCGCTAAATTTTTCAGCATCAGCGCTAGCTTTACCATTAATAGCTTCTCCCAAGAGACCGATCGCCTGTTTGATCGTCAAACTAGGGTCGGACGAGGTTTGAGGCTGCAGGCTGTCATCGACTCTAAAGCCATTTGACTTTAATTGCTTTCTAACCGCGTCCGCGTCGACGCGCTTGATGGACTGAGCAAGCGGCATCAGGTTTACCGCAGCGCTTAACGGAGAGTAGAGACCTGCCACCCATTTCATGAACGAGTTAGTCTGCAATTGACCGAGAAAACCAAGCTGCCCGTAATTCGGGTTAGCAAGCATCGTCATGAGAGATTTGGGATGAAGGCTCGTGAGTCTCGCGAAGTCGACCTTGGCATGAGTATCAGAGCGAGGAGGAGTTTCTATTTTTTTGAGTTCTCCACCTTCTATGCTGACCCGGAACTCAATCGTTCTCCCCTTCCAATTCTGAAAATTAGACCGGAACTCGTGAGCGAAATTGTCAAAGAGGAACTGCACAGACTTGCCATCATCAGCGACGATCCCTCGAATGACTTGATCGGCATTCAAATTCAGCTGTTGTGCTTTGATTGGCGTAAGGCGTAAAAGGCCTGGTGCAGGCCTGTCTGTAAGAGGCACACTTGAGTACTTACTAATATTCTCAGGGCCATTCACTGAGTCACCGCCGGAAATTACTCAATAATGTGTCACGGGAATTGTACCCAACCCTCACGCGAGTCTTGGAGCTGGCGTACAGCGGGGGAATCCATGTCGAACAACAAGGCCAGAATGTCGTCAGCTTTTGGGAGCCTGAGTCGACCGCCGGCTAGTAGGTAGTTCGGGTTGCGATTGCGAAAGCTATTTGGATTGGCCTGCACAAAGGCATCGCGAAGTGCCTGTTTCTTTAGTGGTGAGTCGCCCACCAGTCGAGTAATTATTGCGTCTAGAGTGTCTCCAGGCTTAACCCGATAGAAGCCAGAGCTGAGTTCGTCCTCGCCCGCGCTACCGTCAACCTGAAGAAAATCTTCAATATTGTAGTCGGCGAGCAATACCGATAGAGCTTTTTCGATCTCCGCTGAAGCGCTGAATCCGTTTACTGGCAGCAATGCGAGTAATGCGAACAAGGGTAGAACATGGCGAACTTTTTTCATTCTATTACTCCAAATTAAAAGGGGATTGCGCTGAGTGACGACAGCGCTTGCGCCGGACCTTCAACAATCTGCAGTTCAGAGCTGTAATCATCGACGCTGATTACACGGGCGATCGCTAAATTCTCGAGCTGACTCGAAGAAATAGGGTTCTGCGATGTCGAGAAGTTCGACTCGCTTAAGATAAATTGATCACCTACGCTCACGCCTGCAAACTGTCCTTGGTTCAGTGTCAGGCCATTTGACGTACTCGACTGGTATGCTACTAGCTCTTCTACGCCACATCCTATGCGTCGAGTTGCTCCAATTATCATCTCACCAAAACTCGAGCTCATCGCGGCTAAATCCGCGGCGTTCGCAGGCTCTATATTGAGATTAACTCGAGGTGCCAATACTCGCGAAGGCAGGCGCTTGAGTTTTCTAAGCAAGGGCTCACGCATCTGAATCGTGTTCTGCGCACGAACATATCTCAACTTCACAGAGCGGCTCGCTATTTCGCGCGCGTCGGCAGCTTGAATGAGTGCGACTCTGAGCTCAAAGTCTACATAAGGGGCCGCTGTCTTAAACCGGCTTGGCCGCGAGAAAACCGAACGCCGAAACCCAAATTCGTTGGCAATGCTATCGCCGGCACGACGCGCTTGCCGATAGGTTGTTCCCAGAAATTTAGCTGTGGTCTCGTTCGCAAAGGATACGTTAATGACCTCGGCTCGTAAGGTGTAATTTGTGTTGCGGGGATCTAAAATTGAGGAATGTGAATCTAGTGCCGCCTCATAGCGCGATATCTGGCTTGGCTCGTCGTACGTTAAAGGTACAAGAGTATGCGCACCGCTGGCTGCAAGCTGCGATACCAAAGACATTTCGACCTCTTGCTGCAGAGACGAAACACTCCCGCCGAAATCGCTATCATCGAGGTCTTCGACTGTCATGGCGCTTGTATCAATGCTGATTGCCTTGCTGTAGCGATGAGGAGCTACTTCTTGACAGCTAAGACTTGAGTTAAAAGCTGTGTCTGCGAATAGCATCTCAGCATCATAAGGATCCTCAGCAAAATACTGAGGCAAACGGATTCCACGCACGATGGCGCCGCTGCGAAAGAATGACGATTCGATCAGCTCGCCTTTGCTGTCCACATAGGCATTCGAGACAACACTAACACCCTGCTGCATCGCCGCGTCGACTAGTGCCGCTTTCACCTGAATCAACCCAAGGCCGCTGTTCTCCGCGCCTCTGGCCACGCCAGACATCAATAGGCTGAACCCTAAAAGAGCCACTAGCGTGTTTATCTTCTGCATTTTTAATCTCCTTCAACTCGATTGCTGGTCGCCCAGCGGCGCAACCTAGTTACTCGAAAGCAGTCGCATGTAAAGAAGCCGCAAGTCGTCTACGATACTACGCGGTAACCCAAGCGTGGCTGCATACGTGTCACCAGAGATAGGTTCTATCTTAATTACCTCGGCCCCATAGATTACACCTTCAACGCGAGCACGGAACACGTCGTCTGAGATAGTAAGATCAGAAATTGTCGTGTTTGAGTCAATGTAGGTTCCGTACACGATCTCAGCGAGCTGACGAAACGCGTCAAGTCGCGCAGCTTTTATAGCCATGAGACGCTGTTGCGGCTCACTACCAGAATGCGATTGAATCACCGAATAGCCCGTCGCCTCGATTATTCCTCCCTGCGCCAGACTGCTGATACCACTGAAGTCATCCTCATAGGGTATATACCAATTACAGCCTGCCAGATTAATAAGACAGGCTGCCAGTAGCGCAAGCCGCCGTGATTCGACGAATTTGATCATTCGAATTATTGATTTTGACATGGCCGAGTTCTCTTTTCGATAAATTGCTAGTTTCTAGACCCATTTGGGCGCTGACAAGTGTCCAATCGACAGCTATCGTTTGATCTTTAGTTAACACACTCATGACAGCGCGCCCCGACTTAGCGGCGCCGGCACTGTACAGTTGGCACGCACATTGCTTTGTTTAAGCTAAAGCAAAAGCCACGCAGTTAACGGTTTTGTGGAATAAGTTTAATCTATTGATTTTAAAGGCTATTATGTCAAGCGCATTAGTGTCAGATTTAAGACATTCACTTCATTTTACCGATATGAAAGGTATAGCGATCCCGCTTGTCATCCTCGCGATCATGGCGATGCTGGTCGTGCCGCTGCCATCATTCGCGCTCGATCTTCTGTTTACCTTTAATATCATGGCGGGCTTGGTGATAGTCATGATATCCATCAATGTTCACCGCCCATTAGAGTTCTCCTCATTCCCACTGGTACTCCTGCTAGCGACTATGCTGCGGCTGAGCCTCAACGTCGCATCAACGCGAATAGTGCTGCTGCGAGGCCATGAAGGTCCAGATGCGGCAGGCGACGTCATCGCCTCCTTTGGCGAATTCGTCATCGCCGGCAACTACGTCGTCGGCTTCATAATATTTATCATCCTTATGATCATCAACTTCATCGTGGTTACGAAGGGTGCGGGGCGCACCTCTGAGGTAATCGCACGCTTTACGCTAGACGCACTGCCAGGTAAACAAATGGCCATAGACGCCGATCTTAATGCCGGCATCATTGATCAAGACACGGCTCTGCGGCGTCGCGAGGAAGTCGGGCAGGAATCTGATTTCTTTGGATCGATGGACGGCGCATCGAAGTTTGTTCGCGGTGATGCCATAGCTGGCCTTCTGATTCTCGCTATCAATATCATTGGCGGCCTTATCGTCGGAATCTCGCAGCACGATCTCGATTTCGAGAATGCCGCACAGATTTACACCCTGCTTACCATAGGCGACGGCCTAGTCGCCCAAGTGCCCTCATTGCTCCTCTCACTATCGACAGCAATCATCGTGACTCGGGTGACAACGTCTGAATCGACTACTAACGCAGCTGGCGCCCAACTCGCAAATCCGGCAGCACTCAAAATTACGGCAATCATCCTCATCCTCCTCGGCCTGATTCCTGGAATGCCCCATTTAATGTTCATAGCCTCCGGTTCGGCACTTGCGTTGTATGCCTTCTTTAATGACCGTAAGGCGAAGGAGCAACTTGTCCTCGAAGAAGCCACGACCAAGACCGAGACGCAAGGCAGCAACATTGAACTAGACTGGGAAGATATTGAACATGTTGATCAGATCGGACTAGAAATTGGCTACGGCCTCGTCCCTTTGGTCAGCGAGCAACACGGAGGACTTTTGCTATCTCGCGTCAGGGGCATAAGGAAGAAGCTGTCAGCGGAGCTAGGCTTTCTAATTCAGCCAATTCGAATCCGTGACAATCTCCAATTAGAACCGACTAGCTATAACATAGTGCTTAAGGGCGCCGTACGCGGTAGTGGAATGTTGCAGCTTGGTCAAGATCTTGCGATTAATCCAGGCGATATCACTGTCGAACTCGAGGGAATAGCAACGAAAGAGCCTGCTTTCGGCCTAGACGCTTACTGGATAGATCATTCTAATTCAGACTATGCAAAAACACTTGGTTATACGATCGTGGACAATGCGACCGTGATTGCCACCCATCTCAACGCTCTACTCAGGAACAACGCGAGCGACCTACTGGGTCACGACGAGACGCGCGAAATGCTAGATAAGGTGTCTCAGCGCTCGCCCAAATTAATTGAGGACCTGGTGCCAGACAAACTCTCTGTCACCGCAATCATGCAGGTGCTGAAGAACATTCTCTTTGAATCAATTTCGATTCGAGACATCAATACGATCTTAGGTACCCTGCTTGTAGAGAGCACAAGGACTCAGAACCCTGATGAACTCACGGAACTTGTTAGGCCGAAGCTCGGGTACCTAATGCTGCAGGAGGTCGTCGATCATGGCGAGCTGCTGAACGTCATCACGCTGGACCCGAATTTGGAACAAATGCTGATAAGTAGCGTAAACCAGAGCGCTAAGATGGGCCAGGTTGTCATCGAGCCAACATTGATCGAGGGTCTGATGGAATCCGTCAAGAAACAGAAATTTGAGGCGGAAGAGAAAGGCTATCCCGCAGTGCTCGTCGTTGCGCCCACGATCCGCGCGTGGCTTGCGCGGATGATCAAGATCCGCTTCAATGATGCCACTGTGCTATCGTACACGGAGATACCTGAAGATCAGAAAATAAAAGTGTTCGGTAGCATCGGCCTTGCCAGCGAAGAACCGGAGGTAGCTGAATCATGAAGATCGAACTGATCAAATCACAAAGCCTTGTGAACGGAGTTAAAGACATCGCCAAACGTTTCGGTCCCTCTGCGCTGATTCTCAGGAACATAGAGGCGGGCGGACAAGAGATACTGTTTATCGCTCATGAACAGATCGAGGCGCCTCTGCAGCGGCAAGTCGCAGCGGCGACTGCGCCACAGGCGGCGCTCGAGACCCCACCCTCGCGCCTAGTAACTAAAATTAGGCCCGAAGAACTGGAGCAAGTGCGACAGGTAATTAATTCGCTACCCATCACAACGGGCGGGCTCGAAGACCTGCTAAATGCGCAGCTCAAGCGCCCTGCTAGCACAGCGAGACGCTCAGACCCTGAAAGCGTTAACGCGCTTCAGACTAATCTAACCAGACTTTTGGATGGCACTCCTATTTCTCGATATCTGCGCAATCAGCTAGCGCGCTTTTCCGCTGCACCCGCAACCAAAATGGAGCTTCTCGCGCAGCTGAAGACTGGACTCATGAGTCGACTGCCGCCCCCAGCTGCAATTGATCTAGAAAGCCCAATACAGGTCATTGCAGGTAACCACGGTGCTGGCAAGACGTCCATCGCGCTCAAGTTTGCTGCCCAGCTTATGGCGGCCTCGGACCAACGCGTAAAGGTAGTGTGTGTAGGCCCGCATGCGCGGGAAACCGAGGCAAAAACAGCCTCGCTCGGTGCCCTCCTAGGCGTTTCAAGCCTCTGCGTTGATTCGCTCAAAGACCTATACGATTTAGTCGATAGCGCCACCCCTAATACTTTATATATCATTGATTTAAATAGCGAATTTATAGAATCGGTAGCGCTTATTAAGTCGCGATTCCCAGCAGCACAGTGTCATTTTGTAATTCCGAGTGACGCCTCACTACCGGGACTTTGGTCGAGCTGCAGCGCGGCCACATGGCAATCGCTAATCATTACCCGTTTAGATCTCGACCTCGTCCCATGGGCAGCGCTCGAGGCAGTCAGCAAACTAAGAGTGCCCCTAAGCATAGGCTCTACAAGCAGCTCACTGACAGCCAGTCTTGTACAGGTGAACAATGAGAATCTGGCTAACAGAGTCGTTAGTTATGTTGCTGACCACCTGAGCGAGCAAAAAGACACACACCCTGATCGAAAGTCCAACGAGTTTCGTGCCATTCACTGAATGACCAAGTATGGTCA
>Ga0209199_1003765_pt1 | contig 14625 bp, 24 predicted proteins | sample COGITO_mtgs_1105_7_FD_184805 | JGI IMG/M metagenome (GOLD analysis project Ga0209199, IMG submission 184805) | Pelagic marine microbial communities from North Sea - COGITO_mtgs_110523 (SPAdes) (version 2) | ecosystem: Environmental > Aquatic > Marine > Epipelagic ...
TAAACCTACCAAACCTTAAATCAGGTGTCTAGGTGATGGAATTAGCTAATATTAAATATAATTAAAGAAGCCTGTGAAGAAGAGTATCAAAATTATCCTGTTAGATTTCGATTAAAATATTATTAAAAGCAAGTATAAAAAGCTTTGCAGGATTATTGTAAACTTAATATTAAATTTTTCGCTTGAAGTTTAAAAAATAATTTATCAGATCAAACAATGCATAGGTATCTTTTGAGCAATATTTGATAAGTTCTTTTTTATAATTTTCTTTTTCTTTGGGTTTTGTTTCAGGATCTGTACATTTAAACCAAGCTAATTGAGCATCTCCACCATCACTAACCGCATCTTCATCTTTACTTTCATAAGAAATTTCAGTTGGAATAGCTTTAACTATTTTCTTTAGTGAATATTTACCAAACATTTCTGGTGAATAAAAATTCTTACGTGTTAACTCCAATGTATCTTCAATACGATCAATTATACTATCCACTTGATCGCTATAAGATTTCATTTTAGGTTTCTCTTTTAATTTGTTCAAAACCCCTTTTTCAAATGGATGATTGTGGACAAAAATAGTTCCCTTATCTCCTAATGTATCAATAAGTTTTTTTAAAAAATTAAATTCAATATCTTGATCTGCAAAATCAATAAATGAAAACTCTTCAAGGTTTTTGCCTTTTTCACTTAGTTTATGAACCGACCATTGAAATGGAACTTGCTCGAAGGGCTTGGTGTTTTCAATAATTGGTACCCCTTGTTGTATGGTTTCAAAATCCATAAAATAATAAGGCATTTTCCATTTTTTAAATTGCTCTGAAATATCTTCACTTACCCATGGAATATTTTTGATGTGAGCCTCTTGAATTATTTGATGATAATTTTCAGCATAATCTTTTCTTGAACTTTGCAATAAATCTTTTGGAATATCTTTTAGTTTTTCAATTTTGTTAGTTTTACAATAGGTTTCAATTTTTTTTCCATAATAAGGTAAAATTTTATAGCTGACATTATTGATATCTGTTTCAGGCGGAGAACATTTATCAAAATAATCACAAGGATATGGATTTTTGCATTGCGGACCCACTTGTATTTTAGGACAAGCACTTTCTTTTAAGGGTAAAAATTTAGTAATTAAATCCTCAACTTTCTTTTCCTCATTTAAAACATCTTTTGTAATATCTACTTCTACAATAAGCTCTTCATAGTTTTCATCACCTTTATAAATAAATTCTCTATTGATATGGATAATCTTATTGCAAATGACATCTAAGCCAGATTTTTTGACTATAAAACTTTGAATAGCTAAATCAGATATATTGATATCTTTTACACTTGTAGAAGCTTTTGCCTCTAACATAGTCCATTGATTATCTTTTCTTATTAATACATCAGCTCGGATAAAGGTTTTTTTAAATAAAAAACCTGCCTCATAAATAACATTTATATTATCAGATTGGATTGCTTCCTTCGTTCTATCAATTACTACCTGATGTTCTTTTTCATCTGATAAATCGAGACCTTTGCCGTAATAATTTCTAACGACATCATTAAATCTGTTACCCGATCTAAATATTGCTTTGTCTTTTGATTTAATTTTTTCATTTAAATCAAACCAAAGTTTTTTCTCACACTGAATACCACTAAGAATTAAAGTTTTAGTGAGTGAATAATATTTATCCATTAATAATTATAAGATAAATTTATATGAAAAGGATTAATTAATCTTATCAGGATCAATCTCGACAGTTAAATTTGACATTCTTGGTAAATATTTCAACCACCTTCTAACCATCTCAACTTTAGTTTTGTAGGGAATGTTCCATTTATTATCAAACATTTCATAAATGTACATATTTTCTAATTGAGACTGATCTTTAAAAAAATTTTCTAAGTTTAAATTACTAACAATTGAATTTTTTATATTATTTTCATCATCCCAACTAATTGCATCAGGATTTTTTTCTAATTCTTTCTCTGTAATCTCACCTATTTTTTTTATTGCTTCATCAACATTCATATAATTAAATTTAATCTAAATTCTTTTTAAAGTAAATAAGCTGTTATCTTGATATTTTACTGAAAAATGATTTTTTTCGCTTTTAAAAAAAAGAGTTGGCTCAATCCATTCTTCTGGCCATTCTTTATCTAAAAATCTTTCTTCCATTTCTTTATCATCAAATAAAATATCTATCGTTGCATTATTTAAGGTAGCAAATATTTCATTATCTTTTTCTTTATAACTAACATTTACATTTGATTTTGAAATTTTTACTTCAGTTATTTCAAAATCCTCAAGATCAGCCTTATAATCACTAAAATCAATATAGGAAATAGATGGTGTATAATTTTTTAAATCATCTAAGCTTTTTATAGAGTCTGGTAATTTAATATCAAATGTTCCTATAGGATCAGCTTTTTTTATTATCTCAAATTTTTCCATAATATATTTAAATTATTTTAATAAGATGGTTCATCGCATTTATTATAATACCATATATTGCTGTATTTTTTCTCGTCTAGACAAATATCTTTTAATTTGAATGATGTATCTGGTTCTAATTGCGAATATACCAAACTATAATAGTCGTAATGTCTATCAGTAGAGTGAACAGTAATAATTTTGTTATGATTAAAATCAATAACTACTTGTTGTCCGTATGCACCATCCATCATTAAAATAGGTCTGTCATTAATACCAATCGGATCAAAGTGAAACTGACCACCATAACTTTGTGTGGCACTGTGGTTACCTCTAAACTTGCTATAATCACTAAACTGTTTATCAACTCTATTTTCATACATTGTCTTTAAGTATTTACCAACACAAGTGTTATTGTTCCAATGATCTAATACTAATTTCGCAATTCTTAAATAATCATATCTTTGAGCATAAAATGAATATCTTCCATATTCCCCTGATTTTCTATTGCCAACTTTATTCTTATTTAATGTCTTGCCAAAATAAACTCTTTTTTCAACTTTTGCGTCTTCAACAAATACTTTGTGAAGTAATTTTTCCCAATCAGCTCCTGTTTTATATATAACATAATTCATAATAACATTAGTTGTCATAGCACTATAATTATAAACAAGACCACTAGATACTTGACCGGTAGTTGTGTTCCAACCAGATCCTTCATATCTTTTTGATCCTTTAAAATATCTTTTCATAACTTTTTTTATTGGAATTGTATTTACATTTGGACCTTTGCCTTCAATAGGATTGTCTTTTTTAAAAAATCTTTCACCAACAATTAACTCATCTCCTGCAGTCATATTAAGTAAATTTAGCAATTTTTGATTTTCATAAAGTGTATTTTTAACTGTTGGATAATCTATATTACTGTGAACTGAGTCTATGTATCCTTCACAAATAGCATAACCTGTCACAACAGATACTAAACTTTTTCCGACTGAATGTGAGGGGTAATAACCTTTTTTGTATTTACTTTTTCGGTTCTGATCAATTAATATCTTGTTATTTTGCCATAATAGATAACTTACAAGACCTGTTTTTTTGTCTTTAAGTTGTTCATTAACTAATTTGGATAAATCATTATCTTGTAAATCAAATTCAAACTCATAAGTGTCATTTTTCTTGTCACCAATTTTGTACTTGTGCATACAATCAAAACAATAGGGTTCATTAGCATGATTGGCAAAAGTATTTCCAGACAGTATAAAAAATATTAAGATAATATTACAAATTATAATTTTTCTCACAGCATACCTCTTATATCTTAAAAGTTAATTTCTAAGTTTAAATTAACTTTTTTAAATTTAGCAAACTTCTTTTAACTCTATTTTTCTGTATGGGTTGCCATATTTAATTGCATCAAAAAACCTAGAATTTCCCAAATTTTCATTATGAACAATTTCAATGACTCTACAGTTTTGTGTAAAACTATTTTTATAGTTAATAGTTGAAAGATTTGAAGAATGACAAGCACTAATCAAAATAGTGCTTATCAACAAGACTGTATATTTTATATAATTGATGATATTAACCTTAACTATCTAATTTATATTCAATAACAATATAACTTCTATATTTGCCTGCTTGGACAAATGTTTTGTCATAAACAATTTTGTAGTTATTTAAGTTTGTCTCAAATATTTGGTTTGTTTCATTAGACGAATACTCTCTGGTAACTCCATTTTTAGTATCCTCTTTAACCTTTTGATTTTCATTTTTAATTATTGAGTTACTTAAACTGTCGCTTACAATTACTTTTGCATTTAAAAGAGCTTTAGATTTTGCGATTTCAAAATCTTTAGACGTAGAGGTTCCACATCCATATAATTTTTTTTCTGATGATTTGTATTTTCCGCATACACTTTCATTCACCTTTAAAAAATCAGTCATATTAGAAATGACTGTTTTTTTACTTGCATAGTTTGATTGGGCACATCCAGTTAATGCTAAACCTATTAATAAAATTATTATTTTTTTCATATTATCCTCCTGTTAGACTGTAAATTGCTATTAAAGTGTTCCAAAATAATTCATTTCCTTGTTCTGAGTGCATCAAATCATTCCAGAAACCTCCACTAATGTAAGTAGTTTCCTCACATACTTTTATTTCTTTAGTAGAAACCACCACTCCATTTTCAGTGATGGTTTCAGTTTTATAATGACACTGATTAGCAATTGCTTGACTGCTAATGACTAAAAAAAATAATATTAGAAGAAGCCTTTTGCCCATAAACTCTCCTTCTCCTTTTGGTTTAATTCCCATTTCAATTGATTAAGAACGGCCTCAAATAATGAAATGATTGCCTGATTAATTTCTTGTTTAAAAACATCCTTTTGACAATCAGAATTACATTCCTTTAACACATGGATTAATGTCTGCTTATAATATTCATTAGATTTTCCATAACTATGCGTTGCAAATAATAATAGAAATATAAAAATACTTGTCTTAATTAATTTAATCATCTTTTATTACACTCTTTACATAAGTAATTATTAATCTTTGACCCATCATAATTAAAATAATCATGAGCTATGTTTGGGTAATTCTTTGGAGCGTGTTTTAAACAAAGATGGGGAAACTCATCCCATTTATTATCCTTTACTATTTTTCGATACTTAGCTTCTGTTTTTTTATAATCATAGAAGTCTAACTCATCTTGAAAAAAGTTTTCTCCAAAAGACAAATTTTTAGAAATAACCACGTATATTTATATAAATGTTTTTGTTTTATTCTCTAGTGAAATAGAAAAGCATTTATTTCACTGAGTAAATTAAGGATTGTTTTAATCTTAATATATGAAAATAATGATATTATTCAAATATGACTAAAATTAGAAAGCCACTTACAGTTGAGCATGTTCTTTCCTCCGTAATAAAAGATTTAGGCGAAAATAATGTAAAAGAATTAACTGGTAAATCTTTATCTCATTTTAGAAAATGCAGTGATCCAGAAGACAAAGATCATAACCTACATTTTAATGATGCCATTAAATTAGATTTGATTTTACAAAAATCACAAAAAGGAACTCCTTTTTTGGATAATTTTGAAATAATGCTAAATCACGAATTTGAAAATCTGAATGATAGTGAAAATATTTCAAGCACTCTAATTAACATTGGTGGAAGGATAGGTAATTTAATGGATGTTACTAAAGAGTCTATCAGTCCTGACAGTCATGATGGTGAAAATATAAGTGCAAAAGAAAAAGATCAAATTCATAAGGCGATTAAAGAAGTTGAGGAAAAAATGGCCCGTTTGAAATTATCAATTAAATAAAATTAATCTAAAAGTTTTTGATAAATATTTGGAAGTATTAAAACTTCATTTAAAGTTTGTGAAAAATTTGTATTAATCTTTAACTCAAATTTTTCTAAAATCGAATTGAAAGAAGAGCTTTCATTTGGAAACTTTTGGTTAAACAATTCATTTATATCAATAAATTCATTACTAATGTTATTGCCGATTTCTTTATTCAAAAATCCTTTAATAAATTTATTATGATTAACAACAATTTTTGTTTTTCCTAAAAATGAAATTAATTGATCTTTAATTTGATCAAAATTTTTTTGATTTTTTAAATCTTCATTAGAAATAAGTGTTAATTTTGTAACTTCTTCTCCTAATTCTTTTTGTGGGTTGATTAATTTATGAAATAAACTTTTATTATTAAATTCATCAATTTTTAGGGCTGCAATTTCAATTATTTTAAAATCAATTGGGGTTAAACCGCTTGTTTCTATTGATAAATAAATCTTATCTATAAAATCTTTATTCATTAGATAAGAATATCAGTCAATTCACCAAGGGTATATGTGGTCTCACCGTTAGGCACAAAAAAAGTTATCTGATTATCACTCTCATAATGATCTAGCATAATACTATCAAATTTACTGAATGTTTCTTTTTGCTCTTCGTCGTTTAAATCTATTTTAGGGTAGTATTTTTTAATTTGATCATTCACATAAACCTCATACCAAATACCATCCTCAGTTTCTTTATAGTATCCTCTATCCCATACATCAGGATTTAAATTATGTGTCAGTCTATCTAAAGGATCTGAAATAAAATCTGGATTAATTTCTTCATTCCAAACATCATTTTTTTTCATTTAATAAATAATTTCTACAGTGAATAGATGACCACCATTAAATTCAATAAACTCTGATTTCTTGCTTTTGTCAGTTAATTTTATAGTTGGAAATACAGTTTCTGTTTCCCAATCTTTGTCCATAAATCTTTCTTTTTGTCCTTCATCATCTATATCAATTTCTATATTCGCAGACACTAATATGATTTTTGATTTACCTTTAATCTTAAATTTTACATCTGACTTTTTGACTGATAATTCTTGCTCTTCATAATCATCTGTATCTGGATTAAAGTCATTATAAGCTATAGATGAAAGTTCAACTTTTAATGATTTTATATCTTTTAAAGAAAAATCCTGTTCAAACGCAGAGGGTTTATTATCTTCTTTTTTTTGGATTATTTTACATTTCATAAAATTAAACTTATAAAAAATTATTACCTTAGTAAATACTATTTTGTTATTTATTTTGACAATTTCTTAATAATAGTTTGTGAAAAGAAAAAATTATCTTACGAATTTGTAATTTTAACCAAATCTAAGATATCTTTATCTTTTACCAAATTAGTATTAAAAAATAACAAAAAAGAATTTTCATTATTTTTAATTGCTTCAATTGCAATTTTTTTATCCCTTAAAAAGCTTTTGTCAGCATCTGCAATTGCAAAACCATCATTTTTTACAGCGGCTAAAACAATGTCTCTATCTTTTTTAAGTCTTGAGGGTAATTCTTTGAGTCTTAAGCCATTTTTTTTAACAATTTTTAATGCTTGTATTTTATTAATTTTTTTCACTTTATAATTATTATAATATCTAAATTACTAAATATTTTTAGTGAAATTAACCTTTTTTATTTTCACCTAAATCTTAATTGGGTTTTGTTCTTTCAATTGAATATTTATTTCTTGGAAATAAACCTTTTAAGTCTTTTATGTCAATTTTTCCAATTACCTTATTATATAACTTCATAAATTCTATATGCGTAGTAGGTAAAATTAGTTTTTTCTTATCCTCATCGTTAAATTTAAAATTTTCAACATCACAAATATCATCAATATAAAGTTTATGAGAATACATAAATTCATTCATGATACTTTCGGGTGCTTTTAAATTATTACTATTCCAATTAAAATCCTTTAAAAGATTGTCTAAACCAATACTTGTCATCGCAGATGCAACTTCATTACTTCCATGTAAACCATGAGCTAAAATTTCATTTTCTGTTTCAGCAGGATTCCCTGTAAATACATTTTTATAAACTACTTTTATTGCTTTTTTAAATTTTTCATCCTTGTAGAAACCATCCTTTGAATATTTCTTTAATTCATTTAACTCTTTACCAAAATGTTTGATTACATCTCTGAATATATATTTGGCTGCATCTTTACTCAACTGCATGTAGTATGGCCATCTAACAACTCTATAACCTTTATTCTTATATTCATTAAACTTTCTTTTATCGCTATAAATTTTAAAAGGGTTTCTATAATGGTCAGGTCCATCATATTCAAAAATTAATTTATATTTATCAATTCGGTAATCTGGACGCCTTTTGGTATTAAAAAATTTTTTATTAACAACAATATCTGTTTTTTTTAATTCTAAAAAAATTTTTAATATCTCTAAAATTTTATCACTATTTTTATTTGTAACTGTTGCACCACCTGGATCGGCAACTCTTTGCTTTAATTTATAATCAAAAACTTTATTAAATTTAGATTTAGATAACCTGGTAAAAGTTTGCCTTACTCCATTAGCTAAAGTGCTTCTATTATCTTTCATATTTTAATAAAGGAGTTATGTTTTTTTTAATTCCATGTTACTCAATCTCAAAATTAATTGATATTGTTTATTTTTAATTCGACCATCTAAAAATCCCCTATAGGGAGTTCCATTAGTTTGAAAGATTAAAGGGTCTTTGCCACTACCACCTCCTAGTAACATTAAACTCTTTTTATCTTCTAATGTTTTGGCCATATCAAATAAAAATTCATAGGTTAATCCATCAACATGTCTTAATTGAATACTTTTTGTTATTACAAATTTTTTTAATATTTCTTCTCTTTTAAAAAATTTTCCCGTCCATTTTAGTGGTGGAGTATCATCTCGAACATTAGGGACAATTTCTTTTGGATCTTGCTTTTTAACTTCTTCCCCCTTTTGGTTATACAATATTTCTTTTATTTTAGGTGGGGAGTATAAAATTTCATTTTTTGAGTTGAATAAAATGCGATCAATATCACCTATATATTTTCCGGCAGTTTCAATATCAATATCAACATTATCAGAGAGGATATTGTCAGCTAATTTATTTTTATATTTTTCTATTAAATAACTATCTGAAGTTATGTCTGAATTAATTAATATTCTTTTATTTTTTATAGTTTTGTTCTTAAAGGTAAATGTTGGATCTTTTTCCTGAATTAACGATACAAAACGAACGTTTGCATCTCTTTTTTTTTCATTAGCAATGTGTATTTCTTTTAAAGCGACCATAATTACATCATCTCAAAATCTAAATCATTGTCTTCAAATTCCTCTACTTCTTCAGGTAAATCATCACTATTTTCACCTACCCAATGAGCTTTGCTAGATCTTCCAATTAAAGCAAAATAATCTTTTTCAGATTTTAAAATAATTCCATCTTCAAGTTTAAAATCTGCATAATAATTAAAATTGAATTGATATAAATTACCCTTATCTAAATTTGATTTTAAATTTTCATCAAATTGCTTAGGTTCTAAATAATACACAGAGTTCACTTTTAAATTTAAGGCATCTTCAATAGCAATTTCTTTAATTTTTACCTCTTTTCCAAGAGTAGACTCCTCTTTTTTAACTTTTTTGCCATCTTCATTTACTGCTTCTAATTCTTTTTTATCTAAAAAGTTTCCTTTAAAATCAACATAACAACTGCCCATATCGCTATTTAAAAATACATGGCCTGTTTCCTCTTCCAGGTTACCTCTTGAGCACTCTTTATTTTTATCATCGAGATAAATTCTTTTTTTAAATCCATATAATTTTTTTCTATCCACTTTTGAAATAGAAAAGGTTGATACTTTATTATTCAGATTTAACAGTATTTCACGTGCCATATTGTTCCCAACCTTTTTTTACATTTTCATCTAATAGAAATTTAAATAATTTAAGACCTTCTTTTTCATCTTCAAAAGGATATATTTTTTTCTTAATCGGATCTTTTCTTCCATCTGAGAAATCTAAATAATAACAAAGATATGAAGGGTAATCTCCAGTTTTTTCTTTATTTGATTTCCAAAAAATAAATTTTTTAATAGCTTTGCCTTTTTTGCCGTCTTTAACATATGTTACTTTTTTAATAATTTTACTTTTTGGTAAATCTTTTAAACTTAAATCTTTAAACTCCTCCTTAGGAATGCCGCTTATTCTTGTAATTTGATTTAAACCACAGTCATTTTCATTAGCCTTTTTATCTTTTCTAATCTCAATAACACGACTATTCAAAATTGAAACTGATCTTGATTTACCTGTTGCATTTAAAGTTTTATTATCAAATTTAAACTTTAAATGTCTAATTGGTTCATCATTAGATTTGTCACCTTGCATCTCTAGTAATTTAACCTCAACAACAATTTCAGGTTTTACAAACATATAAGCTGAACCATTTGAGGCAATTTTTTGAAAATTTGAACTCACCTTTGATTTATTTAATATTTTAAATAAATCTTTTCTAATCGCTTCAGAGGCAAAAGAACCACAAGATCCTACATGTACAATTTCTTCTTTATTAAGAAATATACCAAGTGAAACTGAACGAACTTGATTAAGCTTAGAGCCAATTGTAAAACCTGTTATTAATAAATCTGCAGTCTCTTCTAATTTGATTTTATAAATTTTACTTTCATTTCTAACTATAAGACCTACAAAATCATTTTTTTCTATTTTTTGACTAAAAAATTTAGAAATTTCCTTTTGAGAAATTTTATCTTGATCTATTGCATGGGATAATTTTTTAGATGATGTTCCCAAATTTTTTTTTAAAAAATTATATTTATCAACAAAATTTAAGAAAGCTTTATCTGAGTACACTACATCAAACACTCCATACCTAATATTCTTTAACTTAGTTTTATCGCCTAATCCAGAAATGGTATCGCCGTATCGTTCTCGGTCATTTTTAAGATAATATAATTCACCCGCTAAGATTATGTCTTTAGATGATTTAAAATTCTTATCTAAATCTTTTAAAATATCTTTAATTTTAGAAGTGATTTCATTTTCATTAACATTAACAATTTTAGAATTTTTGCCCTCTTTTACATAAAACCATAATTGACCATCAAATTTCTTTGATACATGCCATTCACCCTTTTCGATTATATCAATTTCATCTTTTGAAATTGATATATATTTTCTTGTTACAGAATTTTTATATTTTTTAATTGTACTTTGGCTATCCATATGTTTTATTTAGACAGATTAAATCATGGGAATGAACCTTTCAAGACTTGAGGATGGTGAAGAATTCACCTGCAACAATGCTTTCTGGAATTTTATCTTAGAATCCGCTAAAAAAGGTGGTTGGGACCCTCTTGGAACTATAAAATTAGATAGTAATCAAAATCAAGATAATTCATGGGACGCTAATGATTACACGTCTAACAGTGGTCAAGTGGTAAATGATGAAGATGCACATCAAATATCTAAGTCCTTAAAAGTTTTTTTGTCTGACGAAAATGAAAATATTTCAGTTGAGGAGTTTGAAACAATTAATAGATTTATAGAATGGCTCAAAGTTGAAGATTATGAAGATGATGGAATGGATTATTTTCCAGGATTTGAAATATATTAATAAAATGAAAGGAGTTTAAAATGCCAAAACTATATGGAGATATCATTAAAGGAAAAGAATTTATGTCATTTGAATTCACTGACAATGAATTCAGTAAAAACTTTGGTAAAGAAGATGATTTTAAAAAAGTAATTGTTCAAAAACTAAAACCATTTGATCCAAAAGCAGATATAAAACCTACAAAAGCCAATCAAAATATTTTAGTGGTTAGTGAAAAAAATGCTATTTGTTACAGTTATAACAAAGCAAATGGTCCTCATCCTGAAAGATATCAATCAAGAGATGATTATACTGATTGGGTTAAATCAGATATGGGTATTAAAAATTTTGATGATGTTAAGAAATTATTAGACTCGATGAAATAGATAGATGATAAAAGATAGTTTAATTTTTTCTTGTGATTGGGATAATTATCAAAAAAATGTTTTAATTGACAAAGAAGACCGAACAGTTGGAGCTTGGGCAATTAGTCCAGAAAATATGCAAAAACTGAAATATGCTTACGCCTATCTTACTAACTCAGATAAAACTGTTGTTAAAAAATTTTACATAGAAAAATTTGAACCTGCAAAAATAGAAAAAGGTTACAAACAAGATTGGAAATTTTGTTTTATATTTTCAAAATCTGAAGATGTTTTTTTTGAATATAATAAGGATCCTGTTCAAGCTCCAAGATACGAAAGCAGTGAGGAATTGGATGCTCTACCTAGACTTAATGATGAAGATAAAAAGGTAAGACTAAAAAAATCAGAGGAAACACCAAAAGTATCCTATTATTCATCTGAAGCTCAACTTGATAGAATTAATAAAGGACCAAGAAAAAGGTCTGGTAGACAAAAAAGTATTAAAGAAACTACAGTGGATAAATTATTAAAAGTAAAAAAAGAAAAATTTGCTGACTTAAAATATAAAGTATCTCCACCAAGTGACGTAGATGAGCTTATTAAAAAAGTAGAACAAGGTGAAAACCCAGAAGATGTTTTAAAAGCTTATTTTGATAGTAAAGAGATAAAATGATTATATTAAAGTTGTTTTATCTTTCCTGACTTGCATTTTTTGCACATACCACCTGTATTTCCAATACATCTATAACAACCAATGTCTTTACATCGCTCACAGGTGAGCTTCATACTATTAACAACTTTAGGGCCACAGTTTTTACAGCCACCTTCAGTTGATTTCCAATAAAGAGCCATGCTAGTAATTACTTTTTAACATATTTATAACTATACGTCATCTCCCATTCTAACTTCAAAATTTTGATAATTTGGATTTGATGAAACTACATTTAGTGAAATTTTTGAATTATTTTTATAGCTTATGGCGTAAGCTATTTTTAAACCATCAAGATTAGCGATATGAATATTAAAATCTTTTAAATTAAATTGATCAACTTCTATTAACTCATCATAGTTTTCCCACTCACCTTTTTCACCACTTTGACCAAAAAAATAAAAATTTTCAGCAAGATCTGTCTCTCCTGAATGATTGATATCCTCTTTTAAATTTATACCTTTTTTTTTAATTTCTTCTTCAGTTAAGGGTATATTTAATAACTCATTTTCTTTTTCATCTAAAATTTTGAGATACTGCTCGGTACCTTCCTCTTCAACAACTGCACCATAGACATGATTAATATCATCATTATCACTCCATTCTTTAAGTTCAGACTCTTCATTAAATCCCGAAACATCATCAACTAATAATTGGTTATCTTCGGCATACTTATTATAAATTTGTTCAGAAATGTTGCCTAAAACTACTTCATAACCATAAGGACCAAAAATAAATTTAATCTTCATAATAATTTAATTGATTAACAATTTTAAAATTAACTTTTTTCATCATTCATTTCAAGTTGACTTTTTTTGCAGATAGGACAGGAATTTCTATCATTTAGATATATAGTTTCATCTACATAGCCAAACCATTCGCAAGGGCTACAAAAGTAATCCCATTTGAACGGATAAATTTTACTATTACAATTTTTTGTAGACGGAAGACATTCATCGCATATGTAAAAAATATTTTCTGCATAAGAAATTTTTCTACCATTTTTTAAATCAAATTTTTTTGTGCATCTTGAGCAGATATTATGGGTGGTCATCATTAGATTTATTTAACCAATCTATAGCTTTTTGTGGAACTTCATTCTTTTCTATCCATTTATCAATTTCACTCATTTCAATACCCATTGCCTCAGCTGCTTCATCTAATTCAATAGAAAGATCTGCTAAAGCATTATCCCATTCTTCAAAAGTCATATATTCCTCTTTAATTTATTATTTTTTTATTGGTTTTAATTTTGTGTTATTAGCTTCATGAATAATTTCTTTTATATTTTCTGCTAATAAAGCACTCACAGCATTCATTTTTGCAATAGGTGTAACACTATCTGAAACCTCTAATATTGAAGATGAGAGATAATTTAGTCCATCTAACATGGTATCTAATTTTTGATCACCTTTTTTTGATCTTGCTGATCTAAAACTGCTCATAGCTTGTTTTGCAAGAGATGATGCTCTTTTAGAGTGTCTAGTACTTGCGCCAGATTGCGCTAAAGCAAATCCCTTTGTAAATAAGGTTCTAAATGACATAAAAGTTCTCCTTTTCTTTAGTTAATATTTTGTAGAATAAATGATTTGTGTTTAAAGTTAAATAGATATGAAAAATAAAATTGCTCTTTGTTATGATTTTGATGGAACTTTATGTTCAGGATATATGCAAAATCAAAAACTAATTCCCGATTGTAATATTGAAATTGGTAAATTTTGGTCAGAAGTTACTCAATACTCAAAAGATAATAAAATGGATCCAACATTATCTTATATGCTACTTTTAGAAGATAAAATGCATGAAGCAAATTTAGAAATAACTAAACAAAATTTTCAAAATTATGGAAGGCAACTAGAGTTATTTAAAGGTGTTAATGAATGGTTTTCTGGAATTAAAGAATACGGTAACGAAAATAATGTTGAAATTGAGCATTATATTATCTCATCTGGTCTAACAAATATGATTGAAGGATGTTCCTTCAATGATCAAATAGATAGAATTTATGCTTGTGAATACTTCTTCAAAAATGGAAGAGGACATTGGCCTAAATTATCTGTTAATTATTCAAATAAAGTTCAATTTATTTATAGAATTCATAAAGGTGCTTTTGAAGTACACGATCAAGATGGTGTAAATCAAAAAAAATATTTTGGAGATCATATCCATAT
>Ga0209199_1003766_pt1 | contig 14623 bp, 10 predicted proteins | sample COGITO_mtgs_1105_7_FD_184805 | JGI IMG/M metagenome (GOLD analysis project Ga0209199, IMG submission 184805) | Pelagic marine microbial communities from North Sea - COGITO_mtgs_110523 (SPAdes) (version 2) | ecosystem: Environmental > Aquatic > Marine > Epipelagic ...
TATTTTTATTGCGAAGTATTAAGCGTCAATGAGCGATCAAATTAAACACGAATGCGGAATAGCTCTAATAAGACTACTTAAGCCCCTGGAATTTTATCAAAAAAAATACGGCTCAAAATCATACGGAGCTAATAAAATGTATTTGATGATGGAAAAGCAACATAACAGAGGACAAGATGGAGCAGGGCTTGCAACTGTAAAAATTGGCGCCAAACCTGGAGAAAAATATATTTTTAGGGAAAGGTCTTCTGCCAAACAGCCAATTCAAGAGGTTTTCTCTAGAGTAAATGAAAGAATAAATGACTCGAAAGAATCGGAAGGAATTGTTCCTTTTCAGGCAGAACTTTTGTTGGGACATGTTAGGTATGGAACGTTTGGCAAAAACAATATTGAAAGCGTTCACCCCTTTTTAAGACAAAATAACTGGACCCATAGAAATCTAATTGTTGCTGGGAATTTTAATATGACCAACAATCAAGAACTGTTTGACAACCTGGTTAAGTTAGGTCAGCATCCAAAAAGCAAAGTAGATTCAGTTACCGTCATGGAAAAAATAGGACACTTTTTAGACGACGCGGTACATAAAATTTATAAAGACTTAAAAAAAGAAGGTTTCAACAAACAGGAAGCTTCTCCTCTAATCGAAAAAAGACTTAAGGTAAGTAAGGTTTTAAAAAAAGCCTCAAAAGATTGGGACGGAGGATATGCAATGGCAGGCCTATTGGGCCATGGAGATGCCTTTGTTTTAAGAGACCCCTCTGCAATTCGACCAGTATATTATTACAAAGACGATGAGGTTGTTGTTGTTGCTTCAGAGAGACCGGTGATTCAAACAGTTTTTAACACAACTTTTGAAGAAATTAAAGAACTTGAAGCAGGAAACAGTATAATTATTAAAAAATCAGGAAAAACTTTAGTTGTTCCAATTCTTGAGAAAAGAGAACGAAAAGCATGTTCTTTTGAGAGGATATATTTTTCAAGAGGAAGTGATAAAGAAATATATTTAGAACGAAAAAAACTAGGAGAATTACTTTTTCCAAAAATTCTAGAATCAATAAATGGTGATTTAAAAAACACTGTTTTCTCTTATATTCCAAACACAGCGGAAACCTCTTTTTTTGGATTGGTTCAAGAAGCTCAAAAACATATAAGTAGCCAAGCGATTGTAAAGTTGCTTGAAGAAAAGCAAGAAATATCAAAAGAAAATCTAGAAAAACTTTTTTCGTTGAAGCCTAGAATTGAAAAAGTTGCAATTAAAGATGCAAAACTCAGAACATTTATTGCTGATGACGCAAATAGAGATGAATTAGTTGCTCACGTGTACGACATAACGTATGGTTCCATAAAAAAAACAGACACACTTGTTATTATCGATGATAGTATTGTTAGAGGAACCACATTGCAAAAAAGTATTTTAAAAATTTTAGACAGGTTAAACCCAAAGAAAATAATTGTGGTTTCTAGCGCTCCCCAGATTAGATATCCAGATTGTTATGGAATAGATATGGCAAAAATGGAAGATTTTATTGCTTTTAGAGCAGCCATTACACTTCTTAAATCACAAGGAAAAGAAGACGTTATTAACGAGACCTATAAAGATTGTTTAAAAGAGCTTAAGCTGCCATCTTCAAAAATGAAAAACAGAGTTTCAAAAATTTATGCCGACTACTCAGCCGAGGATATTTCTGATCAAATTTCAAAAATTTTGAAGGAAAAAGAAATAAAAACAAATGTTGAAGTAATTTTTCAGACTGTAGAAAGCCTTCATTCTGCGTGTCCAAAAAACTTAGGAGATTGGTATTTTACAGGGGACTATCCTACACCTGGAGGAAACAAAGTGGTTAATCAGTCTTTTGTTAATTTCTATGAGGGCGCTAAAAAAAGAGCTTATTAAGCCTTTTCGTTAAACCTTTTTGACACCTCTTCCCAATTAATTACATTAAAAAATCCAGAAACATAATCAGGACGTCTGTTTTGATAATTTAAATAATAAGCATGTTCCCAGACGTCTAAACCTAAAATAGGATATCCTCCACAACCAATACCATTCATAAGCGGATTGTCTTGGTTAGCCGTTGAACAAATTTCGAGCTTTCCTCCTTTATAAGCACATAGCCAAGCCCATCCAGACCCAAATCTAGTTCCTGCAGCTTTAGAGAAAAGTGTTTTAAATTCTGAAAAACTTCCAAATGAAGATTCAATTGCGTTAGCCAAAGCTCCATTTGGTTCACCCCCTCCGTTCGGGCTCATGACACTCCAAAAAAGGGTGTGATTAAAATATCCGCCACCATTATTTCTAACAGCAGAATTGTTTAAGTCTAACCCTGTTAAAATATCCTCTATTGAGCTACCTTCTAGGCTTGTGCCATTAACAGCATTGTTTAGGTTGTTTGTATATCCCGCATGGTGTTTGCCATGATGAATTTCCATTGTTCTTGCGTCAATGTGAGGCTCAAGAGCGTCTGTGTTATATTTTAATGCAGGTAGTTCAAAAGACATATTGTATAGTTTTAAATTAAAAAATAGATATCATAAAAATAATTAATAATCGTGTATTTTTACTAGTAACTAACATTTTTTTTTGATTTCTAAGTTCGACATAATAAACGCCTCTGCTGGATCAGGTAAAACATTTGCCTTAACTAAAAGAATTTTAACTAAAATTCTTAAATCCAAAGACGAAAATTATTTTAAAAGAATACTTGCTTTAACCTTTACAAATAGGGCAGCGGATGAAATGAAAAGTAGGATCTTAAAAAATTTAAAAGACTTTTCAGAATCTCAAATTAAAGACAGCCCAACAGAAATGTTCGAGCAAGTAAAAAAAGAATTGGCTTTGTCAAGTGATAAAATTATTATACTAGCCAAAGAAAGGCTTAATTTGTTACTACACAACTATTCTTTTTTTCAAATAGAAACCCTTGACAGCTTTAACCATCACATCATTAGGTCGTTTTATAAAGAACTCAATTTAGATCCAGACTTTCGCGTGGTAATTGAAGCGGAAGAGATCCTAGACCAATCCGTTTCAAGGATTTTTGAAAACATAGAGAACGATAAAGAAATTAGTAGCTTAATTAAGGATTTTTCTATCAAAAAAATCTCCGAAGGAAAATCCTGGGATGTTGAATTTGATTTAAAAGAGTTTGCACAGTCTGTGTTAAAAGAAAATGAAATTGTCGATGTCGAACAAATAGAAAAAAGCTCGTTAAAAGAATTTAATGTGCTAAAAAACAGGATAGAATTGAGGGTAAATGAACTAAGCAGTGAATTAAATAGTTTGCTAATAAAGATCGAAAAAAACATTTCAAATCAAGGCATGGAAATCGATTTTTCAAGAAATTCTTTTCCAAAATTTATTACATCTGTGCAAAACAGTTCGTTTAAATGGAGCTCAATGACAAGCATCTCTAATCTATTTGAAAAGAACACGTTAATAAATAAAAGTTGTTTAAAAAAGAATCCTGATAAACTAAACGTTTTTGTAGCAAATCTTTTTGAATTATTTTTAGAATTAAAAGAGCGTCTGGTTAAAATAAAGGTTTTGGACTCTTTTTTGTATTCACTAACTCCGTCAATTCTTCTTAAGATAATAAAATCAAATTCTGAAGATATTCAAAAAGAAAACAATGAACTTTTACTCTCAAAATTTAATAAGCTTATTTATAAAGAAATAGGAAATCAGCACACTCCATATTTGTACGAAAAACTAGGGGTTAAGTTTAACGATTATTTAATAGATGAATTTCAAGACACGTCTAATTTACAGTGGAAAAATTTAATACCATTAATTTCTCATGCCATAGAGTCTTTCCAGGAAAATGAAAACCAGGGCTCTCTTTTTTTGGTTGGAGACCCAAAACAATCGGTATACAGGTGGAGAGGTGCAGACCCAAAAATATTTGCATCACTTCTTTTAAACGAAAAAACACCCTTTAGCGTACAAAAAAGTATAACTAATCTACCCGTCAATTTCAGAAGCAGAAATGAAATAATAAACTTCAACAACTCATTGTTTAAGCATGCATCAGGGCTATTGAAATCAAATTATTATAAAAAAATATTTTTACAAGGCTCAGACCAGAAACATAATAATTTTTCTAATGGACACGTGTCGATAACTTTTATAAATAAAGATTTTAAAAAAGAACAACAATTAGAGAGTGTGTTAAAAGAAACGTTATCTCAAATAGAGAATTGTCTTTCTAGAGGATTTGAACAGTCAGAAATAGCAGTTTTAGTCAGAGACAACAAACAGTCGTCTCAGATATCTGAGTGGTTAATTGAAAACAATATTTCTGTTTTGTCTCAAGACTCACTTTCAATAGACAACTCTGAAAAAGTAGAATTATTAATTAACTTAATTAAATTAAAAGATGACAACAACAATCAAGAAGCTAGAGCTGTAATAATTGGCAATTTTGCCAATTTAGTTAAACCAAAAGACCTGTTTGTTTTTTATAAAGAAAACTTAAATAATGAACTAAAAAGGTTTCTTAAAAACTTAAACATTTTTAGCCTTTACAAGGCTTTTGAAATATCTTTTTTAGAATCTGTAGATTTTTTCATTAAGGAACTTCAGATGGACTCAAGTAATACGGACCCCTACATTTTGTTCTTAAGAGAAGTTATATTCGAACAAGTATCTCAAAACAAAAATAACGAAAAGGAGTTTTTGGTTTTTTGGAAACAAAACAGCACAAAAATCAAAATACCCTCAGGTAGTTCAAAAAACGCAGTACAGGTTTTAACCATTCACAAAGCAAAAGGGCTGGAATTCCCAGTCGTTATTTATCCTTTTGTTGACTCTGTGACTCATAGAAATTCTGGAAAAAGAAACTGGCTTCCTGTTTTTGAAGAAAACTTTTCAAAAAAAATTTTAATTCCTTTCAATGAAAACTTCAAAGAATACTCCGACTCTTTCCAAAAGGAATACGATAGTATAAGCTCAAATGAGGAGTTAGATAATTTAAACTTATTGTACGTGGCTTTGACAAGAGCGGTAGACGAACTTCATTTGATATCAGAATATCCCAGATTAAAATCAATTAATTCTCACAACCAAATAATCAGATCTTTTTTAGAAAACTACGCAGAGTGGAGAGAGGATCGTAATAAATTTACTTGGGGAAAGCCTCTGACAAAAGACATAGTCAAAAAAAATGATCCAGCTTCTGATGCTAAAGGCTTTGAAACTAAATATTTTCAACCTGTTCCAGACACGAAGTTTATAAATGATAAAATGATTTTTGGCAATGTTTTTCATGAATTTATGTCTCACATTGAATTTGAAAACGATTATATCAATGAAAAAAACGAGCTAAATCTTTCTAAATTAATTGACAAGAACACTAAAAATCGGGTTATTAAAATATCTAAAAGTGTTATTGAGCACCATGACTTAAAAGAATATTTTTCAATAAACAACTCGGTTTATTGCGAACAAGAAATTTTTACTGAATCTAATAAAATAATCAAACCAGACAGACTTGTTTTTTTTGACTCTAACAGAGTAGCCGTTATAGATTATAAAACGGGAGAGAAAAACAAAAAAGACTTAAAGCAAATTTTAAAATATAAAAAAACTTTAGAAAATATGGGCAAAAAAGTAGAGGCTTCAATTTTGGTTTACATTGAAAACTCAATAGAAATAGTAAAGATCTAATAGAACAAAATTTTTTATTTAAACGCCTATATCCTATAAATTCATTAAGTTTGCATTACACAATTATAAAAAAAATTATTCAATGAAAAAATTAGTTAAAGTATTTTCAGTTTTTGTCATGATTTTTTCAGTTGGCGCTATGCTAGCTCAAGACAAAAATAATAAATGGCAGTTCGGTATTGGAGCCAATGCAGTTGACTTTCATGCTGTAGGAACAAATTCATCTGACAACTCAACAGGTGGTTTGTTTAGTGAGTATTTCAATGTCGGTGAAAACTGGAACAATCCGTCTTCACACCTTAACACAGTAAGCTTAATGAGATATGGAACAGAAAACGTTTCATATGGTTTTAGAGCGTCATATAATACTATAACTCGCACAGGCGATGATAGAGCAACAATTAGCCCTACCTTTTTAGCGAGTATGGACGCAGTAGTAAACTATAATTTACCTTTAACATTAAAAATAGGAAGTGTTAAAATGAACACTTTTATTGAAGGTGGAACAGGTTACACTTGGTTTGGACAAGAAAGATCTCATACTGTAAACGGTGGATACGGAGTAAATATTCCTATTTCTGATAAAGCGTTCATTAAAATTAACACAACATACAAGCACGCTTTCAACGACATGCAGGACTTAAAAGCACATTTTCAGCATAATGTGGGTGTAGCGTTTAATTTTGGAGGTAAAGACACAGACAGAGATGGAGTTTATGACCAATATGATGACTGTCCAAACACAGCTGGTCTTCCTGCATTTAACGGTTGTCCAGACAATGATGGCGACGGTATTGTAAATAGTAAAGACTCTTGTCCTGATATTGCAGGATTAGCTCAGTTTGACGGCTGTCCTGATTCTGACGGAGATGGCATTCCAGACGCTAAAGATGCATGTGTAAATGAAGCGGGTTCTGCAAATATGAACGGCTGTCCTGATTCTGATGGTGATAGTGTAGCTGACAATGTTGATAATTGTGCCGGTGTAGCTGGACCTGCAGCAAACAATGGTTGCCCATGGCCAGACTCTGATTCGGATGGAGTTTTAGACAAAGACGATAAATGTCCAAACACTGCTGGATTAGAATTTAGAAATGGTTGTCCTGATCCTACTGAAGAAATCATGGAAAGCTTAAATGCAGTTGGAGCAATGATACCATTTGAACTAAATAGAGCCGAGCTTGGATCTAAAGTAAAAGGGATGCTAGGAGATGTATTAGGTATTATGAATAAATACCCTAAAACTCCCTTCATGATTGAAGGACATACAGATTCTTCTGGCCCTAAAGCTTTTAATCAAAAGCTTTCTGAACTTAGAGCTATGACTGTAAAAGAATATTTAGTTGAAAACGGAATAACTTCTTCAAGATTAATGACCACAGGTTACGGAGAAGATAATCCAAAGGTTTCAAACAAAACAAGAAAAGGAAGAATTGAAAACAGAAGAGTTGAATTCAAAGTAATTCCACCACCTTCTAAATAAATCTTAAAAATTTTTTAATATTAAAAAGCGTCTGATTTTCAGACGCTTTTTTTATTTTTAACAAATGACTCCTTTTTTAAAAAAAGTAATAAACGATATTGATTTTAATGTATCAGAGTTAAAATCAATTTGTTTCATACTCCCAAATAAAAGGGCTTCATATGAGTTTAAAAAAACCTTATCTAAATCAATAACTAAACCTGTTTTTGCTCCAAAGATTGACTCCATTGACTCATTAATTAAAGAAATATCCGGGTTAAAAGAAATTAAAAAAGGCTATTTAGAGAATGAAGTATATCAACTTTATAATCAAACGAAAAAAACGAGCGTTAATGAATTAAACTATGACATGACCGTGGTTAATTCTTTTTTAAAAGATTCATCAGAAATTGAACAGAATCTTTTAAAAGTAGAAGATGTTATGAGCGAATTAATTGAACTAAACAAAATAAAATACTGGGGAGACAACAGTTCAAGCATAAACATTAGGCAAGAATTTCTAAAAACCCTTACAGGAATTTATAACGAATTTAAACAGAAACTAAACATCCAGGGATTTGGTACAAAAGGAATGTGTTACAGTGAAGCGGTTATTAATCTTGAGCATTATAAAAAAGCAAATTTAAATAAAAAATTTTTTTTTATTGGCCTTAATGCACTTTCAAAAGCAGAAGAAATTATCATTAAAGAATTGATTGAGATTAATTCTGGCAATATATTCTGGGACATTGATTCGAGTTGTTTTAAAAACAAAAATCATAGCGCTTCTTTTCATATCAGAAAATACAGAAAAGAATGGAGTTTTTATTCTAAAAATAAATTCAAATGGCTAAACAATGATTTAGACTCAGAAAAGAAGATAAGCATAATTGAAGCTCAAGGCAACATAGGTCAAGCTAGAGAAGTGGGAAGAATACTCTCAAAGGTTGGATATTATGCGAGAGGAAGAACAGCGGTTGTATTAGGTGACGAAAAGTTAATGTTACCTATTTTACATTATTTTCCTAAAAATTTAAATGAAGACCTGGTTGATTTTTCAGTTCCTGTTAAAGATTCAGGAATAAAAAATCTAATTTCTAGTTTATTAGATTTAAAAACAGAAAAAAGAAATTTTAAATCAATAAAGCTAATTAACAAGATTTTACATAGCGATGTTTTGAAAAAAGCATTTGGAAAGAAAATTCCAGAACTAACCAAGCAATCTTTATTAAAAAAAACATTTTCTGTTAAAACAAAAAAAGATAAAGTTATTTATAGTATTTCTTCAAAAAAATGGGAAGATAGCAGCGAAGTTTTACTTGAGCTAAACATGATATTACAATTTTTGGTTAATAAAGAAAAACTTAATGAGTTTGAGAACCAAGAACTTTCTTTAGTTTTATTAGAGCTTAAAGAAATTGAGCAACTAAACAGTAAAGGGAAAATAAGCCCTTTAAGACTTAAACAACTGATAAATTCTTTTATTAAAGAAATCAACGTAAGGTATAAGCCAAACAAAGATTCAAAAATTAATTTTATGGGGCTTTTAGAGTCTAGGGCACTTGATTTTGAAACGGTAATTTTTACCTCAGTTAATGAAGGGGTAATGCCAAAAGGAAGAGGTTATGAATCACTACTTCCATTCGACTTAAAAGCTAGGCACAACCTACAGACACACAACGAGAAAGACAGAATTTATAGTTATCATTTTTATCGATTAATACAAAGGGCAAAAAATATTTTTTTGATTTATAATTCTCAAGATGAAGGATTGAAAAAAGCAGAAAAAAGCAGGTTTATATATCAGCTTGAGCTTGAAAAAAACCAAAATCATAAAATAGAGTATTGTAAGCCTGAATCTAATTTTGAAAGTGAAGCAACTAAAGACTGCTTAGAAAAAACGCCTTCTGCTTTAAAAAGAATTAAAGAAATTTCTTTAAAAGGGTTTTCCCCATCTGCTTTAGAAACATATATTAAAAATCCAAAAGAATACTATTTCCAAAAGCTTTTAAATTTAAAAAAGGAAAATACTAACGAAGGTTCTGCCAACCATAAGGCAATAGGTTTAATTTTTCATGAAACAATAGAATCTCTATACAAACCTTATATCGGGAAATATTTAGAAAAAAAAGATTTAAAAGAAGCTTTGCTAAACATTAACAAAACTCTTAAAAATGCATTTTCTGCAAACAAGGAATTGTTTAATTCTGGAAAGAATTTAATACTTTTTGAAGTAATTAAAAGCGCTTTACAAACTTTAATCCAAAACGAATTAAACGACTTAAACAATGGAAGTACGATAAAAATAATCGCTCTTGAAAAGCCAATAAAAGCTGACTTAAGGCTAGAGAACAATACAAAGGTTTCAATTACTGGAGTTATTGACAGAATTGATGAAAAAAACGGAGTAGTTCAAATTATTGACTATAAAACAGGGCTAGTTAGCTCTAGTAATCTTACCATTAAGGAGATGAGTTTGATTTGTAGTGACCCGTTAAGAACAAAAGCAATGCAGTTAATGTGCTATGTCTGGATGTATCATAAAAGTAATATATGTGAAAAAATTTCAGCTGGAATTATTTCTTTTAGAAACCTGAGTAATGGAGTTATGAAATTAAAAATTAAAAACTCACAAACAGATTTAATAGACAGTTCAAGTATCATTAGTTTTGAGAAAGAACTAAAAGGGTTAATCAGTGAAATTATGGATCCGAAAAAAAACTTTAAAGACTCAGAGGCCTAAAACTCAACCTCAACTAAAACCTCATTTCTTCTGTTGAAAACTTTATAAGGACTATTGTAAGAAAGCACTACAGGCTGACTGTTCAAAATCTTTAAATTTTCAGCTTTAAGTTTATTTAATAAACTAGAATGATTTTTTTTAACTTTTTCTGAGTTGGAATAACCGCCATATGTTATTGCCGCATAATAACCAGGCTTAGAGCTATAAACCTCGATATTTTTATCGTTCGGATTAGCAATATTTTCTAATGAATATTTGGAAGGCAATACAAATTCCATAGTAGACTTGTTATTCTCACCAGACATATGAACGGGTGTTGTCATTGCAATTTTTTCGTTTTTATCATTTTTTCCGCTGATATATTGAAATAATTTTGAAAAACCACCTCTTGAGTTAACTTTTGCCATTAAGGAGGGGGGATAAAAGCGTATTTCAATATTTTCTATTTGTTTGACGACTTCATATTTTTGGGTTTCGTATCCTTGAGAAAACATAGTGATTGATAATAATAAAAATAAATATTTGACCATAATTAGACTCTTGTTAATTTGATTGGAAATATTTTGCCCGAGTTCCACTGGGGGACATAAACATTCCATTCATTATCAATACAAACATCGTGCGGATTTCTAAAACTCACATTATCATGCGCTGGTCGTTGAAGTAAATTGTCAATATATTTTGGAGAGTTTCCGCCAGGCATAGAAACAACCTTATACTTGTTGTCTAGAACAGCTAACATTCCGTCATAACTTCCCCAATCTTTTGTAACTATAACAGCAAAAGCCAAATGATCGTCTTTAATTACAGGCCTGCATATATAGCACCCAGGCATCTTAATTGTTTCCATCCATTTTCCATCCATAGTAAACCTCTTAAACTCATTTTTTGACCTAGAGGTGATCAGTAAAAAAGGATTTTTAGAATCTCTGGTGTCAATAGTTACACCATGGCAGCAATCGAATTGATTATTGCTATTTCCACGCCCTCCAAAATGACGAATGTATTTTCCCGAATAATCATATTGAATAATAAAATCCAAGCCATATCCATCTGCTACATAGAAATCTCCATTTGAAGCTACTGTAATTTCCGTTGGCTTAAACATCGAGTTTGATGTATATTCTGAGATTTCTTTAGGGGCTTCAAATTCAAATATTTTTTCTCCTTTTAAAGTTGTTTTACAAAATTTATTATTGTCAGGATCGGTGACATATAAAAATTCATCCCCCCCCTCGTTTGAAAGCGTCAAGCCATGAGCGCCAGGCAGATTTAGATTATAAGAGTCTAAAACTTTACCATCTCTGTTGTAGACTAAAATATTGTTTTTAACATGAGTAGTAGTCATGTAAAGCCTGTTTCGACTGTCAATTACCATTTCATGACAATGATTAACAGGATGTTTATATATGTCTTGAGAGCTCCACTTTTTATCTAATTTAAATTTAAAATCTCCGTGACCAATAATTCTATCATTTAAAAGGCCATTACTAAAAGAGAGCGAAGATGTTGAAGCAACACTTGCTAAAACACTTTTTTTTATAAAATTTCGCCTTGAGTTTTTTAGAAACATTATTAAAGGTACAAGATTTAAATAACAAAAAACAAAACAAAAAAGAAGTGAGTGGCGCTACCTCCAATAACAAATAAATGCCAAATGGCGTGCGAATATTTTATTGTTTTTGATGAATAAAAAAAAGTTCCAAAAGTATAAAGCAATCCGCTTGCTACTATTAACGCCAAACCATTAAATTCTATTAAATCAATAAGGGTATTAATTTTAAAAATTATTAACCATCCCATTGCTAGGTATAAAAAAAGAGAAAACTTTTCATATTTACCAGTATAGAACAACTTAAAAAAGGTACCTATAAACATTATTGCTAAAACCGCTATAAAAATTACAATCCCAGAATCATTGTAAAGCGTAATTAGGCAAATAGGGGCGTAGGATCCTGCAATTAAATAAAAGATACTTATATGATCTAATATCCGTAATTTGTTTTTAAGCTTGACGTTATCTACGTAATGATAAAGAGTGGACGAAACATAAACAAACAACAAACCAAATTCAAAAAACAAAATACTAGAAAGGCTAAAAGCAGACAAATTATTATTAGCCATGATTAACAATGGCAGGCCAATAAGGCTTAAAATTATTCCAATAAAGTGAGTTAATGTATTCCAAAACTCTTCTCTTTTAGTTTGATCCATGTGTCTCTAATATTTTTGTAAGAATTTTTTTTCTTAATATTTTATTATTATTTCTTGGAAATTCTTCCAAATTAAAAACTTTTTTAGGTCTTTCAAAAGAGTCCAATTGCTTAACTAAATCTTTAAAACTAGATGGTGTCTCCCCCTCAAAAACAATAGTAATTTTCTCTCCTAGTTTTTCATCAGGAATCCCTAATATAACAAATGGCACTAAAATCGTTTGGCCTAGTTTTTTTTCCAATTTTTCTGGATAAACTTTTATTCCCCCAGAATTAATAACAAAATCTGCCCTTCCTTTCCAAACAAACCTTTTTTCAGAAATCAGGTCTACAATATCAGTGGTTACAATTGGTTTTGTTAAAATAGAATCACAAAATATTTTAAGACAATTGTTTTCTTTTTCAAAACGAACTCCTTCAAGCGCTTTAAATTCCTGCTCTCCTTTGCTAATATGTTTTAAGGCAATATGCGACACCGTTTCAGTCATTCCATAAGTCTCGTAAACATCAGTTTCATTTTTATAAAGAATTTTTTTGGTTTTTTCGTTTATTGGGGCTCCGCCAACAATTAGAGTTTTTGTTTTGTGTAATTGATTTATGGAATGCTCCAACTGATATGGGGTGAATGCTACAAAATCAAATTTCATGGAAAATGTTTTCAAAGGATTTTTTACAGGCTCTGTTAGGTAAAGGTTTAGCCCTAAAACAAGAGCTCTTACCACCATCATTTTTCCAGCTATATATTCTAAAGGCAAGCAACAAAGAGCCTTGTCACTTGGCTGTAAGTTTAAAAAAGCCCCTGTTCTGTTCGCTGAACGAATCATTTTACTTTTAGATATGTGTAATTTTTTTGGAACCCCAGTAGATCCTGAGGTTTGTAGCTCTAGAGTTAAACTTTTATCAGTCCATTTCTTTAAAAACTTGAAAAGACTATAATGGGTGATTTTAGTGGTTGACAACAAGGATTCTAATGAGTATGAAACACCATTTAATTTAAAATCACTATTGTATAAAACTGAGTTCACTATGATAATAATTGTTTTTGTTGATCAAACAAGGAAAGATCCCATTTGTTTTCTGCAGAGTATTTTAACTGACCTTTATAAATAACGTACGGGGATGAAATATTGTTGGAAAAAAGTTGTCCTGTACCAAGCCCCTGTTTCATATTTGGGGGTTTTTTATACACCCACTGTGCAATAGCATTAAGCCCAATATTACTTTCTAGGGCACTAGTTGCCCACCACTTTACATTATTTTTTGCAGCGATACTAATCCATTCTTCACATTTTTTAAAACCTCCGATTAGGCTGGGTTTTAATATTAAATATTCTGGGTCAATTAATTCAATCATTTTTTCTTTTTCAGAACCTGAAACGTTAATTAGCTCCTCGTCTAAAGCAATTGCAAGAGGGGATTTTTCACATAAAAAGGCCATGTTTTCCCATTGTCGAGTTTGTATTGGCTGTTCTATAGAGTGGATAGAAAAGTCAGATAATTTTTTTAGTTTTTCTAGAGCTTCGGAAAAAGAAAAAGCACAATTTGCATCTACTCTTATTTCCAAATCATCCAAAGAGTATTCTTTTCTAATATCTTTGATTAGATCAATTTCTGTTTTAAAATCAAGCGAGCCTATCTTAATTTTTATACAATCAAAACCAGCCTCAATTTTTTCTTTAATTTGAGTTATCATAAAGTTTTTCCTTCCCATCCAGATTAATCCATTTATTGGAACAGAATCAGCATTTTGCGTAAAAGCAGAAGGAAATAATATTAGAGGATCAGAGGATTCAAATGAACGAAACGCGGTTTCTAAACCAAACAATATTGAAGGGTATAAATTTAGTTTAGCTGATAAAGCTTCAAATCCATCAGAAATATTTTCGCATACTTTTTTTAAGGTTTGCTCAAAATTGTTTTCAGGATCAGGGCTTAACCCTTTTATCAGACTACATTCTCCGATACCAGTTTTACTAGCGCTATAAATCATAATAAACCAACTTTCTTTATGGCTCAAAACACCTCTAGAAGTTCCGCCAGGATTGTGAAAGTTTAGAGTGTGTTTGAAATAAAGAGCATTCATTAGATTACAATTTTAAAAAAGTACAAAGAAATCAAAAAAGAAAAAAGAAATGCGTGTAATGCCAAAACTTTAAGATACTTATTGTATACTATCGGACTAGAAACTTTATAAACTTCAATTAAATGAATTAAAAGACCCAAGGAATTTAATATCAAAAATAAATTAAGATAACTAGAAGAAATGTTTAATTCGTATTGAAAATGACAAATTAAAACAACAGCAAAACTTACTAATGTAAAATGATAAATTTTTGCTTTGTGGGCACCTAATAATACGGCAAGTGTTTTTTTACCACAGTCAGCATCATTTTTTATATCCCTCATATTGTTTAAGTTTAAAACCCCAACACTTAATAGACCTAGCACAATTGCGGGGTTTATAAGTTTGAATTCCAAAATTGAGTCAAATAAAAAATTTGATCCTAAAACGCTTATTAATCCAAAAAAAACGAAAACAA
>Ga0209199_1003778_pt1 | contig 14589 bp, 9 predicted proteins | sample COGITO_mtgs_1105_7_FD_184805 | JGI IMG/M metagenome (GOLD analysis project Ga0209199, IMG submission 184805) | Pelagic marine microbial communities from North Sea - COGITO_mtgs_110523 (SPAdes) (version 2) | ecosystem: Environmental > Aquatic > Marine > Epipelagic ...
TTACTGCTTCTAAGTTTTTATTGAACGATGCTTCAAACTTATCATCAATAGCTTTAGCTATAGCTTTCTTTCTATCTTCTATAGTTACGTCTACTTCAGCTCCTTCATACTTAGAGTTTATCTCGTCTATCTTAGCGTTTATGTTGACTAGCTTTTGTTTTGCTGTTCTTGTTTTATTCTTGGATAATTTAAGTCTTTCTTTTTCTAGCTTTATTAACTCAGCTCTATCCTCTACACCAGACACTTTACTATCTATCTCTTGATCTAAACTTATGTTTTGTTTTCTGTTATTAACTACAGATTCTACGGCTGGTGAATTTTCTATATTTATATCAGCAGTAACGTAAGCTTCGTCATCCATCATTTTTAAGGCATCGTGAAACTGCTTACCGTTCATCTTCTCACCGTTTATAGAGTACTTAGGATTACCTTTACGTAGCGCGTTAACAGTATTTATTGCTGTAAAAGATTTATCAGCAAAACCTTCTATCATTATTTCTTCAAGATTAAACTCTTGCCCACCTGCTTTTTGACCAAAATACTCACTAGCTAAACCACCCGCTGTTTCAGTGGCCGCAGAAGCTGCTACAGTTGCTGACTTAGTTAATGCGCTAGCTGCTGACTTTGCAACACCCTTACTAACAGCACCACTAACACCACCTGTTACAATACCCGTTATACCATCGATAGCGCCTATAGTTAAGCCTCTAGCCAAAGCTTTACTTTTTATATCGTTAAACATAGCCTCGTCATTGGTAACTTTTTTAACGTAAGCTATTCTAGCTTGGTCACTCATATTAGCCCAATTTAAACCAGAATCAGTAGCTGACTCTTGTAAGAGTTGGGCTGTAGTTAAACCTGTTTCCATAGCACCAGATAAACCACCCATAAAACCACCAATAGTTCCAGCTATAGCGCCAGCGCCTGATGTTATAGGTGCAAAAGGACCACCAACTAAACCAACACCAGCTCCTGCTAGAGCACCACCTCCTGCTAAAGCACTCGCGGATCCTAAAACTTCTTCACTGTCTTTAAGTGAGGCAAGCATACCAACAAAAGACTGAGTCATATACTGAGCCATAACGGTTGGATTGTCTAAGCTAAAATAAGATTTAAAAAAAGCTGTAACACCGTTGTCACCTTCTGATTTATACTTTTCCATCATCTTGTTAGCGTAGATCATTTCATCTGTCTGACCAACTTCTTCAAGTCTTCTACCTGATTTTATTAAAGCTTCTAGCTGGTCTTGATTCATGTCTTTACCTAACTTATATAAGTCAAAAGCCTCATCTACACCACCACCTTGAGCAAGTCCACCTTCTATACTCCTAGCAACATCATCTACAAAATTAGTAAAACCACTTTTACCAAATTTTTCTTCAAAGTAACCAGGTTTCTCTACGGTAGTTTTTTCATTAGGATTCCAGAAAGGTGAATCCGACGAACCATCTTCCGAGTTTGAGGCCGTATCTTCTTTTGACCCTGTCTCCGCCTCCACACTTACAGGATCTGTTTGCTTTCCCGCAGAATACTCTTCAATAACTGCTTTTATATTCTCTTCTGGTTCACCAGCGTCTATCATTCTTTGAACGATTAATTCTAATTCTTCCATATTTGATTTAATTAGTTTTAGTATACTTTTCTATTAAAGCTTTACCGTCTGGCTTTGTAGTTTCTTTTTCAGGTTTACCATTCATCATAGCTTCAATAGAATCAATTGAAGGTATCATATTGTCTGGAACTCCTTCTCTTTTTAATACATCATACACATCGTACGCATCCATATCATCTAGCTCAACAGGGTCTTCACCATACCATATACTTGGCTTACCATCTATTATATCTACAACACCTTTAGTGTAAACATCTAACTCTCTAGCATTATCTTCACCTATAGAGCTAAGACCTTTTAATATATTATTCATTTTAGCTTGATACTTTCTTTCGCTTTGAGTGCCTGATCTTGATCCACCTCCAGATCTACTTCTTGATTTTTTTACAGATGTTTTAGCAGTTTCATTGAACATGCTCATGTAAGTATCTATAACCATGTTTCTTAACTCATCAGTTCTTTCTTCGTTATATAACAAGTCATCATCTAGTATACCTAAACCACCTTCTGTTATAAAATCATCAGTAGCTAAAGATAAAACCTCATCTCTAGATTTAGTTATGTTTTGCAACTTCATTCTGTATAATCTCTGAGTACTAGGACTCATTTTACCAGACTTGTAGACAGCTTCATTCATGTTTAGTATTTCACTAGCACCTTTATTGTTTTTAACAGTGTAATCAGGTATTTTATCAAATTCTATATAACCACCTTCTTCGTTTAAAAAAGTTATATTACCTTCGTTTGAAAAAACCATATCAAGCTCATCAGTGTAAACCGATGATAGTAAGTTTCTTTTATTAGTATTTACAGAGTTACTTACCATGCCATTTTGGCTGTCTTCTAAAAAGTTATCTTTATAAGACTTAAACTGAGCTAATTGACTATCAACGTTTCTAAATGAGTTCTCAATCTCAGTCATTCTACTTTTTATAGCTACACTATTGGTGAAATCTCCAGCACTTTCGTATTCAGCTGCTTGTTGAGCTAAACTAGCAAACTCTAATTGCTTGGTTTTAGCCCACTCATGTATGCCTGGTTTATATTTACTAGGTAACTTAGAAGTATCTATACCATCAGGCATAGTGTTAAGATATTTTTCAACCTTAGCATTAGCTCTAGCTTGCTCAGCTTTCTCCTGCCTCCTTCTAGCTATGATAGAGTTCATTTGCTCTTGAAAGTGTTTATCTTGTATTTTAGAGTTATTCATAGCATCAGCATTAGTGATGTTTTCAACTCCTTGACCTGAATAATCTGGTAAATTCATATTTTATTTTTTTTGTTTACGGTCTAGCGTTAGCTCCTCCAGGTAGAAAAGTTGAACCCATACCAACTAACTCTCCAACGCCACCCATTATGCTACTAGTCGCTTGTTGCCTAGCTTGGTTTGCGGCGGATAATCTTTGACCAGCTCTGTTTAGCATACCCGTTGTTTTACTAGCTTCCATTTGTCTTGATAACATATCACCTTCAACCATGTTCTGTTGCATTTGAGCCTCTTGACCCATCATTAATTTTTGGTTTTGTGACTCTTGCTGTCCTATACTAGCTGTAGCGGCTTGTAAGTTTTGTGACTGTTGATTAGCCATTGATTGAGCTAAAGCAGCTATACCTGATCCACCAGCTGCGCCTTGTAGGTTTTGCATGGTGTTACCTAAAGCTTGTTGTTGCTGCCCTGCTAACATATCAGCTTGTTGAGTGTTTACTGTTAAATCCTCATACACGTTTTGTTGATTAGCATATGGATTAGATGTATCCATATTTTCTAATCTAGCTAACGTTTTATCGTAACCCGCTTGAGCTTGTCTTTGTTCTCTTTTTCTTTTACCAGAGCCTATTATACCTCCGGCTATACTTGTTAAGGCTTTTACACCTCCTAAAATCATTGCTGGTCCCATGTTTACTTTATTTTATATTTATTATAATCACACATTATTTACTACTTTCAACTACTTCAGAGCTTACGTGAAATATTTCAGACGCAGCGGTGCTGTTATTTTCCATTTCAACCTCAGCGTAATAACCAGCTATACTAGCCATGTTAACCGCATTGTCTTTGCTAAACAATATAAAGTCATTCGCTTGAGGCCTAGGATCGCTATCAGGAATATTACATGTTATGCTAAATTCAGTCAATGCTGTTATAGCACCTATTTGTTTTATCTCCCCACCAGTGTTAAAACCACCAACTGTACTTGTTGATGAAAAATAAGCTATATCACCAATCTGTACAGAATCTTGTATTGGTTGAGAAAAAGTTAATGTTATACTTGCCATGTCTTATATTTTATGGTTCGTTAGCTAATGCTACACCTACGGTAAATGTCATGTCAGATGAAGCGTCTATAGCTTCTGATGTTCTACCTGTCCAACTAAAGTATAGGTTTTGAGCAGGTGCTTGACCAGTTAATGTACCTCTTGTTATTGTTAAATTATCTATAGCTGATGATCCAGCTGCTGATATACTTAATGTTATTTGACTTACTGAGTTTCCGTAGAAGTTACCATACAATGCTCCAGTTCCAGAGTATAGATCAGTATCATTAGGTGTTCCTATAGCTACGTTTTTACTATTTAAACCAGCTAAATATGAAGGACCAGGGTTATAACTAGCTCTTACGTTAGCTATTATTAATCCACCACCAGCTCCAGTTACTGCAGGAGTATACTGTCTAAATCCACCACCACCTGAAACAGACTCTGCAGCTATGAAATTACCTAAATCCAAAGTATGACTAGAAGCTACTGTTCCAAAATAATCAATATTAGAAACTACAGTAAAAGTTATACTTTGATTACCAGCCGCGTTTAATGTTGCTGGGTTAGCTGTTACACTTGCTATATCTATAGAGCTATCTGTAGAATTAGACGAATTAGTATTAGTGGATATAAAGTCACTAGCTAAAGGTAATCTAGTTAAAACAATATCAGCATCATCCGTTAAAGTTAATGTTGACGTAACTTGTTTTTGTCCTTCAAACTCAAAAAACGGTGTACCTAAATGCACGGCTGATGGATTTGATGTATATGTTCTTGAATCTGAAGAAGCGTCTGTGTTTACTGTGTAAGTTATATCACCTAGTTGTTGTATTGAAAAAGAGTGTATCTGATTATTATCAGGATCTAAAGCGCTAGAAAGCTGTGATCCACTAAACGCGGTTGTAGAGAGTGTAAAATCATACTGATCATCGTCTAAAACAGCCGGTATGTTTATGTCAAACCTAACGCTACCTGTAGATGGAATAGTAGCACTTACACTACCGCCGTTTACAAAGTTTAGGTCAATAAAATTATAAGGAGTACTATCTTCGTTGACTATACCTAGAGTAAATTGAGCGCCTACATCACCATATATAGCTATCTGTCTTGTACTTCTTTGATAAGGAAGTGCGGCCGAGTTTATTCTCACTGCTGTTATCTTACCTGTAGAAGTTGTAGTTATATCACCGTTTGCTTGTGCTGTAAAATCTATATTATCACCAGTTATAGACTGTGTTGGTATTTTTGCTTTAACTGTATACGTTCTCGCTGTTAAATACACATTGTTGCTATACACATCTGCCACCGATACAGTGTAACTATCTGCGTAACCAGTGGATATAACATAACTAGGAGCTACATCAAAAAACTTGCCGCTACTAGCAGTAAATGTTTTAGTAAACAACGCTTGCTCGCTGTATGGTATACCAGTTGCTGAGTAAGCTACACCACTTTGAGACGCAACCGTGCAGTTTGTTGTTGTAGTATCATAAGTACCGGATATAGTTTTAGGCACTAGCTTTGATAATATAGCGTCACCATCTATGTCTATAGTTAAAGTAATATCACCTGAAGGTGAAAAGCTATTGTCTAGATCAACAGTTACTGATATTTTATTATCTGTAGCGTACGCCGTAGTAGTGTTTGTCAAAGCTACACTAGCTATACCAGTTACAGAACCAGTATTATTAGTAAAATCAGAAGCACTAACTACGTAACCAGCGTCTGGTTTTATGGTTAACACAACACTAGCTAAAGTACCTATAGCTTGATTCTTAGGTGTTGACCTAGTTCCTGAGTTTATACTGCAATTATTTAATGCCATTTTTAATCGTTGTTTTCTGTTACAGTTATCGTCACATTAGTTGGTACAACGTCTCCAGATATACTAGTCATATTACCTATACCTTGAACAGAGAACTCGTCTGTATCTATGTTTTCCAAAGTTGTTGCAGTACCATGTATGAAGTTAAACCATTTACCTTCTTTTCCTTTAAATTCGTTTGCAATACCTGATTGCAAGTCAGTTTCAACAGATGTGTTAAACCAGCCGTAGGAAGTAGTGTTATTATAATATTGGTCATCATTTAACTCTTGTTTCCAATAAGGGTTTGATCCTTCATAATTTAATGTCAAGAAGCTTTTTACAACCTCTGGTGTTTCGTTAAATATAAATTTTACTTTAGAATTGTACTGTACTCCATAAAAGTTATTTCTAACTTCATTATCGTGAGAATACATTTCACCATTTTTAAATGTATAATATATATTATTTAAAGATATACCGTTTTCTGGTATATAAGATTTTCTACTAGGCCAACCTCTAACTTGTTCTTTATATGACACTGTGTCATCTAAGCCTCTAAGAAATTTATTCTGTAGTGATATATTATATGAGCTCTTGTTATCGTCAAATGAACCAACAGCTACATCTGTAATAGCTAGCTTATCTGAGAAGTAATCACCCATACCTTTAGTATGTAAAGTTTCTAAGCCATCTTGTGACAATCTTAATACAGCACCTCTAGCTCTGTCAGTGAAGTAGGTTCTAAAACCATACTTAGCGAAACTTTCTGGATTAGTACTTATACCAAATTCCCCTACGTAAGGTACAGCTTGACCTAAAACAGCTCTATTAGATGTAACATTAGCGTTGCCATCTGCGTTAAATAAAGCATCCTTATTAGTTAATATCTTTAACACCTTATCTTCACATAAAACAGAAACGTTTGTGTCTCTAGTGTCAAGTTTTTGTATGCTACCGTAAGAAGGATTTATGTCTTTGGTTATAGCCTCAGCCATTATAAACTGGTTTAATCTATTTACGCTCGATGTAGAGTTAAATATACCTGAAAATATTAAGCCGTTTGTTTTTATCTCTTCATTATATTGCTCAGCTAAAGTACTACTAGCTTTTACACCTTTACTTATAAGCGTTGCATTGTAATCATCTCTTATTCTATTAGACTCAACACCGTTAGCAAAAGAATAACAGTTGTGGTAATCTAAACTTTGCTCGTTACCGTGATCCGCAACAGCATATGCGTTACTAGCTTCGTAATACAAATCTAATTCAGCGACTTCTTTAGGTTCTGTCTCCCATATACCTGGATTATCTGTAGAGAAACCATCAAGATCATCTTCGTCAGTATAAGAAACACCAATCTGTATAGGTGTAAAGTTTTGCATACCACTTGTTATACCAGTTACATTATCTTCAGGTGCCCAAGTAATTGGTTTGTCTAGTTTTATAGTAAATATTATAACCCTAGATGAAGCAAACGTACCAGTTCTACCATTACCATTACTTTTTCTACCCTTGTACATTACAGCACCACCTCTTCTGTATCCTTCTATTCTATAAATATTTTCGTCTGGATCACCTGGAAACGTTATGTAGTTACCTACTGTCTCTAAGCCGTTTACAAAGTCTTTGAATTGAGGCTTTACTTGATTACCAAACTTAATCCACTCTCCCCACTTAACTTCTCTTTGACCTCTTTTAGTGTTTCTACCTTTTTTACCAAACCAATGATAAGCTATTTCTATAATGTCCTCACCTTGTCTTATACCATAACCTTGAGTAGATTTAAGAGCGTTATGTTGTGAAGCATTGTGATCACCAACGCTACCAAAATTTCTATTTCTATTTATATCTCCTTCACCACCTAAGTCGTAAAAGCTATTCATTTTCTTCCACCTAGGTATATGCCAGTCTGATCCATAACCCATACCAGGACCTTTCTCTTTATTTCTCCAAAAGTTATATCTAGTGCTTTGACCACCACCAGTGTTGTACCCTAAAGAAGTACCACTGTCGTTACCTATTTGCCAGAAGTTGTTTTGAGCTATTACTCTTAGTTCATCTATGTTATCAAACTTTAATATATTCTGCTCTAATACGGAATCTCTATATATTTTAGCAAAAAATCTACCTTGAAACTCTGGTTTTAATTTTCTAACTTTTTGAGCTATCTCTATTTTAACTTGAGAGTCAGGCATGATTTCAGTCTCTTCACCAACACTACCTAACCAATTAACATCAGACTCATCAAATGTTTTTTCAATATTTATTTCCCAATGTGTATCCTCAGCGTCTGTACTGGTTCCTACATAGTTTAAACCAGCCCCGTCAGTTACAAATAATATTGTTGATATATCGTAATACTTAGTTACTTGGTTACCTTTCTTTATCCTAACCACAAGATCAGATAAAGTGTGAACAGATGCAGTTGAAAGATCTACATCATTACTACTACCTGTTGTTCCACCAAATACTGGTTTCCATAAAGCTTTAGGTATTCTAATTTTTGAAGTACCTTTTTCAGGGTATCCACCATCTATAAATAAGTTACCATTATCACTAGTTGCACTCACGACTCCCTTAGAAACTTTAGTCAAAGTTAAAAAGTCAGGCGCCTCGTTTTCAATCGCTATTATCTTGTATCTTGCCTCGTCTTCAACAAAAGCGTCGCTATCATGTCTTTTCTTTAGTATTATAAAGGTTTCGTCATTAACTTTGTTTCTTTCAGCAGATGGGAAAGCTAACCAAACATTACCATCTTCAGCGGGATAGTGTCTATCCATAGCTAAATTGTAATACTCAGCTGATGTTTCTTTTAAAAAGTACTTGTAGTGAGTAGCCCAATAAGGTGGGTTACTTAACAGTTTCACCTTTAACACATTCCAGTTAACAGCTTGAGATTTTGGTAATTGTATAGAACCAGTTGTGTCAGTTAAAACAGGTGTCTCTCTACCAAAGTCATCTCTATAGACTACACCTACCTGGTATGTTCTCATTGACTTTATAGATTTACCAGCTGTTCTAACGCTGTAAGCTGAATCAGATGATTGAACTATAGATACGCTGAACTTAGGTGAGATCTCAGCATCGTTAGAATCTTTTATATCATATTGTTGAGTGTAGTTTGCGTATAAAAGTCTATTAGCAGTGAACTCTTGTGCTTTAGCTTTCTTAGGTACATTATCCCAAGGTCTAAGCAATTGATTGGCTGGAAGTATTTTGTATATAATCTCTGACTCTATGAGCATAGAGTTGTTTGTCCACTCTTCGTCAGTGTTTACAGGATCACCTTTTAAACTTTTAACAGTGTATATGTTTGTGCTTTTATCTTCTTTATACAGTATGTCCAGCTCTATAACATCTTTAGGCATTCTACTGGTTATAAAGTTAGATATAGTTAATTTTCTTAAAGTGTTAACCATACCTTTATTGTAACCTTTCTTAGGCATATAATCAAAGTCATCTGGTAAAAAAGCTACTTGACTAAAAGGACCTATAGAAGAGTACTGACCATCTTTGTATTTATACCTGTATGCAAATCTTGGAAACTTAAATTCAAATAAAGATTTATCTTCTATTAAAATAACTTTCCAGTCTAAATTACCTGTACTTATATCGGTAGATATTGAATCCATGTTTAGTAAAAAACCATTAGGTAAAATAGGCAGCGAGTCAACAACTGTTGCTATAACTTCGTCACTCTCTGATTCATCTAATAAAGTAAACTTTATTCTATCACCATCTTGTAGGTTCATACTATGTTGGAATACAAATACACCGTTAGAGTCAGGGTGCTGTCCAGGATCTAGTACCTCACCTTCAGAATCCGTAAAAGACTTGTTTAAACAAACACTTTCCACTATACCTGATCTTAAAGATGAAGACATTGATATAGTTGGTGCTTCTGTTGGTGACTTCTTAATAACAGTTACGTCATCAAGTGTAAAATTATATGTTGCTGTTGAGTGTGCTGTGGTTAGCACTGTATGTGTAGAAAAATCTGTAGATCCAGCTTTAAATTTAGCTATTTCTATTTTTTTAGGTTCAGAGTTATTGTCAGTAAAAAATAATAACCCTTCTATTATGTTAACACCTGTTATAAGGTTTTGTGAACTTAAATCTAATATACCTAAGGTATCAATTAGTACAGGTGAAGCCACTTTTGTGTATTGATCATATTCAACTATAGCATCAACACTGTTTCCAGCAATAAACCAGTATATTTTATCGTTAGCAGAATCTCTAACAGAACCAATACACTTACCTCCAGCGATATTTATAGCAGAACTATAAGCTAGTTTATTACCAAGAACATTTTGCATTGCACCAACATCATCACCTTCTGAGCTAGCAATTTGCATATTCAAAGCGTCTCTATACTCAGCGTTAGGAACTAATCTTTCGTCCAAGTCTTTATTCATTCGACCTGCACGAAAATTTCGTTTGATTTCTGGCATGCTTTAGTGTTTTAGTTGTTTAGATTTACCTCTCATAACTTGAGATAACTCTTCAATTTTTAAATTTGATAGTCTTAATTTAGCTGTTCTTATAGCTGCAAACTTTTCTCTTTTAAATCTAGCTACTAAGTATTCTTGCACATTTGCTCTTGTTGATAATATAGCGTGAGCCATGTATTTATACATAGCTTCTTCAGCAAATTTATGAACTATCATCTCAGCGTCAGTACCTAAGCTATCACTTACATATTTAAGTATAACTGTTTTACCACTTATATCTGAGCTAAAGTGTATTAAACCTCTTTCAGAGTCTATAAAAAATACACCGTTTGATTGTGCTGTTTCAGGATTTAAACCATATCTTCTACCTGAATCAGTTAAGTAATCATATAAACTAGCACTAGGATCAGCTGAGTTTATTTGAGCACTGTAGCTAAAGTCTGTCCAAGAGTTAGAGTTTTGTGCTGTAAGTAAAGTTTCATCATCTCCAAATATATAATTAAAATCATCAGCTTGCAATATAGCTGTAGGGTTACTAGTTTTGCCAGTTGGATAAATAATGTGCTCAACACCTGAACTATCTTTCCATGCAACCTTAACGTAGTTAACGTAATCATGTGGAAGTTTCATAGTTAGTGAAGGTGGTATTTCTATTTCTTGAGCTTTAGTAGATTTAAATGTATCGTAGCTTAATTCTTGTATACCTCTCTGTGCATGAAAAGCAATATCTGATCTTCTTGCTTTAGGTATTATTTTATCTTCTCCTACGTAAGATATTATAAAGTTGTTTATTATATCGTCAATACCTATAAATTGATAGTTACCGAAGTTTTCTGGAAAGTTAGTTTGCTGAACAAGAATAACATCTCCAACAGCTGGTGCCGTATCAAACGTTACAACACCCGTGCTTGCATTGTAAGGTGTTCCATCGTATAAACCAGTGTTTAGCTCTGAACCATTTATGAATACTCTAAAGTCAGTAGCTATAGCTGGTAAAGGAGAAAATGTTAAAGTGAAAGCAGTAGTAGAACCATCTCCAGTGAATGACTGAGAGTTGTTGTAGTACTGTTGTTGTGTTCCTGTGAATAAAGGCATATCTTATTGTTTTTCTTCTTGAACGTCTTTGGCTTGTTCTGTTGATGATATTTGGTATAGGTTAGGATCTTTTATTAAAACACCAGCTAATGCTAGTATCTTAAAAACCAAACCTGTTTCTTCAGACTCATGTAATTCAAAATTAGTAGTTGATGATGAGTTGTATAAAGCTTTGCTGTTAACAACAGTATAACCCCAGGCAACTTGAGTTGGCCTAGCTATGTAGTTACACACAACCGTGTCAGAACTACCTATTGTTGTAGGATAAATTTGTATTGATCTTTTCCTAGCTGCATCAGTAGAACCAGAATTTCTTACATATACTGGTCTTTGAATGCTAGGTGCTGTTAGTGGGGATTTTAATATATGATGTATTTCGTTTTGATTTATTTTTTCAATCTCAACATACTCACCACATTTATTAGTGTACAGCTCACCCATTCTATAGTATTCTGGCAATGTTCCTACACCTAAATCTTGAACAGCTACATCTTCTCTGTATTTTTCAAATATATCTATCTTTTCATCTAAAAGATCTATCATATCTGAATAAGTAGTGTCATTTCCTGGTTGTCTAAGGAATTGATTTTTATCATAAAAGTACTGCTCAAATATATCCATCTGAGCTTGATTAGCTAATATGTTAAACTCTTGAGGTGTTACATAACCTCTTTGCTCTTTATTAGCAATAGCTAAAACCCTTTGATATACTGTATCTATACTTACTGCCATAATTTTTTTTTATTTATAATAACTAGGCTACCGAAGTAGCCTAACTACTATAAGGTAATCTATTTGATTTTCTTTTGTACACTATCCAGAACTTCCATTCCTTCATCTGTCTTAAACCAAGCAGCTAAAGCTGGATATGGTTCTTGATCAAACGGTACAATCATTAGTTTTTTACCGTTTTTAGCCCAAGCAAAAGATCTACCATCTGGTGATAGTTTTATAATCTTTTGATTTACAGCTTTTAAAGCTAAGCTTTTTAAAGCCATATTTTCATCTTGGATTATTCTTAAAAACTCTTGAGGGTTGTTTCTTGCAAAAACTATTGTATCTCTTTTTATTTCTTTACTAGTCATAGTGTCTACGCTTGATGATGTCTCAACTCTTAATAGAGACTCACAATCATCTATACTAAACTCAGAAGCTATTTTTAAAGCTTCAATTTCCATTTCTAAATAAGATAAATCAACTTCAGCTTCTTTAATATCATCTTTTTCATAATAAGACTTACCGTTTAGCGGGTGATAAAGCGATAAAAGCTTTTGTAAATTCTGCTTTTGCTTTGGCACCATAAGTTTTCCGTCTCTAAAAAATATATGACCTAATGTTACTGTACCTTTTTGCTCGTCCACAAAAGGTGAGTTTTGGTTAGTTGCATATCTTAATTCCCTTGTAAGACCTTTGTCTTCATCAAACCACAGTAATGATTTAGCTCTACTGTGTTTAGCGGGTATTGTAAATAATAAAGGTGATTTGTCACCTTTTAATAAATAAACTCTATCTTTAATCTCCCAAGTACCTGGAGTTGCATTTGTTTTTTTCATGATATAATATAATTTAATAAGGGTAATAATTACCCCCGTCAGTTCAACGAGGGTAAGAATTACATTTGTTATTGATTAGTCTCCAGTAACACCATCAGCATCTTTGAATAAGATGAAGTTGTTAGCAGCTTGAACACATAAACATCTTTCCGATAAGAAATGAACGTTCATTGCATCTTCGTCGCTAGTGTAGTTACCACCAACAGATCCAGTGATCCAAGACTTCATTCTTCTGTCATCCGCTTCAGAAGCTCTGTAACGTACGTGTAAGAATGGTCTTTTGATGTTTTTACCTAATTGTTGATCGTAAACAGTGCTTGTTCCAGCAGGAACTAATACACCTTGTACATCTCCAATTAATCCTCTTGTAGTACCATCGTTTAGGTATTTCCAGTCAGACTTGTAAAAATCATAAGAACCTCTTCTGAATCCTGAGAATCCTAAGTTAATCGCCATATCTTCAGAGTTGTCAAATACACCGTAAGATGTACCTCCAGTTCCGTAAGAATTTTGAGTAGCTAGCATGTTATCAATTGCTAATGAAGTCCCTCTATTTAAGAACATCATGTTTTCTTCGATAGCACCTTGCTTGTCTAATTCTTGTAATACAACGTCAAATTCAGCTAAACCTTCACCCGCAGCAGTAGATCCAAAATCAGGGTTGTTGTAGATCAATCCTCTTTCTTCAATAGCAGAGAATAAACCTTGTGAACCATGATTTCCAGTACTAGCTAAAGCAGTGTCAAGTTGAGAAGAAGATACTGGCTCAGCTTCAATCATCGCCATTTCTAATTGATCTTCAAATCTTAATCTTGCTTCGTGCTCAGACTTTAAATACCATAGGTATCCTCCAGTTCCAGCTTCAGTAGTTACTTCTACCCAACCGATACTAGCGGTATCTGATCCATTAACACTGTACTTGTCTCTTAAAATAATTGGCTTATTTGTAAAAGTAGTAAAATCAGCATCTTTAGAGTTTCCTACGTTAGCAGAACCTTTCTTGTACTCAGATCCATATACAAATACATTTAAACCAGTTACACCGTCAGCGCCTAATCCAGAGATGTCAGCAGCAGTATAAGGTATAGCGTTAATTGTAGTTGCAGCAGGAGTAGCAGTTACGTAACATTTTAAAGTTACACCACCCTTGTTAACAATAATAGTGTCAGCTACATTGATATTGTGAGCTTCACTAAAAGTAATTAAACCTGCAGAAACGTCAGTTCCAACAGCTCCAGTATAAGCGATGTGAATACGTCCTTGCTCAGACCAAACAACTTGATCAGAAGCCATAGGCATTTCAGCTCCTACCATTTTTAAAAATCCTGCAACAGTTCTGTTACCGAATCTTTCAACTTCTTTTTCATAAACTTCTGGTAGGAATTGTTTAGTAAAGTTGTAATCGTTTCCTGTTATAGACAGGTAGTTTGACCCGTATAAATCTTTTACAGGTCTTGGTGTTAAATGTGCTAGGGCAGTCCCAGCACCTGATGAATTAAAAGGCATAATTTTTAATTTTAATAGTTAAGTTATCTTGTTTTAATTTTAAACTTAAAGTCATTGGAACCACTATCAACCGCTTTTACTGTAAACCCATTTGGATTTGGCGCCTTCTCGTGAGTAGACCTTGGATCCATATCGATGTTTTTAGATTTAGCCATACTGTTCTTAACAGCATCAGCTTTACCTTGTTCGTAAAAGTGTTGAGCTACTAAATCAGGGTTCATTGCTGTAAATAAAGATTTGTGATAACCTGAAGCATCTGACATTTCATTTTTTTCATTCAAGAACTTCTTGACAAAATTGTTA
>Ga0209199_1003782_pt1 | contig 14566 bp, 16 predicted proteins | sample COGITO_mtgs_1105_7_FD_184805 | JGI IMG/M metagenome (GOLD analysis project Ga0209199, IMG submission 184805) | Pelagic marine microbial communities from North Sea - COGITO_mtgs_110523 (SPAdes) (version 2) | ecosystem: Environmental > Aquatic > Marine > Epipelagic ...
CACTTTCAGTAATCTATCAATACTAGTTTAGAAAATAATTCTCAAATTAAAAAACAAAATGTTATAAATAAACACAAACTTTTCAATTACTCAACAAAATATAACGAACAAGCACTTTTTATCTAGAGATATATATATATATATATGTATATTCAAGGTGATATACACGATGTAATTAAAACAATTGATAATAATACAATTGATTTAATATATACAAATCCTCCCTTTGGTATTACTGAGAATAAATGGGATACTCCATTAGATTGGGATAATTTATGGAATGATATATGGAGAGTATTAAAACCTAATGGTATAGTTGCATTACATGCATCTATGCCGTTTACATATACGTTGATTAAATCTCAACCCACAAACCCAAAATATCACTATAGTATTAAAAAAAATAGACAAACTGGTTTTTTTAGGTCTAAGTTTCAACCTCTTAGAAATAACGAAGAACTACTCATATATTATAAAAAAACAGGGACGTATAATCCACAAATGATAGGCGATGAAATTAGAGTCATTAAAGGCGGTGCTTCTAATAAAAATAAATACTATGGAAGGGGAAAAGAACCCATAAAAGAAAGAACATATATTGGATTTCATCCATCTACATCTATTGATATGAAAACTACAGCTAGGGGTGGTAAAACTACTAGTGATGATTTAATTGATTATGTTATTAAAAGTTATTCTAATGAAGGTGATACTATATTAGATATGACTACTCATAATACAGTAGTTGGAGATAGAGTAGAATTATTAAATAGAAAGTTTATTGGTGTGGATTTACTAGAAATTATTCCCCCGAAAAGTGTGGTAAAACCCCATACAAAAAAGTTGAGACTCAAAAATAAAATTGACAATCCGCTTTTTTGCTTAAATAGTAGCATTAAAACAAGCTAAAAAACTAAAGTGTGGTAAAACCCCATACAAAAAAGTTGAGACTCAAAAATAAAATTGACAATCCGCTTTTTTGCTTAAATAGTAGCATTAAAACAAGCTAAAAAACTAAACTATGACAACTATTTACTATGTTCCGCAGCATGACGAGTATCACCCTGAAAAAGATACTCCTAGAATGAGCCTTAAAGATACGATTAAGAATGCTAAAGATGCTATTGAAGAATGGAAAGAAGAAGAAGAAGAAGATATGGTTGGACTATATGCTGTGGTTATTGAAGAGATGCAGAATGGAGAAGATTGGGATAAAACTCTGGCTCAATATTTTGTTGGAGATAGATGGAGTGAAGATTATGAATGTTGGACTGCTAGAGAAAACTGCATGGTTATTCATTTGTTGAAGGCTGAACTCCAAAAAAAGTATGAACAAGTTAGTAAGGTTTTTACTAAATTTCAGGCGAATGTTAGAGGTAGAAGTGTTAGATGGGAATATCCACTATATGCTCTTAGTTGTGATTATGAGGAGGTTCAACTGGGGTATAAAATTAGTATGTTGGTTAAGGAGGAGGAGGAGGTTGAGAAAAAAGAGAAGGAGGAGGCTGAGAATGAGGCTTATCAACAAGCTGTAATGGATGCTCTTGATAGTGATGATGAGTGGTAAGTTGTGATATAAAAAAGTTGAGAGTTAAAAAAAAACTATAAATAAATTTGATGGACATTTTTTCCAGTACCGATATACTAATTAAAACGCAAAATGCAAAACATTTCTGAGCAAATGAAGAACATTGCTACCATTATGTGCTTCTTGGGTGGAAAAAGACAGCAAAATGAGAAATTCCACGACCTGTGGGTGAAGGAATATGATGGACAAGTTGATAAAAATGGAGAATTTTCTAAACAGTTGTTGATGCACGGTTGCCTTACTCTTATGATTAAACGTATTACTTCCGATATCCACAAGGTTTATGAAAGAGGGGGTAGTGAGTTGTATGATGATAGTTATAAAACTGATGATGAATTTCAATACAATAAGATGAAAAGAACTTTTATGGGGCTGTTTAACGATTTTGGAGAAGATGTTTTGAATGGTATGGAGTGGAACATTATGCTTACTGAGAAAGATACTAGATTAGTTAAAATGGATTCGTCTATGGAATGTTCTTATAAAATATTTTGTGATTACTATATGTTGTATTTTAATATGTTGGAAAATTCTAGAGACATTATTATGAGTTGTTATCTCAATCAGAGAAGTTTAAGAGAGCGTGGAATTCCAATGAGTAATATTGATTCAATGTATAGCAACGGTATTAGGGATTATATGGGCTTAGAATCTAAGGTTAGAGATGTTTCGGAGAGTTTGAATAACTTTATTGATCTTATGGATAATAACAAAAAGAAGGCTAAGGCTGCGAAAAATAAGAAGAAAAGAATGGATCATAAAGCTAAACTGGCTAAGGAGAAAAGTGCTAAGAAAATTAAAGATATGTTGGATATGGCTAGAAATGGAATTATTAAGAGAAAAATGTTTGAGAAGAAAATTACATGGTGTAATGGTGGATGTGGGGGATGTGTTGGTTGTGGACGTTAAATCTGTTCGTTATATTTTAGTGAGTTGTGAATTAAAAAAGTTAAATAAAATAAAAACAATTAAAAATAAAAATGAAATTAACAAATGTTAATAAATAACATAAACTTTTTTCCAGCAAGAAGAAATATAACGAATAAAATGAAAATTAGTATTAAAGAACTTAGAAAACTTATTAGAGAAATCAGACCGACTGCATTGGTATGGAATCATTCTAAAGATACTCTGTTAAAAGTATATGAGGCTTTGAAGGAAGATAAAGACGCTAATATCACCTATATTTATAAAGAAGACCTCCCTGACCCAAATCTCTTGCGTGATAGAGATATTTATACACTAACTGTTCCTGAATTAAAAATATTATTAAAATGTATTGATTATAGCCTTAAAATAACTATTTTCAAAAAAACCAAGTCTGAATTAATCAATGATATTAGAAATATTAGACTGATTAATAAATATGACTGCTGTTATCGTCAACCTAAATATCTTCCTAGATGGATTGGTAATGAAAACCAGATATACAGACCTTTTAAAGAATCACTCAAATTAATTTATGAATATTTAGACAATAGTAAAGAAATAAAATTATATTTTAAACTAGCAGTTTTATATGAATTATTAAATAAATGCTAAGTAGATTTTCTATATTAAGACCACCGATTAAAAATATATTTAATAAGTATATGCCGATTGTAATAGATAATATAGATAACTATGTATTAGAAATGAAAAATAACAGCTTGACGATTACTTTGAAATCTTATGATTTTAAAAAAGATGTTAAAAAAAAAGAAATGTTAATAAAAAAGATAAAAGATGATATTTAAGAAATAATACATTTATGAATTACATTTATGAATTACAACGAACATTATTTAATTTTTATTCTACAGCTAGATATTTCTCTAATTTTTAAGAATCTTTCATATGTTTTTTTATTATAAGTTGGTGTATTATAATTATATCTTATCCATCTAAATATTCTTACTAATCTTTCTGTCAAAAGTTTAACTGCTAAATCAATTGTAAAATCTTTTCTTAAACTTACCATTCCCTTTTTGAATAATCTTTTTTGTAAATCAGTTCTTTTCTTTTTATTTTCTACCGATATATGTTGAATAAGAGCTGTATCTACACTTTTTTTTAATTTATTATCATTTCTCATCATATTTGAAACAAATAATATTAAATTATTCTGATGTTTATCTAAATATAAATTCCCTAAAATTACGTTAACCATTTATTAATTAATATTAATAACTTAGATACTTTTTTCATTCAATTTTATTCTTAATAGTTTTTAGATTCAATACTCTATTCATCTAATAATTCTTAGATTCAATACCATTAAAATACCATTTAAAATGTTTAAGTTCTGAATCTATTTTATTATATTTTATTTTAGGAGTTTTCTTATCATAATCTCTATGATTTACTAACGTATATCCCATTTTGGATACTTTCTCAAACCATTCTTTTTCTTTAACTCCTCCATCACTAGACTCTTCTAAAACTTGTATAGTAGGGTTAGGAAATTTTCCAATTATTTCTCTTGATCTAGTACCTTTATCATAATTATGATGTCCCCATCTCACGTTTAGTGAAGATTTAGTATATCCTACATAAACTAATTTATTTTTAACATTTCTAATAATATAATAATACATTCTACTATTTGCTTATATTTTTTAAAAATAGGTCAAACGCATTATATTCGTTATATTTTTTGTAGAAACCAAAAAGTTTATGTTTATTTATAACATTTGAAATTCATAAATGTAATTTTCTTATTTGAAATTAAAATAAATTAGAATTCATAACTGTAAAAAATTTAACTTAGGAAATAAAATTGAAGTTCAAAAATTTAGAATATAATATATACATAATTAAAATGATGAAGGAATATTTGAAAATTAAAGAATGTAAATATCTACTAACTCTAACCAAGTTAGAACTGAAGGCGATTGTATATGATTCTTCGGAATATAAAGAGGATGGTTCGTTATACTCGTGGAATAACTATCATTCTCAGGTTATTAAATATTTGAAACAAGTTATTCACAATAAGGGAGTCATGGACGTTGATTATAAATATGCATCTGGAAATGATTTCGGACGATTATATTCAAAAGAATTTTCTCTACAATCACTACAACATAAAATACGAGGATTTATTACCGACGATTCCTATCACGATTATGATCTTAAAAATGCACACCCTAAGATAATGCAGTATTTATGCGAAAAACATAATATTTCTACACCTTATTTAGACACTTATTGTAAAAACCGAGAAGATACGTTGAAAACTTACGATATTACGAAACGATGTGTATTAGTCGCATTAAACTCTGATCATTTAAAGACTAAAAATCCGTGGCTAGTTGGGTTTAACTCTGAAATGAATAGAGCTAAAGTTCAACTTTTGGAATTCTTTCCGAATATTGAAACATATAATAAGAAAAATCCGAGGTCTAGTATGGTAAATTTAGTAATTTGTAAGTATGAAAATGAGATTATCCAGTTAGTAGTTAATACTCTAAAAGGGAACGATTATTCATTATTCTTTGATGGAATACTCACTAGAGAGAAATTATGTATAGAAACACTAAATGATTTAGTTAGTAAATATAACATAACTTGGACGGAAAAGATTAAAAATCAGGAGATAGAGATGCCGTGTAATTGGAAAGACCCAGATACTATTAGAAATGAGGAATTAAAACAGGCTAATGAATTATATATTAAGCTAAAATCTGATTTTGAAAAGACGAATTGTATGGTAAAATCCCCATTAGGCTACATGAGTTTAGTTGGAAAAGATTACGTTATGTATACTCACGACAAGTTTAAGATACTCCATCAGGATACTCCGATGTTGAAGGGAGAAGATGGGAAAAATATTAGATTCGTTAGTAAATGGTTGATGGACGAAAAGAAACTAAAATATACTAGTTTGGATTTTGTCCCATATAATAAAGAACACCCTGTATTATATGACAAATTTAATACGTTTGTTCCATTCGGTTATCTAGATGAATACACTGAGCCTAATATGGAGTTTATTGAGAACTACGTTCATATACTCATATTTAACTTATGCGGAACTGACATTAACGCTTATAATTACTTACTAAAATACATAGCATTTCTGATTCAATATCCTAATCGGTTATGCGAACAATCTATTGTTATGTTAAGTAAAGCTGAGGGTGTTGGAAAAGACCGATTAACTTATATGATTGAGAAGTTATTAGATAATAGAAATTATACATTCAAAACAGGCAACCCTGACAGTATTTTCGGACAATTCAATCAAGATGCTGATAGAAAGATTATGATTCAGATTAATGAACAATCTAATAAAAGTGCGTTAGATTACCTAGAAACGTTCAAAGATAGGACAACTGCGGAATATTTCACAATCAATCCGAAGGGACAACCAGCCTATATTACTAGAAACTGTATGAGATTGTTTATTGCGTCAAATAATAAGAAACCTGTAGTATTATCAGAAACTGATAGACGATTCGTTGTTATCAATTCTACCGATACATTAAAACAAGATCATGAGTTCTTCGGAGCATTTATGAAAGGGGTTGATGATAAAGATACTATATCAGGGGTTTTCCATTATTTCAATAATATGGATTTGACTGGCTGGAGTAGTAAAGATATGCCGAAGACACTTATTAAACAAAATATGATATTAGAGAACAGACCACCGTTAATATCATTTCTTCAGGAATTTGTTGAAAACGTGCATCTACCTTCTGATGTATTCCATCTTAAAAAAGATTCATCAATATGGAGAATGAAAAAAATAATTCTTCGGAAAAAGTATTTAAAATACTGCGAATCTTCAGGCTTAAGTGTATTAGGAATAACGGCTAGTAAGTTTAATAGAGATATATTGGAATTTGAACCGATTACTCAAATAAAGACTAAATTAGATGGAGTATACGGACAGACTTGTTTTAGTATTAAACGAACTGAATTATATAACCTTCTTGAGGCAGAATATCCACAAGAAAAGATAGAAGTTGATGATTCGGAGAATGTTGGAAATTGTGATATAACTACTGATTAAACCGCACATTAAAAAGCTTTTCCACACAATATATATCCGATTTCCATTTATTTCCCAGCCTCCAGCCCAGCCCCTATATATATATACGTACATATATATATAGCGTTCTAGCTTATTTTTTCATTTTCCCCAGCTGATGGCTTATACCTTACTCTTTTACTCTTTTTTAAATAAATTAATAATAAAATAATAAGAAGAAGGAGAACAGCCGACAAAACAACGGATTAATCAGAGAGCGAATACTAAGGGCAAATAAAAAAAAAGAAAGGAAACCGAGGGTATATTGTCTGACCCAGCTTTTTAATGTCCGCTAATAGTATAAATGACATATTCTTATTTATACGAACCAAGTAATGCTGAACGAAGATACTTTGAGGAAATGCGAAGACAATCCTGTTGGAAACGCATAATCTGAAAAGCTAAGAGTATATATTATAAAACAAAATAATAAAAACATTTTTTTTATATTTTATGTTATATTTAATGACTGATTATACTATAAACACAAGTATAATTATGAACTATAATGTAAGTATTCACTTATTTAATTCACGATTAATTAAAAGACCGTCTTAACTGTCCGTCTTCCAATACATAAACAACATCTAACTGCCCGAGCCACCAGAACTCAAGATTTTGACTATTAGCAGTATCGCCAGATAATCCAAACTGACATTCGCAATCCACGTGAGTAGTATCTAAACCTGCGATTGAGTCAATATCAGGGAAACATTCAAAATTCACACCTACAACGCCTCTATCTACGAATGTAATAGTATCACCATATGAATCTGGGGGTGGGCGATAATTAATAGCAGTATCACTACCACTCATTAAACCAGATACGGATGCCTGATTAACATTAGTACTACAACCTTGCGTATTTTGAACCATCTTGGATAATGTATCAACGTAATTACGCGGATGCTCTATGCCACCGATGCGATAACGAATTTTATTAACACCAATATGAGGTACTCCTAATGGATAAATTGTTTTATTAGTTGGTGATTTCATTTGATAACAAGCATGATAGATGGCGTTTAAAGATGTATATCTCATACTAGGAACTATAAGATTAACATCTTGTTCAGTAGCTAATTCTTCACTAGTAAAAGTTCTATTATGTAAAATATGATAGTTATCACTCCACATTACAGGGGATGATTTAAATTTATTAGCACTATCTACTTCTTTCATAGACGCATCATCTAATGTAGTTACTGCTCCTTCATATGATATATTAGACATAGTCATAGTACCACCTGTAATAGTTGGAGTATTACCTGAACCAGTATAATTACCACCATAAAACAACTGATTTACATCTCTTTCAAATTCAATAGAAATCTCTAAACCTTCGGTGATATGACAGATTGGAATATTACAATTACCTAATAGACCTAATAGAGGGATTGAACAACCATATTGACCAGTTGTAACAGATGTGCCATCAGCAGATTTTTGAGTATCTCTAAGAGGACCGATTCTATATAATGGAGAACCGACTAAACTAGAAAATTGACCAGAATTAAGATAAGCACCACTTGATGTTAAAGCACGTACATTAGATGTAGTAGCATTAGCACCAGCAACAGTAAGCATAGAGACTGCTTTAGCATAATTATCTAATTCATAAACAGTGTTTCCACCAGCACCATTTCTAACAGTTATTTTTTTTATCGCTTGAGTTAAACCCATTGGGTCTAAACGAATAGAATAAGTATTAGTACCACCTCCTTGAGTTGAAGGTAAGTCTGTGCCTTCTAGATTACCAACTAATGTAAAATTCAACCAACTATTTTTACCATTTATGAACTGATTTCTGCCTGATGGAATAAATATTTTAGCAATACTACCACCTTGTACTACACCCTCGCTAGACTCATATTTACGTCTTTGGAAAACACAAGGCAAGGGAAGGTTCTCTTCTTTTAAAACTAATGAATGAGGGATTACTGCTGACATATAATGTATGATTAGATTAAAAATAAAATTGAATTTAACATAAACCATCTCCTAAATGTAAAATGGATTATAAAAGTTATGGTGATTATAAGGTTTATGATAATGGAACTGTTTGGAGTAATAGACGTAATATATTTTTAAAACTACTTCCACGAGGGGAATATTTAGCAGTTAAACTTTATGGAAAACTTATAAATATTCACCGATTAATGGGGCAATTATTCTTACCAAATTTTGAAAACTTACCAACGGTAGAACATAAAGACAAAAATAAATTTAATAATAGTTTATTTAATTTAAAATGGGAAACTAGATGTAATCAACAACAAAATAGAAAAACTCCTATTACTAATACTAGTGGTGTAAAAGGAGTATGTTACATTAAAGGTAGAAATAAATGGAGAGCAACTATGATACATAATAAAAAAAAAATTAACCGTTCCTTTGATACTAAAGAAGAAGCAATCCTTTATAGAAAAGAGTTAGAGGTATTATCTGGATTACCTTACTTTTAATAAGAAACAGAAACGTTCCCCGCATCATCACACGAATATAACACTTGAAATCTTTTTACCGTTATTACTTGGAAAGGGAACTGTGCTGGAAACCCAGCAACCGCTTTCAAACCACCTAGAGTTTCTATGATGATGTTAGTAGTATCTAAACCATCTGTATTACCATCAAATGTACAAAAATCATATCCCACCGAGCCTCTGAATGTATCAATTGTACCAGTGCCGGTTTCACTAAATCTTGGCCCATAAAAACCTTCTTTTAACCGATTATTAGTAACAGTTAGACTTTTTTGATTATAACATTTTTGAACGTGTTGAATCATCTCAGCTGCGGATTCCATCGGTCTTGGTGGGAATAATTGTGTTCCGATACGCATCTGGAAACTACCATTAGAATATGGATTCACGCATTGCCAACGGTCATAATGACCACTTGGATGATTAACAAACGCAGCCTGCTGAATGCTTAGTAATTTTCTTGGACGAACGCCCCCAATAATTGTACTCTTAATATTTTCACCAGTAGTGTTTAATTCTGCTGTAGATATGCTATGAATACTAGAACGCTGTTGAGTTCCAGACCAAGATACAGGACCACTTCCATATCCCGCCTTCTTCTTGATAAGAGTCATACTGTTATCAGTTACAATATCAATCATAGCATCAATTTCTACCGTAATAGTACAACTCCCACCAGTTAGACCTCCCACGGTGCTCGGAGGTGAAAAACTAGCATTATGAAAAACACTAAGAATATCTTTAGTTAATAATAGTTCTAAATGAGTGTCAGAAGCGAACCAACAAATAGGTAATGCTTTAGTTCCGTTTAACATACAAGATAATGTAGGTGAAAAGTGTTCTGTCGCTACACCAGTCGCCGATGTAGCACCAGCATTAATAGTTAGTGCGATAGAATTACCATTAACAGTTGTGAAATCGGCAAAAGTATTATCTACATCAGGTGTATTATTAGTAATACTATTAGGTAGAGCAGCTGATAAATCGGTGTTATTAATCCAGTTCATCACTTGCTGGGACTGATAATTTGGTGTATGTTCTAAAAACTGACCGTTTGGAGATACTACAGAGCAAGTATCAATTAATGAATGGATGCCAGCTATTGAGTGACGGACACCTGCTACTGTGGGTGTATCCTGAACTATATTAGTACCATTTAAAACTACATCACCGATAGTAATATTTACCCAACTGTTTGCTGTGTTTAAAAATGCATTACTTACTGGAGGTATAGCGATACGCACATAATCACCTAATTGATAAGAACTAGATTCACTAGATAATAAAGTTCTATAAGAATATCCGTCTAATACACGAGGAGTTGGTTCATAAATGTAATTGTCGCTAACAAGAGAAGTCATTTTTTATATAACTTCTAATTAGATATTAAAAAATCTTCATACGGTCTCGGAGTTAATAGAATAGAAGATGTTTTTTCCTTAAGTTCGGCCATTCGGTTTTCTAAACGCAATTGTTTTTCAAAACAACTAGGCATGCACTTTATATAATCTTCGCTATATTTTGGGGAGTATCGCTCAGGTCCGTTAAATTCTATTTTAAATTTCATATAATATTTATATATATATTTATTGTATGATATTTACGGACAGAGTCCATGTATGAAAATTATAATTTAGAGTGTCATTTATGAAGCTATTTACACTTGTGTGTGCGTTAGAACTACAGCGTCCTGCGTAATTCACCTGTTTGAACATTAAGGTGGTATTTGCATCCTACGGTAAGAATAGACATTAGCACCTGAGTTAAAGAAGTAGGCGGAATGGCGTTGTGTTTGACCATCTCCACCACTACCTGTTTAGCAATTAAATTTCTACCAACTAATTGCCGACTTGTATCTTGAGAATGTAATAGAGATAAACCCCAATAAAACTTAGCTGGGTCAATTGGTACTCCAGCATCTTTATTTGGCCACGGTCCAGTACTATCTGGAATATCAGCAGGTCCGTCAATAGGAAAAATACCAGCAGAATCAAGACCACCTGAAGCATATGGACTAAAAGACTGATTTACACTATTATTAGGATTTGTATCAGTTGGAAGAATTGTAGTGTTAGCATCAAAAATATCTAAACCATTTCTAGCAATAGATACTAAATTAGCTGCGAATTCTGGCACGGAATTATTTAGATTATTAGTATTATTTACGCCCATTTGGCGTGATAGAACTGGTTGTCCATTACAGAGAATATTAGCACGGAATAAACCAGGAAATACTGATTCATATGTAAGAGTCTTACCATCTAAAATTTGTGAATAATATGTGCCACATATAATTGATTTAACATCTACGTAATTAGTATTTCCTAAAAGGATTTGAGTAGTTGCGTTTTGGGGTGGTACATTGTTATTATTACAGATAAACGCTGTAGCATCCCAACTCAACATATTATCAGGTGTATTATTGCGGATATATTCAAATTGTTTATCATCAAATCGAATACATTTAACTTCCATGGATACATTTTTAATTTCAAAATTAGAAGTACTATCTAAAGCAAGGGATGTACCAGCAGTTGGTGATAGAGCATAGTACGCTTCTGCCGATGTATCAACTGTATAAAACCTAACTACAATTGCTTCACGGAGCATCCCAATTGGAAGGCATTTTCTACCATTAGGACCGAGTAAAGCAGATAAGGTAATTGGGACTGATACTTTAATTGGAATTTCAGTAGGTGTCGCTGATGTTGGAACTCCTACATTACCAGCAACAAGACGACCGACACGATTTGCCTGAGATTCAGTACTATTAACACCGAATAAATCACTAACAGTATTACTACTCCTTAACTGATTACCATTAGCATATAAATTAGTCATAATATTGAAAATACGATTTTGATTAGTAATATTTTCTAATTCTAGACCTCCTATATTAACGGTGATGCGTTTAAATAAACCCATTGCTTGAGAAGCAGAATGACAATTGAAAAACGTAGCATCAGCTGCTACTTTAACAGGTTTTGCTGTGAATGTAAAATTTAGAAGAGTAGAACATCCATCTACGAAGGTATTATGTTGGGGATTTAATCTCATCTCTATGAATTCGCTGTCTTTTGTGAATACGCCACCATTACTTGGAGTGATTTTAATTGCTAGATTACTCATAGGTTGAACAGGTTGCCTAGCAGCTAAATATTCTACGGTTTGATTAATTTCATCTTCCGCTTCAATTGGGAGAAAATCTTCGTTTTGGAAATCAGTCATAGTATGATATAACGTTAGATTATTTCTTAAACCTATTGTTTTTTATCTTAAACCGCTTAGCAGAATGTGAATATAAATAATAACCAGCACCTACTATACCAACAACACCTAATAATGCGGTTGCTATTCCAGCACTTGTAGCGGCTACCGCCGTTTCTTCTGCTAATGTTTCTAATGATGATATCATTGTCGCTTCCTCTTGATTTGATATTCCTTCTGTTACATCAGCGAATGTATGTAAATTTATAGTTCCTTCATCATCTAGAATTTCACTAGTTGTAATTCTGGATTGGTCCATAATACCAGAATGAGTTTCAGGGCGTAATAGAGCATCAAAATTACGTTGATTTCTATATTCCATTAATTCATCAATACCATCATCTCCATCAGTAACATATACATTATGAAAAAACTCATCTCTATCTAAGTTCCCCAATTGGGATGCCTCCGTAGCATCTGTTAATTCAGGGTGATTTGTTAAATTAATATTAGCATTAAAATCAGAAACAGCATCAATTAAATCATCAAAATTGTAATTTTCCACATTTTCTTTAATAACATTATCAATCAAAAAGTCTTCAAATATTTCCACATCTTTAGTCTTTATAAACATCTCAGGATGACCTTCCTCTAATATATTTTGATAAAATTTAATCACATTACCCTCATCTTGTCCAGCGTCCTCTATTATGGATGCTACATTAGTATATTCTGGAAACGCATCTGCTACAGCTCCTCTCATTGAAGCAGGTTCATCAACCGTCTGTGCTTCTAATCCAACATCACGTCTATTTTGAAGGCGACTGATTTCATGTTGTAAATCCGCAAGTTTTTTTATACTAGTTTTTCTAGCATTCATTGTAGCATAAACACTCCCTCCTATAGTATCACCAGCAACAATAGCACCAGTTGATGAACCGATTGATTTATCAGTTGGGGTAAATTTTGAAACTAAATCACCTTCTTGTCTAGTAGTATATGCTCTCTTATCTTTATTATAGTCAGGGTGTATCCAACCGTTATATCCAAAAAAATTAATATTTTTATCATCAGGGTGATTTTTTAATATATTCATTCCTAAAGTATTTCCTAATGAATGACCGCTCATTGTAATATGATGATTTGGATATTTCTGTCTAATTTTTTGATATATGTCTTCATCACGTTTATAACGATTTAATAATGTATCACTTAGAGAATCTGGCCAGCCAGTAAAACTTTTTAAACCAATTTCACCATCTGCTACAAAATCTTTTACTGCTGAACTTCCACGAATACCGAATAATATACTATCAGCATTGGAATATACTAAGTGTTCTGGAGTAGATAAACTAGTATCTAATGTATATCCGTATATATTGCGTCTATTATCAGCATTTTCATATACTTCTTTCATTGCGTGTCTAGCTAAATCTTCTTCATCTTTTAAATTAATCTTTTTTTGAGTTTTTTTTTTAGTAGCGGATGCGGACGAGGTCCTTGTAGCAAGTTGATTATATGCTTTGTTTTTTGATACTAATAAATAAGGATTTTGAAATTCAGGGAGATTTTGGGGTGGAGTGGTAAAGTTTTTAACTTGTACTTGCCGAATCCTATCATTAAAACTACTCATTTATTATTATGTGTGATATAAAATTACTTACGTCTGCGTCTCCGGCGTTCAACAGATGGTCGAGTGACAACATTAACATCACTGTAAGTGCCATCTCTAATTTGATTAGCATTATTACTAAAAGAAATTGCCTGACTCTGCTTACGTTCATCAATTGGTAGGTCAGTTTGAAAATCATTATTTAATAGATGAACTGCTACTAGACGAGCAATTCCAGCAGCCCGATTATCTAACATATTCGCTGATGTTGGATTTACTCTATTCATATCGGCGACGTGCTTACGTTTGGCAAGTCCCCTGCTTCTCATAATATGTGGATTATTCATATATTATTATATTAGATATTAATTGGAACGGAATCTACGTGGGATTTTAATGGTCTTCGCAACGACTGGGACAGGTTCAAGTACTAATTCATCATCACTATAACTATCACTATAACTATCCTCTACGTGATTAGAATAATGTAAGGGTTCTGGTTCTGGGTCATTTATGCTCGGCGACTCCGTCTTGTCATTTATGCTCGGCGACTCCGTCTTGTCAGGTTCTGGTTCTGGTTCTGGGTCATGTATGCTCGGCGACTCCGTCTTGTCTGGTTCAGGTTCTGGTTCAGGTTCTGGTTTTGGTTTTTTAACATA